>RRZT010312063.1_pt1 | contig 15558 bp, 13 predicted proteins | sample 2165551 | NCBI WGS metagenome assembly RRZT01 (sample SAMN10456910, study PRJNA506462) | wastewater metagenome | biome: wastewater; feature: sludge; material: wastewater sludge; isolation source: wastewater sludge with Escherichia coli K12::gfp cells carrying plasmid... | place: USA: Moscow, Idaho... | reverse complement strand
TAAAATATCAGTTTCATCAGACGGTCAGTTCTTATATCCTGATGCAAACAATAATCCACAGCCGCTTGGAATCAGAATTGGTCTTTATCAGTTCACGAATCCATCAGGTCTTGAGAAAACAGACAGCAGTCTGTATCTTGCAACTGCAGCAAGTGGCGTTGCGCTGAATGAGGCAACAAATGCAAACCTGACAGACAGTACGGTGAATCAGGGGTACCTGGAAGGATCCAACGTACAGGTCGCAGATGAAATGGTCAATCTGATCGTTGCACAGCGAGCATATGAAATGAATTCAAAAGCAATTCAGGCATCAGATGAAATGATGCAGCAGGCAAATTCACTTAGAAGATAAGTAGTTGCCTGAATAATATGCCGATCGTATAAAGCGTTCAAATTTTAATTTTCAAGGAGGAGATCATTATGGAGATTGATGGAATCAGTTCAATTTACACGGACTATCTTTCGAATGCTTCCGAAAGTCTTGATAAAACGTCCTCGATAAAAAGTAAGAATTATGCAACAGCAACAGAAGACGAATTACTGGAGGCCTGCAAAGAATTTGAAACGTATTTTCTGGAACAGGTTTTTAAGGAAATGCAGAAAACAGTTGATCTGACAGGTTCTGAAAATTCCTCAAATAAAGCACTTCTTGATTATTATGAGGACAATATGGTTCAGGAGCTGGCGACGCAGTCTACAGAACAAAACAGTCTGGGACTTGCACAGACACTATATGAACAAATGAAACGTAATTACGATATTTAAGTTATTTAAATAAAAGGGGCTGCTTTTTGCAGCCTTTTTGCGCGCTGTGAGCTCATATAATAAAGTGATGTAAGCGATCAGATATCAGGAGAAACGCAATGACAAAGATCAAAGGATATGTTGACCATATCATATACAGAAACACCGAAAATGGATATACCGTACTGGCGCTCGTATCTGACGAGGATGAAGTCACCTGTGTAGGTTATTTGAAAACAGTAGACCAGGGTGAGACGCTGGAGGCAGAAGGAGAGTTCACTGCACATGCTGTATATGGGGAACAATTTAAAATAGCAAGTTACAAGATCGTTGCTCCTGAGGATATGATCAGCATCGAAAGATATTTGGGATCAGGAGCGATCAAAGGGATCGGTGCGGCACTTGCAGCCAGAATCGTTAAAAAATTCAAAGAAGAAACCTTTCGAATCATTGAAGAAGAACCAGAACGCCTCTCGGAAGTCCGCGGTGTCAGTGACAGGATGGCAAGAGAAATTGCAGTTCAGATGGAAGAGAAGAAAGAAATGCGTGAAGCAATGATCTTTCTTCAAAAATATGGTATTTCCAATACACTTGCAATAAAGATCTATAACAGATATGGAATGGGTCTTTACGGTGTGATGAAAGAAAACCCATACAGACTGGCAGAAGATATTGCTGGTGTCGGATTTCGAATTGCAGATGAAATAGCCTCGAAAATTGGGATTCATACAGATTCAGACTACCGAATCAGAAGTGGTATCCTGTATGTACTGCTCTTGGCCATGAATGAGGGACACCTTTATCTGCCGGAAGGAATGCTCCTTGAAAAAACAAAAGAACTCCTTCATGTTGAAACGGACCTGATCAGACCGCATCTGTCAAATCTTATGATGGATAAAAAAATAATGATCAAAAGGGCAGACCCGGATAATCAGGTCTATGCATCCACTAATTATTACGCAGAACTGGGATGTGCAAGAATGATAGTAGATCTTGGGCAGGGACAGGACCAGGACAATGCACTTTTGCCATCTGAAAAGGAACGACTTCTTTTAAAAATAAGAGCGCTTGAAGAAAAGACGGGTTTAAGACTGGATGAATTACAGAAAGAAGCCGTAGTCATGAGTATCAGCAGTGGAATGTTCATCCTGTCAGGCGGACCGGGAACCGGAAAAACAACTACGATCAATATGATCTTGAAGCTGTTTGAAGCGGAAGGTCTTGATATCATGCTTGCAGCACCGACTGGAAGAGCGGCTAAGAGGATGACGGAAGCGACTGGATATGAAGCGAGAACGATACACCGACTCCTTGAACTGAACGGCGCCGTTGCAGAAGAGGAAGGAAGAAGAGCTTCTTTTGAGAAAAATGAGCAGAATCCGATAGAAACAGATGTGCTGATCATTGACGAAATGTCCATGGTCGATATTTTCCTGCTTCAGGCGTTGCTCAAAGCAGTGATGCCGGGTACGCGGCTGATCATGGTGGGCGATGTGAACCAACTTCCTTCAGTAGGACCTGGTCAGGTGCTGAAGGACCTGATCGCAAGTGGACGGATTCCTGTCGTGATGTTGAAAAAGATTTTCAGGCAGGCCGGTGAAAGCGATATTGTAGTGAATGCGCATAAGATCAATGAAGGACTGGAAATCAACTGTAATAATAAAAGTAAAGATTTTTTCTTTCTTGAGAGAAGTGATCCCAATGTGATCTACAAGCATATGATTCAGCTGATCCAGGAAAAGCTGCCTCCTTATGTGAATGCCAGACCTTATGAGATCCAGGTGCTGACGCCAATGAGAAAAGGCACACTTGGAGTAGAGACCCTGAATAAGATCCTGCAGCAGTATTTAAATCCAGCATCTTCTGATAAAAAAGAGTACCTGAACGGAGAGGTGCTGTTCAGGGAGGGGGATAAAGTCATGCAGGTCAAAAATAATTATCAGCTCGAATGGGAGATCGTCAGTAAATACGGAATTCCAATTGATAAAGGGGTCGGAGTCTTTAATGGCGATATGGGAATCGTAAGAGAGATCAATCAGTATGCGGAGACACTTGTGGTGGAATATGATGAATGCAAGAAAATCACTTACCCGTTCGTGCAGCTGGACGAGCTGGAGCTGGCTTATGCGATAACAATACATAAGTCACAGGGAAGTGAGTATCCTGCTGTGATCATACCGATCCTCACGGGGCCAAGGATGCTTTTTAACAGAAATCTCTTATATACTGGTGTGACCCGTGCCAAAAACTGTGTCACATTACTGGGGAGTAGAAATATGATCTCGGAAATGATAGCGAACCAAAGCGAACAGAAAAGATTTACCGGTCTGTGCAACAGGCTGATGGAAATCGTATGACAGGAAAATTTTATCAAACCTTAAGAAAATGTTCTCATAGAATACATCAATTTCTGATAGAGTTAGTGTTTCCGAGAAGATGTCCGGTCTGTGATAAGATCGCAATTCCTTATGGTGGACTGATCTGCCTTGAATGCCATGACAAGATCAGATACGTAGGGAATCTATACTGTAAGAAATGTGGTAAAAAAATAAGAAGTGCAGATGGAGAAATTTGTTTTGACTGTAAAAAGGGAAAACATAGTTTTGACAGAGGCAGAGCGATTTATGAATATACTTCCGTAAAAGAATCGCTTTACCGTTTCAAGTATAGCGGACGAAAAGAGTATGCAGATTTTTTTGGACTGGAAATTTCCTGTCTTCTGAAAGATGAGATCAGAAGGTGGAATCCGGATGCGCTGATTCCGGTACCGCTGCATCGCTCAAAAGTTCGCAGACGGGGATATAATCAGGCGGAGCTGATTGCTGACGTAATTGGGAAGCACATGGAAATTCCAGTCAGGACAGATCTGATCGAACGATGTAAAAAAACCGTGCCCCAGAAGGAACTGTCCCTTGCAGCAAGGCAAAATAATTTGAAAAAGGCTTTCAAAATATGCCGAAATGATGTAAAATTAAAGACGATTATACTTATTGACGATATTTTTACAACGGGCAGTACACTGGATTCGATGGCCTCTGAACTGAAGCTTGCCGGTGTTGCCAATGTGTATTTCATTACCCTCGCATCGGGGGAAGGTATATAACACTGGAGGGAACGAATATGAACGTAAGAAATTGTAGAAAATGCGGTAAAATATTTAATTATGTTGCAGGACCACCTATCTGCCCAGCATGCAGAGAGGAAGCAGAAACTAAATTTCAGGGTGTTAAAAAATTTGTTCAGGAACATCAGAATGTGGGTATACCTGAAATTGCAAGAGAATGTGATGTTGAGGTAAATCAGATTCAGGCATGGATCCGTGAAGAACGTCTTGTTTTTGCGGCAGATTCGCCAATTGGTATTGAATGTGAAGGCTGTGGAGCCATGATCAAAACCGGGAGATTCTGTGACAAGTGCAAGAATGACATCGCAAGAGGATTTAATCCGCAGGTAAAAAAAGAACCTGTACAGCAGATGAAGAGAGAGACCAAAGAAGCTCCTAAAATGCGCTTTCTGGATAAATAATGCCTCTGCATTACAAGAAAGCTGGTGAATGAATATGCTGAATGAAGAAAGAATCATTCTGATGACACATATGGCATCTTATGAAGAAAACGAGGGTCGTAAAAATGTTGCGATCGGAAGTTATTTTCGAGGTGACTATATCGGTCTTCAGTTGCTTAAGTCTGTCATAAGTGGCACAATTGCGTATGCACTTGTTGTTGCACTGATTATTTTCTATGATTTTGGGACTTTTATGCAGGATATATACAAAACAGATCTGATGGAACTTGCTAAGACCCTGATTACTTATTATCTGGGTTCATTGGTTATTTATATTGGAATTTCCTATGCTGTTTACTTCCATAAATATAACCAGGCAAAAAAAAGCCTTAAAAATTATTATAATCATTTAAAGCAGCTTTCTTACTTATATGAGGAAGATGGAAAAAAATGAAGCGGGCTTTTGAAAGGGTAGAATCATGACAAATTTACTGGTCTTGAAAGAACGGCTTAGAAGCTTTTACGGCAGGAATGAAATATATATCACACCTGCTTTAAAATTTTTACTTGCATTCATATCGCTGATTCTGATCAATTCAAAACTGGGATATATGAGCAGACTGAATCACATTGCAATTGTGCTGGTAGTTTCGCTGATGTGCTCCTTTTTACCAACTAATATTATCATAGTCGTTGCAGCAGCATTCTCGATCCTTCATCTTTATGCGCTGTCAATTGAAAGTGCCGCAGTTGTACTTGTATTGTTCCTTGTACTCTTTGTCCTATACTTTCGGTTCACACCAAAAGATACCGTGGTCGTACTGCTGACACCGGTGCTATTTATACTAAATATACCATATGTGATACCGATCACCATGGGACTGGTCGGAACACCTGCATCAGTTGTTTCAGTAATCAGCGGCATTCTGATCTATCATATTATGCAGCATATTACAGCAGGAGCAGCAACATTGAATGCTTCTGAGTCAAGCGACACGGTAGTAAAATTTCGGTTTGTCATTGATGGTATTCTGGATAATAAGACAATGCTTGTAACCATCGCCGCATTTACGATTACACTGATTCTGGTCTATTTTGTCAGAAGAATGAGCATTGACCATGCCTGGTCATTTGCAATTGCCGCAGGTGCGATGGCGGATGTTGTACTGTTGCTGATAGGGGATCTGGTCTATGACACGAATATATCAGTCTTGGCTACGATTCTTGGGACGGTCATTTCTATTGGAATCGTGATCGTATTACAATTCTTTGTATTTAATGTGGACTATAGCCGAACAGAACGAGTGCAGTTTGAGGATGATGAATATTATTATTATGTAAAAGCAGTCCCGAAGATCACGGTATCGACTCCTGAAAAAAAGATCAAAAAGATCAATCCACAGAGAAGTTCCACACATAGTGCTGCAAGAACATCGGATGGATCGGTCACAAGACGGGAAGACATCCTCAGTCGTGAGAACGCTCAAAGAAAAGACAGTACCGTAAAACGTACGCAGAGCACAGCCGGTTACGCAAGAATCAGACCGGATGCTATCAAATAAAATGAAATGGAACATATTTTATGGAACAGATATTCGAGTTCATAAATAAATATATGCTAACACTTCACATGCCAAGTATTCGATGGGAAGACATTGCAGAGATCATAATTATCTCTTTTCTGGTATATCAGATCATGTTATGGATCAAGAATACCAGAGCATGGTCTTTACTGAAGGGTGTTGTCGTCATTATGGTGTTTATCCTGATCGCAGCGATATTCCGTATGACGACTATTTTGTGGATCGTTGAGAATGTTCTGGGACTTGCGGTAATAGCGATCATCGTCGTTCTGCAGCCGGAGCTGAGAAGAGCACTTGAACTTCTTGGACAAAAGAATATTCTGAGTTCGATACTGCCTTTTGATACCGGAAAGAATATAACAGGCAGATTTACGGACAGAACCGTAAATGAGATCGTGAAGGCATGTTTTGAAATGGGCAGGGTGAAAACCGGAGCCCTTATTGTAGTGGAACAAAATGTGACACTTGCAGAATATGAAAGAACAGGAATCCCTGTTGATGCAATTTTAAGTAGCCAGCTCCTGATCAATATCTTTGAACATAACACACCACTTCATGATGGAGCTGTTATAGTCAGGGAAAACAGAATTGTATCAGCGACCTGCTACCTTCCGTTACCGGATAATATGGAATTGAGTAAGGAACTCGGAACAAGACATAGAGCTGCGGTAGGTATTTCAGAAGCAACAGACTCACTTACCATTATTGTTTCAGAGGAGACAGGAAAAATCAGTATAGCTTATGGTGGCCAGTTACACAGGAATATCAATGCGGATACATTAAAAGAACGTCTGAGTGAACTTCAGAACAAATCTGGCGATGAAAAGAAGCATAAGCTGTGGAAGGGAAGGTCAAAGAATGAAAAAGAAATTGACAAATAACCTTGGGCTTAAGATTCTTGCGGTATTTTTTTCTGTTATACTTTGGCTGATCGTAGTAAACATTAATGACCCTGTTGTGGCGGTGTCGTTTTCGGGCATAGAAGTAGAGATCAAGAACGCAGATTCGATCACTGGCCAGGGAAAGGTCTATGAAATACTGGAAGGAAGTAATAAGATCGATGTAGTAGTGCGTGCAAAACGTTCTATTATTGACTCTTTGAGCAAAGAAAATATCAGAGCTGTTGCGGATATGGAAGAATTGACTTTTATGGATACGGTTGGTATCTCATTAAGCACCAACAAATATAATGACAAGCTTGAGAGCATCACTTCCTCAACAGAAAATCTTAAGATCAACATTGAAAATGTTCAAAAGGTACAGCTGGTCGTAACCTGTGAAACAACAGGAGACCCGGCAGCAGGATATGTTCTTGGAAGCATTAAAACAGACCAGAACCTTGTCAGATTATCAGGACCTGAATCAACGATCTCTAAAGTGAGTAAAGCAATCGCCAGTGTTAATATCGGAGGAATGAGCGCTGATATCAGCACAAGAGTGGAATTAAAGTTATACGACAGTGAAGACAACCTGATTGAAAATAGCAGTATTGTAAAAAATATCGATTCCGTAAATGTAAATGTTGAAATACTAGCTACAAAAGATGTACCAATCAATTATACAGCGACCGGAACCCCGGCTACAGGATATATGCTGTCAGGGGTAAATACCGGAACCCCGGCCACTGTTAAAGTTGCTGGAAAACAAGCTGTTGTTGACGCACTGAGCGTAATAGAAGTACCAGACATTAATGTGACAGGTCAGGACAGTGATATGGCTACGATCATCAATATTAAAGATTATCTGCCTGACAATGTTTATTATGTTGGAAGCGTTGCAGATTCTCAGATTTCTGTATTGATCGGGATAGAACCGATCGCCACCAGAACTTTTATGGTTCCGTCCACCAACATAGCAGTAACGGGACTACCTGAGGGAATGACAGCAGAATTCCCGAATCTGGAAGGACCAGTTGAGGTAGAAATTTCAGGACTTCCGGATGTGATCAGCGCGCTGAGTGCAAATACGATTCTGGGAGTTGTATCTGGAACAGAATTAAAAGAAGAGCTGGGTGTAGAAGAATTACAAGAAGGCATTTATAACAGACAGGTTATTTTCCAACTCCCAGAAGCAGGCATTTCATCCATAACAACATTTAATGTAGATATTTTGCTTCAAAAGCAGGAAGAGACACAGGGTGCGAGCACGGCAGAAGAGGATGGAACGAACACAACAAATGAATAAAGTCCGGAGGATATTATGGCAAGATTATTTGGAACAGATGGAGTAAGAGGCGTTGCGAATGAAGAACTGACTCCATTACTGGCAATGCAGCTGGGACAGGCTGGAGCATATGTACTGACAAAAGAGAACAAGCATAAACCAACGATCATGGTAGGATGTGACACCAGGATATCGGGAGATATGCTTGCCAATGCTTTAATGGCAGGTGTATGTTCGGTAGGAGCAAATGCAGTATTTGTGGGTGTTGTTCCGACACCGGCAGTCGCATACCTGACGAAGAAATACAGAGTCGATGCAGGAGTAGTGATTTCAGCATCTCACAATCCAGTCGAGTTCAATGGAATTAAATTCTTTGATGGGAACGGATATAAACTTCCGGATGCCATGGAAGACGAGATCGAACAGCTGATCAATGACAATATGCAGGGAATTAAATTTCCACTTGGTGCAGGGATCGGAAAAGTTAAATACAGAACAGATGCCAGAGAAGAATATATCAATCACTCCATAAAATCAGTACCGGTCGATTTGAACGGTATGAAGATCGTAGTAGACTGCGCAGAAGGTGCTGCTTACTATACCTCAGTTGAGACCTTAAAAGAACTGGGTGCAGATGTGGTCGCGCTCCACAATACACCGGATGGAACCAATATCAATGCGAACTGTGGTTCAACACATATGCAGGAACTGATGGCCAGAGTTGTTTACGAAAAGGCAAATCTTGGGCTGGCATTTGATGGTGATGCTGACAGAATGCTTGCGGTAGATGAAAATGGCAGGATGGTAGATGGTGATGAGATCATGGCCATCGTTGGCAATCATATGAAACAAACAGGAACACTGAAAAAGGATACTGTGGTCGCTACTGTCATGAGTAATCTTGGATTTTTCCTGATGGCAAAAGAAAATAAAATACATGCAGAGCAGACCAAAGTAGGTGATCGGTATGTATTGGAAAGAATGCGGGAGATTGGTGCGAACCTCGGTGGAGAACAATCAGGTCATGTCATCTTTTTAGATGAGAACACGACCGGAGACGGATTGCTGAGTGCACTTCACCTGTTACAGGTCGTTGTAGAAACGGGCAAACCGCTTTCAGAACTTGCAAAAATCATGAATGTTCTGCCACAAGCGCTGGTCAATGCAGCGGTACCAAATCATAAAAAAGATAGTTATATGGATTATCCTGAAATCGCTGAAGCGATTGAAAAGCTCACTGCAAAATTTGCAGGAGAAGGAAGAGTGCTGATCAGACCTTCAGGAACGGAACCTCTGGTCCGCGTTATGATAGAAGGAAAAGATCAGAAGATGATCGAAGAAGATGCAAAACAGCTTGCTGCCCTGATACAGGATGTGATGCTATAAGAAAATGGCTTGTTTGATAAGCTGTTTAATGATATAATGTGACTGCCGAATCGAAGATTCGTGTAGATAACGACCATAAATTGTATTCATAATTTATGATATAGTGTTTCTAGGGTCAGCGTTAAATTGGGAGGAAAGTGTATGGTACGCCAGAAAGTCGTTATTAAAAATCCGACAGGGCTTCACTTAAGACCAGCAGGAATCTTATGTAAAGAGGCAATGCAGTTCAAATCATTGATCACTTTTACATTTAGAGAAAATACAGCAAATGCAAAAAGCGTGCTTAGTGTACTTGGTGCCTGTGTAAAATGTGGAGATGAAATTGAGTTCGTATGTGAGGGAGAAGATGAAGAAGAAGCTTTAAAATCCCTTGTAACTGCTATAGAGAACGGATTAGGTGAATAATCAGGAAAGATCAGCCCATCTGTATGGATGGGTTGTTTTATAAATAGGAAAAGGAAGTGAGAACAGTGGGGCTAAGAGAATAGTCAGAAACAAACTTTTTATCATCGTTAAGTACAGCGTGATCTATCGACTCCGTTGCTATTTTGATGCAGCCGGTAATGAATTGAGAAAAATGGAGGATAGTTATCATGTTAAATTATAAGAGATATAAAAGAAATCCCGTAGTAAAATTCCCAGAGAGAACCTGGCCGGGAAAAGAAATCACAGGAGCACCGATCTGGTGCAGCGTAGATCTTCGCGATGGCAATCAGGCATTGATCGATCCAATGGTCGTTCAGGAAAAAATTGAATTATTTGAATTTTTAGTTAGATTAGGGTTCAAAGAAATTGAAATTGGGTTTCCGGCAGCGAGCCAGATCGAGTTTGATTTTTTGCGTGAACTTGTAGACCGTAAATTAATTCCGGATGACGTCAGAGTTCAGGTTCTGACACAATGCAGGGAAGAACTCATCGACCGTACTTTTGAAGCAATTGCAGGCTGTAAACAGGCTGTGGTTCATATCTATAATTCGACTTCCACACTTCAAAGAGATGTTGTTTTTAATATGAACAGCGAAGAAATTAAACAGATCGCAATACGTGGTACGGAAATGGTGAAGGAAAGAGCAAAAAATTTCCCGGGAAAGATTATTCTTGAATATTCACCAGAAAGCTTTACTGGAACAGAGTTGGAAGTTGCTCTTGAAATCTGTACCGCAGTGCAGAAAGCATGGGGTGCTACGAAAGAAGACCCTATTATTATCAATCTTCCATCTACGGTAGAAATGAATACTCCAAATGTATATGCAGACCAGATCGAATGGATGCATTCACACTTTGAAGATCGTGACAGTATCATTTTAAGCATTCACCCACATAATGACAGAGGCTGTGGTGTTGCAGCAGCTGAACTCGCACTGTTAGCGGGGGCAGACAGAGTAGAAGGAACATTATTTGGCAATGGAGAACGTACAGGTAATGTTGATATTCTGACGATCGCATATAACATGTTTTCGCAGGGAATTAATCCTGAACTTCATATTGAACATATTAATGATATTATTGAGATTTACGAAAGATGCTGTAAAATTCCGGTACATCCACGACATCCATATGCAGGAAAGCTTGTATTTACTGCATTTTCTGGATCACATCAGGATGCGATCAATAAAGGGATCAAAGCACTTACAGATAGAAATCAGGAACATTGGCAGGTGCCTTACCTTCCGATCGATCCTGCTGATATTGGAAGAGAATACGAACCGATCGTCAGAATCAATTCACAGTCTGGAAAAGGTGGAGTTGCCTTTATCATGGACAGCTATTTCGGATTCAAACTTCCGAAAGGAATGCACAAGGAGTTCGCAACGATTATTCAGAAATTATCAGAAAAACAGGGTGAAGTCTCTCCTGATCAGATCATGGATGAGTTTAAAAAAGCATATCTTGAACAGAAAGAACCGATTCACTTTAAGAAACTTAAAGTGGAAGATCTTAGTGAAGAAACAGAATCTGAATTCGACACAGAGGTCACAGTTCTTTACACTGACCATGGTGTGGAAAAATTATTCAGAGCAATTGGTAATGGTCCGATCGATGCTGTAAAGAGAGGAATCTCTGAAGCACTTAATGTTCATATTAAAATTCTTGACTATGAGGAACATGCATTACAGAGTGGTTCTAATTCACAGGCTGCAGCATATATTCACCTGCTTGATGCCGATGAAGGACAGGTCACTTATGGTGTTGGAGTAAGCTCAAACATTACAAGGGCTTCAGTCAGAGCGATCTTCTCTGCTATTAACAGACTGGGACTTGGAGATAAATAACATTTATTCTAAATAACAAACGAATTGTATAAGAAACAGAAAAACGCCAGGTATCCATCCTAATGGATGCTTGGTGTTGCTGTATGTGAGGAATTATGCATTTTCAAAAAATAAGACCAGAAACAATACTGCCGCTGGTCACTTTGTTACTTTTTATTGGATTGATCATAAGTCTGCTGGTACCCAAGAAAGTGATTGATACTTATAAGGTAAATATTACGGAAGAGGAAGGCGACACGGAAGTCATGATCGACCTTCCGGCAGAAAGTGAACTGGTGCATACTATGAACACTGGTAGTCGTCCCATGCTTGGAATTCAGATCGCAGTATCTAAAAATGGTTCGACTTATACCAATTCAGCTTTAAGTTGTGAAGTTTATCAGACCGGGACAGAAAATCTTCTAAGTAAAAATGAATATTCCCTTTCGCAGGGAGAAGAGTTGCAATATATTTACATTCCTTTTGCTCACTATGAAAAGTGTCTGGGCACTATTTCAATCCGTTTTCAGTACATCGACCGTGATGGAAATACAGGTGCACCCTCTATTCTTGCAAATGGAAGTAGCATAACAGGAAGCAGAACAATTGTTAATGGTGCCGAATATCCTGGCAACATCAAATGTATGTATGTTTATACACATGATACCTATCCACTCGTATATGATCTGAGAATTTTATTTTTAATGTTTCTCGCCATAACGATGACTGTCTCCATTCCTGGATACTTTCACAAGAAGGGAGAACAGAAAAAATGAATCATGTAAAAAGTTTTTTTGTAAAATTTAAAATGGGAATACTATTATTCCTTTCCATTTTGCTTGCATTTATGATAGAAATAGGTGTGTTTCAGTGGAATGCGCTTAAAAATCCGACCGATCAACAGGAACTGTCCATTGCAGAGGCTTCTATCACTATGTTGCAGACTGGTGAGATATGGCAGGAGCTTACAGAAGAAGAACAGAACCAAATTGAAATAGATCGTGAAAATGCAAGACTTCTTGCAGAAGCAAATAAAACAGATTCAATTTATAGATTAGATGAAGACCTAAAAGAAGAAAACGGGCGTTATTTTAGAAGAAGTGTGCAGACAATCCTGCAGGCTGATCTTCCAGATCTTTTCTGTGGAAAAATGACTCTGTTTATACCGGATGCGGTGGAAAAACTAAATTACACCTTGGAAGGTTTCAGGAAGGATATAAAAACTTAAGAAAGTGCTGATCAGGTCTATGACAACAGGCTTGGTGCTGATGTAACTTCTATAAATAAAAATATCGATCAGGTTATGATAACAATAACTGGAAAAGGAGCACTGTCTGTTGATTCATTAAAGATCACTTATGGAAATCAATTTAGTCTGAACCCACTCAGAATCCTCTTTTTTACAGTGACGTTTTTTATAATAGGCAGCGTTTTTCTGATATCAGAAGAACTGAGAAAAAGACCTGAGTGGGCATGTTTTGTGTCCAGTATGCTTCTGGGTGGACTTTTGATCTTATTAACAGGTACCAATCTGACCGGGTTCGATGAACATGTACATTTTGCAAGAGCATATGCGATGTCATTTGGCAGTACAATAGAAACAACTGAGAGTGCCATGAGGATGAAAGCAAATGATATCCCGTCTTTTGACCAGATTGAAGAGCGTAAGCTTGTCATGGCATATGAAGAATATAATGATGATTTCTCGTGGGCAGATCTTTCTACGCAGAGCAGGTTTGTTTCTTACTCTGACAGATCCTATTTACCAATGGGAATTTTTATGAAGCTTGGAAGGATACTGAATCTGCCTTTTTTCTATGGGATGATGCTCTCTAAGTTCGGAAATCTTCTGGTCTATTCTGTTCTTAGCTTTCTGGCAGTCAAAATGGCTTATCGCAAAAAGGAATTGGTCGCAGCAATTGCATTGCTTCCAAACTGTATTTTTGCAGCATCAGGCTTTTCTTATGACTCGATCGTCAACGGATTTTTGCTTCTTGCTGTAGTACTGACCGGAAATCTGTTCTGGAAACAGACTAAAAACCAGCAAGAACGTTTGAAGCCGGTGATTGCATTTTTATTATTGGGAGCTTATATTGCCGGGAGTACGGCCAAACCGATCTACATGATCATGTCACTCATGCTGGTATTTTTATCTGACCGTAGGTTTGAACAAAGGTGGCAGGCATGGATATTCCGGATCAGCGTGATCGGTCTGATAGGATTATTTTTATATGTGATCTTTTTTCCGCCAGTATCTGTCAGTTCCAATTATGAATTGATGGGAAATCTTGCATATGCAGGAGATAAGCGCAACCAGGGAACCAGTGTGATTGGGCAGCTTTCTTTTATTTTGACGGATCCACTCAGATATACTCAGATTTTACTAAAGACCATGGGCGGTGACTTTTTATCGTATCTGACCGGGAAGACGAATTTTTTTAATTATGGTTATCTTGGAGGAATGTCAGGTAAATGGGTGATTGCCGGAGTTTTGATTCTGATTCTGGGAGCTCTTAGAAAGGAAGAATCAAAGCCATTTCTGCCATCAAACTATAGAATCTTAAATGCGATCATGATCTTTGGACTTTCCGCTGTGATCTATACCTCGATGTATGTTTCTTATACACCAGTAGCAAGCAGTGTGATAGAAGGGGTTCAGGCGAGATACTTTATACCGTTGCTCCTTCCATTCGTTTATGTTATCTCAGGCAAGAAGAATCTGATCCCAATCAAAGAGAAGTGGTATAGCAAGATTGTTTTTGCGTTTCCGATTCTGGCGAATCTGTGGTCGATCTACTGGCTTGCATTGAGACCATTTAATTTTTGACAGTAAATAGCTGCAAAGCACATTTTTTATTTTACATGGGGGAATTGAACAATGATCAGTATTATTGTTCCTGCTTATCAAAGTGAATCAACAATAAAAGATTGTCTGGACAGTCTGACTGGACAGTCTTTTTCTGATATTGAAATTCTGGTCGTGGATGATGGGTCTGAGGACAGAACAGCAGAAATAGCGGAAAAATGTGCGAAATACGATAAAAGAATACATGTTTTTCATCAGGAGAATGCAGGGGTTTCTGCGGCAAGAAATTCGGGAATCCGGGCAGCCCGAGGTGAACTGATACAGTTCCTTGACAGTGATGATACACTTTTACCTGATGCATGTGAAGTCCTATATCAGGCCATGCAGGATTCCGGAGCAGATCTGGTGATTGCCGGTTATATTCATGAGTTCTATGGAAAGATGATTCAAAAGCAGCCACCCTTTCATGGAGCATATGAAATGAAAAATGCCGAACCGGAGTTATTATCTCTCTACAGGGAGGGATACCTTAACATGCCCTGGAATAAACTGTACAAAAAAGAGATGATTTTGCAGGGCTTTCCGGAAGACTGGAAACTGGGTGAAGATCTGATCTTTAACCTGAATTATTTGAAACAATGTAAACAGTTATCTGTGATCAGTCAGCCTGTCTGCAGTTATGTTCAGGACAATAGAGGGACAAACCTCTCAGCAGCAGGTATGGCGCAAAGTCGTGACCATGTGTTGACCTTGTACCAAAAAGTCACCGAGTTCTTTCATTATTTTTATCATGAAGGCAGCTATGAAAACACAATCGCAGGAAAGGTGATCGAAGAATTCTTAAATCAGATCAGTGAATCTGCTTTTGGTAAGACAGTATTTGGAAAAGCGCCTTTAGGTCAGAAGCGGATTTCTCTTTTGCAGGAGTATATTGAGGCTTACAAAGAGTTTGAAAAAATAAGAGAAGAGAATGGTCATATGATAAAAATCGACAGAGAAGACCTGATCTACCCTGACCACAGAATGATGTTTGGATCTCTGAAAAAAGGTTATCCAGCGTTACTAGCCATTTTGAGCTGGTCAAGAGCTCTGATCGTAAAAGTTTCAAGGAGTCGTATAT
>RRZT010872236.1_pt1 | contig 15562 bp, 18 predicted proteins | sample 2165551 | NCBI WGS metagenome assembly RRZT01 (sample SAMN10456910, study PRJNA506462) | wastewater metagenome | biome: wastewater; feature: sludge; material: wastewater sludge; isolation source: wastewater sludge with Escherichia coli K12::gfp cells carrying plasmid... | place: USA: Moscow, Idaho... | reverse complement strand
TCGTGGAGGAGCCCGCTGCGGCCGGTGGAGATGTCAGCCGAGCGCGATGAGCCCGTCGCGGGTCTCGGCGCTCAGGCGGCGGTCGCTGAAGACGATCCGTTCGACGTCGGCGGCGGCGAGCGTGCGGTCGCGTGGGGCACCCCGCCACACCTGGGTGAGGCCCACGTGGTCGAGCACGCGGATCGATGCGGGGTTGGTCGCGAGCACGCGTGCGGTCACGGGGGCGTCGGGCTCGGCGCGGCGGGCGTGCACGATCCCCGCTCGCGCGACCTCGGTCGCGAGTCCCTTGCCCCATGCTTCGGGTGCGAGCCGGTAGCCGAGGTTCCAGCAGCCGACCGCGGACCACGTGACGCCACCGACGCCGATCACGGGCCCGTCGGGCCCGCCCTCGGCAAGGCGCATCGACCAGCTGCCGCAGCCGTGCTCGGCGAGGCTCGCGAGCGAGCGCTCGATCATCGTGTCCGTCTGCTCGACGTCCGTGTGACGCCCGCTCGGCAGGTGCCGCCACGTGCGCTCGTCCGCGAAGATCACGTGCACCGCGTCCACGTCCGCGTGCGAGAGCGGGCTCAGCAGGAGCCGTGCGGAGCGGAGAGGTGGTGCTGGGGCGAACGTGTCGATCATGGTCGGGACGCTATCGGCTGCCCCTGACACGGGCCCCGGGTCAGCGTGCGCGAGCGGCCTGGAGGGGGAACAGCCGGGAGATGTCGGCGCGCGTGCCGGACGCGCGCAGGCGCCCGTCGGCGACGGCGTCGGCCCAGGCGATCTCGCCGGTGACGATGCCGAGCCACGTCTGCGGGTCTGTCTCGACGACGTTCGGCGGGGTGTCCCGCGTGTGGCGAGGGCCCTCGATCGCCTGGACGGCGCCGTCGGGCGGGATGCGGACCTCGACGGCGTGGCCGGGCTCGATCTCGGCGATCTCCTCGAGCGTGAACCGGACGGCGGTCGCGCGAGCGCGTCGGTCGGTCGGGTCGTCGCGCCAGGTGGCGATCGCGGCGCGTCCTGCGGCGGGGTCGGTGCGGCGTCGTGCGGGCATGGCTCGATCGTAGGACGACCGTTCCGAGCGGCTAGGGTCGGAACGTGACTTCCACCGACCCGCAGCAGCCGAGCACGACGACGCCCGACCCCGCGCAGACTGACGTTCCCGCGCCTCAGGAGACCGCGCCCGCCGACGCGGCTGTGGCTGGACCTGGGGACGATGCGGTGGTCGCGTCAACGACGGCCCGCGCCGGGAGCTCCGTCACCGGCGGGGAGGACGCGGTGCCCGTGACGGCGGTGGTCGACCCCAGGACGGTGCGCCGCGCGCCCCGGTTCAAGGCGTTCGCGTGGACCGGCGTCGTCGTCGGCCTGATCGTGAGCGCCGTGCTCAACCTGTTCGCGCTCGAGCCCGGGCACCCCACGTGGTCGCGATCGATCCTCACGCTCGAGGTGACGCTCGCGGCACTCGTCGTCGGCGTCGTCTGGGCGCTGGTCGCGGACCGCCGCTCCCGCCGCTGACCCAGCGGGGATCGAGCTGCGCCTGAGTCCCGACCGATCGCCCGGGTGCACACGCGACGTGTGCACCCGGGCGATCCGTCGTCTGGTGGGCGAGATTTCCTCGCACCAATCGCTTCGTCGCACGCGTGAGGCGTGCATCCGGGCGATCTGTCGCCGCGCGTCAGGCGAGGGTGAGCGTGCGGGCGTCCGGGCGCTCTGTCGCCGGGCGTCAGACCAGGGTGAGCGTGCGGGCGTCGGGCGCGGGGCGCAGCCACACGGTCGACCCGCCGGAGGCACCGAGCGCGCGCTGCTCCGCGCGGGTGAGCGTCACCTCGGTGCGGCTGCCAGCGGTCTCGACCTCGAGCCTGACCTCGAACCCGACGCGCAGCGCCCGCACGACCCGTCCCTCGACCGTGGCGAGGCCAGCGGGGGGCTCGGTGAACACGTGCACGTCGTGCGGCCGCACGAGGCGGTCGCCGAGCGTGGTGACAGGCCCGAGGAAGCCCATGACGAACTGGTTCGCAGGGGTGTCGTAGAGGTCGTCGGGCGAGCCGACCTGCTCGACGCGCCCTTCGTTGATGACGACGATCTCGTCGGCGACCTCGAGCGCCTCCTCCTGGTCGTGCGTCACGAAGACGGTCGTCACGGGGATCTCGTCGTGCAGCCGCCGCAGCCAGTCGCGCAGCTCCTTGCGGACCTTGGCGTCGAGCGCCCCGAACGGCTCGTCGAGCAGCAGCACGGACGGCTGGACGGCGAGCGCGCGGGCGAGCGCCATGCGCTGCCGCTGACCGCCGGAGAGCTGCGCGGGCTTGCGGTCGGCGAACTGGGTGAGGTGCACGAGGGCGAGCAGCTCGTCGACGCGGGCGCGCACCTCGTCCTTGGGGGTCTTGCGGATCTCGAGGCCGAAGGCGACGTTCTTGCGCACGGACAGGTGCTTGAACGCGGCGTAGTGCTGGAACACGAAGCCGACGTTGCGCTTCTGCGCGGGCAGGCTCGTCGCGTCGCGGCCCTCGATCGAGACGGTGCCGGTGTCCGCCGTCTCGAGCCCGGCGATGATGCGCAGGAGCGTCGACTTGCCGCCGCCGGACGGGCCGAGCAGCGCGGTGAGCTGGCCGGTGGGGATGGACACGGAGACGTCGTCGAGCGCGACGAAGTCGCCGAACTTCTTGCCGACGCCGCGGACGTCGATGCTCATGGTCGCTCCTGGAGGTGGGACGGGCGGAGGGTGCGGTGCGGGGCGCTCATCGGCGGGCCTTCGTCTCGGGCCGCAGGAAGGAGACCACGATGATGCAGGCGACGGAGACGGCGGCCAGCAGGAAGCTCGTCGCGTAGGCGGTGGCCTGCTCGAAGTCCTGGTACTTCTGCTCGACGAGCAGCGTCGCGGTCTGGGTGCGGCCCTCGAGGTTGCCGGAGACGATCTTGACGGCGCCGAACTCGCCGAGGGACCGGGCGAGGGTCAGGACGACGCCGTAGACGATCGCCCAGCGGATCGCGGGCAGCGTGATGCGCCAGAAGGTCTGGAGCCCGCCCGCGCCGAGGGACCGTGCCGCCTGCTCCTCGTCGGTGCCGATCTCGGTGAGGACGGGCACGACCTCGCGGATGACGAGCGGCAGGGACACGAACGCGGTCGCGAGGACGATGCCCGGTGTCGCGAAGATGATCTGCAGCCCGTTGGCCTCGAGCGTCGGTCCGAACCAGTCGCCGCGTCCGCCGTAGGCGAGCACGAGCGCGAGGCCGACGACGACGGGGGAGACGGACAGCGGCAGGTCCAGCAGGGAGGAGAGCAGGCGCTTGCCGCGGAACTCCTTGCGGACGAGCAGCAGCGAGATGCCGACACCGAACACGGTGTTGAGCAGCGTGGCCTGCAGGGCGACCGCGACGGTGAGCTTGAGCGCGAAGACGACGGACGGCTCGCTCAGTGTGTGCCGCAGGGAGGTGAGCCCGTCGGCGAAGGTGTTCTGCACGACGAGACTGACGGGCCAGCCGACGAGCAGCACAAGGTACGCGACGACGACGACGCGCAGCACCCAGGTGGTGGTCTTGCTCCTAGCCACGGGAAGCCACCTTTCGCTGGATGAGGTCGAGGGTGACGATCGCGAGGAGCGAGACGGCGAGCAGGAGCGTCGCGACGGCTGCGGCTGCAGCCTGGTCGCCGTTCTCGAGGTAGGACAGGATCCGCACGGACGCGACCTCAGTGCGCATGGGCAGGTTGCCGGAGAGCAGCACGAGCGAGCCGTACTCGCTGATCCCGCGCGCGAAGGAGAGCGCGGCGCCGGAAGAGATCGCGGGGACGAGCGACGGGAGGATGACGCGGCGCAGGGTGGTCGTGCGGCTCGCCCCGAGGGAGGCTGCCGCCTCTTCGACGTCCTGGTCGAGCTCGGCGAGGACGGGCTGGACGGTGCGTACGACGAACGGCAGCGTGACGAAGAGCAGCGCGAGCGTCACGGACGTCTCGGTGTTGGCGACGTTGACGCCGAGGGGGCTGGTGGGCCCGTACAGGGACAGCAGGACGAGCCCGGCGACGATCGTGGGCAGCGCGAACGGGATGTCGATCAGCACCTCGAGCAGGCGCTTGCCGGGGAAGGAGTCACGGACGAGGACCCAGGCGATGACGGTGCCCATGACCATGTTGACGAGCGTGACGATCAGCGCGTGGGTGAGGGTGAGGCTGATCGCGGCGGCGGTCTGCGGGTCGGTGAGGGTCGCGCGGAAGGTGCCCCATCCGCCGTCGGACGTGGCGAGGACGACGGCGGCGAGCGGGAGCAGGGCGAGCACGGAGAACCAGACGACGGCGACGCCGAGCCCGACGCGGGACGACGTGGTGAGGTCGCGGGGGCCCGGGGCGCGGCGTGGTCGCCGCTGACGGGCGGGAGGCGTCGAGGCCGCGGGGGGCGGCTCTGGGTGCTCGGCCGAGGCGGCCGGCCCTTGAGGGGCCGGCCGCTCGAGCGCGGTGCGTGACGGGTTCACTTCTTGCCCGTCTCCTGCTGGATCGTGGTGACGAGGCCGGCGTCACCGAAGAACGTGGCGTTGGTCTCGCTCCACCCACCGAAGTCGTCGGCGATCGTGAGCAGCTTCTCGGGGGCGGGGAAGGGGTTCTTCGGGTCGTTCGCGCCCTCGACCTCGATGGCGCCGACGTCGATGAGAGGGCGGAAGCCCTTGGCGGCGAACTCTCGCTGGCCGTCGGCGGTCAGGACGAAGTCGAGGTAGGCCTGGGCCTTCGGGTCGGCGTCCTTGAGGACGGCTGCGGGGTTCTCGATGAGGAGGGTCTCGGCGGGGACGACATAGTCGAACGTCTCGCCGTTCTGCCGGGCGAGGATCGCCTCGTTCTCGTAGGAGATGAGGACGTCGCCCGTGCCGGACGTGAACGCGGTCGTGGCGTCGCGGCCGGAGCCGGGCAGCGCGGCGACGTTCTGGAAGAACGTCGTGAGGTACTCGGTGGCCTCGGCCTCGGTGCCGCCCTTCGCGATGACGGACCCGTACGCGGCGAGGATGTTCCAGCGTGCGGAGCCGGACGAGCCGGGGTTGGGGGAGACGATCGTGACGTCGTCGCGGACGAGGTCCTCCCAGCCCTGGATGTTCTTGGGGTTGCCCTCGCGGACGACGAGCACGACGACGGAGTCGCTGACGATGCCCTTGTTGTCGCCGTCGTCCCAGGTCTCTGCAACGAGGCCGGCGTCGACGAGGCGCGTGACGTCGCCCGTGAGGGAGAAGTGGACGACGTCTGCCTCGAGCCCTGACTCGACGGCGCGGGACTGCTCGCCCGAGGCGCCGTACGACGTCGTCCAGGTGGTGCGGGCGCCTGCGGCGGTCGTCGCGAAGGCGGCCTGGGCGGCGTCGTTCGCGGCCTTGGGGACGGCGAAGCCGACGAGGCTGAGCTGGGTGCTCGTGGCGGCGCCGCTCGGGGTGGCGTTGAGGGGCTCCGGGCCGCAGGCGCTCAGCGCCGTCGCCGTGAGTGCGGCCAGGGCAAGGGTGAGGAACCCTCGTGTCGAGCGTGCGGTCATGGTCGTGCCTTCGTTCGTGGGGGCGGGCCAACGGGTGTTGGTCGGACTGGAACGTAACGGCAACCCGAGAGAATCGATCGACAATGCTCGGGCCGTCTCACATGTCAGAAAGGTCCCTCCAGGGACCAACGTCCCGGCCGAGGTTGCGGCCCTCCAGGCGGCGGGCGCACCGAGCCGGCGTGCGTCGTCTGTTCCGCATCGTGGGCCCGCCGGGAGGGCTCAGTGTGCTGTGGGACACTGAAGCCGTGGCCTTGCGCGGAGACGGACTGCTCAATCACGACCTCATGCCCGGCGAGAAGGGACCGCAGGACGAGTGCGGTGTCTTCGGCGTCTGGGCTCCTGGTGAAGAGGTCGCCAAGCTCGCCTACTTCGGGCTGTACGCGCTCCAGCACCGCGGTCAGGAGTCGGCTGGCATCGCGACGAGCAACGGCCAGCAGATCCTCGTCTACAAGGACATGGGCCTCGTCTCGCAGGTCTTCGACGAGACCGCGCTGAACGCGCTCGGCGGCCACATCGCCGTCGGCCACTGCCGCTACTCCACCACGGGCGGTGTCACCTGGGAGAACGCTCAGCCCACCCTCGGCGCGACGGCGCAGGGGACGGTCGCCCTCGGCCACAACGGCAACCTCGTCAACAGCGCCGAGCTCGTCGAGCTCGTCGCAGAGCGCTACGGCGCCCAGCGCCGCGGTGAGCTCGCCCGCGGCAACACGACCGACACCGCTCTCATCACCGCCCTCTTCGCGGGCGACGAGGGGCACACCCTCGAGCAGACCGCCCTCGAGGTGCTGCCGCGCCTGCGCGGCGCGTTCAGCCTCGTCTTCATGGACGAGCACACCCTCTATGCCGCACGCGACCCGCAGGGCGTCCGACCGCTCGTCCTCGGTCGCCTCGAGCGTGGCTGGGTCGTCGCGTCCGAGACGTCCGCGCTCGACATCGTCGGCGCCTCCGCGGTCCGCGAGATCGAGCCCGGCGAGATGATCATCATCGACGACGAGGGCCTGCGCTCCCACCGCTTCGCCGAGGTCAAGCGCGCCGGCTGCGTGTTCGAGTACGTCTACCTCGCCCGCCCCGACACGACGATCGCCGGGCGCTCCGTGCACGCCGCGCGCGTCGAGATGGGGCGCCGCCTCGCCCAGGAGCACCCGGTCGAAGCCGATCTGGTGATCCCCGTGCCCGAGTCGGGCACGCCGGCCGCGGTCGGCTACGCACAGGCGTCCGGCATCCCGTTCGGCCAGGGCCTCACGAAGAACGCCTACGTCGGCCGCACGTTCATCCAGCCGTCGGACACGCTGCGTCAGCTCGGCATCCGGCTCAAGCTCAACCCGCTGCGCGAGGTCATCCGCGGCAAGCGGCTCGTCGTCGTCGACGACTCGATCGTGCGCGGCAACACGCAGCGCGCCCTCGTGCGGATGCTCCGCGAAGCGGGCGCGGCCGAGGTGCACATCCGCATCTCCGCGCCGCCCGTGAAGTGGCCGTGCTTCTACGGCATCGACTTCGCGTCCCGCGCCGAGCTCATCGCGAACGGCCTCAACAAGGACGAGATCGCGGCATCGCTCGGCGCGGACTCGCTCGGCTACATCTCCCTCGAGGCGATGATCGAGGCGACCGAGCAGCCCGCCGCACAGCTGTGCGCCGCCTGCTTCACCGGCGAGTACCCGATCGAGCTGCCGGACGCCGAGCAGCTCGGCAAGCACCTGCTCGAGGCGGGTGACGCACCGCTCGGCAACCCGACCGACGGTCTGACGACGCTGGCCGTCGCCACGGGCGGCGGCGACGCGCTCACCCGTCCCTGACCGCAAGCACACCGTCCATCCCCGTGGTCCGCGAGCGGTCCACGACGCGAGGAGCGCACCGATGACCGAAGGAATCACGTACGCCGCGGCAGGCGTCGACACCGAGGCGGGCGACAAGGCCGTCGAGCTGATGAAGGCGGCGCTCGGGCGCACCCACGGGCCGCAGGTGCTCGGCGGGGCCGGCGGCTTCGCGGGGCTGTACGACTTCTCCGAGGTGCTGACCTACCGCCGCCCTCTGCTGGCCACCTCGACCGACGGTGTCGGCACGAAGGTCGCGATCGCGCAGGCGATGGACAAGCACGACACGATCGGCTTCGACCTCGTCGGCATGGTCGTCGACGACATCGTCGTCGTCGGCGCGAAGCCCCTGTTCATGACGGACTACATCGCGTGCGGCAAGGTCGTCCCCGAGCGCATCGCGGACATCGTGCGTGGCGTCGCGGAGGCGTGCGCGGTCGCGGGCACGGCGCTCGTCGGTGGTGAGACGGCCGAGCACCCGGGCCTGCTCGGTGCGGACGAGTACGACGTCGCGGGGGCTGCGACCGGTGTGGTCGAGGCGGACGCGCTGCTCGGACCTGACCGTGTCGAGGTGGGCGACGTGCTCGTCGCGATGGCGTCGTCGGGTCTCCACTCGAATGGATACTCGCTCGTGCGAGCCGTCGTGAAGCATGCGGGCTGGGAGCTCGACCGGCACGTCGCCGAGCTCGGCCGCACCCTCGGCGAGGAGCTGCTCGAACCGACGCGCGTGTACGCGTCGGACGTCCTCGCGATCGCGGGTGACCCGGCGACGCAGGTCCACGCGTTCACGCACGTCACGGGAGGCGGCCTCGCAGCGAACCTTGCGCGCGTGCTGCCGGCGGGGGCGGTCGCGACGGTCGACCGCGCGTCGTGGGAGGTTCCTGCGGTGTTCCGCCTCGTGCGCGAGCTCGGTGGTGTCCCGCGTGGTGACCTCGAGAACACGCTCAACCTCGGCGTCGGCATGGTCGCAGTCGTCGGCGCGGACGGCGTGGACGCGACGATCACACGCTGCCAGGCGGCGGGGATCGACGCATGGGTGCTGGGTGAGGTTGCTCGCCTCGGTGCTGAGGACGACCGTGAGGGCCTCGTCGCGGGGACGAAGGGCGTGCAGGCGGGCGCCGTGCGGCTCGTCGGCGACTACCGGTAGCCGAGGCTCGCGGGCCACGGCCCGCGGCGACGTCTCCCTGACGACAGACGAACGAGAGCGCCGTACACCTGGGGTGTACGGCGCTCTCGTTGCTCGGGATCAGCTCAGCGACTGGAGGCCGTGGAGCTGTGGGGGAGCGAGTCAGTCGCGCTCGTCGTTCCAGTCCACGTACGGGTCGACATCGTCCTCCGCCGCACTGCGGTGGTCGACGACGTCAGTCGCGCTGCGGCGGGAGAGCTCTTGCTCGAGCGCCCTGATGTCCGTAGGCGGGGTGTAGTACTTCAGCTCGCGAGCGACCTTGGTCTGCTTCGCCTTCTGACGGCCGCGGCCCATGGCTGTGACCCCCCTTACATAGAGGCAGGACTGGCTCGTGTCGGTATGCCGTCGAGGGGCTCCGATGCACGGGCGGTCCGGCATGTTGACTCGTCTATTCGCCCCCCACGGTACATGGTCCGACGGTATTCCGACCACTTCGGTGTTCCCTGCCGATAAGGGGGGAGGGGTGAGCTGCAGGTCGATCCGGACACATCGGTTCAACTGCGACGATCCTCACATCTTCACCCGTGTGCCTGGTCACTTCGTCCGGTTGCGGGTGGCATGATGATGCCTTATAAGAACGACGATGAAGGAGCGACCCATGCCAGTCCACGGCAATGAGTCCGACGTACTGCTGACTCCGGCCGAGGTGGCGAGCCTCTTCCGTGTTGACCCCAAGACGGTCACCCGCTGGGCCAAGGCGGGAAAGATCTCGGCGATCCGCACCCTGGGTGGTCACCGCCGATACCGCGAGGCAGAGGTTCTCTCGCTCCTCAACGAGAGCGCGACGCAGGCAGCTCTCGGCGACGGGAGCTGACGCAGCCGCACGCAGCGGCATCGTCGAACTTCGCGGCTGGGGGCACCATGCGGTGACCCCAGCCGACAGCACCCGTCTGATCAGACGAGACACGTCGACGGGGCCTCGCGGCCCCGTCCTTGGTGTACCCGGAGGCGGGTGCCCGGCGGTCTCAGCGGCGCCGCGCCACCAGGAGGGTGACGAGAGCGGTTGCCCCGAGCGCGACCCCGATGAGGATCTTGAGGTTCCGGCTGCGCTCCCGGTCGTGCTGCGGAGCGCCCTTTCCGGTCAGCAGCCCGCGCGCATCGACGGCTGCCTGCTTCGTGGCCTGAGCAGCCTCGGCGGCTCGCACGCGAGGGTCGAGTCGCCCGGAGAGTGCGTCGACCGTCTTGGCGAGGTCCGCTCGGGCCGCGTGCACCTCGGCCTCGGCTGCCGACAACGAGAGCTGCGGCTCCTTCTCGGCGCTCATCGGCGCACTCCCTTCTTGATCTCCTCGACATCGACCTTGACGTTGTCGATGGCTCGCTCTGGCGTGGGTGGTGTCCCTGCCTTGAGTGCCTTCACGCCCAGTGCGGCGAGGATGCCGACGATGATGAGCAGCACCACTCCGACGATGAGGAACGCGAGCCACGGGGCGACGGCCTCGGCCAGGCCCAGCGCGGCAGCGTCGAGCAGCTTGCCGAGCGCGTAGAGCGAGAGGACGCCAGCGAACGCGAGGAGTCCAGCGCCGATCCCGATCTTGGCGAGCTTGGCCTTGAGCTCCGCCTTCGCGAGCGCGATCTCCGCGTGGACGAGCCGCGTCGTGTGCTCGGTCAGCCTGCCGAAGAGCTCGCCGATCGACGGGTCGGCTTCCTTCGGTGCGCCAGCGCCGGTGCGGGCGCCGTCTCCGTGCAGCGGGTCAGTCATGTGATACCTGCCTTCGTCCGGCCGTTCGCGGGTGCGCCGACACTCCCACTCAATCGTGGTTCGGAACGCGAGACAACTGTAAGGCGGCTGGGACGTGGCCGCAGGTAGTGAGGTCGAGGTGCTCACGGTGTCGCGCGCGGATGAGCGGCGCGAGTGCGCGGGGCGGCCGCTGTCGGTCGGGAACGACGAAGCCCCGCGCCGGCAACCGGGCGGGGCTTCTGAGTTGTGGCCACTGGCAGGGTCGAACTGCCGACCTTTCGATTTTCAGTCGAACGCTCTACCAACTGAGCTAAGTGGCCGTAATCGACGACGCCCGGTCAGATGACCGGGCGATATCGAGCGACCCCGACGGGACTTGAACCCGCGACCTCCGCCGTGACAGGGCGGCGCGCTAACCAACTGCGCTACGGGGCCTTGTGGTGAGACAAGACCATACTGCATGACATACAGGTGTTGCGTACCCCCAACGGGATTCGAACCCGTGCTACCGCCGTGAAAGGGCGGCGTCCTAGGCCGCTAGACGATGGGGGCCTAGTCGGTTCCGTTGGAGACCTCGGTAAGCATATGCGCACGGCGGCGTCCTGGCAAAATCGAGAGGATTCCGCGGCTCCGGGGCTCCGAGTCAGCGTGCTCGCAGCTCGGGGGATGATGGTGCCGTGATCGAGATGACCAGGGAGCGCTTCGAGGAGCTCGTGAGCGACGCCCTCGACGAGGTCCCGCAGGACCTGGCCGCACAGATGGACAACGTCGTCGTCTTCGTCGAGGACGACGCGCCCCCGGAGGACCCGACCCTCCTCGGCGTCTACGACGGGATCCCGCTCACCGAGCGGGGAGCGTCGTGGGCGGCCGGTGCGATGCCCGACCGCATCACGATCTTCCGCAATCCCACGCTCGCGATCTGCGAGACCGAGGAGGACGTCGTCGACGAGGTGCGGATCACGGTCGTCCACGAGATCGCGCACCACTTCGGGATCGACGACGACAAGCTGCACGAGCTCGGCTGGGCCTAGCGCGCCCGGACGTTCGGTCGCTGTGTCGAGCAGCCCCGCTCGATAGGATCGTGACCATGACCACCCTCGTCACCGGCGGAGCCGGGTATATCGGAGCGCACGTCGTCCGCCTTCTCGAGCAGCGTGGGGAGCGCGTCGTCGTCGTCGACGACCTCTCCACGGGCTCGGCCTCCCGCATCGGGGACGCCGTTCTCGTCAAGCTCGACGTCGCGTCCCCGGAGGCCGTCGGCGTCCTCACGGCCACGATGCGCGAGCACGACGTCGACGCGGTGATCCACTTCGCCGCGCGCAAGCAGGTCGGCGAGTCCGTCGAGCGCCCCACCTTCTACTACCAGCAGAACGTCGGCGGCCTCACCAACGTGCTGACCGCGATGGAGGCCGCCGGCGTCGACCGTCTCGTGTTCTCGTCGTCTGCCGCGACCTACGGCAACCCGTCTGCCGCGATCGTCGAGGAGAAGCTCCACGCGGAGCCGATCAACCCGTACGGCGAGACCAAGCTCATCGGCGAGTGGCTCGGACGTGCCGCCACCCGCGCGTGGGGCCTGCGCTTCGTCGCGCTGCGCTACTTCAACGTCGCAGGTGCCGGCTGGGACGACCTGGGCGACCCGGCGATCCTCAACCTCGTCCCGATGGTCCTCGACCGTCTGGCGCGCGGCGAGAAGCCGCTGATCTTCGGCGACGACTACCCGACGCCGGACGGCACGTGCATCCGCGACTACATCCACGTCCGCGACCTCGCTGAGGCGCACATCGCCGCGATCGAGTACCTCGGCAAGGACGAGCGGCCGCACGACGTCTTCAACGTCGGTACCGGGAAGGGCGCCTCGGTCCGCGAGGTCATCGAGCAGATCGGGGTCGCATCCGGCCTCGACGCGACCCCCGAGATCCGCGAGCGTCGCGCGGGTGACCCTGCGCAGCTCGTCGCGTCGTCCGAGCGGATCAACGACGTGCTCGGCTGGACGGCGCAGCACTCGTTCGAGGAGATCGTGCAGTCGGCGTGGAGCGCCTGGCAGGCCGGGCCGCGCCGCATCGACGTCTGACCTGACCGGGGCCGGGAGGGGCGGCGGACACACGCCGTTCGTCTCGGCTTGCGATCTGCGTCGTCTCACCGGGCTACGATCCGAGCATGAGCGCCGACGACGCACGGCTCGACGACGAGACCGCCCTCTCTGACCGCCCGACGTCTCCGTCTCCCGCGGCGCCTGTCCGGCTTCGCGTCGTGACCGCGTGGGCCCTGTGGGACTGGGGCTCCGCGGCGTTCAACGCCGTGATCACCACATTCGTGTTCACGCGGTGGATCACGTCGAGCGACTTCGTCGCGCGCGACGTCGTCGACGCCGCCGAGGCCGAGAAGCTCGCAGGCGTGGCGAAGGGACCCGCGAAGCTCCTGCTCGACGGCGTCCTCGCCGACCACTCCGCGTGGCTCGGCTGGGGCCTCGCCATCGCGGGGGTGCTGATCGCAGTGAGCGCGCCCGTCGTGGGCGCCCGCTCGGACGACGGCGGCAGGCGCCGCCGCTGGCTCGCGGTCAACACGTTCATCACCGTCGCGATCAGCGCTGCGATGTTCTTCGTCACGCCCGACCCGGACAACCTCACGGGGAACCTGCTCCTGGGCATCACGCTCCTGGCGGCGGGCAACATCTTCTTCGAGCTTGCGTCGGTCAACTACAACGCGACGCTCACGCAGGTCTCGACGCCCGCGAACGTCGGGCGAGTCTCGGGTATCGGCTGGGGCGCCGGCTACCTCGGTGGCATCGTGCTGCTGCTCATCCTGTTCGTCGGGCTCATCAACCCGGAGGTCGGCTGGTTCGGCGTCGGGGACGACGCGGGGCTGCGGTACCGGGTCGCGGTCCTGTTCTCCGCGCTGTGGTTCGCGGTGTTCGCGGTCCCCGTGCTGCTCGCCGTGCCGGAGGTGCCGCCGTCGCCGACGCGCGCGCGGCTCGGCGTCGCGGGCGCGTACCGCAAGCTGTTCAGCGACGTCACGGCCCTGTGGCGCGAGCGCCGCGACGTCGTGCGGTTCCTCATCGCCTCGGCGGTGTACCGCGACGGGCTCGCGGGCGTCTTCACGTTCGGTGCGGTGATCGCGTCCGTGACGTTCGGGTTCACGCCGTCGGGAGTGATCGTGTTCGCGATCGCAGCGAACGTCGTCGCGGGCCTCGCGACGATCATCGCGGGCTTCGTGGAGGACTGGGTCGGGCCGAAGCGCGTGATCGTCGTGTCCCTCGTCGGCCTCGTGATCTCGGGGGTCGCGGTGTTCTTCCTGCACGACGCAGGGCAGGGTGCGTTCTGGGTGTTCGGGCTGCTCCTGTGCCTGTTCGTCGGGCCCGCGCAGTCAGCGAGCCGCACGATGCTCGCGCGGCGCATACCGCCCGGGCGGGAGTCGGAGATCTTCGGGCTGTACGCGACGACGGGCCGTGCCGCGAGCTTCATGGCGCCAGCCGCGTTCTCGACGTTCGTCGCCATCTCGGGTGCGCAGTACTGGGGCGTGCTCGGCATCATGCTCGTCCTCCTCGTGGGCCTCGTCCTCCTCGCGCCCATCTCGGACAGCGCCCGCGACGACGTCGCGGCGTAGCCTGCTGACAAGCACCGACGACCGCACGGGGGTACAGATGCGCTGGGTCGCAGACGAGCTCGACGGCTTCGAGAAGGCGACGTTCGACCTCGAGGGGGACGACGACGGACCGGTCGTGGCGACGCTCGTGCGCCGCGTCCAGCCCGAGGGGGCGCCTGTCCGGCGTCGTGCCGTGCTCTACGTGCACGGCTACAACGACTACTTTTTCCAGACGCACCTCGCGCAGCGCTGGGAGGACGAGGGCTACGACTTCTTCGCGATCGACCTGCGCCGGTGCGGCCGGTCGTGGCGACCGTGGCAGCTCGCGCACTTCGTCGACGACCTGCGCGACTACCGGCCCGAGCTGACCGAGGCCGCGGCGTGGATCCGCCGCTCGCACGACGTGCTCGTCGTCAACGCGCACTCGACCGGCGGACTGACCGCGAGCCTGTGGGCGCACTCCTTGCGGCGGAAGGTTGCGATCGACGCGCTCGTGCTCAACTCGCCGTGGTTCGACCTTGCCGCCCCGTGGTTCGACCGCGAGGTCGCGACGCGCGTGCTCGACGTCGTCGGGCCGCTCGGGCCCACGTACGTCCTCGATGCCGCACAGTCCACGTACGCGCAGCGACTCCACGTCGCGGGCGGGGGCGAGTGGGACTATGACGTCGCGCTCAAGAACCCCGACGGTGTACCGGTGCGTGCAGCCTGGCTGCGCGCCGTGCGGCGCGGGCACCGTCGCCTCGCGCGCGGGCTCGCGGTGCGCTGCCCGGTGCTCGTGTGCACGAGCGACCGCTCGGGACCGGAGGGCGACGTCGTGCTCGACGTCGAGCAGATCGAGGCGCGGGCCGAGCAGGTCGGCGACGACGTGACGCTCGCGAAGATCCCTGGCGGCGTCCACGACCTCGCGCTGTCCCCCGAGCCGGCCCGCGAACAGTACTTCGCTACCGTGTTCGACTGGCTGTCGCAGAAGCTCTGACCTGGGAGATCGTCGCCCAGGCGACGGCCATGAGCCCGATGAACGTCGGCAGGACGACCCACGGGACAATGCCCCTGACCCCGGGGTTCTCGAGCGGGACCGCGTAGTACGCGACCCACGCGACGAGCTGGAGCGTGAGGGCTCCGAGCGCGACGGCGGTCGACACGGTCAGGGCCCGCGGCGCGCGACCTCCGTTCCACCGTCGGTGCGCGAGCCAGAGCGCCCCGACCAGGACGCTCGGGATCAGGAGCCAGACGACGAGCGCAGGCGCCTCGTTGATGTCACGAGCGATCATCTCCAGCACCATCGTGGTCCTCCCGTCGAGCCCTGCGCGTGCTCTCATCGTGGCTGTGGGTCGGCTGGTCCCGGTGGACGGATCGTGGAGGTCTCGTCGCGCGTGCGGGGACAGGCGTGCAGGTCAGGCCGCGGCATCGGGCGGTCGGGTCGCGGCGGCGAGCGCGGCGCGGAGCTCGCGCGGGGTGTTCGTCGTGAGCTCGGCGACGCCGAGACCGACGAGGAACCTCGCGTCGTCGACGTCGTCGACGGTCCAGACGCGCACGGTGCGGCCCTGCGCGACGAGCGCGCGCACCTCGTCCGGGTGCGCACGGCACCAGGCGACGGACGGGCCGAAGCCGCCTACCGCGCCGTCGATCACGAGGGCCATGCCGTGCGCGACGAGCGCGCGGGCGGCCGCGACCGCTGCGGGCGTCGGCTCCGCGCCGGGGTCGAGGTCCGCGACGAGCTCCGCGTCGGAGAGCTCGTCGACGAGGAACATGAGCGCCCCAGCCGGCACGTGGGGCGCGAGGTGCTCGAGCGACGACGGGAAGAAGCTCATGAAGCACACCGTCACCTCGG
>RRZT010787948.1_pt1 | contig 15562 bp, 6 predicted proteins | sample 2165551 | NCBI WGS metagenome assembly RRZT01 (sample SAMN10456910, study PRJNA506462) | wastewater metagenome | biome: wastewater; feature: sludge; material: wastewater sludge; isolation source: wastewater sludge with Escherichia coli K12::gfp cells carrying plasmid... | place: USA: Moscow, Idaho ... | reverse complement strand
GGTTAATGGTACACAATCTGTCGGTATTGGTAGTAATGTGACAATTAATGGCCCAGCTGCCGTTGCCATTGGCGGCGATGATTTGGATGAAGCATCTAAACTAAACACCAATGGCACTGTAGGGGGTGCAGCGGTTAATTCAGGCAATATTGCAACCAAATACCAATCCTATACAGGTAAGCCAATGGTGGATAACAGCTCAAATAGTAAGCAGTATCCAAGAACCACATCAGGTACGGCAGCGGTTGCTTTGGGCGTACAGGCACAGGCCACAGGGGCGCTATCAACCGCAGTGGGTACTTCCTCGCGGGCAACAGGTTTAGCCGCGACGGCATTTGGTGTAGGGGCAGATGCCTCTGCTGATAACTCAGTGGCACTGGGTTCAGGGTCAAAAGTTGACTTGACCGCACTACCAACCACACCAATCACCCAAGCTACTGTCAAAGGCGTTACTTATTCAGGATTTAGCGGTGCCAATGCCACAGCGGGTGACCAAGTATCTATTGGCGCGGGAGGGTATGAGCGTCAGCTTAAAAACGTAGCACCGGGTGCAATCACAGCAACCTCAACCGATGCCATCAACGGTAGTCAGCTATTTGCCATCGCTGCGGCAAACGCTGGCTACGCCCACGTTAATGATGGCACCAATACCGGTACAGGTACAGGGGATGCTACAACCAATGCAGGGGGGTATAATCAATCCGCTGGCGCAACGGGTAATGGCGCTATTTCTGTCGGGGTAAATACCACAGCGGCAGGTGTCAATGCGGTGAGCGTGGGTACTAGTGCCAAAGCGGCAAGTGATAGCTCAGTGGCAATTGGTCTTAATGCAAAAACCAATACCGCTTATGCCCAAGCCATCGGGGCGAATGCCAATGCCACAGGGCAGGGCGCATTAGCACTGGGTGGTGGCGCCTCTACCAACCCGACAACCGCCAATGGAGCGGGCGCAATTGCCATTGGTGGCTATGGCGATAACACCGCCGTTGGCGCCAAAACAAACTCAGCATACGGTGTAGCAATTGGTAGTGGCAGCACGACCGCGACCACTGCGACCAATGGTATAGCCATTGGTAAACTTGCCAATGTCACAACTGCCAACTCTGTGGCATTGGGCAGTAGTGCGCTCACCACCGCAGGCTCAGCTATCAATACCAATAATCTGACATCAGCTGGGGCGGCAGGTACCACCACAACCGCTGGCGATACAGGCACTGTCGCCAATGCCACAATCGGCGGCATCACTTATGGTGGCTTTGCTGGGGCAACAGCCAACGGGGTGGTCTCAGTGGGTGCAGCAGGCAGTGAACGCCGCATCCAAAACGTCGCAGCAGGTGAGATATCGGCAACCTCAACCGATGCCATCAACGGCTCACAACTCTATTCTGTAGTCAATGCCCCATTAACCATCTTAGGCAATGTCAACAAAGACACAGGCACCAATGGGACTCAGCAATCACTGGGCTCTACGGTCAAAATAATAGGTTCTACCACTGCCATAGCATTAGCGGCAGATGCTTCAAGTGCCGCAACCACGGGCGCCTATTCAGCAAAAAACGTACAAACCGTGGTAACCGATGGACAAGTTCAAGTACAACTGGCGGATAACCCTGAATTTACCAGTATCAAAGCAGGTCCTGTCACCATCAATAGCTCAGGTATCAATGCAGGCAATACCACCATCAGCAATGTAGCCACAGGTAATATAGCCGCAGCCAGTACCGATGCGGTAAATGGCGGACAGCTCTACACCACCAATCAAAATGTTGCAGCCAATACTACCAATATTGCCAAAGGTATCAACTATAAAGGTAATAATGGCACAGCAATCAACCAACCGCTGGGCGGCACTTTAAATATCGTGGGTGCAAATGCAGGTACCGCCACAGATGCTGGGGCAAACCTTTTTGTCAATACCCAAAACAACCAATTGCGTGTTGAATTAGCCAAAGATTTGACAGGATTAAACAGCGCCACTTATACCGATGCCGCAGGCAACAAAACCGTGACCAGTGGTAATGGTGTCGCTATCACCCCTGTGACAGGTAACACAGTGACGCTCACTACAACAGGTCTTAACAACGGTGGCAATACCATTACCAACGTCGCCAGTGGTGGCAATGTAGTCAGCAATGCTGCCAATATTGGCGATGTACAAACTGCTGCCGCTGCTGCCAGAACTGAGGTTGTCAAAGGTACTAACATCAGTACTGTGACCAAAGCTACAGGCAGTAATGGGCAAGATATCTATACCATCAATGCCAATGGCACGACCGCATCAGCAGGCTCATCTGCTATCAGTGTCACCGCAGGGGCTAAAGATGCCAATAATGTTACCAACTATCAAGTGGACTTGAGCCAAGCTAGCAAAGACAGTCTAGCCAAGGCTGATAGTGCCCTACAAACACTCACCACCTCAGTGAATGGCAGCAGTGTTCAGACCCTAAACAAAACCAATAGTGACATTGGCTTTGTCAATGGCACAGGTACCACTGCCAGAGCCAATGGCACGGATATCACCTTTGATATCAACAAGTCAACCCTAACCGCTGATAGTACAGGTAAAGTGACCGCAGGTAACACAGGCGACAGTTTTGCCACCGCAGGCGATGTTGCCAACGCCATCAACAACTCAGGCTGGAACCTCCAAGCCAATGGCGACAGTGCCAGCAAAATCAAACCTGGCGACACCGTACAACTACTTGACGGCAAAAACATCAAGATCACCCGCAGCGGCAACAACCTAACCGTTGCCACCGCCGATGACGTCAGCTTCAACAGCGCCACCCTAACCAACCCAAACAGCCTTGCCAGTGGCGGCAGCACCAACTACATCACTGCAGGCAATAAAAACGCAGTCAATGGGGGTGACGTTTACAACGCCATTCAAAACACCGAACAGCAATACACCGCTGACAACAGCACCACCGTCATCAAACGCAAACCCACTGACATACTCACCCTAAAAGGCGGTGCAACCACCTCCACCGAAAACAACATCCAAACCATCGCCAATACCGATGGCAGCATCGCCGTCAAACTTGCCAAAGACATCAACCTAGGCAATGATGGCAGCTTAACCGCAGGCAACACCAAAGTGGACAACACAGGGATTACCATCACCAATACCGACCCAACCAAAACCGTCAGCTTGACAGGCGCAGGTCTTAACAACGGTGGCAATACCATCACCAACGTCGCCACAGGGGTCAACGCAAATGACGCCGTCAACGTCAGCCAACTTCAAACCGCCCAAGCTGCCGCGACTAGCAAAGTTGACGGCAGCCAAGGGGTCAGCGTCAATACCACAAACAACCTTGACGGCTCAAAAACCTACACCGTCGCCGCAAAAACAGATGGCAGCACTATTAAAGTTGATGGCAGTGGCAACCTAAGCGCCGTCACCAGCGGCATCACCACCGCCGCAGGCGTCTCAACAGCAACCACCCCAGCGGCACTAGCCACCGCAGGCGATGTTGCCAACGCCATCAACAACTCAGGATTTACCCTAACCGCCCAAGGTAACAATGGCAGCCTAGTCAAACCAGGTGCAACCGTTGACATGAAAAACACGGATGGCAACCTTGTCATCAGCAAATCAGCCACCGACAACACCGTTAACTACAACCTAGCACCTGTTGTTAAAGTTGGCACCACAAGCCCCATTAGCATTGACGGCACCACAGGCACAATTGGTGGTTTAAGCAACACCAGCTTTGACCCAGCAGCCACCTACACAGGCGGCAAAGCGGCAACCCAAGAACAGCTTAGCGCAGCAAACACCCAGCTAAACAACACATTGACTGCCAAAGGCATGGACTATATGGGTGATAGCGGCACTAAAGTTCACCGTGACTTGGGTAGTCAGGTGAATGTCAAAGGCGGTGCAACAGGCACTTTAACCACAGGCAACATCGGCATTGTGGCAGACGGCAATGACACACTCAATGTACAACTTGCCAAAGACATCAACCTAGGCAATGATGGCAGCTTAACGGCAGGCAACACCAAAGTGGACAACACAGGGATTACCATCACCAATACCGACCCAACCAAAAACGTCAGCTTGACAGGCGCAGGTCTTAACAACGGTGGCAATACCATCACCAACGTCGCCAGTGGTGGCAATGTATTGAGTAATGCTGCCAATATCGGTGATGTCAAGGCTGCCCGTACCACCTTGACCTCAGGTGACAACAGTATCAGCGTCATTAACAATGGCACGGCTGAAAATTTTGCTTATGACATTAGAGTTAATAATCAAGGCATTGTGGAGAACGCCCAATTACCCGTTATTTATACCAACGCCAATGGCGATAAGCTCTATAAACAAGCTGATGGTAGCTTTAATACCAAGCCTGATGGCACAGGTAGCAAGGTTGAACCCGCCAATGTCATTGCTTCGATGCAAAATGCCAGTGGTAGTACCACAGCGCCCACGACATTAAGTAATGTCGCTGGCAACTTACCAAGCACCTATAACCAAGACAGTTACAACGCTGCCAACAACCCTGTGAGTAAATCCCAATCCTTGCCACAAGCCATCAACACAAGCAATGCAGCAACCGTGGGCGATGTCTTAAACAGTGGCTTTAACCTACAAGGTAATGGCGCCGCCAGCGACTTTGTCAAAGCCTATGACACCCTTAACTTCAAAAATGGCGTTGCGACCACTGCCAATGTGGTGACCGCAGCAGATGGTAAAGTCAGTGATATCAGCTTTGATGTCAATACCGATGGCACCACCATCACCACCAAAACGATCACAGGGGCAGATGGCAAACCTGTGACCCAATTGCTTGCCAACACCACGCCTTTGACCACTAGCGTAGTAGGCAAAACCAATGTACCTGTAGCTGCCGATGCCAATAAACTGGTCAGCGCAGGCGATGTTGCCAACGCCATCAATAATGCAGGATTTACCATCAAAGCCAATGGGGATGCAGGTGAATTGGTCAAAGCAGGTGGCAGCATCAATTTGACCCAAGGCGATAACATCACCATCAGCCGCAGCGGCACGGACTTTGTGGTCGCCACTGCCAAAGATGTCAAATTTGATAGCGTCACCACAGGCAATACCGTGATGAACAATGGCGGCATCACCATCACCCATACCGACCCCACCAAAAACGTCAGCTTGACAGGCGCAGGTCTTAGTAACGGCGGTAACCAAATCACCAATGTCGCGAGTGGCGGCGATGTACTGACCAATGCCGCTAACATTGGTGATATTAAGCGTATCCAAGCCGCTAATGACAAGACTTCAAGTGTCACCAGCAGCGGTGCCTTGAGCGTGTCTGCTACCACCACAGGCAACAACACCAACTACAACGTTGATTTGTCGCAAACCACCAAAGACGATATCGCCAAAGGGGTGGCTGCCAAAGACATCGTTGACACCAAAGGGCTGACCTTCACGGCAGACAGTGGTACCACCGATATCAAAAAATTGGGTAGTAGTGTTGCGGTAACAGGCGATAACAATATCACCACCAAGGCAGACACCAATGGCGTGCAAGTCGCGCTTAACAAAAACATCACCATCGACAGTGCAGCGATTGGTGGTAAGGTTGCCATCAATGCCAACGGTATCCATGCAGGCAACACCGTGGTTGGTGGCGTAGCCAGTGGCTTACAGGGCAAAACCATTGACCAAGTAAAAAATGAAGGCAGTGCAAGCCCACAATGGAACAACGCCGCCAGCATTGGTGATTTGACCCAAGTCAGCAATAGCGTCACTAACGTCAATAACATTATCGGCGATGTCAACCAATTAGATGGCAGCTACAACGTGGCGGGTCAAGGTGCTCAAAGCGGCTTAAGCGTTATTCAAACCCTAAATAATATCAACAATACGGGTATCAAATACGCGCATACCAATGGTACAGATGAAAAAGGCACCATTGGTAGCACCAACGACTCAAGCGCAGGGGGTATCAAATCCACCGCCATAGGGGTCAATGCTATCGTAGCGGCAGGTGCCAACAGTGCTTTGGCATTAGGACATGGTGCCAAGGTTGATGCCTCAGGCAAAAATGCCGTGGCATTGGGTGCCAGTGCTCATGCAGCAGGTGACAGTGCCACCGCCCTCGGTACCAATACCCAAGCAGGTGCAAACAATGTTGCCTTGGGTGCAGGGTCACAGGCAACCCAAACGGCAGCACAGCTACAAGGCAAATTTGCTTACACCCCAAGCTATACCAACTTATCGGATATTCAAGGCGTCAAACCCATCGGTGAAGTTGCCGTGGGTGCCAGCCCAACGGATAGCCGCCGTATCACCAACCTAGCGGCAGGTGCCGCACCCACCGATGCGGTTAACGTGAGTCAGCTTGCGGCACTTGATACCAAAGTCAACAACACCATCAATCAGTTAGGTTACAAACTTGGTGATGTCGAAGACAATGCCAATGCAGGTACGTCTGCTGCAATGGCAACCGCCGCACTGCCACAGGCTTATCTACCTGGCAAATCCATGATTGCAGGCGGTATGGGAACTTATAACGGACAAAGCGCGGCAGCGATTGGTATCTCAAAACTGTCTGATAACGGACGCTGGGTGATTAAAGTCAATGGTACAGCAGACAGCCAAGGCAACTTTGGTGGTGCAGTGGGTGCAGGGTTTCATTGGTAATTGATGCACCTTATTGGGTGATGGCTAGGCGCTGTTAGGCGCTTGGCTATCCCAGTTACTATTCAGCAAACAACCAATAACTTATTCATAATTAAGGAAAAATCATGAACACTCACCACCCATTTCGCTTAAGTGTGCTTGCGTTTGCCGCCCTTACAGCCACGGCTTGTACCAATACGCTAAGCCACAATATTGACAGCAACGGTCATGTGCAAAAATCTGATTTAATTTTTCCAAAGTTAGACAAAGCATGGCAAAAAGAAGGGCAATTTCCCAATAGCGAAAATCTTGCCAAAATCCGCCCTGGCATGGCAAAAGATGAACTTTATCAATTGATTGGTCGCCCACATTTTAGTGAAGCCCAGCACGCACATGAATGGGACTACATCATGAAGTTTTACCAAGCAGATAACCATGTCAAAATTTGTCAGTACAAAGTGATTTTTGATAAAGATTATAAAGCCCAGCAGTTTTATTGGTTGCCCGAAGATTGTGCCAACCAAGCTACCAGCCCTGCTGCCCCAGCTGTGGTTGCGGCAAATCCAATTATCAATGAAAAAATCAATCTATCTGCCGATGCGCTGTTTGCTTTTGACAAGTTCAAGCCAGAAGATATGCTAAGCCAAGGGCGTCAATCGCTGGATGCGCTGGCACAAAAGTTGGTTGGCTATCAGCAGCAAGGTAGAACCCAAGTGATGATTACGGGGCATACCGATTATCTGGGTGAGGATATGTATAACATGAATCTATCACTGCTACGCGCGCAAACCGTGCGCAGTTATTTAATTGCTCACGGTGTAGATGCCAACGTCATCATGGCAACAGGCGCTGGTGAAAGTCAGCCTATCAAGCAATGTAGCAGCCAACTGCCACATCAAGCGTTGATTCAGTGTCTTCAGCCCAACCGCCGTGTGGAAGCCAGCGTTTCGGTATTTAAGTAATACACGCCCCAACACCCCAAAGCTAAAACCTGTGTTGATCACTTTAGCTCAATATCCATTATCCATTTAGCAAATTAGCAAAAAAAACCACGCAACAAGGCGTGGTTTTTGGTTTTGGTGGGATTACAATTTTTGGCTAAATCGCTTAGTTCTCATAATTGCTGATATCAGGGCAAGAGCAAATTAAATTCTTGTCGCCATAAACATCGTCAATGCGGCTAACCGTTGGCCAAAACTTGTTTTCACGAATATACTCAAGTGGATAGGCGGCATCTTCACGGCTATAAGCACGTTGCCATTCGCCTGCAATCACTTGTGGGGTGTGAGGGGCATTAACCAATGGATTATCATCGGCAGGCCATTCACCACGTTGCACTTTCATGGCCTCGGCTTTAATCTGTACGAGGGCTGAAATAAAACGATCTAGTTCAGCTTTGCCTTCAGACTCTGTAGGCTCAATCATCAAGGTACCCGCCACAGGAAATGACATCGTTGGGGCGTGAAAACCGTAGTCCATCAAGCGCTTGGCAATATCTACTTCAGTAATACCTGAGGCTTCTTTTAGTGGACGAATATCAATGATACACTCATGTGCCACGCGCCCATTTTTTCCACTATACAACACAGGGAAATGCGCTTTGAGCGCAGTCGCTACGTAGTTGGCATTAAGCAAGGCAGCTTCGGTCGCTTGGTGTAGACCATCACGCCCCATCATGGTGATATACATCCAAGAAATTGGCAGAATACTTGCCGAACCAAACGGTGCCGCAGCTACTGCACTCACCCCAGTCTGTGCCCCTGGTACAGGTGCAACCACATGATTGGCAATAAAAGGCGCCAAGTGAGATTTCATCCCAATAGGTCCCATACCTGGACCACCGCCGCCATGAGGAATACAGAAAGTTTTATGCAAGTTCATGTGTAACACATCAGCACCCACATCTGCAGGCTGCATCATGCTCACTTGCGCGTTCATGTTGGCGCCGTCCATATAGACTTGTCCACCATGCTGGTGAATCAAATCACAAATATCGCGAATACCTTCTTCAAACACACCGTGGGTAGAAGGGTAGGTAATCATTAAAGCACCAAGGTTGGCACTGTGTTTTTCAGCTTTGGCGGTAAGGTCAGCAAAGTCCACATTGCCATTGTCATCGGTGGCAACCACTACCACATCCATGCCCATCATCTGGGCGGTAGCGGGGTTGGTGCCATGAGCCGAACGAGGAATAAGGCAAATATTACGTTCGGTTTGTCCCAAGCTTTCATGATAACGGCGAATAGCAAGCAAACCTGCATACTCACCTGAGGCGCCTGAGTTTGGCTGCATCGATACGGCATCAAAGCCTGTAATGGCTTTTAGCTGATTTTGTAGTCCTTCAATCATCTCAAGATAGCCACCTACTTGCTCACGAGGGGCAAATGGATGCACATTGGCAAATTCATTCCAAGTAATTGGCAGCATCTCACTGGTAGCGTTGAGCTTCATAGTACAACTACCCAATGAAATCATACTGTGATTCATTGCCAAATCTTTATTTTCCAGCTTTTTGAGGTAGCGCAGCATCTCGTGTTCGGTATGATGACTGTTAAATACGGGGTGGCTCAAAATAGCATCGGTGCGCAACAATGTAGGTGATAAGCTCAAGCTAATATCATGAGATAATTCAGCGGCTACCCCTGTAAATAACTGGGTTAGAACACCAAAATCCTGCGCATCGCTGGTCTCACTAAATGCAATAGCCAGATGATGATCATCAACCTTACGTAAATTGTAGCCCACATTCAGCGCATTTTGATAAATTTGCTCAGTTTGTTCTGCTGTATTGACTAAGACTGTATCAAAAAACTGCTCATGTACCACAGCCAAGCCCGCTTGTTTGATCGCTTGGGCAAAGGCGGTGGCTAGCGCATGGATACGTGTGGCAATGCGTGTTACCCCTTTGGGACCATGATAAACGGCATACATACCTGCCATATTTGCCAACAATACTTGTGAGGTACAAATATTTGAATTGGCTTTCTCACGGCGGATATGCTGCTCGCGCGTTTGTAGTGCCATACGCAGGGCTTGTTTACCTTGGGCATCAATTGACACGCCAATAATACGACCTGGTGCCGAGCGTTTAGCATGCTCTTTAAAGCAAAAATAAGCGGCATGAGGGCCACCAAAGCCCATAGGTACGCCAAAACGCTGAGTATTACCCAAAGCGATATCGGCACCCATCTGTCCTGGAGATTTTAGTAACACCAAACTCATCACATCAGCTGCAACAATCGCCTGTGCACCATTGGCTTTGACTTGGCTGATAATATCAGTTAAGTCAACCACATCGCCTTCACGTCCCACATATTGGAACAACGCACCAAAGAAATTACCATTTTTGGCAATCTCAAAATCGCCTACCACCACGTCCCAGCCAAAGTATTTGGCACGGGTTTTGATGACATCTAATGTCTGTGGATAGACACGGCTATCCACAAAAAACGCATTGGATTTATTTTTACCTACGCGTTTTGCCATTGCCATCGCTTCAGCCGCGGCGGTTGCCTCATCAAGTAGGCTAGCACCTGCCATCTCCAAACCTGACAAATCAATACATACCTGCTGAAAATTGAGCAACGCCTCCAAACGACCTTGGGCAATTTCTGCTTGGTATGGGGTATAAGCAGTGTACCAACCTGGATTTTCAAGAACATTGCGCTGAATCACGGCAGGGGTACGCGTAGGGTAGTAGCCCAGTCCAATGTAGCTTTTATTGACAGTAATTTTATCTGCCAACCCGCGCAATTTTGCTAGCGCATCATGCTCAGACATACTAAGCGGTAGATCTAACGCTTTGTCCATTCGCACCGAGGCGGGCACAGTTTGCTCAATAAAAGATGCCATGCTTTCAGCGCCAACGGCAGCAAGCATCGCTTGTTGGTCAGCTTGACTAATGCCAATATGACGGTGAATAAATTCTGATTGTTGAAATAACTCAGAGAAAGAGTTGAAAGATGTTTGACTCATTCAAGTTTCCTTTGGGAGTGCCTAAAACTAATAAAAGGACAAAAACACGGTATCATTCACACTGTCATACCCATACCACTGCTTTTAGATAGCGCAACTACAACTAGAGGAAGGGTCTTGACATATTGACCATCAAGCGGACACCCACGGCGCAACATATCTTAGTGACCGTTTGCCCGAGAGTACCAAGCTTAGTGTCATCAATGTATCAATGTATGAAAAACATCAATGTATGAAAAATAAGTGACGGGTTAGCTTTTTAGCCAAGCGTCACTAACCTACATGCGTTAACAACACCGACCAAAAAACCACCAGCAAATGGCAAATAGGGTTATCAAGAAAACACCCAAAGGGTGCTTTCTTAGGTAGGCTTAGCCAGCTGATTACAGCGTGAAAAAGCCCCGTCATTATTACCATTAACCAAAATAGCCAGAATTAAATAGAATCTTGATACTCGTCTGCATCCATCAAATTTTCATAATCATCGACATTTTCGGGTTTAATCTTAAAGAACCAGCCTTCGCCGTATGGGTCTTCATTAATAATTTCAGGCGCGTCTACTAAAGCCTCATTAACCGCCAAAATCTCACCTGCAATTGGGGCATAAACATCTGATGCCGCTTTCACAGACTCAACCACGGCAATCTCCGCATCAACGGCTACATTTTCGCCAACTTCAGGCAATTCTACATAAACGATATCACCTAGCAAATCTTGCGCATGGTGGGTGATACCAACCGTGATAGAGCCGTCTTCTTCTTGACGCAACCATTCATGACTAGCAACATATTTTAAATTAGCGGGAATATTACTCATAACTTTTATCCTCAAAGCGAGTGGCGTAAAAACCGTTTATAAAAACCAAACAGCAGTAACTTAACCAAAACGGGCAAGCGTACCTTTTGTACCTTTGGCAACATCTTGGATGAAAGCCTACTGCCTCTTACTCATGACTCATAAAAATTTGGTCGATACATCACGTATCGACCAAATTGCCATAACCTTACAGATACTTTGAGGCAAAAAAGCCACCATCCACCAATTAGATGGCAGAACACACAAAGTCATAATCACGACCTTGTGAAGTCACTGTCAAAGCAGCGTCATTACCTTTTACTGCCCAATCATACATCGTAGTTTTGGCGCTATTGGCTAGCGTATAGCGAGTGCCCGAGCCAGAAACATCTTGTTTTAATACCATTGCGGCTTGGTTTAGACCAAGCATTGGCGAGGTGATTTTTAAGTTCGCCATATTGGTATTATCATTTTGGGTGTAAAAAGCCACAACCTCTGTATTATTATCACATTTGTACGTCTGTGAATTTGCTTGCACTGCCAACACTTGTGAGGGTGTAGGCTGGGCCACTGGGGTCGAAGTACAAGCTGCCAAACTGGCCAAAAATGGTACCACTAACAATAATTTTTTCATGATTTTACCTACTAAGAACGATGGATTTATTATAAATATTAAATAATAACGCTAACAAACTATGATAAATAACCTACTAATGTTAGCGTCAAACCCATCATACCATTGATAAAATCTTAATTAAATTGTTTGTTGCCATTTCTAACAAATGGTAACGAAATGATACGAACCGCAGTCGGCGTGCCGCGTAGATCAACAGTGGCAGCGCTGTCTTGTGTTTTTGGGATACGGGCAATTGCAATAGATTGTTTTAAACTTGGTGAAAAAGTTCCGCTGGTGATCACCCCAGTTTTACCATTGTCAAGGGTGACAGTCATGCCGTCTCGCAGCACGCCGCGACTCTCCAGAACCAGACCCACTTGCATCACGTCATCACCTGCTTCAACCGCTTGTTGCTGCTTTGCTTGCATGGCGGTGCGACCTACAAAGTCACGGTCATCTTTTAGTGCCAATGTCCAAGCCATACCACACTCATAAGGGCTGATGGTTTCGTCCATCTCATGCCCATAAAGATTCATACCTGCCTCTAGGCGAAGCGTATCCCTTGCACCAAGTCCCACAGGGGCAATACCATGTGCTTTTAATAAATCAAAGAAGCTTGCCGCGGCATCTTTTGGCAAAATCACTTCTACCCCGTCTTCGCCTGTATAGCCTGTTCGCGCTACAAACCAATCAGCGCCTTCGATATTCGTCAAATCTTTACCAACAAATGGCTTGAGCGCGGCTAAGATATCCGCCCATGCAGGTTTTGCTAGTGCTAGTTTGGCAACGGCTTTTGGGCCTTGAATAGCAAGCATAGCAAGTTCTGGGCGTGGGGTGATGGTTATATCAAAATCTTGAGCGATTTTTTTGAATTGGGCAAGGTCTTTGTCACGAGTAGCAGCATTTGAAACAATACGATAGCTGGTTTCTGCCTCATTCATTAGATAAACGATTAAATCATCAATCACGCCACCGTTGTCATTGAGCATTGCAGAGTACAACGCTTTACCCACAAATTTGAGTTTGGCAACATCGTTGGCAAGCAGTTTTTGTAACCATGCTTTTGCCTGTGTACCTGTCACATCCGTGGTGACCATATGCGAGACATCAAACATGCCTGCATCTGTGCGGACGGTTTCATGTTCTTGGATTTGTGAGCCGTAATGAATAGGCAGCTCCCAGCCAGAAAAATCAACGATTTTTCCATTGCTATCAAGGTGTGACTGATAAAAAGGGGTGCGGCTGAGGGTTTGATCTGCAGATGATTGTGATTGTGACATGACAAATCCTAGGGTAAGTGAACATCAACTAACACATAACGGGCATGGGTGCAATACCAAGCGGTTATGTGGATAGAACAGCCATACTATGATAGCGTAAAGGCACTATGCCTAAAGCCAATAGTAAGGTGCCCCATCTGTCCTGTTACCTGAGATTTTCAACGTATTGGCAGTTATTGTGCCAATAAATCTTTTCCCCTTCGGTGGTATTGTGAACCAATACACTCTCCAGATTTGTCGTATTTTGATGCAGGGTGAGCTGCCAAAATGTGGGAATTCAGTCCTTTTACCTGAGCGATTATAGGGTTTTTACGCCTTCGGTGATGCAGATTGCCATTTTTTTATGTGATGAAAATGACTACAACATTCTCTCCTGAAATCTTGGGGTATTATGCGGTGTTTTTAGACATTTGACAAGCCAATTTCATGGCTTTTTTGCCAAAATTAGTAGCGTTAAAGCGCTAAAATAATGCGATGAACGGAGAAAGGATGTTTATGATGGGGCTTGATTGGTGCAACAACTACGCTTATAAATCAAAAATTACCTTGCGTCAGCGGCTGTAAATATGACAAGACTAGAAATATGACAAGACTAGAAATATAACAAGAATTGTTACCTACGGTTTGCGTGTTGCTAAGATATGATACACTGTTTTTGTAAGTGCAGGTATATATAATAATACTGAAAAAGTAGGAAAGAACGATGGATTTGATGAATATTTCACTGGTTGGTGTGTTATCAATGCTAGCAATGGGTGGTTCGTTGTCGGATGAATCAACCGCACAAACCCAAGTGGCACAGATTTCTACCCATATTTTGCCTAATATTGCGGGTCAGTGGCAGTTAAAAATGGATAAAACCGACCCAAAACAGCCCAGTTGTGAAGAGCGCTACAATTTTGGGCGTGACCAACAATTTATTGGCTCAAGCGGGCAGGAATTCACATTTGGCAAGTATCTGTATGCCTCAACGGGTGATGGTTTACCCGCCTTAGCCATCCAAACCCAATATGACAATAATGCCACCGATTGTTCGGGAAGCCGTGTAGACCAGACGGGAGATATTTTGGTGGCTTATGTCAAACTACAAGATAACCAAATGCAGTGGTGCAAAGACAGCCAAGGCAAAAAGTGTGATATGACCCTGCAAAGAGTTTTACCTTAGCAGAAAAATGGCAGATAAAATACGCCCATTATGCTTGCTAAAGGGACAAATGCCCTTATTTAATTAGGTACCTTTTTTTATTTTGATAGTGTTAGGTGATTATGATTCCACCGTTTTCAAGTGCCAATAATACAAGTGGCAACAGTAAAAGTGCCAATAGTAATAGTGGCGAGCAGCGTCTGATTAGCCCGATTGGTCGCTCAGAAGACCAAAATGACAATAAAATCCGTCCAGCCCTATTATCTGAGTATATTGGGCAGCCTGTGGTCAAAGAGCAGATGGGTGTATTTATCAACGCGGCATTGTCTCGAAAAGAAGCCCTTGACCATACGCTGATTTTTGGACCACCTGGGCTTGGCAAAACCACGCTTGCCAATATTATCGCCCGTGAGATGGGTGGCAACTTGCGTTCTACCTCAGGGCCTGTACTGGAGCGGGCGGGGGATTTGGCAGCCATGCTTACCAACCTTGAGCCTGGTGATGTGTTATTTATCGATGAAATCCATCGGTTAAGCCCGATGATTGAAGAGATTTTATACCCTGCGATGGAAGATTTTCAGCTTGATATCATGATTGGGGAAGGCCCTGCGGCGCGCTCAATCAAGCTTGATTTGCCGCCCTTTACTTTGGTGGCGGCAACCACACGCGCAGGGCTATTGACCTCGCCTCTGCGTGACCGTTTTGGTATTGTGCAGCGGCTGGAGTTTTATAATGTGGAAGATTTGACCACCATCGTGGCAAGGTCGGCAGGGCTACTCAATGTCCCGATGACCCATGATGGGGCAGTGGAGGTGGCGAGGCGCTCACGTGGTACCCCACGTATTGCCAATCGCTTACTGCGCCGTGTGCGTGATTATGCCCAAGTTAAAGGGGATGGTACGGTGACCGCTGAGATTGCGCACAGCGCGCTTGATATGTTGGCAGTGGATAGACGCGGGCTTGATAACCTTGATAGACGCTATCTTGAGATGCTTGAAGAGCGCTTTAATGGCGGACCTGCGGGCGTGGAGTCGATTGCCGCGGCTTTGGCGGAAGATAGAGGCACATTGGAGGATGTGATTGAGCCGTATCTCATACAGCAAGGTTTTATTGTCAGAACGGCTAGAGGGCGGATGTTG
>RRZT010454051.1_pt1 | contig 15562 bp, 13 predicted proteins | sample 2165551 | NCBI WGS metagenome assembly RRZT01 (sample SAMN10456910, study PRJNA506462) | wastewater metagenome | biome: wastewater; feature: sludge; material: wastewater sludge; isolation source: wastewater sludge with Escherichia coli K12::gfp cells carrying plasmid... | place: USA: Moscow, Idaho... | reverse complement strand
ATCGGCGCCTACAAAGCCATGGGACCAGACGTAGTCATGCAGTACGTCGGCGGTTCTTTGATAGTAGGAGGTCTGGTTCTGTCTCTTCTGGGGTATAGCAAACTTATCGGCCGTATAAGAAAAATCATCACCCCGGTTGTTATCGGGCCGACAATTATGGCAATAGGCTTCACATTAGCGCCAACGGCAATTCAGTTTAACGCAGCCAATTATTGGCCCGTGTCACTGATGGTCGTAGCTATGGTATTTTTCTTCAGCCTTGTCAGTAAAAACAAGTACTTCAATATTTTCGCCGTTTTAGGATCAATATCCATTGCCTATCTGCTTTGCCTAACGCTTTCCGTAACCGGAGTCTTCGCAGTAGGACATCCTGCCTATATTAATTTACAAGGCGTTATCGACGCTCCTTGGCTGCGCTATAACCTTGTGATGCCCTGGGGCGCGCCTAAGTTCTCAGGACTGGCAATCGGCGCCATCGCCGCCGGCTTCTTCTGCGTAATGATTGAATCTATCGGTGACTATCATAACTGTTCCTACGCAGCAGGCATCGAAGACCCCACTCCGGACCAGATTAACCGCGGCATCGGCGCAGAGGGTGCATGCTGCATGATCTCGGGAGTGTTGGGCTCTGTCGGCACAACATCTTACACTGAAAATATCGGACTCATCGGGCTAACGGGCGTAGCCAGCAGGCACGTGGTGCGCGCCGGAGCCGTGATCTTGATTATTCTCTCTTTGATTGGCAAGCTCGGCGCCTTAATCGCCACCATGCCTTCTCCGATAATCGGCGGCGCCTACATCACGCTTTTCGGCACCATCGGAGCGCTCGGTATTCAGAATCTTATGCGCGCCGATATGGGAAGTCAGAGAAACGTGCTTATCGTTGGATTCGCCTTCTTGATGGCATTGGGACTCCCAGGCTGGGTGGAACCCAATCAGGCGATGTTTACAAACGCCTTCGGCGGCACTTTCGGCGGCATGCTATGGGCTGTCATGAAGACGCCAATGGCGGTAGCGGGTATTCTTTCTGCCCTATGCGACAGCCTTATTCCCGGCACACCGGAAGAACGAGGCATCAAAGCGTGAGCTTAAATTTACAAAGATAGTATCAAATAAGTTTTGTTCTGAGGGCGCCGGCTGGGACGGTGCCCTCTTTCGTATTGCAAAGAGCATTTTCCCTCCATCTGCCCCAAAGAGAGGGGCGCTGCTTTTATATGAAAGCCCGGCTGTCGTTTTTAACTTTTTCATAAAGACTTATTTGATTTACACTGCACAATGCCGGCCATCAGACAGGAAGCACCTTTATCTATATCTGATATGAACATTTTCTACGTGCCTTAACTAACGCAGATTTCTGTATTACTGAACATTCTCTGCTTTTTTACCTTCTATAATCATCTTTTTTAACTTATAATAAATAAGTTGGGGACACAGCGAATTTAATGCAGTTTGTCCTTTACTACTACAAAGAGACAGAGGAGCCTAAACCCTAATGGAAAGACTGCTTTCTAATAAGAAATTTCTCCTTATCGCCGTCATCGCCGTCATCGCCGCAGTGCTCGCGATCTATTTTATCCCGCTCGGTTCGCACGCTTTGCTTGAGCCCGACGAGGGGCGTTATTCAGAAATTCCCCGTGAGATGATTGAGACCGGAAACTTCATCACCCCCATGCTTAATTATGTTAAATATTTTGAAAAACCGGTACTCCTTTATTGGATGAATGCCGCAAGCTTTATGGCTTTCGGTCAAAATGAGTTCGCCGCCCGCTTTGCAACCGCCCTCTGCGCTGTCGCAGGGGCTTTCGCCACGGGAATGTTCGGTGCTTGGCTCTTCGGCGGCACGGCAGGCTTGCTATCAGGAGTTGTCACAGCTCTTTCTCTTTTGTATTTCGCCATCGGTACCATCAATATCACCGATATGCCGCTGGGTTTTTTTCTAACTATCGCGCTCGCCTCTTTTTATGTGGGGCATATCAGCAGAGATAAGCGCTGGTATTTGCTATTTTACGCCGCTATGGCCCTTGGTCTGCTTACTAAAGGTCTTGTGGCGATAGTTCTGCCGGGCGGCGTCATTTTCTGGTATATTATTTTGACACGCAAGTGGAAGCTTATCCTTGAGGCCCTTTACATACCCGGTATCATTCTCTTCTTTGCTCTTTCTGTACCGTGGTTCTACCTCGTCTGCCGTGACAATGCTGACTTTTTTCACTTTTTCTTTATCCAGGAACATTTTTTGCGTTATGCTACGAAAATGCACAACCGCTACGAACCTTTCTGGTTTTTTCTGCCGATGATACCGGCAGGAATTATGCCCTGGACCGGTTTTCTTTGCGCTCTTTTCTCCGGTAAGAGCGCAGCTCGCTCCCCGGAAAACAGCGCAGCAAGAGACGCGAATCTCTATCTTTTCCTCTGGTTCGCCGTTATACTGATTTTTTATTCATTTTCCAGCTCTAAACTGATCCCCTACATTGTGCCATGTATGCCGCCTTTGGCGATCTTTATCGGCGCAGATATCAGCAGAATGTTAAAGAGAGAAGAATGGCACGGCGGGGCGCTTATTTGGTCACTGGGAATAGCCCTCTTATTCTCCACCGCCCTTATCGGCTATGCTTTTTTAGGTAAAGAGCTCCCCTCTTCAGTAACGCTGCCTATAGCCGTCAAAGTAACAGCGGGATTGCTTATCGGCCCCATCGCCGCAGCTATCTGTACTTCCGGCGGCAGAAAGAATTTTAAAACAGCGGTATTGATGCTGTGTGTCTCGTCATTTCTATTCATCTTTGGATTGCAGGGCATATATCGCATCATGGGCGAAACCCGCTCCATGAAAGACGTTTCCAACGTGATAATTAAAGAGTGGCGTCCGGGTGACACTATTGCCACATACGGCGAGGTAATGCAGGGGATACCCTTTTACACCAAGCACCGAGCAATGCTGGTAGAGCACATGGGAGAACTTGAGTTCGGAGCCAAGCATAAGGAGGGAGAGGGCTGGTTTGTCTCTTCCGCTGATTTTAGAGAAACTTGGCATAATGAAACAAAGCCTTATATCCTCGTTATAAAAGATGACAGTATTGACAGGCTCTTCCCAGATGGCAACCCCGGTGAGAAGAAAAGGGTCAATGTCAGAGACTATGTTGTTTTATTTAACAGGGAGGAAAAATAATGAGAAAAGATTTTCTGCCGTTCGCAAAACCATCTATTGCAGAGGATGCCATTGCCGATGTTACTGAGTCAATGCGCTCCGGCTGGGTGGCCATGGGCCCCAAGACACTTCTTTTTGAGGAAAATTTTGCAAAATATACAGGAGCTTCCAAAGCTCTTTCGCTGAATTCGGCCACGGCGGGACTGCATACTTCGTTAATGGCACTCGGCATCGGCCCCGGAGATGAGGTAATCACCACACCGATGACCTTCGCCTCCACAGTTAACGCCATTATTTTTGTCGGAGCAAAACCGGTGCTTGCGGATATTGACAGAGACACGCTGAACATTGTTCCGGAGAATATTGAGTCTCTGGTTACTTCGGCGACAAAGGCGGTAATTCCCGTCCACTTTGCCGGTATGCCATGTGATATGGACAAAATTGAGGCCATCGCTGACAAACACGGTCTGGCGGTGATTGAAGACGCAGCTCACGCCCTCGGCGCCTCTTATAAAGGACGCAAGATCGGCTCTGACAGGGGACGCCGCCGCATGTCTGTTTTCAGCTTTCACCCCACAAAAAATATCACCACCGGCGAGGGCGGCATGATTTGCACCGCAGACGACGAGGTGGCGGAGCGAGTAATGATGCTGCGTCAGAACGGCATGTCAAAGGGAGCATGGAACAGATATGCCGCCAAGGGAGACACAAACTACGATATTTTCTTCCCCGGACTTAAGTACACCATGACAGATATCCAAGCCGCCATCGGCAATTCTCAGTTAAAGCAGGTGGACGACTTCAACGACAGACGCCGTGAGATAGCCGCCTTTTACGACAGGGAGCTGGCAGATGTAAAAGGTCTGATTTTGCCGTGCCCGGCATCTTATGAGCATGTTAACAGCCGTCACATCTACACGCCCTTTGTAGATATTGACACTATAGGCTTTAGCAGAAACGAGTTTATGGCACGGATGAAGGAAAGAAATATTGGTACGGCTTTGCACTACCAAGCGATACACCTCTTCACCTGCTACGGTGACATAACCGGGCTGGGGCGGGGAGCTCTTCCTGAAGCCGAGTATGTCTCAGACAGAATAGTATCCTTGCCGCTCTTCCCCGCGATGACAGACGAGGACATGAACGATGTTATAGCAGCAGTCAGGGAAGTATGCGGAGGAGCAAGATAATGAAGCCGGAGATATCGATAGTCATTCCCGCTTATAATGAGGAGGAGTCGCTTTATCCTCTCTTTGACGAGCTTTACCCGGTAATGGTAGGCTTAGAACGCTCGTTTGAGCTGATTTTTATCAACGACGGCAGCAAAGATAAAACGCTGCCGATTCTTTATGATTTATATAAAAAGTGCCCGGAGATGAGAGTCATCGATCTCAACGGTAACTTTGGGCAGCATATGGCGATTATGGCAGGATTTGAAGAGGCTCGCGGGGAAATTATCATCACTCTCGATGCCGACCTGCAAAACCCGCCAGATGAAATTCCCAATATTATCGAGGCGATGGACGAGGGACACGATGTGGTTGGCACATACCGCGTCGGCAGACAGGACCCTATTTTCCGTAAGTTGGCCTCAAAAATCGTCAACAAACTCACCAATAAAATAGCCAAGCTGAATATCAAAGATTATGGCTGTATGCTACGCGGCTATAACCGCCGCATCATCGACATTATCAATATTAGCAAGGAGTCAACAACCTTTATTCCAGCCCTTGGGCAAAAGTTCGCTGCTAATCCCATAGAACTGCCTGTCGCTCACAGAGAACGGGAGCTGGGCACCTCAAAATACGGACTTTTTCAGCTGATAAGACTCAACTTTGACCTGATGACCAGCTTTTCGCTGATTCCTTTGCAAATGGTGACTATGGCTGGAATGCTGATATCCTTTCTTTCCTTCCTCTTGGTCTGCTACATGCTCATACGACGTTTAATACTCGGTCCGGAAGTTGAGGGGCTGTTTACACTGATGGCGATACAGTTTTTGCTCACCGGCATCACTCTTTTCAGTCTAGGCATAGCCGGAGAGTATCTGGGACGGGTATACAGAGAGGTCAGCAGAAGACCTCGCTATGCGGTGAGAAAGATTTTTGAACACGATGACGCGGCCTAGAATCGCCCTTTTTGCTTACAGCGAGGTCGGCAGTCTTTGTCTCGAAGAGCTGATTCGAAGCGGAGCCAATGTCTCTGTGGTCTTTACCCACGAAGATGACCCTAATGAGGAGATTTGGTTTCGTTCTGTAAAAGAAATAGCCGCGGAGAATAACATTCCCGTATTTACGCCGGAAAAAATAACGGCTGCGGAGGTGGAAAAGCTGCGCTCCTACTCACCTGAGCTGATATTTTCTTTCTACTATCGGGCGATGATTCCCGCCGCTGTTTTAGAGCTGCCGCACCTGGGAGCCTACAATATTCACGGAGCACTGCTCCCCAAATACAGAGGACGCGCCTGTGTCAATTGGGCTGTTATCAACGGTGAGAAAGAAACCGGCGCCACACTTCATGAGATGACGGAGTTAGCTGACCGAGGCGGCATTGTCGCTGCCAAGGCCGTGCCTATACTCTTTGAGGATACTGGGCACGATGTCTTTATCAAAGTTGCTCAGGCCGCGCGTGATATACTTAAGGAGTCTCTCACCGACCTTGAAGCGGGAACAGCTAAGATAACACCGCAAAACGAAGAGGAGGCCACTAAATACGGCAGGCGTCGCCCCGAAGACGGTAAGATAGACTGGAATAAATCAGCCGTGGAAATTTACAACCTTGTCCGCGCCGTAACGCACCCCTTTCCCGGTGCTTTTGCGGAAGTCGGCGGTAAAAAAATATATATCTGGAAAGCTCTGCCTGAGGAGGGACATGCCCGCCCCGGGTATATCGTCTCTGATGAGCCGCTGCTCATAGGCACCGGCAAAGGGCTGCTGCGGATAATAAGATTTCAGCCGGAAGGCGAACCTGAAAGGGATGCATAACTATGAAAATACTCGTAACCGGAGTAAACGGCTTTATTGGTACGCACTTTTTGGAAAAAGCACTATCTTCAACAGACTGGCAAATTCAGGGATTTGACATCGCAGAGGACAACTTGGCGCCCTTTAAGGGCAACCCCCGCTTTTCCTTCTATCGCGGGGATATCTTTAAAGAAAATGAGTGGCTGGAGTCACAGGTAAAAGAGGCTGACACGGTACTGCCTCTGGCTGGCATAGCCAAACCCGCCTACTATCTGCAAAAGCCGGTTTGGACATTTGAGCTGGACTTTGAGCAAAATTTAAAGATGGTGCGGCTTTGTGCCAAGCACAAAGCAAGAATCATCTTTCCCTCCACTTCGGAAGCTTACGGGATGAGTGCCGACAACATTCTCAAAGAGGATGAAAGTCCGCTGATTACCGGCCCCATTGTGAAGATGCGCTGGATATACAGCTGCAGCAAACAGATGATGGATAGAATGATCTTCGCCTACGGACAGGAGGAGGGTCTGGATTTCTCCATCTTCCGCCCGTTCAACTGGGTGGGTCCGAGACTGGATACTTTTAATGACGCCAAAGAGCGTAAGGCGCGCTCCGTGACACAGATGATGTATGACATCCTCTACCGCGGTGAAGTATCGTTGGTTGACGGCGGCGAACAGCGCCGCAGCTTCACTTGGGTAGGAGACGGCATCGACGCACTGATGGAAATAATCAAAAACAAAGATGGCAAGGCCAAGGGAGAGATATTTAATATCGGCAACCCGGCGAATAACTATTCAATTAAAGAACTTGCTGAAATGCTTATCGAGGTAATGAAGGAATTCCCGCAGTATCGTGACAGAGCGGAAAAGGCGAAGCTGAAAATTATTCCGGCGTCAACATATTATGGAAAAACCTATGACGACATGCAAAATCGCCTGCCCTCCATTGAAAAGATGGAGAAACTTCTCGGCTGGAAACCAAAAGCCGATATGATGGAGCTCTTGCGCAAAACAGTATCATGGTATGCGGAGCGGGAGGCAAACTAATTGTCCAGACTGGCAATAAAGGTTGATATTGACACGCTGCGCGGCTATCGTGAAGGTATGCCGCGTATGCTTGATTTGTTTAAAAAGCATGGACTTTGCGCCTCGATATTTTTCTCCTTCGGCCCGGACAATTCCGGCAAAGCGATAAGGAGAATTTTTCGCAAAGGTTTTATCTCCAAAATGCTCCGCACAAAAGCCCCCTCCACTTACGGGCTCAAAACGTTGATGTACGGCACAATTCTTCCCGCCCCGCTGATAGTTCCCGCAGCTCCGGAAGTCTTTGTCCGCGCGGTGCGTGAGGGGCACGACTGCGGTGTGCACGCCTGGGACCATGTTCTTGTTCAGGATGAGCTTAATAAACTGACAAAAGATGAGTTTAAAGGGCTCTACCTCAAAGCGGCGGAGATGTTTGAAAAACTTTCCGGGACAAAACCATCAGCTTACGCAGCTCCAGGCTGGCAGCTTTCCGCCACGAGCCTGGAAGTGCAGCAGGAGCTGGGATTGGAATATTGCAGCGACGTTCGGGGGTACTCACCCTTTATACCGGTTTTTAAGGGCAGAGAATTTAGCACCATACAAATACCTACGACACTGCCGACAATGGACGAAATCTACGGACTGCCCGGCATCAACGACAACACCATTCCCACATGCTGGCTTGACGGCATGGACAAAGATTGGAACGTTCTCACGGTTCACGCCGAAATGGAGGGCATGTCAAAGCTTGCAGTATTTGATAAATTCCTCACGATGGCCAAAGAGCGCGGCACAGAGTTCTTCACCCTGAGGCAATATGCACGCACATCTCAGCCGCAAACATGCGTCATCAAAATGGGCACACTTACAGGACGTGCGGGAACCTTGGCTGTTCAGGAGACTATATAATGGACAAAATAAGTCTCTTTCTGATACTATCCTCCGCAGTAACCAACGCTTTGGGCAGCACAATTATGAAGCACGCCTACGGCGGCGACAGCGGCATGGTTTCCGCCGGCTGGATAGGCACCTTTCTCAAAATTTTACTAAACCCATGGATAATCATCGGGCTGGGCATGTTCGGCATCTCCTTCTTTTTTATGGCGGCGGCGCTTTCACGTACAGACCTAACTCTGGCGTATCCGCTGATGTCAGGCATTGTCTACCTCATACTGCTATTTGTGGGGCTATTGGTCTTCAAAGAAAACATAACTCTTTTTAGAGTGATGGGCATGGGTTTTATCCTGCTCGGCATCACTCTGCTTACGGTAAAAAGCTGACGGAGGCTACAAAATGAAAATTTGCGTGGTAGGCACAGGATATGTCGGACTTGTAACAGCCACATGTTTTGCCGAAAAGGGCAACGATGTATGCTGCATAGACATTGATAAAAAAAAGATTGAGAACTTAAAAAGCGGCGTCATTCCCATATATGAACCGGGACTTGAAGAGATGGTCATCCGCAACTACAGCGAGGGAAGGCTCTCATTTTCTACTGACATTGCCGTTGGTTTGAAAGACGCCAAGCTCTGCTTTATCGCCGTCGGCACGCCTCCGGCAAACGACGGCAGCGCCGACCTCAACCAGGTAATGGCAGCTCTTGACGGCATCGCCACCAACATCAACCACTCCTGCTTTATCGTCGTAAAATCAACCGTTCCCGTAGGAACAGGCACGCTGCTATGCAAGCGTATCACCTCTCATTTGCGTGAACGCAAGCTCGACATCAACTTGGAAATCCTCTCAAACCCGGAGTTCCTTAAAGAGGGCATGGCAATCGAAGACTGCCTTCACCCCGACCGTGTTGTGGTCGGCGTCCGTTCGGAAGAGGCACGGGAAATTATGCAAGAGCTCTATAGACCCTTCGCACCAACAGAACGAATATTCATCATGGATCCGCTCTCGGCGGAAATCACCAAATATGCCGCCAATACCATGCTGGCGGCGCGCATCAGCTTTATGAATGAAATAGCGCAGCTGTGTGACAAAGTAGGAGCTGACGTCCTCTCAGTAAAAGAAGGTATCGCCTCCGACAGGCGCATCGGCCCATATTTTCTCAATGCCGGCTGCGGCTACGGTGGCTCCTGCTTTCCCAAAGACGTGCAGGCTCTCTACCACATCGGCGAAGGGCAAGGGCTGGATATGACTTTGACCACTGCAATAGAAAAGGTCAACCGCAAGCAGAAAGAGCTGCTGCACATGATGGTACGCGAACGTTTTGGCAACGACATGGAAAATTTAAAAGTGGCGGTCTTAGGGCTGGCCTTCAAACCTCACACCGACGACATGAGGGAGGCACCCGCAATCACCTTGACCAGGGGACTGATCAACTGCGGCGCCGACATCGCCGCCTACGACCCGGTGGCGATACCGCAAGCGAAGTCATGGCTGCCCAAAGAAGTGACCTACGCACCATCGGTGGAAGAACTGCTCCGCGATGCCGACTGTGTGGTTTTAGTCACGGAATGGCCGCAGTTCAAAGAGCTGAACTGGCGGGAACTGGCGCCTTTGATGAAGCAGAAAATTATCTTTGACGGGCGCAACCTCTATGTCCCCGAGGAGATGGAACAATGGGGATTTGAATACTACTGCATCGGCAGAAACAGAAGACCTCTTTGCAAAACCAATTAACCAACTCAGCGCGAGCCTCTCACTACGGAGGCTCGCAGCTTTTATCGGCGGCGGAGAGCGAACATGAGGCTGCACCTCTCAGCGTTGTTTTACCTTTTCGACGCAACAGTACTATTTTCCCTGTTTTCCGACTGCACACGCACCGTTACGGGCTTTTGATGTTATATGTTTAATGGCACAATATCCTGCCTCATAAGGTACTTAATCTCCCTTAGACAGTAATGTGATGCAATAAGCAATATGTAACGCTTCTGTATATTCGCCTTGACTTTCATTTGCAATTAGGGTATCTTTGCCGACATTATCTTGGTACGGAAGCGAGTGATTTGATGTCTGAAACAACACGATTTTTGATGAATATTCACACAGGCGGCACAAATCTCTCTTTTGCCGCACTGCGCAAGTTTGCTAAATCACCGCGACCTCGACCGTAAACCTGCCCTGCCTTCGGTCTTAAAGGCACTCTCTGTGCCTGACCGCACATAATTTCACCTAAAAAATTCACATTAAAAAATATCCTGCGCCATGCGGCGTCAGGTTAAATTTTATTTGCCTCCGAACGATAACAGCAAAGCCGCAGCTTCTTTGCCGCTGCTGTTGTTATTTTTCGTCATGAAAGGATATGGTTTCTATGAAAATAACAGATAAAAATTGCTTAATCGGTGTCGTTGGTTTGGGTCATCTCGGCAGCTCCATTGTGGAAGCCCTTTTAAACGGCGGAGTATCTCAAGAAAAATTAATGGTCTCATTCAAGGGCAGCAAGTCCACACTAAAGAGGGCGCAAAAAATGGGCATAGCATCGTGTCTGACTGATACTAAGAAGCTGATGTCAAAGGCTGATATTATCATCTTGGCGGCAAAACCGCAGGATTTCGCCGCAGTAAGCGCACATTCGGTGCGAAAGGACGCTTTGGTAATGTCTTTTATGGCGGCAATTCCTCTGCGGATTTTAGAAAAAAGTTTTGACTGCCATGTGTGTAGGGTAATGTGCAGCGGCCCTGAGACTATCACTTCCGGACATGGAGCCGCGGTTCTTCTTCCTTCTTTGCCGCTGGCGGAATCGGTGCTTGCCGCGGCATCGGTCAATATATTCCAGGTAAGCTCGGAGAGTGAGATCGACGCCTTTACCGTTGGTATTTGCATACCTCCAATTTTGATGAACATCGAAATTTCAGAAAAAGCTCGCCGGCAGGCCATTTTGGCTATGGAGGCGGATTTTCCCGTTTATCAGAGGCTGGGAGAGTGGATTGAGCTGGAACTGCAAGCGGCAGCTGCAGATAAAAAGGAGAGCTGTTTGGAAAATGTTTCCACAAAGGGCGGCATTTCCGAAGCGATGATTAATAGTCTGCAAAACGATGGCTCTTTCGCCCGTGCCCTTGAGCGCGGCATGAAACGCTGCCGGGAAATCTGCGCCGCTATCAGCGCAAAACTTGATGCCAATGCCGCATAAATCAGGCTTTGTTGTATAATTTTATCTGTTCACACACAGTGCGGGCTTGGCTGTAAAAATATTCTGCTGCGGAGGAATTTATTATGAGACCACTAATAGCTGTCGCCACCAACCCATTTTATAGCTCTTATGCCGATATTCCTTTGCAACAGATGGAAGCGGAGACAATGAAATATTTTTGGCTTCTGTCACAGCTTACAGAAAAAATTTGCAGCTCCATCAGAGCAGCGGGCGGTCTGCCGCTTTTACTGACCGCCGCCAGCCTTGACGACGAGATAGACGCCGCTGTCAGAGGTGCGGACGGATTTCTTTTCGCCGGCGGCGAAGATATGGCGCACGTCTATTATGACTTAGAGGACAGGGGCACAATCTCTCCAAACCCTCTCCGCGACAACTTTGAGACGAAACTTTTTCAAAGAGCTTATGCGGAAAACAAACCCATTTTGGGGATTTGCCGAGGCTGTCAGTTAATAAATGTTATGCTAGGCGGCACCCTCTATCAAAACCTCGCCTCAGTTAAAAGCGAGTGGGCTTTGCACAGCCGTTCTGACGAAACAAAGGGCTATGTGCATGAGGCGGAGATTTTAATGAATGAGTATTTTCCGCTTTGCCATGAGCGTACAATAAAAGTAAATTCCATGCACCACCAGGCGATAGACCAAGTAGCCTCTCCCTTGGAAGTAACGGTGCAAACCGCCGACGGACTGGTGGAGGGTGTGTCGATGCCCTCTTATGGGTACCTCAGAGGCGTGCAATGGCATCCAGAATGCCTTGCAGCAGCAGACGCTGTTAATGCGGAGATCTTTTCTTCATTGGTTAGAGCCTGCCGGCGGCAGTCTGTCTGACAACGGCATTTGCGCCCAATAAAAAGAGAGAACCCCTTTCGCTGACTTCGATTAAGGAGTTCTCTTTTTTATTGCCGTTGCTGTTTTTTGACTTAAGGAAAAGCAAGCCTTCCATAATAATCGACCTGTGGTCTGATAATTTTAAGCAGAGAGCCGAATCGATGTTTTTGTGCGATAGGCGGTTTTTACAAATCTTTGATTTACATAGATGAAACATAGTTTCATCTTCAATCGCTTAGGTTATTCTCCAAATATGCCAATCACCGACAGGCAGGTTGCAACCGGTACGCACAGTCAGAGAATAAAATCAGCGCATTTTTTGATTTTTGCGATTCGGCAGTTTTCCCCATCTAGTCACATACCAATACGTCAAAGCAATAGACGCACCATCATGCGGCGAAATCTGTGCATATAGCGCATATAGCCAGCGGCGCCTTAAAAATCCAGTTCTACGCCCTTACCGGAGGCCGCGGCCGCTTCACAGAGATATTCCGCAGCGGCGACGTCAAAGAGCGCCATTCCTACAGATTTAAAAAAAGAGGTCTCCGGCTGGGAAGCGGAACATTTTCCCTCTATGCGCTCTGCCAAAGTGTGGATGTTTTCCCTTTTTAAAGAGCCATTGGCGATAGGCGTTATTAGGTCTCCCGTCTCTTCAATGGCGTGCAGCGTATCAACATAGACATGTTCGCCTGCCAGAGGGAAGATAGCATCGGGATATTCCTTCATATTGGGAAGGTAGGAGCCGATGCCGACAAAGGCATGCCCGCGAAGAAGCGCCTCGTCTTCGGCAAAGAGCGGATATGAGGTGTTGGTAGCGGTCATGACCGCCTCTGTTTTTTCCAGAAGCTCACTGCTGGTTTGGGCGATTTTTACCTTTACGTGGGGAATAGCCTCTTGCAGGCGGTCGGCAAAGAGGGGGAGCTTGTCTTTAAATACATCATAAATCCAAACTTCCTTTACGCTTTCACGTGCAGCGCAGCCATAGCGCGCCTGCCAAAAACCCTGAACTCCCGTCCCCACAAGCCCAAGGGCGGAAATATTCTTAGCCGCTGTGTTTTTAATTCCCGCTCCGCCAACAGCGCCTGTCCTGAGGGCGGTTACTGTTTTTCCTTCAAGCACCGCCTTCGCCTCGCCGGTCTCAGCATCAAAGAGCGCCACCATACCATTGATAAAGGGTCTCCCCTTGGGGGGATTACTCGGACGCAAAGTCAGCAGCTTGCATCCCCATATCTTTGGCGTAACGCAGGGCATGAGCATCAAGGAGTCATCGCTGTCAAGAAAAATATTGGAGCGAAGCGGCATGGCGAAACGCCCCTCTTCCGCAAATACCATCGTCTTTTCCATTCTTTTAATCAATTCTGCCAGATCAACAGACTCTATCAGCGCTTTTTCATTAAGAAACAGCATTGCTACCAACCTCCCGTAATGTTTTTATATTGGTTCGCACCTCTTAGCGGAACTATCATCTTTTGCCTCGTGTACCGACCTCAAGTAAGCGTAGATGGTGAACTTGCTCTTGCCCATCTCCAAAGCCAGACGCTCAATAGCGCCTTTAACAAGAAAATAACCCGACGAATCCAATTCACCGATTACCGCCAGTTTATCCCTGCGGGAAAGGGAGGCTAAATCCCCGTGCTTCTCTCTTGCCGCAGAGAGAGAAGCCGATACAACATCATCAAGCTCCCTTGAAAAACGCTCCTTATATACATCGGGCGACATGCTCAGCTCTGTGTCCACCTTAAAAAATTCGTCCAGCAGTTCTTTTGCCGCATGGGCCTTGGTCACATCCATATTAATGCAGAGAAAACCTATTATTTTGCCCGCATCGTCCTTAATAAAACAGACGCCGCATTTTAATATCTTCCCCTCTTCTGTCTTGGCGAGATAGTTGTATACTCCGTTCATCTTCTGATATTCAGGATCTTTAAGCATTATCAGCCCAAAATCCGTCATCGGAGACCCAACAGCTCGTCCGCTGACATGGCCGTTTTCACAGGCGATGATGGAGCTCTCGGGGTGTGAGACGTCGTGGAGAAGCACCTCGCAGTCCCGTCCCAATATCGTTCCCAGCCCCTTAACAACATTAATGTAGCCGGCCAGCAACGGCGGTATTCTGCGTCTATTCACAAGCTCACCTCTTTATCAAACATACAAATTATTGTAGGTATACTCAAAAAAATTGTCAATCACAAAAAACAACAGCCTAGATCATTATCTGCAAAAGGCTTGATACGACAAATAAAAACAAATAACATCTCTTGACGGCTATAATCTGCACCATTATTAAAAATCATCATTTGACAAATATTTGTTGATGACTTATAAATTTACCAAGTGCTGTTATGACGAGTAAGCTCGTTTAAGGAGGATACATATAATGTTTCAATTTGAAAGAGTCATTAACGTCATCGATGCTCATACAGCAGGAGAGCCGATACGTATCGTCACCTCGGGCATTCCAAAGATCGAAGGCAAAACCATTCTTGAAAAAAAAGAGTTTTTCGCTAAAAATCTTGACCACCTGCGCTCTTTTCTCACCAAAGAACCTCGCGGACACAAAGACATGTTCGGAGCCATACTCACGACCCCGGAAAGTGAGGACGGGGACATCGGCGTACTCTTTTTCCACAACGAGGGCATGAGCACCATGTGCGGGCACGGCACCATCGGCATCACCAAGGTGGCGGCCGAGACCGGCATCATCACTGTTCATGAGGGAGAAAATATCATCAAAATAGACGCACCCGCGGGACGCGTGACAGCAAAAGCATTTGTGGAGAACAAAAGGGTTAAAAGCGTTGCCTTCACCAATGTCCCCTCATTTCTCTTTAAAAAAGAAGTCTCCATACCTCTGGACGGTTTCGGCGAAATCAAAGCGGCAATCTCCTATGCCGGCGCTTTCTACATTATGGTGGAGCAGGAAAAAATCGGCGTCACCGTCTGTCCCGAACAGTGCGCTCTCATCGTTGAACGCGCAATGGCTCTAAAAAATTGGCTTAATGCCAATATGGAGATCGCCCACCCCGAACATCCGGAGATCAACGGCATCTATGGCGTCATTGTCATGGCGCCCGTTGAAAAAACAGCTTACGGCTGCAAAAGCCGCCAAGCCTGTGTCTTCGCTGACGGCGCCGTTGACCGCTCCCCCTGCGGCACGGGAACTTCCGCCCGCATGGCGCTTCTCTACGCCAATGGCGCGCTAAAAGTAGGCGAACAATTCCGCGCCGCCAGCATCATCAACACAGAGTTCACCGGCACAGTCCTCAAAGAGGTACAAGCAGCGGGAATGACAGCGATTATCCCCCAGATAGCCGGGCCGGCATGGATAACGGGCTTCACGCAGTTCGTATTAGACAGCGAAGACCCCCTTCCCGAAGGATTTTTGCTGTAATGCTTCCATTACATAGAGAGGATTGATTACTATGGCAACATACCGTTCAAAAGAACTGGGACTTTTCTCCGGCAAAGGCTCCTCTTCACGCCGTGCGATATACAAGGGCTGCGGCTAT
>RRZT010533018.1_pt1 | contig 15565 bp, 18 predicted proteins | sample 2165551 | NCBI WGS metagenome assembly RRZT01 (sample SAMN10456910, study PRJNA506462) | wastewater metagenome | biome: wastewater; feature: sludge; material: wastewater sludge; isolation source: wastewater sludge with Escherichia coli K12::gfp cells carrying plasmid... | place: USA: Moscow, Idaho... | reverse complement strand
TCGTCGCCGCCGGCGCATGGGTCGTCGGCCTGCTCGTCACCTGACGGGTGGCACCACCTCGACGCGCGAGCCGACGCGCAGCCCCCAGGCCGCGAACCGGCCGACCGGGGACTCGAGGACCTGGTGCGTCCCCGGGACGTTCGGGGACACACGCCACGGGTGTAGCACGCCAACCGCGAGCACGGTCCCGTCGGCGTCGACCGACGCGACGTCGAGCGCCTCACGCATCCACATCCCGTGGACCGAGCGCTCGGGTACGAGCAGCAGCCCGTCGGGGAGTCTCCGGCGGAGCATGAGCCCGCGGAAACGTCGCGAGAAGGTGCTCGCGACCTCGATGTCGGCGACCGGGACGCCGTCGAGCCGAAGCTCGTGCACCTGCCGAGAACCACCCGTGCGCATCGTCCGAATTGCCCCTTCTCCAGTTGCGAGGCCTGCCTGCCCGGGTGACTCTACCTACGGGCCGCCCGCGGCCCGGCCGTGCGAGGCGCGGCTCCCACGGCACACCGGAACCACGCGAGGAGCGGCATGGACCCCCTGATGATCGTCGTCATCGGCGACCATCCCACCGCACTCGAGCCGGACACAGAGACCGGGCCGCGCTCGGTCTGGCTCGTCCACCGCGAAGAGCGCGGCCGCTGGGCCTCTCTCGTGGGCACGGGCCGCGTCGTCCTCGTCGTCGGCGGTCGTCAGCACGAGCGCGCGGTGCGCCACCACGCGGCGGTCGCTGCCGATCTCGGCGCGACCTCGACGTGGCTCGTGAGCGACCTCGGCCCCCTCGCTCTCCTCCTGACCGCACGCAACACCGCACACGTCGCGCGCACCGCAGGCTCCGCCGTCCTGACGTTCGAGTCCCTCGCGGCGGTCACGTGGAGCGGCGCCTGGATGCGTTCGGTCACGAAGCTCACACGACCCGCGCCGAGCATCAGCCAGCACGCGCGCTCGATCGCGCCCGGCGACGGCTACGTCGTCGAGCTCGGTCCGAGCCCGCGCGTGACGTCCGTGCGGCACCTGCAGCGCAAGGGGCTCGCCCTCGACCCGGCCGCAGGTCCGCGCGGCCCGGTCGTGCGCACGGGCGACGTCCCGCCGGCCGTCGAGGAGCTCCTCGCAGCGTTCACCGGCGGCGCGAGCCACTTCGTCTTCGACCGGCCGCCCGAGGTGTCCGCCGAGCGCTTCGGCACCGTCGAGGCTGTCGAGCTGGCCGTCCCACCCCAGCACGACCCGACACCCCACGTGCCGCTCGTTGCGTGCCCGTCGTGCGGGCACCACGTCCCCGGGCCCGCGTGCCCGTTCTGCCGACTGAGAGCCTCCCAGCCCGACCTCCGAGGAGCCCTTGCGTGAACCCGAGACAGCGCCGCGGCGTGCTCTTCATGATCTTGTCCCTGGTGGCTGCCGCCGTGGTCTTCTTCACCGTGCTGCAGTACGTCGGCTCGGTCCGTTCCGAGGTCGGCCCGACGGCCACCATCTACCGTGCCGCCGAGCCCGTCCCCGCGTTCACGACGCTCTCCGAGGACATGCTGTCCGCGGAGCAGGTGCCCCAGCGCTGGTTGTCGGACTCGGCGCTCGTCTCGAAGGACGACCTCGTCGGGCGCCGTGTCGGCGTCGGGCTCGCGGCGGGCACGATGGTCTCCGCCGACATGCTCGTGCCCGAGTCGGACCTGACGTCAGCGCAGCGCGAGATCGCGATCAACGTTGACGCCGTCACGGGTGTCGCGGGTCGTGTCGCCCCAGGCGACTTCGTCGACATCTACGCGGTCTTCGCCGAGACGGAGACGGTGCCCGCGCAGGTGCGGGTGCTCGTCCGCGGCGTGCGCGTCATCTCGGTCGCCGGCAGCCAGACGATCGTCAAGGAGGGCGGCGGCGGCCTCGCGGAGCAGCAGGTCGTCCCGGTCACCCTCGCGCTCGACCCCAACGACGCGCTCGCCGTGACGTATGCCGGTGCGTTCGCTGCTGAGGTCAGGCTCGTCGGCCTGCCCAACGGCGTCGCCGAGGACCGGACCGGCGAGATCGACATCTTCAGCTCGCAGAACCTCGCGAGCACCGACCCGACCGCGGAGGTCACGCCATGAGCACCGGAGCCGTGATCGCGTGCACGGAGCAGGGCCTCGCCGCCCAGCTCCGCGAGCTGCTCGGCGAGCTGGGCGACATCGAGGTGCTCGCGGTCGCCGAGTCGACGTCGGAGCTCGAGACGGCCGTGCTCGAGCGTGAGCCCACGATCGTCGTCGTCCACGAGGACCTGGGGCCGGCCCCGGTCCACCCCGTCGTGCGCGACCTGTCGCTGCGGCGTCCCGGGTCTGTCGTCGTGATGCTCACCGACGGGTCCGCGGCGTCGATCACCGCCGCGATGATCGCGGGCGCGCGCAGCGTCCTCGAGCTGCCCCTCACCTTCGACGAGATGCAGCGCAGCGTCCAGGGCGCGATCGACTGGGCGCGTCAGATCGAGAGCCTCCTCGCGGGCGGCGGGGGTTCCGACGCAGGCCCGTCGCGCTCGCGCGTCCTCACGGTCACCGGAGGCAAGGGCGGCGTCGGGACGACGACCGTCGCTACGCACCTCGCGTGGCAGCACGTCCGGTCGAGCGAGGACAAGACGCTCCTGATCGACCTCGACCTCGAGAAGGGCGACGTCTCGTCGTTCGTCGACGTCAAGTACCGCATCTCGATCGCGGACCTCGCGAAGGTCGCGGGCGATCTCTCGGTCCGCACGGTGCTCGACGGCACCCTCGAGCACGAGTCGGGCATGTTCCTCCTCCTGCCGCCCGAGGACATCCGTGACGTCGAGTGGGTCACGCCCCAGGCTTTCCGGGAGATCCTCAGCCTGCTGCGAGGCGAGTTCGACCACATCGTCATCGACGCGGGCTCCCACGTCACCCCGCTCCAGGCCGCGGCAGTCGAGTCAGCCGACGACGTGGTCACGGTCGTCACACCCGACCTCGCCGCGATCCGCGGTGCGCGACGGTCGGTCGCCGCATGGGAGTCGCTCGGCGCCCGCAAGAGCACCGAGGTCAGGGTGCTCGTGAACCGGCAGAGCCGCGACCGTGAGCTCCAGCCACGGTCGATCGCCCAGCTCGTCGCATCCCCGCTGCTCACTGCCACGATCCCCGAGAGCCTGCGCGCGCTGGAGGCGTCGGTCAACTCCCGTTCGCCCGAGCTCGTCAACCATCAGCCGTGGTGGAAGGCCGTGCGCGCGCTCGGCGAGGAGGTCCACCTCGACGAACCGGAGTCGAAGAGCCGGCGTCGTGCTGGCTCGCAAGGAAACGACGCGAACGCCAGCCAGCCCGAGGGGCAGGTCCCGCTGCCCGCCGAGGAGGGCGTGCTCGTCGGCGAGCCCGCCGGACGGCCTGCCCGTCGCCGCGCCCGCCGCGACGAGGGAGCCGCCTCGATCGAGCTCCTGGGCGTGCTTCCGGTGCTCATCCTGCTGTCCGTTCTCACCTGGCAGCTCGTCATGGCGGGCATGACCTGGATCTGGACCGGTCAGGCAGCCGCGGACGCGGCGCGCGAGGTCTCGCTCGGTTCGACCGAGACGACCGTGCGTGCTGCCGCGGAGGACCGGCTGCCGTCGCAGCTCTCGTCGTCGGCGCAGGTTGCCGTGACGGGGACCCGAACGGTCGCCGTGAGTGTGAAGGTCCCGCTCGTCGCCCCGGGCATCGCGGAGCTGCCGTGGCGGGTCAACGTCGAGCGCACCGTGGTGCGTGAGCCGTGAGCGCCCAGCGCAGGGCCGCACGAGCCGTGCGGCGCCGTGACGCAGGCTCGGCGGCGGTCGAGCTCGCGGCCGCCGTCCCCGTCGTCATCCTCGTGATGGCGGCGATCCTCCAGACGGTCGCCGTTATCTCCGCGTCGAGCGCGGCCAACCAGGCGGCGCGCGACGGTGCACGTGCCGTGAGCCTGGGCCGGTCCGCATCGACCGCGGTCGAGGACTCCTTGCCCGACGGCGTCGACGACGCCCGCGTCGTCCTGCTCGGCGACGGTCGCGTCGAGGTCCAGGTCGACGCGGTGCGGATCGTGCCGTTCGTGCCCACGTTCACGGTGACGCGCTCGGCGGTGATGCCATGAGGACCGGGTTCGGCGACTGGTACTCGGACGCGCCCGCGCCGAGCGGTGCGCAGGCGATGGTCGCGCGCCAGGAGCTCGACGACGAGCTCGTCGAGTCGTTCAAGCGCAAGCTGCTCGACGAGGTCGACCTGTACGAGCTCGCGCGGCTCAACAACGCGCAGCGACGCATCCGGCTCGAGCGCGTCGTCGCGCACCTTGTGTCGACCGAGGGGGTCATCCTCACGACGCGCGAGCGCAACGCGCTCATCCGCCGCGTCGTCGACGAGTCGATCGGTCTCGGCGTCCTCGAGCCGCTCCTGAGCGACGAGACCGTCTCCGAGATCATGATCAACGGCCACGGGACCGTCTACGTCGAGAGGTTCGGGCAGATCGAGCGCGCGCCGTCGGCGTTCGCGTCCGAGGCGCAGCTGCGTCAGACGATCGACCGCATCGTCTCGACCGTCAACCGCCGGGTCGACGAGTCGAGCCCGATGGTCGACGCGCGCCTCCCGCCCGACGAGCGGATGCCGCGCGGCGCGCGCGTCCACGTCGTCCTGCCGCCGCTCGCGCTCGACGGGCCCACCGTGACGATCCGTCTCTTCCCCAAGGCATACGGGTTGCCCGAGCTCCTCGCGCGCGGGAGCCTCGACCCCCAGACGGCGGCCGTCCTCGCGGCCTGCGTCCGCGCCCGGATGAACATCATCGTCTCGGGCGGTACCGCCTCGGGAAAGACGACGCTCCTCAACGCCCTCTCGGCGTTCATCCAGCCCAAGCAGCGCATCATCACGATCGAGGACGCGGCCGAGCTCTCGCTGTCCCAGGAGCACGTCGTGCGGCTCGAGACGCGTCCCGCGAACATCGAGGGTGCGGGCGAGGTCACGATCCGCGACCTCGTGCGCAACGCGCTCCGCATGCGCCCCGACCGCGTGATCGTCGGTGAGGTCCGCGGTGGCGAGGCCCTCGACATGCTCCAGGCGATGAACACGGGTCACGAGGGCTCCCTCGCGACCGTGCACGCCAACACCGTCGGCGACGCGCTGCACCGGCTCGAGACCCTCGCCTCGATGAGCGACGTCGAGATCCCCTTCCACGCCCTCCGCGACCAGGTGAACAACGCGATCGACATCGTCGTGCAGGTCACGCGCGGGTCGGACGGCACACGTCGCATCACCGAGGTCGGCTACGTGTCGTCGCGCAACCGCGAGGACTTCGCGATCCAGCCGATCATGCGGTGGGACCCGGAGGCTCCCGGTCAGTCTGGGACGGCGGGCGCGTTCGTCCAGCACCCTCTCCCCGCGCGTCTCGTCGACGCGCTGCGCATCGCGGGCGAGCTCGACGAGCAGGGCCGGCCCGCCCCGCTGGTCATCGAGGAGGTGCCGTGACGCTCCTCGTGATCTTCCTCGGCGTCGTCGCCGCTGTCGTCCTCCTGCTCGCGGGCATCCGCGATCTCGCGGCCGTGTCTGCGCGGCGTCGGCGCCTGGGGGACCTCCTGGACGAGTCGCCCACGGGGCGCAGGCGCCCGCTCGTCGAGAACCTCGACCGATCGTTCCGACGCACCCGGCCGGGGCGCTGGGTCGAGCAGCAGTTCGTCCTGGCCGGCCTCGACGACCGAGCGATCCTCCCGTACGTCGCGGGCGGCCTCGCCGGCGGCGTTCTCGTCGGCTGGATCCTCGCCGTCGGCCTCGCACCGGTCTTCGCGCTCGGCGGCCTCGTCGCGTTCGTGCTCGGCCTGCGTGGGTACCTCGGATGGGCGCGCGAGCGTCGTCGTGAACGCTTCGTCGCCCAGATGCCCGAGCTCGCGCGGACCTTGTCGAACGCGACCAACGCGGGCCTCTCGATCGCGTCTGCGGTCGAGAAGGCGTCCCAGGAGCTCGCCGAGCCGGCACGCACCGAGCTCGCCCGGGTGTCGCAGCGGCTGAGCTTCGGCGCGTCTCTGCAGACCGCGATCCAGGAGCTCGAGGAGCGGCTGCCCTCCCGCGAGGTGTCGATCCTCGTCGCGACGCTTCTCGTCAGCGCCCGCAGCGGTGGCTCGCTCGTCTCCGCGCTGCGGGACATCGCCGAGACTCTCGACGCCCGCAAGGAGGTGCGCCGTGAGGTCCGCACGACGCTCGCGCAGTCGACGTCGACCGGCTACCTCGTCATCGGTGTCGGCATCGCGATCCTCTTCCTGCTCAACGTCATGAACCCGGGAACAGTCTCCAAGATGACGAGCACGCTCATGGGGCAGGCGGCGCTCGTCGTCGGCGGCGGCCTCTTCGTCGGGGGCTTCCTCGCGATCCGGAAGATGACGAGGTTCGACGGATGAGCCCTGCACTCACGCTCGCGTGCGCCGCTGTCGGGGCCGCCGCGGCGGTCCTGCTCCTCGTCGGCTACCGGATGCTGCGGACCGACCCTGCCGAAGGGCTCGAGGCGGAGGACCTCGCTCTCCTGCGCACGGAGCAGCGCCGCCGCGCCGAAGGCGCCGGGCCCCTCACGGTCCTCGGGCGGAAGGTCGCGCCGAGCCTGCTGCAGCTCCTAGGGCCGAGGCCGCGCGCGTGGCTCGATTCCCGGATCGCGGCCGCCGGTCGACCGGGTGGCATGACCGTGGAGATCTTCGTCGAGCGCGTCGCGACCTGGCTCGTCATGGTGCTGCCGCTCGCCGCGCTGCTCCTCGTGCTGAAGATGCCTGTGCTCGCGCTTCTCACGCTCACCGTGCCCGTCCTGATCCCGCTCGGCGCGGTCGAGGGCGACGCCCGGCGGCGCCGCGAGAGCATCGACCGGAACCTCCCGGACTTCCTCGACATCCTCGCCGTCACGGTGAGCGCGGGTGTGAACTTCCGCGCGGCCCTGCTCCGCGTGGCCGAGCGGTTCGACGGACCCATCGCTGAGGAGATGACGCTCACCACGTCGCAGATCGCCAACGGTCTTCCGCTGCGCGAGGCATTCGAGGCGTTCGGGCGCCGGTCAGGCTCAGACAACGCTCAGCAGTTCGTCTCCGCACTGCTCCAGTCGCAGGAGCTGGGCGCGCCGCTCGTGTCGTCGCTCAACCAGATCGCCCGTGACATGCGCCGCGAGAGTGCGCAGCAGCAACGCCGCAAGGCTGCCTCGACAGCGCCCAAGGTCAGCCTCGTGACGTCGGTCGTCCTGCTGCCGGGCGCGCTCATCTTCATCATCGTCGGCTTCATCGTCGGCGCCGACCTCGATCTCGGCGGGCTCTTGTGACGGCGCTGACCGTGGCGGGCAGCGCCGCAGGTGCTCGGCGCCGCGACGCGGAGGGCACAGGCGTCGCCGACGAGCTGGAGGTCGAGACAAGGGGCTACGCCCGCACGCTCGTGCGCGTCGGGCTGCTGCTGCGGCTCGTGGCGCTCGCTGCGGCGCTCGTGGGCGTCGTCGGCCCGGACGTCACGGCCGGGATCCTCGTGTCGATCGTGCTCGTGTCCCTCACGAGCTTCGTCGTGCTGTTCGTGCCCTCGGCAGGGCCTCTGCTCTCGCGTCACCCGATGCTCGTCGTCGCCGACTCCCTGCTCGCCTTCGCAGTGCTCGCGTTCCTCGGCCCGGGCTCGCCCGTGGGGCTCGCGGCGGTGCTCACCGCTCTCGTGCTGGGCGCACTCTTCGACCGGGTCATGGCGGCCGTCTTCGGTGCGCTCCTGCTCGCGCTGTACACGCTCGCCGTCGCTCTGAGCGGCGGTGACGAGTCCTTCATGACGCTGCTCGGGCTGCCCGTGATCTACGTGTGCTTCCTCGTCGTGGGTGCCTGTGCGCGCGCCGCGGACGAGAGCCAGCGCACGCTCGTCGCGCAGGTAGCAGGGGAGCGGGAGGCGCGCGCCGCAGCCGAGGAGCGGGCACGGCTCGCGCGCGAGCTCCACGACTCGGTCGGCAAGAGCCTGTACGGCATCGCGATGCTCGCTTCCGTCGCCGCACGCGGGGTCGAGGCCGACCCTGTCGCCGCTCGCGCGCACCTCGACGAGCTCGAGCGTTCCGCGCGCGATGCCGCTGCGGACGCCCGCAGGCTCGTCGTGCTCCAGCGTGCCGCTCCTGCGGGCAGGCCGCTCGCCGAGGCGCTCGACGAGGTGTGCGCAGCGTGGAGCGCGCGCACGGGCGTCCCGTGCGACCTCGTCTCGACCGGATCCGGGCCCGACGACGCCGAGGCGGGCCACGAGACCGTCGCGGTCGTCCTCGAGGCCCTCGAGAACGTCGCTCGGCATGCCCGTGCCAGCCGTGTCGTCGTGACGCACGAGACGAGCGGCAGCCACACGGTCGTGTCCGTGTCGGACGACGGAGTCGGCTTCGACCACGAGGAGTGCGACGGCGCACCCGCCGAGCCCGCGGGCCACTACGGCCTCGTGGGCATGACCGAGCGCGCGAACCGCTGCGGCGGGACGCTCGCGATCGACTCGTGCCCCGGCCGGGGCACGACCGTCACGCTGACGATCGGAGGAGCCGGATGACGACGCCCGTACGCGTGGCGCTCGCGGACGACAACACCGTGATCCGTCGCGGGGTCCGCGCGCTGGTCGAGGCGCTGCCCTCGCTCGAGTTCGTCGGCGAGGCCGCGGACGGCCAGGCTGCCGTCGACCTGGTCCGCGACCAGGCACCCGACGTCCTGCTTCTCGACGTCCGCATGCCTGTGCGCGACGGCGTGTCCGTCGTCGGCGAGGTCGCCGCCACGACCCCCGTCCTGATGCTCACCTACTCCGACGAGCCCGAGGTCATCGCTGCCGCGATCGAGGCGGGAGCGAGCGGCTATCTCGTGCACGGCACGTTCGGCGACGACGAGTTCGAGTCCTCCGTCCGCGAGGTCGCGCGCGGTGGCTTCGTCCTGTCGAACCACTCGGCAGGTCTGCTGCGGCATGCTCTCGCCGGCCGGTCGGCGCCTCCGGGCGCGACGCAGCCGCCCGGTTCGCCTGCGCCCGTCGACGCCGGCGCGGTCGTGCACGGCTCCGCGAGCCCGGTCGCTCAGCACCTGAGCGAGCGCCAGCGCGAGGTCATGGACGCGATCGCGCGCGGCCTGACCAACAGCGAGATCGCCGCCGGTCTCTTCCTGTCGGAGAAGACGGTCAAGAACCACATCAACCGGATCTTCGCGGAGCTGCACGTCCGCACCCGGGGGGAGGCGATCGCCACGTGGCTAGGTCACGCACGGCCCACCGAGGGCCTGGGCCCACGGGCCTAGCCGAGACGGGACGGACGAGGGCCCGAGATCGGGCCCGCGGGCCCTCCGCGCCCCGCTGTCCTGTCCGTAGCGTCAGTGGTGTTGAAGGTCCGGGCCGCACGGCCACGGGCACCAGGTCCACGGTCGGGTCCCCGGCCAGTCGAAGGAGCACATCATGCTGACTCGCCTCTACATCTCCGCTGCGACCCGCGTCCGTCAGGCCATCGCCTCCGGCGATCGCGGCCAGGGCACGCTCGAGTACCTCGGCGTCGTCGTCATCGTCGCGATCCTCGTGGTCGCCGCGATCGCCGCGTTCAACGCGTTCGACCTCGGCACGAAGCTGACCACGCAGCTCGACAAGATCGGCAACGCGGGTTGATCCACACCACGCCGCGAGGAGCGCAGGGACCTACGGTCCCTGCGCTCCTCGCGCGTGCCCGGCGTGAGGACGCCGGCGCCGCGACGACGATCGTGCTCGTCGGCGGCATGGTCCTCGTGCTGGCGATGCTCTTCATGTTCGTCCTGCCGGTCACGCGCGGCGCCGATCAGGCGTCGCGCAGCCAGACGGCCGCCGACTCGGCCGCGCTCGCGGGCGCGGAGGCGATCCGCGAGGACGTCCTCGCACGGCTGGCTGTCGGCGATCTCGGTATCCTCGCGGGGCCGTGGGCGTCGCGCGGCGGTGCGGCGGCCACGTCGTACGCGTCCCGCAACGACGCTGACCTGGTCGCGTACACGTACGACGCGTGGGCGGACGAGGTCCGGGTGCAGGTTCGCTTCGACGAGCCCGGCGTCGCTGGAACCCAGCGCGTCGAGCGCACCGCGGTCGCCCGCGTGGGCCTCGCGCTCGGACGTTGCACCCGTACCACCGAGGAGGTCGAGCCCGAGCCGACCCCGACGCCCACCCCCACGCCGACCGAGGACGACGACGACGATCCGGACCCGACGCCCACGCCGCCCCCGCCGCCGCCTCCGCCCACCTACGAGCACGGGCTCGAGTGCCCCGGTGGCCTCTCCCTGTCGGGGTACGAGGACCTCGACGACCTGGCCGATGCGGCCCTGGGCTGGCTGACCGGACGCCTCGAGCCGAGGCTCGTGCGATGAGCCAGCAGTTGCATGGCCTCGGAGTTCACGAGACTCTGAAGCCCGTCCAGCCCACCGGACCCGTCCCCAGGAGGACTCTCTCGTGAGACGCACATGGCCCGTGGCGGCGACCGTCCTGGTCACCCTCGCGCTCGGCACGTCCCCGGCCGCTGGCGAGGCCGCGCCGGGCGCGTCCGAGCTCCCCGTCGCCGGGACGTTCACGTACCCGCACTTCGGCAAGGCGTCGGGCGTGCGCGTCGTCGGCGCCGTGCATGCGGTGCGCCGTGTCCCCGGCGCGACCGCTGTCTACTACTCCGTCGCGTCCGCACCTGACGCGGGTGCGCCGCTGCGCGGCAACATCGCCTTCGAGCCGCGGTCATCGCCGTACAAGATCGGCCAGGCCGCGGCGGTCACCGTGACGGACCCTGTGGGCCTCACGGCGTACCGACCCCTCGTCGTCGGCGGCTCCGGCGGCCTCGTGAGCGACGCGACGAAGCTGTCGGCCGACCCGGGTCGTCTCGTCGTCGTGTACGCGCTCCTACCCGAGCTGCCGGCCTCGACGACGACGGTCGACGTGCAGCTCGAGTGGGGCGTGAGCGTCACGGACGTGCCCGTCGAGGACGGAGCGCTCGAGCCGGCCGTCGCGAGCGACGTCGTCCCGCTCGGCGAGGGCTGGCCCGCGCTGCCCCCGGCCGACGTCGTGGCGTCAGCGAACCCCGCGCAGTCGACGTTCGCGCTCATGTCGCGCGTCGCTGACACGGAAGAGGCGACGACGACGGAGGAGACGACCGAGGAGGTCTCGGTCAGTCTCGCCGCCGACTTCTTCTTCGCCTCGGGCGAGTGGAAGCTGTCTGCGAAGGGCAAGGCCAAGGTCGAGGCGCTCGGCACGAAGATCGCCGAGCGCGGCGCGACCGCTGTCACGGTGACAGGCCACACCGACTCGGTGCCGGACAAGCGCATCGGCAACGACGAGCTGTCGAAGCGACGCGCGCAGACTGTCGCGGACCTCATCGAGAAGGCCGCGCCCGGCGTGAAGGTCACGGTCGAGGGCCGCGGGCAGTCGGAGCCGGTCGCGTCGAACGGTACCGACGCGGGCAAGGCGAAGAACCGGCGTGTGACGGTCGACTACGAGGTGGCGAAATGATGACGACGATCTCGCGCACGTCGCGACGCGCCCGCGCCGCCGCGCTCGCCCTCGCGGCGATGCTCCTCGTGGCTGGGTGCACAGGCGATGACACCCCAGACTCCACGACGACCGGTTCCGGCGGCACACCTGTCCCCGGCGAGTCGACCACCGTGCCGCCCGCTGAGCCCGAGGGCCCGACGGCCGCCGACGTCGAGGCGACCGTGGGCGAGCAGGTCGGCACGACCGAGCCGACGAAGGTCGTCGACGGCGAGCTGCCCAGGTCCGGCAACGGCACGTTCGCCGCGCAGGCCGGCGTCGTCGCGGTCGAGGCCGGTGCTGCGAGCACGCGGCTCGTCGTCGCGCTGCGCACCACGTCGGGCGACGAAGAGATGGTCCCGCTCGAGGCATTCAACGAGTGGTCGCCGCTCACGATGGACGTGCGGGACCTCTCGGTGACCGACCCGACCGCCCAGACGGTGCTGCTGCCGTACCTCGGCCTCGCCGAGGGCAAGACGCCGCCCGACGGCACGTTCTGCTTGTGCTCGACCTCACCCAAGACTCTCAACGGCGACTGGGTCACGCTCTACGCGACCCTCCCGCCGCTCACCGCCGAGACCACCACGGTCTCCGTCGACGTGCCCGGGTTCCCCACGGTCACCGACGTGCCCGTGACCCGGTCCTGAACACGACCCGGTCCTGAACCACAAGGAGAACGATGCTCCCGTCCCGCCACCGCGTCGCCGCCGTGCTCGCAGTCCCCGCGCTCGTCCTCGCTCTGAGCTCGTGCTCCTCGTCGGCGCAGGTGCCGGAGGGCTACCGCGAGGTGACCAAGGGCAACCTGCGCGTGGCCGTGCCGGAGGGCTGGGTCGACGGCACCCCGTCGGGAAGCTACGACCTCGCGCTGCAGGACGTCGCTGGCGACGCGTTCACGGTGCGGCTCCTCGCGTCGTCGAGCTCCGACGCGGGTACCGCGCGCAACGCGATCAGCGACATCCGGGACTTCGCCGGGATCGTCCCGGACGAGCCCACGGACGCGTCCGAGGTAGAGCGGGAGGACGGCCGCGAGATGTGGTCGTGGGACATCACCTACGACGACGGCCAGTACGCGCTCGCCGCCTGGGCGCTGCGTGACGACGACCTCGACGCGACGGTCGTCGTCACGCTGTCGAGCAAGGGCGCGCTCGACAAGGAGCTCGCGGAGGACGTCCGCGACTCGATCGACATCGTCGCTGCGGACTGAGCGACCCCCTGGGCCCAGACGGCCGGTCTCGGCCCAGGCCTGGCGTGGGCCCGGGAATGGGCCCGAGGCTGGGCCTGCAGGCCCTCCACGCCCGACAGGGGCCGCCCTACCTTCGACACATGACCAGCGCAGACGACGGACGGACGGACACCATGGCTTCCGCGCGCACCGCCGACCGGCCCCGCCGGCGACCGGCCGGCGACCTCGGGCAGGCGACCCTCGAACAGCTGGGCGTCGTCGTCGTCGCCGCTCTCCTCGTCCTCGGTGGCGTCGCAGGGGTCGCGACCTACGGCCCGCACCTCAACAACGCGCTGTGCCAGCTCGGTCAGGCGATCGGCTTCGCAGGGGCGTGCGCAGACGTGCCTCAGACGCCGATCGCGGACGGCCCGACCGACGAGGACTTCCGCCCGCCCGTGTGCACGCTGCGCACCGACAGCGACCAGGCGTCGTCGAGCGTGAAGATCGGCTTCGTGACGATCGGCGAGGACAACGGCTTCATCGTCACGCAGAACTCCGACGGCACCGTCACGGCGACCGCGACGAACGGCGGCAGCCTCGGCGGCGAGGTCGGCTTCGGCGCGTCGATCGGCGGTGGCAGCAAGGGCGACCTCGGCCTCGGTGCCGACGTGAGCTTCGGCGGTGGCGTCAAGGCGAAGGCCGGCGACACCTGGAAGTTCGACAGCATGGAGGAGTGGGAGTCGATGCGCGAGCAGCTCGACGACTACCTCATCCAAGAGATGCAGCTGCAGTCGCAGGGCGGCGCGGGCATCGCCCTGTGGAAGTGGATCTCCGACTCGTGGGTGGAGAAGCCCCGCGACCCCGACGTGACGTCCTCGAGCTTCACCGTCGAGGTCACCGTCGACGGCCAGGCCGGCCTTCGCCTCGGGGACGGCACGACGGGCAAGAACGGCAAGCCGGGGATGGACAACCTCAACCGCGGCGCCTACATCGAGGGCAAGGTCGGCGGCACCTACGTGCGCACGACCGACCACAAGTCGGGCAACCAGTCGAGCACGTACCAGTTCGACGCGTCGGGCGGCGGCGGTCTCAACTGGGGCTTCGGCAACGCCGGGGGCGGCGGGGAGTACCAGTCGGCGTTCAAGATCACGCGCGACAAGAACGACAAGATCGTCTCGGTCGAGTTCCTCCAGGAGACGTCGGCCAGCTGGTCCGCCGAGCTCGACCTCGACTCGTCGATCGTCCCCGCGGGACAGAGCGCGAACGGTTCGGTGAAGATCGGCGCGACCGAGGAGTCGCAGCGGACGGTCGTTACGACCGAGCTCGACGTGACCGACGCCAACCGTGGCGTCGTGGAGTCGTGGCTCGCGCAGAGCGGGCTCGGCAGCGACGGTCTCGTCCTGATGCCGTCGAACGCGTTCGAACCGAGCAAGCCGGTCGCCGACGACCCGTTCGCGAACCTGCTGTACCAGGAGGGGCGCAACTCGGTCCAGGTCTACGACCAGGTCGACGACGGTTTCTCGTTCGGCGCCGAGTTCGCAGTGGGGCTCAAGATCGGTGCGAGCTTCTCGTCCTCGTCCACGACGAGCACGATCAACTCGGCGATCTTCCTCGGCGCACCGGGAGCCGACGGGACCCGCGGCTACGTGAACGACGCGGTGTGCTCGCTCGACTGAGCGGCACCGACACAGCCACCACGAGGAGAGACGACCGATGGACACGACGACGAGTACGGACCAGGCGCTCAGGCCGCGGGACGTGATCCTGCCTGTGGCAGCGGGTGTCCTCCTGTGGCCACCTCTTGTCTGGTTCGCCGAGCTGGTGACCGACCGGCTCGCGAGCGACGCCCCGGCGACGATCGGCGCGGTGGGCATCGCGCTCGTGGTGCTCGGTCCTGCGCTGTCCGCAGCGCTCGCCGTCCTGGTGTTCCCGCTGGCTCACCGGCGACGGACCGCGGTCGCCGTCGCGGTCGGTACCGCGCCGGCGCTCATCGTCGCCGTCGTGCGTGCCCTGCAGACTGCGGACGCTGCGAGCCGTCACGGGTTCGGGGGAGCCGTCGCCGTGGGCGCGCTCGTCCTCGTCGTGGTCGCGGCGCTCACGTCGCTCGTCGTCGCCCGTCTCACGGTGCGCTCGGCACGTCCCGACGGCGACCTGGCCTGACGCAGCGACGTCGTCCCTCTCTCACGCCAGCGGGCGAACACTCGGAGGGCGCCTCCGCGGTGTCAGCGGCTCGACGTACCCTTGTCGGGCTATGACATCTCTCTTCGACTCCTTGTCCCTGCCCGGATTCGGCCAGCTCGGCGAGGCACGCCTGCCGACGGTCGCGCCGCGCACCTTCGAGGAGGCGGAGCCGCAGGAAGCGCCGGGCGCCGACGCCGAGGCGCTCCTCGAGGGCCTCAACCCGCAGCAGCGCGCGGCGGTCGAGCACAGCGGCTCGCCGCTGCTCATCGTCGCGGGCGCCGGCTCTGGCAAGACGCGCGTGCTGACGCACCGCATCGCCTACCTGCTCGCGACCGGCCGGGCGTACCCGAGCCAGATCCTCGCGATCACGTTCACCAACAAGGCGGCGGCGGAGATGCGCGAGCGCGTCGAGGCGCTCGTCGGGCCGCAGGCACAGCGCATGTGGGTGTCGACGTTCCACTCGGCGTGCGTACGCATCCTGCGCCGCGAGCACGAGCACGCAGGGCTGAGGTCCAGCTTCTCCATCTATGACGCCGCCGACTCGCAGCGGCTCATGACGCTGGTCGCCCGCGAGCTGGACCTCGACCCGAAGAAGTTCCCGCCGCGCGTCCTGCTCAACAAGGTCTCTGACCTCAAGAACGAGCTCGTCGACCCGGAGGACTACGCGAAGAAGACCGGCGGGACCGAGGACGCGCAGGGCGGCGCGAGCTTCGACTCGGTGCTGTCGAGCGCGTACACGCGCTACCAGGCGCGGCTGCGCGCTGCGCACGCCCTCGACTTCGACGACATCATCATGACGACCGTGCACCTGCTGCAGGCGTTC
>RRZT011356424.1_pt1 | contig 15567 bp, 17 predicted proteins | sample 2165551 | NCBI WGS metagenome assembly RRZT01 (sample SAMN10456910, study PRJNA506462) | wastewater metagenome | biome: wastewater; feature: sludge; material: wastewater sludge; isolation source: wastewater sludge with Escherichia coli K12::gfp cells carrying plasmid... | place: USA: Moscow, Idaho... | reverse complement strand
TCGCCACCATGGATCGTGAGCGGCTCGTTGCGGCAGCAGACATTGTCGAGCGCTACTCGAACATCCCGATCGGGGTCACCGACGCGTCGAACATCGTCCTGGCCGAGGCCTATCGGACTCGCGCCATCGCCACCCTCGATCATCGCCACTTCACCGTTCTGCGCCTCGGGGACGGGTCAGCACCCGAGGTGCTGCCCTGATCCAGGCAGCGGCCGTCGACCTGCTCGGAGGTCGCGCCCGGTGCGTCGCCGCATACCTGATGGCCGTTCCGCACAGACTGGGATCGGTTCCTGCCAGGCGTCACAGGGACACTCGTACACTCTCAGTGACTCCTCACCTGAGGGCTTTCCGACAACGTCCCGGAGGCCAGTCGATGAAGGGAATGCGCTGCTACCGCGACTCCAGAGAGGAGTACCGATCCTGCCGCGGCAAGCGAGAGTACTGGGCGATTCCCGTCACCGAAGAGGTGCCCGAGTTCTATGTATGCCCCACCTGGAGCCCCGCCAACCCGGGACGGGCTACCGGGGTTGATCACCGCCTCGGACCTTGACGACTCGATCGGGCTGACCCGGGCCTTCGGTCTGAATCCAGCCTCGACCATGGACGAACCCGGCCTCTTCACGCGCGTGCCGACCGTCGAGGTCCAGCTCCCCGGGCCGGCCCTCCTCAAGGCCATGGCCGCCCGGGCGCCCCGCGCCCCTGCGGGCACCACCCCTGGCCGGGCGGACCGATTATGAGCCGCGTCGTGGTCACCGGAGGCACCGGCCAGGTCGGCCGGGCGCTGACCCCGCTGCTCGAGGCGGCGGGCCATGACGTACGAGTGCTCTCGCGCCGGCCCGGACCGGCCCAAGGCCACGCAGTGGTGCGTGCCGACCTCGTGAGCGGGGCTGGCGTCGCCGACGCGATGCGCGACGCCGACGTCGTCGTGCACCTCGCCACCACCAACGGGCGGCGGGACGTCGCACTCGCGCGCACCCTGGTAACTGCCCTTCGCACCGTGCCCGGCGCCGAAAGCCGGCCGGCTCACCTGATCTACCTCTCGATCGTCGGCAGTGACCGCATCCCGCTGGCCTACTACCGCCACAAGACTTCGGCCGAGGAGCTGGCAGTGGCCTCGGGGTTGCCGGTCACCGTGCTGCGCAGCACCCAGTTCCACACCCTCGTCGCGCGCCTCTTCGCCTCCCAGCGTGCCCTGCCGGGGCTGGGCGTCCCGGCGATACCGATGCAGCCGATCGACGTCGGGCAGGTCGCTGCCCGTTTGGCCGAGCTTGTCGGTGCGCCGCCGGCCGGCCGGGTGCCCGACATGGGCGGCCCGCAGATCGAGCCGCTGGCCACGTTCGCCGCACAGTGGCAGCGGGCGCACGGGCGGCCTGCGCGGCAGCTGCCGCTGGGCGTGCCCGGGCCCACCTTCGCGGCATACCGACGCGGTCTGCACACCGTGCCGGGGCCGAGTTTCGGCACCCGGACCTTCGCCGACTCTCTCGCGCACCATGGGTGACCAGGTCGCGCCTCGATCCGGGTGGGCCAGCCTCCACTGGGTGAAGCGGTGGCTCTACCGGGGAGATCGGGCGGGTGCGACGGCCCGCCTGCTCAACCGTTTCTGGGGCCGCCGCTACGCCTCCGGTGGTCGGCTCGCCCGGGCGCGCGACGTGCAACTGGAGGTGCTGGGGCGCCGCAGCGGTCGCCCGGTCGCCTTCCCCATCGTGCTCGCCGACCTCGACGAACACTGGTATGCCGTGTCGATGCTCGGGGAGAACGCCCAATGGGTGCGCAACGTCCGGGCCGCCGGCGGGCGAGCGGTGATCCGGCACGGGGTGGCCCGGCAGGTGCGACTCGTCGAGATCCCGGTCGAGGGGCGCGCCGCGATCCTCAAGCGCTACGTCGAAGTCGCACCCGGCGCCAGACCGCACGTGGCCGTGGATCGCCGGGAGCCCGTGGCAGCCTTCGTATCGATCGCGGCCACCCACCCCGTTTTCCGCGTCGACGCGCTCGACGAGAGTTCGTGATCGCGGAGCGTCCATGCAGGGTCGTTCACCGCCTGGCGACGATCTCCATCGCAGGCAGCGTTACCCCGACCAGTCAGGCTCGATCAGCAACTCGATCGCTAGATTACCCCCGTGATCGAATGGGAGCTGGCCTCGGCCATGCTGGAACGGACCTGCCCCGTATGTCGCCTCGCTTCCCCGCAGACCCTGCTGGCCATCGTCGCCGGCCAGCAGGTGTCCCGCTGCCCAGAATGTGGATCGGTGCATACCGGTGTCGAGCCGGCTGCGATGACCGAGTCCGACGAAGCCATCGACAGCTATCTGGTCCAGACCGCCGGTCTCGGCACGATTGCCGACACGGTGGCCCGGGGGTGGTTCGAGGGCGCCCGGACGGTCCTGGACGTGGGTTGCGGCTACGGGTTCGGCGCCGACCTCGCCAGGGTGTTGCTGGACGCCCAAGCACAGGGTGTTGAGCCCTCGCAGGCCGGGCGCCGCGGGGCCCAGGAGTTGGGTCTACGGATCGATGCGGAGCTACTGACCTCGGACAGCGAGGTCGGTGGGCCCTTCGACGTCGTGATCCTGTCGGAGGTGCTGGAGCACGTCGAGGATCCGGCCGCACTGCTGGCCGTCGTGCGCCGACAGGTAGCCGACCAGGGCCGGCTCACGCTGACGACCCCCGCGGCAGAAATCGTCGGCCCACACTCCCCGCCGGACTCCGTCCTGCAGGCGCTGAGTGTGGGCTTCCATGCCTTCCTGGCCAGCGCTGACGGCTTGCAACAGTTGCTCGAGAACGCCGGTTTCGCCCAGGTCTGGCTGCGTCGCGTCGGAGGCACCCTGCAGGCCGTCGCCTCGCCGAGCCCTTCCGCGGCGGCACCTCCCCGTCCAGCATCCGTCCCGGCGACCGACCTGGAGCGCTACCTCTCGACCAGAGCGATGGCGGCCCCGCCGGGCAGTGCACTCGCCGAAGGACTCGCCGTCCGTTGGCTGCGTAGCGTCGTGAGTCGAGGGGCCTTCGATGGTGTGACGGCTCCGAGAGAGGTCGTTGCTGCCGTCTACGACGAGCGGCACGGTTTCGATCCGCGGATCCCGACCGCTGCCCGCGACGTCTTCACCCGGTTGGGGCCGGCCGGCACCCCCCTGTCGCTGGGCGGGCTGGCCTTCGCCCTGGGGATGGTGGCCCTGCTCGCCGACCGTGACCGAGCCCTGGCAGCCGAGCATTTCCGCCTCGCCGCCGACGTGTTGGCTGAGCAGCGCTCAGCGCGGGTGCTCGTCGACGCCGACTCTGCCGACATCTTGAGCAACTCCCTGACGCACTGCGCGCTCGCACTCGCCGGTCTGGCCGGAACGGCCCTCGACGTCGCCGAGCTGCTCACCAGGGTCGGCGCCACCAACGACGGCCACACCGCACAGTCCTGGCGCTGCCGGGTGTTCACCGAGGCCGTGGCCGCCGGGCACTACAACGACGCCGCGCACCTACGCCCGGCGACCGTGGATTCGGTGTGGCCCTTGCTGGACGCGGACGACACCGGTCTGCGTGCTGTCGGCTGCACCGCACTCTTCTCGCTCGCGATGCTCGAGCTGCACACCGGTGACCCACGGAGCGCGGCTGCGCAGTTCCGCCTCTGCGCGGAGCGCTGCCAGTCCGAGCGGTTCCCACAGCTCACCGACCTCGAGGAGAACGCCCGGCGACACATCGAGATCGCTGCGCAGCGCAGCCCAGCCACGACGCACCCGTCCGTTGCCATCAAGGGGGTCGACGGGGCCGATACCGTTCACCTGGAAACGTATTGGTGCGATGCCTACGGGGTCTTCGTCGCCGGCTTCGTGTCGACCCCCGACTCCATCGTCCGGTTGGGTGTTCAAACCGGCGGCTCGGTCGTGTGGACGATTCCGTTCGACCGCACGGATGTTCAGCGCATCGGGGCCGCCGACAGCTCCAGGTGCGGCTTCGAGGCCTACGTGCCCGGACGGCATGCCGGTCGGTTCACCGTGCATGTGCACACCGAGCATGGGGTGACGACCGTGGATGGGGAGCTTCCGACAGCGAGCCTGCCGGCGATCAAAGACAGCACGAACACGCGTTCGGAGATCCTCCCCATGTTGTATGCCGCAGTGCGGCACCGTCCGCCAGGGCCCATCCTGGTCCTGGGCAGTCGGGTCCCGGACGGCCAAGAGTCGATCCCGGACCTCATCAGACGGGAACTCGGCACAGAAGTGCTCGGAGTCGATATCCACCCGGGCCCGGGGGTCGATGTCGTGTGCGACGCGCATCGGTTGAGCGCACTGTTCGGTGAAGCCACGTGCGCAGCCGTCGTGTCACTGTCCCTGCTGGAGCACTTGGCGGCGCCGTGGATCGTGGCAGCTGAGTGCGCTCGGGTCCTGGCCCCTGGTGGCGTGGCGGTGCACGTCGTGCCCTGGACGTGGCCCACTCACGCTGCGCCGAACGACTTCTGGCGGATTGCGCCCGGGGGCTGGCCGAGTTGTTCCGTGGTTTGGGCTTCGAGGTCGATCAGACTCTAGGGATCGGGCAAGGGGTCGTGATCCCGGGACCGGACACCCGGACCGCTTCCTTGCGAATGCCGACGACGCACTCCGCCTTGATGTCCTTCGTCGTGGCCCGCCGACTTCCCGGCGTCGTCCCGGAGTGGCACTGGCCATACGATTCCGACGCCGGCAGGGAACTGGCGGAGCGCTACCCCGCCGATGGGGTCGTGGGCTGGCAGCGCATGCCGGGCGACGACGTCGACGCCCAGCCCCGGCCCGTCGAGGGGCTCACGCCTCGGTCGCGGACTCGAACCCCTCGCGGGAGGTCGGCGCCCGAGAGCCGCATCACCGTCGGTGTCGTGCTGCCGGTGTACAACGGCGCGGCATACGTGCTCGAAGCCCTCGCCTCGGTATTCGGTCAGTCGCGACCGCCGGACGTCGTCGTCGTCGTCGACGACGGATCAACCGACGATTCGGTGGCGGTCGTGCAGCGCAGCCGCTGGCGCGACGCGATCAGGGTGATCCGCACGGACAACCATGGGCAATCCAGCGCGCGCAACACCGGTATCGCGGCCGTCGGCACGGACCTGGTGGCCCTACTCGACCAGGACGACCGGTGGACCCGCAACCACCTCCGGATGCTCGTGCCCCTACTGGCGCGATCGCCGCGGACCGGGTACGCCTACAGCGATTTCGACGAGATCGACGATCGCGGTCGGGTCGTGGCGTCCGGCTTCCATCGGCTGCGCGGCGCGAAGCACCCGCACTGGTCGCTCACCGAGTTGCTCGCCTCGGACCTCATGATCCCCCCGTCGGCCACCGTGCTGCGGGTCAGTGCCGTACAGCAGGTGGGCGGCTTCGACCCGCAGCTGCAGGGATATGAGGACGACGACCTGATCATCCGGTTGTTCCGGGCCGGGTGGAAGCCCGCATACCTGCCCGCCCGGCTTGCCCAGTTCCGTGTCTACGGGTCATCGGGCAGTTCGTCGTCCACCTCATCGACCTTCGTGCGCAGCCGGATTCGATTTCTCGACAAGCTCATCGCCGAAGTCCCCGACAACCGCCAGCTGAGGCGCTTCTACGTGCGAGATCTCGTGCATCCACGCCTCTACAACACGACCCTGGACGAGTACGTCACGGCCCTCACGAACGGTGACCACGCCCGTGCGCGAATGCTCGCAGCAGCCGCTGACGACATCGCCCGACGGTTCCCCGTTTCCACTCGGCGCCGGGTTGGTCTGGCACTGCTCAGCCACCCGCCGCTGGCCCGGACCGTGCTGGAGGCACGCCGCGTCTTGCCCGCCCCGGTCCGCGAGCGCGTGTACGCCGGACTGGAATACCGCCACGAGCTCGTGGTGCGCCCGGGCGGCTTTGTCGGGCGCCGCGGCATCACCCGGGAGAAGCGTTGATCGGGCCCAGGAACGCACGGGCGGGGGCTGCCCGTGATCACTCCAAGCGGCACGCCCGGTATGCCGACTCTGTTGAGCTGACAGCCGTGCTCGCGGTCAACGAACGACTCGCCGAGATCATGACCGCCCGCTGAGGGCAGGTCGGCTCGTCAGCCGCGTGACCGCTGTCGGCCGAGAGGCCGCTCGGCTGCCTCTGTCGGCTCATGCCGTGGCTGCCCTGTGAGAGCCGCGAAGTGCTCCAGAGCATTGGCGTAGAACTGGTCGAAGACGGCATTGGTCACCTCGAGGTCGGCTGGGTCGACGCCCTGACTGACGATCTCGACCCAAGCGAGCATGGCGCGCTCCACTCGGTCGGCCACCTGTCGCCCCTGCCGGGTGAGCGAGGCGGTGAGCCGGCGCCCGCCTGCCGCGGAGGGCTCCACGCTGACATGACCGGCCTTCTCCAGCACACGGATCGACCGCGTGATGTGGGCCTTGTCGACACCGACCGCGACGGCCAGAGCACTGAGCGGGCGCTCGCCCCCGGCCCGTAGTTCGAGCAACAGGGGCGCGGTGCCGCTGGTCACCCCGGTGCCGTCGAGGTGACTGTTGAGGTGGCGCTCACCCATCCGAAACAGCAGACTGACATGGCGATTCACGGTGCGCACGGCGGTCAGGCCGTTCGCAGCCGTGCCAGTCGGCCGCGGGTCTTGGCCCCGAGCAGGCCGGCGATGCCGGCCCCGACGAGCACCGACAGCGCCCAATCGGCGGGCGTGAAGAAGCCCGTAGCGACGAGCAACACCCACGTGCCGTAGGGCAGCAGCAGGAAGGAGTTGGTGGCCAGGCCGGGGTTGTAGCTCGGTTTGTCGCCCTGGAAACCGATGGTGTGCATGGCATTGTTGAGGATCAGTTCGAACCAGATCATCGCGAACCCCACCCAGGGCGCCACGGTCGCCAGGAGCGCACCGAGGATGACCATCGGCCAGGCGATGAGGATGTTCACCTGGAAGACATAGCCCTCGTCGAGCGGGAAGTCAGGGTCGTCCCTGGAGCCCATCGGTGAGTGAAGGTTGAAGAACTCCTTGAAGCTGGTCGGTGCGAGCACGTACTCCTCGGCCTCGTGCAGCATGAGCAGCGGCAGGTGCAGCCAGAGCAGCCACTGGTAGGTGCTCATCGACGGACGCAGCCAGATGAGCAGGACCAGCAGCGGCGGCGCCAGGAAGAGCGTCGCCGACTGCCAGAATCGGTTGACGCGTCGGTGGTTCACGATCGCAGCCCTTCTCGATGATCGTAGGTGTGGGTGTTGACAAGTCAACTCCAGGATCCGCCCAGAGTGGTGACTTGTCAACACCTGTTGAGCGCGACCGCCCACGTGGCGTCGCGACGTCGTTGACCACCTGCTGATCGCCGCGGACTGGTTCGAGCCGGCAACTCTGAACTCACCGGCGCACTCCTGACGTGCGCCCGGGCGTGGCGGTGCGCCTGGATGTGCACTGGGACCACAGAAAGTGGCCTGGGCGCACCGTCATGTGCACGGTCATCCCCGGCCGCTGCGACCGCTGGTGACCGCACGCTCCAGTGCGGCCAGCGAGGCGTCGAGGGAGTCGGGAGGGAGGAGCGGCATACCCGCTTGGCACGTCGTCACTGGAACCACGCACCGGGGGGCGGATCTGCCCCCGGGGTCGTGCGCCGCTGCCTGCGACCATGTTTCCATGGACGCGTGCCGACTTCTCGAAACGCTCTGCGTACGACTGGGTTTCTGCCTCTCCGCGCAGCAACGCGAGGAGATCGCGTCGCGCCCACCTCCCACGGTGGACGCGTTCACGAACGCCGTGATCATGGCGGAGGGCCTTGATCCTGTCCTGATCGACAGCACCCTTCGCCGCCGAGTGCGCGAGACCGTCGCCGCTGCCTTCGACGCCGAACCCTTGCCCGAGCCGGCGGCCCGCAGCAACCGGGAACCGGCCAGCGTCCGACGACGTGGATCACAGGCCGCACGGCCGGTGCTCTTCTTGGACATCGACGGCGTGCTCATCCCATTCGGCAGTTCGGACACTCCGGTGTACGCCGACCCAGCCCACGGGGACCGGGTCAATCCGCTGCTCTCACGAATCAACCCGGAGCTGGGCCGGATCCTCTGCGACCTGCCGTATGACCTGTACTGGGCCAGCAGCTGGTCCGACGATGCCAATGAAGTCATCTCCCCTTTGCTCGGCATGCCTGTTCTGCCGGTTGTCGCCTGGGTGGCCGATGACCCGCCTCGGGGAGTGCACTGGAAGACCCCTGATCTGCTGCGCGCTGCCGGGGGGCGACCATTCGCGTGGCTGGACGATGAGATCACCACCCTGGATCGTCAGTACGTTGCGATGCACCACGCAGCGCCCACGCTCTTGCTGCGAAGCGACCCCGCGATAGGTGTCTCCGACGCAGAGCTCGGCGAGTTGCGGCGTTGGCGCCCGAATCGACCTCTGCCCAGAGCGACATGACAATGCGCACGTGTGGAGCCCCAACCCTCACGACGGTGGTCGGTGTCGGCTCCGACTCGTCGGTGGTCACCTACATGAAGTCCGATCAAGAACCGGCCTACCTTTTGAGTCGGGTGATCTGCGGCGAGAGCGCAACGACGATCTGGGTTCTGCGACGATCCGGTCGCACACGGCATCTTTCCAAGGAGCCGACGTGAGCCATCAGGGGTATGAGGGCTGGTTCCCCGAGTGCCTCGTGTGTGGAATGGGCAACCTCGGCGGAAATCATCTGCCTATCGCCCGCCGCCTGGGACGAACACGACTTCAAGGTTATCCGCGGCTCTGTCAGCGGCGTGTCGCCGCTTCGACAGGCGGCCGACGGCCACTGGTGGAAAGAGTGCCTGTTGTGCGATCAACAGGTCCTGGCCGACCCCAACGTCTGGGGATCCATGGCCTTCTGCATCGGCTGCTGGAACCACTTCGCCGCCCGCGGCCTGCACCCGCCCGCCACGGCCATCGCGGCACGGCGACTCAGCGAGGTGGAGTGGGACGGCCCTCCCCGCCCCTGATCCTTCGCAGCAGAACGAAGTATGCCGCCGCCTCAGCGCACCGGCGCTTGCACCTCACGCCCGGCGACCCCGCACCCCGGACACGGCCACCCGCAGGTGCTCCCAGGTGGTCAGTCGAGAGATCCCGAGCTGCGCCCGCTGGTGACCGCACGCTCCAGTGCGACCAACGAGGCGTCGAGGAAGTCGGGAGGGAAGGGCGGCATACCGCTGGGCATCCAGTCGCGGGTGGCTTGGCTCATCGCGCGCCAGTCGTAGGTGAGCGTCACCCGGGTTCCGCCGGCGTCGGGCGCGAGGTCGTAGCGCCAGATGTGGCCACCCTCCTGCACCCGCCCGGAGCGACCCAGCATGCCCGGCGCCCAGGCGATGGTGCGCCCGTCGACGTAGTCGGTGACCCGGTTGACCATCGTGTAGTCGCCGCCGAGCACGGGCAGGAACATCTTCATCCCGAACGTCTGGCCGACCGCGGTGATCGGCTGCGGGTCGGCCTCGACCGATTCGCGCACCCAATCACCCGGCTCGGTCTCGTGATGCCGGGCCGGATCGGCCAGCAGGGCGAAAACCTCCTCGGGCGAGGCTGCGACAGTGCGGGTTACGACAAGGACGTCGGGCTCATCGGGTGTGCTGTATGCCGCGTGGGTCATGGCTGCTCCCTTCCGCCGCAACGCTACCGGCCCAGTCATCGGAGCTTGACACAGGTTGGGGCACCCGGGCCACGATCCAGCCGAACTCAGCTGCACGGGCAGCTGCTGGGCACGGGCGACACCCACCGAAGGGTCGACTAGGTAGGAAACACGGACTACGTAGGAAACACGGACGACAACGCGAGCTCCGCGCCGTACCGTGAAAGGGTCGGACGGACGTTGGTCGCGGACGCGAGACGGCCGCCGGGGGCCGTCCGCGTTCCGCGGCGCGCGCTGCGACGCACCGGAGGGGCACCTGTCAGATCATGACGACTCCAGCTGACAGGTTCCCACTCAGAAGTCCGTGCCCGGCCTTGATCACTCTGAGGCACGTCCGCATCCACATCTGCCCGAGCCCGACCCGATCCGATCGACGGCCGTGGCGACAGGCGTGCATCATGGAATCATGGACCTCCCACGCGGCGTTGAATCCCTCCTCGTTCGCACCCATTTCGGCGACGACGCGGCATGGGCCGCCGTGAAAGACGCGGCCACCGCGGAGAATGACGACGGCTTCTGCGCCGACGTGCGTGTCGTCGATGATCCGGCATACGACGGGGTCGACTGGCTGCCATTGCGTGGCGCGGCTCGGATCGCCACCCAGGACGCCGCAGTCCTCTTCGTCGCCGATGCTGATGCACATTCGGGTCACTTCCCGATAGTGGTCGTCGATCTGGCAGAGGACCGCCAACCCTTCCGATGCGCCGCGTCGCAGCTCTGGGCCGTCGACAACAACCTCAATCTCGCGAACATGGATTGGGAGGATTTCGCCGACTATCTCGACTCGGACGGCGTCTACCGGGAGGGATGACCCACCCGTATGCCGCGCCGGCACCAGACTTCCGGTCACCGACCCCCCCAACGCCAGGAGGACTCCCCGTCACCGATCTGACGGAACCATGGCTTGCTCGCGGATGACATCGCGCACCTGATGAAGTGCCGCAGCCGCGGAGCTGGGTAGCCGCGCCGGGTCGCTGAGCCAAGCCACGAGCGAACTGTCATCGGTCACCAGGCCGCCCAGCACGTCGGCCACCGCAGCGGCCATCAGGGCGCCGGTGTGCGGCACCGGCGGCGCCGCCAAGGCCTTCAGCACCCAGGTGTCGGCACGGCTGAGCAGGTCGTCGTCGACATGGCGCCGGCGCGCACTCGCGAGCGACTCGGCCGCGGCGGGCAATGCTCCGACGGCTGACGCGTCAGCGACAGTGCGCACCTCGGCGACCAGGCCGACGAGATGGGTCTCCAGGAGCCAGGACGGCATCCCCCGCGCCGCCAACACCCGAGACAGCCAGTCCACCTGGCGGATGGCCCGCGCCTCGTCGAGGTCGGCGAGGGAGAGCAGCCAGGCGGAGTCGCTCGTCGCGAACCGGGCACCCCGCTCCCCGTAACGGAGCGTGTAGTAGGGCATCTCGTCATAGGAGCGCTGCGCAGCCCGCACGGCGGCCCGTAGGAGCACGGCGTCCGTGGCGATGCCGTGGCTGCCGGCATCGTGGTTCACCAACCCCGCATCCACGGGCTGACCGTGCGCTCGCCGGGCCAGACCGATCTGCACCTGGGTGAGCGCCTGCGCCACGATCGCCGAAACGCGGGTGCTGGTCTCGACCCGGTCGCCCTGCCCGTGCAGAGCGGCCCGAAGCGCGACTGGGTCGACCGACCCCACGACGACGGACAACCGCTCGACGGCCGCGACGGCGGCCAGCACCGCGGGGTCCGCGATGCTGCCGGTCACAGCGCGGTCGGCGTGGTCCAGGAGCAACTGCCGCGCCTCGTCACGGTCGTCGGCGCCAAGGCCAGCGCCAGCGTCAAGGTCAGCGCCATGGTCAGCGCCACGGTCGGACGGCGTCATGCCGATAGTGTTCCGCGCCCCACGACGCCCCGCGAGCCCGGGGGCCATCCAGGTCGGCGCGCACCCGGCGCCGAACCCTCCAGGAGCGAGGGCCCGCGGTCACGATCCCGCCGTCGTCGGCGGCGGCTAGTGTCGGGTCATGTGCCTGTCCGAACATGCCGCGCCCGCACAGGTGGCCGCTGCGACGCCGCGTGAGGCGTCGGGCGAGGCGGTCGACCCGATCCGGTTGGCCCCCGTCGACTCGGTCTCGGTGACGACCCTCGTCGACAACGTCTACGACGGGCTGCTCGGCGACGACGAACAGGTGCGGCGGGCCTCGCTCGCCGGGCCGTCGGTGCCGGCCGCGCAATTCCTCGACGGTGCAGCCCTCGTCGGGATGCGGGCCGAGCACGGCTACTCGACTCTCGTCACAGTGACGAGAGGTGAGCAGAGCTGGCAGCTCGTCTTCGACACCGGGCTGTCCCCCGACGCGATGATCGAGAACGCCCGGCGGCTCGAGCTCGACCTCCGCGGCATCCGCGCGGTCGTCATGTCGCACGGTCACTTCGACCACGCCGGCGGGCTGCTCGGGCTGGCCCAGGCCTACGGCCGCCGCGGCCTGCCGCTGACGATCCACCCCTTCGCCTGGGCCCGGCGGCGCTTGGCGGTGCCGGGCTCCGACGGCTTGGAACTGCCGACGCTGTCGAAGTCGGCGCTCGCTGCCGAAGGCTTCGACCTCGTCGAACGCACCGTGCCCTCGCTGCTGCTCGACGGGTCGGTCCTGGTCACCGGCGAGGTCGACCGGGTCACCGATTTCGAGCTCGGTATGCCGCCCGCTCACCAAGCGTGGGACGGTGCGGCCTGGCTGCCGGACCGGGCGGTCCGCGACGACCAGGCCCTCGTCGTGCACGTGCGCGACCGTGGACTGGTCGTCGTCACCGGCTGTGGGCACGCGGGCGTCGTCAACATCGTGCGGCACGCGATGCGGTTGACCGGCGTGACCCACCTCGCCGCGCTCGTCGGCGGCTTCCACCTGGCCGGCCCCGCCTTCGAGCCGATCATCGCGCCCACGGTCACGGCTCTGCGCGAGCTGACCCCGCAGCTGCTGGTGCCCGGCCACTGCACCGGCTGGCGGGCGCAGCACGCCCTCGCCGCCGCACTGCCGGGCAGCTTCCGACCCGGCAGCTCCGGCTCGACCTACACGATCGCCGCGTGAGCAGCGCCTCGGGCGACCTCGGCCCCGCGCCCACCTATGCCGGGGTCCTGGCCGCGGCACAGGCCATCGCCGCCACCCTGTCCCCAACCCCCGCCTGGGCTTATCCTCTTCTTGACGAAATCTGTGGGTGCCGGGTGCTCGTGAAACACGAGAACGTGCAGCCCACCGGCGCCTTCAAGGTGCGCGGCGGGCTCGCCCTGGCCGCCCGGCTCGGCCCGGGGACTCCCGCGTTGGTCACTGCCTCGACCGGCAACCACGCCCAATCCATCGCGTATGCCGCGCGCCACCTCGCCATCCCGTGCACCGTCGTCATGCCGACCGGCGCGCCCGCCAACAAGGTCGCCGCGACCGAGGCGCTCGGTGCCCAGGTGGTGCGTCATGGCGCGACGATGACGGAGGCGATCGTGCACTCCGAGGAGTTGGCCCGTGACCATGGGTGGCGGCACGTCGACCCGGGCGGTGAACCGGCGATCCTCGAGGGGCACGCCACGGTCACCCTGGAACTGCTCCAGGCCCACCCGGAGCTCGAGGCGATCTACGTGCCGGTGGGCAGCGGCACCGGCGCCGCCGGTGCCTGCCTGGTGCGGGAGGGGCTCAGGCAGGACGGCCGATCGGCGGGGTGTCGCATCGTGGGGGTGCAGTCGGCGCAGGCGCCCGCGGCATACGAGGCATGGCGGGCCCGCGCACCACGCACGGCACCCTGCACGACCCGCGCCAGCGGCCTGGCAACCGCGGCCTCCTTCGCGATGACGCAGGCGATCCTGCGGGACCGCCTCGACGACTTCATCCTCGTCGACGACGACGCCATCGATGCTGCCCGGCGCCTGCTCGCGACCCACGCGCACACACTCGCCGAGGCAGCCGGTGCCGCCGCCCTCGCCGGGCTGTTGGCCGACCCGACGCGGCCGGCGAACTGCGCCGTCATCGTGAGCGGCGGGAATGCCGACGCCGATGAACTGGCCACCCTGAGCGGCCCGCTCACAGCCTGGGGGTGAGCCGCTGGCCGCCGGCACCGACCACCCGCGGGATCCGCGATCACACCAGGCCGTTGCGGTGGGCCATCACCACGGCTTGGACCCGGTCGCGTAGACCCAGCTTCAGCAGGATGTGCGCGACATGGGTCTTGGCAGTGCCCTCCCCGACGACCAGACGCTCGGCGATCTCGGCGTTGGACAGGCCCTCGGCGAGCAGGGTGAAGACTTCTCGCTCGCGAGCGGTCAGTGCAGCGAGGGGGTCGGCGGCCGTCGACAAGGGACGCGGCCCGCGGGTGTACCGCTCGACCAGGCGGGCGGTCGTCCGGGTGCCGAGAGCGAACTCCCCCGCGGCGACCGCGCGGACCGTCGCAATGATCCGTTCCGACGTGTCGGTCTTGAGCAGGAAGCCGGAGGCTCCGGCCGTGAGGGCGTCGAAGAGGTATTCATCGAGGGCGTAGGTGGTCAACACGCACACCTTCGCGTGCAGCCCGGACCCTACGATCGAGGCCGTGGCAGCGATGCCATCGAGCCCCGGCATCCGCACATCCATGATCACGACGTCCGGGTCGAGCCTGCGCGTAGTGTCGACCGCGCCATGACCGTCAGTGGCTTCGCCGACGACCTGCAGGTCGGCCTCCACCTCCAGCAAGGTCCGCAGGCCGGCGCGGACCACAGCCTGGTCGTCGACCAGCACGATGCGAATCACGCGGGAAACTCCACGTGCAGTTGCCAACCCTCCGGTTCGCGTGGTCCGGCCTCCACCCGACCGCCGAAGAGCCGCGCCCGCTCCCGGATGCCGACCAGACCCAACTGCGACCCCACCGCCGAGCCGGACGCCGAGCCGGCCCCCGACCCCGACCCGTCGTCCTCGACCTGCACGGTCACGGCGTCGGGGTCATACCTGATCCGAATGCGGCAACCCCGCGCGCCGGAGTGACGCAGGGCGTTGGTGATGCCCTCCTGTGCCACTCGGTACACCGAGGCCTGCACGGCAGCCGGCACAGGTCGGGGGGTCCCGTCGATGACCAGATCCACCTGAAACCCGCGGGAGCTCGACGCCACCGCGAGCGCATCGAGATCCGCCAAGGTGGGCACCGGCGTGAGACCCCCATCGGGAGTGTCGCGGACCACGGAGAGCAGGGTGTGCAGCTGATCCACAGCATCGAGCGCGGTTCGACTGGCCACCCGCACCGCCTCCCGAGCGCGATCCGGGTTGCTTGGTCCAGGCGTGGTCGGCGGCCGTCGTCTGCAACACCACGACACCGAGGCCATGCGAGAGGATGTCGTGCAACTCCGCAGCGACCCGCAAGCGCTCCGCCTCCACGGCAGCATGGGTGAGCGTGGCTGCTTCGTGTTCCACGAGTTCGCGCAGCGCGATATTCGCCGCGGTCAACGCGCGCAACCGGCATACGACGAAGCCAGTGGCCGCCGCCGCACCGAGGGCGGCCACGACGAAGGCCACCGAGCCTGCGAATTCGGAGAACGCCCCCCTCGCGGCGAGAGCGAGACTGTCGACGACGGCGAAGCCCACCACGGCAATGGCGACGAACCACCGCGAGGCGCCGTATGCCGCCGCCGAGAAGCTTCCGGTGAGGCCGATGAGCAGCGAACTCCCCGCCTGGTACGAGCCGAACAGCAGGCTCGGCACTGCGAGGAACGACAACGCCAGCAGGATGCTGGGTCTCGGATGCGATCGGCGGGCGACGAGTGCTGGGCCGGCCGCTCCGACGAGGACCGCCGTCACCGGGCCGGGACTGGGGTACTCGCCGGAGGTGAGGCCCGCCGTGGCCCCGTATGCCGCGAGTGCGCCGGCAATGCCGATGTCCATGGCGCGTTGCCTCCAGGCATCGGTGCGGTCCAGCCAGCTTCGCGGGGGGCGCATCACTCGGTGCAAGGGTCGGCCGGGGCTCTGCCCAGCACTCACCCCACCGGGTTCGACGCTCACCCCGATCACGATAGAGCCCGGCCGTCCGACACACCTCTG
>RRZT011128595.1_pt1 | contig 15576 bp, 14 predicted proteins | sample 2165551 | NCBI WGS metagenome assembly RRZT01 (sample SAMN10456910, study PRJNA506462) | wastewater metagenome | biome: wastewater; feature: sludge; material: wastewater sludge; isolation source: wastewater sludge with Escherichia coli K12::gfp cells carrying plasmid... | place: USA: Moscow, Idaho... | reverse complement strand
TTTAATACAAAAATTGCTAAGGTTTAAACTGAGTGGTGCAATATACAAAGGGATTTAATTCTGAGCAAACGAGGGATATTAAAGTTAGTGTCCGTATTAACTCTACAATTAAAAAATGGTTAGATCGGCAAACTGAAAAAGAAAACATTTCGACCTCAAGTTATATCTACGAGATTATTAATTTCTGCCAAAGTGAATATGACCCAGACAATATATATGATCTGCGCGTAGAGCTACCTCATATCCAACAGATTAAGCAGTCGTTCAACAAGTACATGAATCTGTACAACGTAAAGGGTAGTTTGTTTGAGGAAAAAATCTGTATCTATCTGGACCCGCAGCAAATGGCAGAGATTAAGGTGGGGTGCAGCATCTACCATCAGGATATGAGCGAGATTATCCGTTTGTTCGTACATTTTTTCTTTATTGCAGATAACTATTTTAAAACCAATTTTGATATAGCAGATAATCTGCGTGACGGCTTGGTGTTAAACTCCATCCGTATGCGTTATTTCATGTTCGATTTGATTAGTCCTGAAATTTATTAGTTTTTAATTGGTAAATCGTAATTGTTTGATTAAGATATGGCTATTCGAGCGTCATGCTAGAAAACAAAAGCTGTAAATATAGCCCGATTTACTGCCTTTCAGGAGTAACCCATGAGAAAGATAATGCTAGGCGCACTTGCATGTGCTGTAAGCGTGTCTGCTATTGCTGACGTAAATACAGCAAATGACGGAAGTTCAACAGTTGAAGAAAAACATTCAGCAGAACACCTGACCATCAAAGCAGAAGTTAAACCAGATGATTTCTTTCTGCCCTTAGAAAAAAGCCGGGCAGACGTAAGCCCGAACATCAACTACGATCAGGTAAACCTTTTGAAAAAAGGCTTATCTAAAGACGGCGTAACACTGGCAATTGGTTCACCGAATTTCCCTGCATGGTTTAATGCAAAATCATGGCAGTACCGCATGAACATCAGCATCCCGGAAAGTGAAGCAAAAGACTGTCTATTGAAGATCGACTTTACAGATCGCAAAACCGTGTCTCAGCTTTACACCAATACCGATCAATGTGCTGATGTAATTGCCTACAAACTGAAACTAGGCGGTGATGTGATCAACAACATCACCAACAACAGTTCTAATGTTCGTTTGCCAATTCGTCAGGAAGTTCACTTTGCTTTCAACAAATGGCATCAACGTGACGTAACTAATGATGTGAATTGGGATGATCTGGCAGCTCGCATCAAAGCTGAAAATGCTGCGCGTGTACAGATTATCGGTACTACTGACCAGAAGGGTTCATACGTGTATAACCTTGAACTGGCATCTAAGCGTTCTGATACGGTTGCAACCAACCTAATCAAACGTGGTGTTGACCCGAACATCATTGAGATTAACAACCTCGGTCGTACTAACACGTACAACGAGCGTAAAGTTACGATCTCTTGGTAATCTAGTCACCAATAAAAAAAGCCCTCATTTCGGGGGCTTTTTTTATAGAACCGTATTTTTCTATTTTTTTTGGGATGCGCGAGGGTGTGCCTGATCATAGACCGAAGCAAGGTTATCAAAGTCTAAATGTGTATAAATCACTGTGGTAGATATATTGGCATGTCCTAGCATTTCCTGAACAGCCCGAAGATCACGGCTATTAGATAGCATGTGACTGGCAAAGCAGTGGCGTAGCAAGTGGGGATGCAAATGCTCTGCAATTCCGGCGCGTTCAGCCTGAAATACCACACGGTAACGGATTTGACGAATAGAAAGACGGCGACCATACCTAGACAGGAACATTGGGCTGTGAGGATGCAGTACGCCTTTAAACACCCCATAAACTTGAAGCCAAGCCAGAATTGCATCACGCGCCTTAGTCCCCATAGGGATAACGCGGGTTTTATCACCCTTACCAGTAACACGCACCAGTAAGCGGGAATGATCTACATCACTAATACGCAGTCCTTGTAATTCAGCGATACGCAGACCACTGGAATACATCAATTCCAGAATTGCCTTATCCCGAACCCAAAGCAGTTTCTCTCTTTCGTCCACCGGAGCCGGTTGGTCCATAATCCGGTTGATCGTCTCAATATCTAACATACCCGGTAGCGGTCGGGCAGTACGCTTGATCTTAACGTCATCGGTAGGGTCAAATTCAAGCAATTTATTAAACACCGCCCATTTCATAAACTGGCGAACCGCATTCACCTTTTTACGCACAGTATCAATGGAATTACCATGCTGCTGTACCCGCACACCTATATAGCTGCGCAGATCAGATTGCTCGATATCCTGTAGCTCGATTTCGTTCTCTTCACAATAGTCAAAAAACTCTGTTAAGGCTTGTTGATATGTTTCAATCGTCATAGCAGACAAACTACGGATTTCTTGAGCAACATAAAATCTTTCGAGTAATTCTTTGATATGTGTTTGCATTATTTCCCTAACCTACCGTTCAATAACAGGTCTCTATTTCGCAAGAGTTTATCAAATCAACGGCTCAACGGCGAAAAAGTATTTGAGTTATAACAGATAAGTCAGTTACAAAAAAAATGTGACGTAATTTTCGATTTGTCACGGATAAAGTTAAGTAATCCGGTTGCGTTGTACCGCATTGATACATAAACTTCACCCAACTTTACTTGACGAGTTGTAAACCGTCTTTAAGTGATGAAGAGAAAACATAAACAAGTCATATATTTTTTAGTGAATCGGGCTGATTTATAGAATCACACTTGTCTTTTTATCTTCTCTTCATGCAAATTGCCCCGGACGATCAGTTAGACGTTTGGCGGTGTTATATAAATCTTATAAAAGAGAATCGTATGAATCGGCTATATAAGAGTTTTTTCAGTAAGCATCTTGGGCGTTTCGTAGTAACGTCTGAAAAGGCTCGCACCAAAACCAAATCTTCCAAAACCACAACTGTAGCTGCTGCGGTAGTTACTACACTTGGTATTACATTCAGTGCGGGCGCATTAGCTAACTCGCAAACTGTAGGCAATGTCAACACAGGTCAACACAACGAGGTTTATGGTGATGAAAGCGCAACATTCGGGCAGTCTAACTATACAAACGGTAATCAAACCGTCAATGTAGGTCTACACAACAGCACTAACGTAGGTGATGGAAACGCAACATTCGGGCGTTCTAACACTACAAACGGACATGAAACAGTCAATGTAGGTCTAAGCAACAGCGTTAATGGTACAGGAGACGCAATATTCGGGCGTTCTAACACTACACAAGGCGATGGAAACGCAACATTCGGGAACTCCAACACTACACAAGGCGGTATAAACGCAACATTCGGGAACACCAACACTACAAACGGTTATCACACCGTCAATGTAGGTCAAAGCAACCGCATTAATGGTAGTGTAAACGCAACATTTGGGCATTCTAACACAACAGAAGGTGATGGAAACGCAGTATTCGGGCAGCATAACACTACAGACGGTAATCTAAACATCAATGTAGGTCTAAACAACGGCGTTGATCAAGCTTACAAAGCTACTATGTTTGGTAATAGCAATTCATCTAACAATGATAAAATCACGACTGTAATTGGTGAAGGTAACAATACCATAAGTAATGCAAAGAGTTTTATAGCCGGTACTAATAACCAAATAGCTGGTCTATACGGAACAAACGTCGTTGGTCTTGATAACAATGTCGTTTCAGCACCATTGCCTGACTCTCAAACCAATGGATATTGGTTAGAATTTAATGATGAATCTATTTTCTACCGAAGCGGTAAAACCAACGTATTCGGTGCTGAAAACATGATCACTGTAGGTCATTCGGTTAATACGATTGGTAACATGAACGAGTTTAACGGTGATAATAGCTCGATAGTCGGCAATGCAAACATGATTACTGCTGATCGCACCAATATTATAGGTAACAATAACTGGCACTATTCAGCCAGAGATTTCCCCCACAATGACGGAGACGACATCCCACTAAACCATCAATATATTCAGGGTATGGAGGGTGAAGTGTTAATCGAAAATTTGCGGAAGGCTAACGCCTTTTTTTCTGCTTTCCCAAACATACCAAGCAAAGTAAAAAACAGCGATATTGTTGGTTCTCATAATATTGTGAGTGGTGATCGTCTACTTATTGCGGGTCAAGGCAACATCGTTGAAGGCAAAGATCAGAGTGTAATTGGGCACAATAACCTTGCAACCGGAGAAAAAACTGTTGCACTTGGTACTGACAACACAGTAGCCACCAATATGCTTGCTCTACCAAATATGAGTGAAGGAGAACTCGCAGAAAGCATTGAAAGCACTCCATATATTGCTGCGTACCTTGATAACTCTCACAACTACATCCCTGTAGCTATCGGTTCTAAAAACACTGCAATGAATGGTGGTATCGCACTAGGTACAGAAAACAATGCAGTTTATGAAGGTATTTCGATTGGTCGCAACAACACTGCTATTGCCGGCAATATCGCTCTAGGTAGCGGTGTAACGTCTACTGGAGAAACCCTTACTAAAGAAGCATTTTATATAGGTGGTACTGCAACTAACCAACTAGCCATTGGCAGTAATGGTAATAATATGCGTATTACTGGCGTAGCTGCGGGTGCTAATCCTAACGATGCTGTAAACGTAGAGCAGTTGACCGCCGTGGTAAATGACATTGACCCTAAAGGTAACGTCAAATATAAACCCATCTTAGATGCCGATGGTAATAATGTCCTTGATGACAAAGGCTTAAAAACTTACGACTTCTCTTTGGTTGAACTTGCAACCAAAGCAACTGTAGAAACAGAAGATAAATACAAAGTTTCTGTAGTTAAAGAAGGCACTGGTACTGTTATTGAAAACGTGGGTAACGCAACCCAAGCCGATCATGCAGTGAACAAAGGTCAACTCGATTTTGCAATCGCGGGTTTAACTGACGGCATCAACGGTGCGGTTAAATACGAGCGTGATGCTAACGGCAATATCAATTTTAACAAAGCTGTTCTTGAAGGCACTCAAACTGTTATCGCTGCTGACGATAAATACAAAGACGTTCAGGTTGTTAAATCTGGCGGTACTGTAATCGACAACGTGGCAAATGCGACCGAAGCTGATCACGCAGTCAACAAAGGTCAACTTGATCTTGAAATTGCGGGTGTGAAAGACGGTCTGGACGGAACAGTTAAATACGGTCGTGACAGTGAAGGTAAGATTGATTTCACCAATGTAATTCTTGCAAATGAAGCGATAAAAGGTACAGATGCAAACGGCATTGATTACGTTCAATCTGGTGGTTCAACTATCAATAACGTAGCAACTGCAACTGAATACCACCAAGCAATCAACAAAGGGCAGTTCGATCAGGGCTTAAATGCGCTTCGTAACGGCGCGGTAATGTATGCGTTGAACGTAGATGGTTCTGTGAACAAGAACATTGTGAATCTTATGGGTTCACCTGTTGTAGCTGGAGAATCGCACGGTGTTCAAGTTGCTGTTTCTGGTGGTACAACTATCAATAACGTAGCTACTGCAACTGAGTTCCACCAAGCTGTCAACAAGGGTCAATTGGATGAAGCTATTGCTCAGATTTACTTAGAAAATGATGGTGCATCAGTTAAGTACGATGTAGTAAATGGTGGTATTGACTATAAAAATGTCACTCTGAAAAATAATGTGGTTGCCGGAACTGATCAATACGGCATTGAAGTTGTTGCTTCTGGTGGTACAAACATCAACAACGTAGCGAATGCAACTAAATATCACCAAGCAGTCAACAAAGGTCAGATGGACAGCGAGTTTGCTAAACGTGATGACCTGATTGCCGGAGCTGTGCAGTATGACCGTAATAGCGACAATAGCATCAACTTCGACAAAGTAACTTTTGCGGGTGAAAAAGCGACTACTGCTGTGAATGAAATCGGTGTTGAGGTTGTAACTTCTGGCGGTACTGTTCTTGCGAATGTGGGTAATGCTACAGAAGCACACCACGCGATCAACAAAGGCATGTTTGATGATGCTATTGCTCGTTTGGAAGCAGAAACCGAAGGTACTGTTAAGTACGACAAAAACACTGACGGCACTATCGACTACAACAATATCACTTTAGCCGGTGGAACAGCAGTGGTCGAGAAAAACGCTGATGGTATAGACGTTGTAACTTCTGGTGGTACAAACATCAACAACGTAGCGAATGCAACCCAAGCGCACCAAGCAATCAACAAAGGGCAGTTTGATGAAGCTCTTTCTAAAATCGAAGGTGAATCTGCGGGTAATGTTAAGTACAACAAGAACGCCGATGGTTCTGTTGATTACAATAACGTGAGCTATGCGGGTGATAAAGCTAAAGTTGAGAAGAATGACCTCGGTATAGACGTTGTAACTTCTGGTGGTACTACACTGAAAAATATTGCCACTGCAACCCAAGCAGATGAAGCAATTAACAAAGGTCAATTTGATGACGGCTTGGCTCGTTTGAAAGATGGCTCTGTTCAATACGCTCGCAACGAAGATGGTTCTGTGAACAAAAACTCTGTTGTGATGGGTGGTGACAAAGCTGTTATTGCTAAAAACTCTAATGGTATTGAAGTTGTTAAATCTGGCGGTACTGTAATCAGTAATGTAGCAGTAGCAACTCAGGCTGACCATGCGATTAACAAAGGTCAATTTGACGAAGGCTTACATCAAGTTCGTGACTATGCTGATGAAGGCGATATCTCAACTCTGCACAATGCCAACAACTACACAGATAACCGTGTAAATGCTCTTTGGAGTGAGTTCCAAGACGAATCAAAAGACCTTCGTGCGGGTATTGCCGGTGCAATGGCAGTAGGTAACTTACCGCAACCAAGCGAAGCGGGTTACTCAATGTTCTCTATGGGTGTCGCAACTTATAAAGGACAACAAGCTATCGCTATGGGTCTTTCAGCAGTGACCGAAGATAAACGCTATATCTTTAAGATCGCAGCAACGACCACTTCACGCAATGATACTGGTGGTGCTGCATCAGTAGGTATGCAGTGGAAATAAGAGTTTAATCAGCCCTTGTTGCCAAGTTTAGGCTTGGCAACTTTTTAGAATGGAGTACCTATTTTGGGTACTCCATTTTTTTAATATTGACCTATGCCAATTTTCATGTGTAAATTAGTTTCAGCAATGAATGAGATATTTCTTAATAAATTGGATTAATATATGAGCGAGAATAGGGTAGGGGTGGAAGCGAGGGGATACCTTCGTACAAACAAACTCAATAAGTTTTTGCTTCTAATTTTGAATCTGGCAACATGGGGTTCATACCTATGTGGTTATACCGGTGATCTTGAAACAGCCGGTTTATTTTCTATTAGTCTAGCCATTAACGCGATCTTCCTTAAAATGGCTATAACCCACGTAAAACGTGATGCCTTAGCCACAGGCTACTGCTCCAAAGAGGACAGTATTTTCGATATCTTGAGTAAATTTTCCGAAGATATTAAAGGTAGTCCAGAAGAGCGTGTTGAATATCGCAAGAAGCATGAACTCTTATCAGCAAGGTTGGATGCCACGGCGACTATGATTGCTTTACTTGTATTAACTTTAATTTTTTGGCTGATTTTTGCGATCAAAGTTATCTTCTAATTCAAGGTGTAAAAATGAAAATTTCTGATCTACCAGACAAGGGTTTGCATGATGAATTGCACCATGTAATTTACCACCTGAATAATTGGTACAGTGGTGAAGAGATCGACCCCGAAATGATACCGGTTATGATCAAATCACTGGCTAATCTACAGTTAGCAGCACAGGAAAAAAAGAGAGAACTGGATTACTCAATCGGATGTGAAAAATAATAATTTTGAGACAAAAAAAAAGCCCATTTTTAGGATGGGCTTTTTTCATGGAGCCGATTATAGAGCTTTGAACAGGGCATTATGCTGTGCATCAAAAATGTATGAACAGAATCCTATTTGATTAAGATCAGCAAAGAACATATCCAGGTCTTTCAAGACAGCTTCTTTGTGTTTATCGTTCAGATTCACGCGCAATGTTAGGTTTACTGATTGTGGTATTTTAACAAACCCATACTGCGTAGCTAAATGCTCAATACGGCGATTCTTGATTACGTGCAATGTGAAGTCATACACGCCATCTAAAACCTCTTCAAAGCTAACCAGTAGCAATTCAGCAGGGGGTACGCCACCAATTGCATCTATCATCGTTTGGCGAATAACAGAAAGATATTTATTTGCTGTTTTGGCTGCCACGAGCTTAGACACTAAATCTGCATCATTTACGATCTTAAACCTCTGATCTAGTACATGGAAAAAGACAGATAGTTCTTTAGGTAAACCAGAAAGGTCAGTGATCGGTGCGGATTGATGAATAGGTAAGTGCTGACGCAATACAGCTAGACCAGATTCGCGTTCATCTTCCTTTGCTTTCTGTCGAGCTTCGCGCTTGGCTTTGGTGGCAGCTTGAGCTTTTGCCTTCGCTTTAGCAGCTTGGTTATTTTTGCGCTGAATATTGTTGATACGTTCAGTCTCAATCTGCTTGTTGGCTTTAGTGTTGATCAAAGAAACTTTCTCTTCATACAGGCGGTCTAGTTCTTCAATCGCCTTGTTGTATTCAATGATAATTTCTTCATACACTTTAATCAGAGCAGCTTGATTCTTGCTGTCAAGCTTCTTGATCTTGATAGCATACTTAGTTGGGATGACTGAATCAGTAGGGCGATTCTTTAACTCTGCGATCTCAATTGGTTTTTGCTCAATTGCGATATTAAGGACTTTAATACGGCGATTAATCTCATAAATCTTTGCCCGAAGTTCTTTCCTTAACGGAACCTGAGCGTCCTTCAAATCAGCTATATTTTTTTTAGCTTTTCGTTTAATCGCATTAATCTTATTTATTAATGAGTTGCCAGACTTTCCATCAGTACAATTAGGCATACTTTGGGCTTCTTCCTGACTGCCATTATTAAGCTGTTTTTCAGACATATAAATCCACCAATAATTGAACCAAATATGGCATTTGGTTAATTGAATTAAGACCTATTATAAAAAGAATTTTGACTAATTCATAGAACATTCTGTGATGATATATTCTTTAGCAAGATAAAAGATAAAAGCATGTAAGTATTGATTTCATTTACTTTACAAAAAGATCAAGAAGAAACTCAATCAACAAAAACGGCGAAAACCCTTATATATAAGGCTTTGACATGGTTTTTAAAGGTGGTTCATGCTGCATAAACTACATTGACTTATGCCATAATTAAAGAATTTAGACTGAAACAAAGTGTGTACAAGTGCGATTAAAACCAAGCTCGAAAACTGTAATATCTATCAAAAATCCGAATAAATGGTATTTGAGCAAATATCAGAAACCAGTCAAACAACCATCAATAAAGCTACAAACATGATTTCACGGTGTAATACACCGATAATTAAGCCAAGTTCATTACATGATCTTGTAGCCATTCAAATAACATTTCAAATAACATTCAAGCTAAGAACCAATGAAGTAATTTTGCCGGTGTAATACACCGAAAATTTTATCAATAGATTTAATTTCTAAAAATTGTTTGTCAAAAAAATTTATAAATTAAATATTATGCAAGCTATGTTTATCGGTGTATTACACCGATAAAACCTTTATAAATCAATAATTCACCATTGTTGTTACTGCTCAGTCTATAGGTTATGTTAAATGGAGTAAGTGTAAGCCCTTGTTATATATGAATATGTAAATAGGCATTCGTTATTTTTTATTGATTTTTTAACACACCTTAATTCTGCCCTAATTCTGCAATTAACAATAATTGTGTTTGGTTTAAAAAATGATTCGTTTTTAATATTTTTAATAACGAATGATCTCTGGTGCTTTGGGATAAATCCAAGCACATAATTATTCCCTGGAATAAACCAATGATCTTTACAAAGATAATATTACTTTGTTTAGGGCTTATAATGGCTGCGGAGCCGTACAATTAGCACCTAATACCTAGACAAGCGCAATCATGCGAAAAATAAAGCTAGATTAATATGAAAATAACTCTCTATCACCTTCAAAATTCCAGATCACAACGGATTGTGTGGCTCCTGGAAGAGCTTGGCTGTGATTATACGGTCGTTGATGGTGCTGATCTGGGTGCGCCTGATCTGCCAGATAATGTATTGCCCTTAAAATTCCCTACCATCCATATTTCGGATATAAAGGGTTCGCTATATCTCACTGAAACTAGCGCAATCTGCGATTTTTTATCTAATAAATTTCAGGCTCTTTTGCCTGTTAAAGCTACAGAAAAAGACTTGGCTGACTTCTACTTTTGGAAAAATTATGCTGATGCAAGCCTGATGCAAAGCCTTGTATTAAAGCAAGTATTCAAGCAAATCGTTGTGAATACTCCACTTCCCTTTAAGCCTGTACCGTGGCTATTCAAGTATTCATTCGACAGGTTATATCTCAATAAAGCCATTGCACAGCAGCTCGACCGCGTGAATGCGCATCTAAGGACGAATGCTTGGATGTGCGCCGGGCAATTTACTATTGCAGATATCTTAATGTGGTTCCCATTGGAAGCCAGTATGGTGAATCAGGAACCTCGAAAATATCCCTATATCACAACCTATCTGGCTCAAGTTAGAGGTAGTCCAGGATTTACGAAAGCTCTTGTAAATGGCAACTGGTCAGCCGATCTATTCAAGAAATATTGGGCTTAGGCATAAAAAAACGGTCTTATATAGACCGTTTTAATTATATAGTAAGCCACTGATGCGCTTTCAGGCAGATTGGTAAATAAATTATTTCCTCTTATAACAAAATCTAAATAAATTAGACCCTTAATCCATAATTAAAGAAATAGGTAATTCTATCCTGTACTGTTATAATTCAAAAAATGGCATCCGTTAGAGCCAACTAGAAAACAACAAGGTACTTAATGTGCGTATTAAACAGTTAGATTTAATTAAGTGGTTGGCGATCTCCTTTATGGTTATTGACCACCTTCGATTCCTGGATTTAATCTCTAGCGTTAAATTTACCGTCTACAGCTTAGGACGCTTTGCATTCCCTATGTTTTGCTTTGTCTTGGCGTACAATTTCTTTCGTACAGACGGACAGTACAATACCCAAAAGAGTGATTTCCGCTATATCAGCAGCCTACTAATATTCTTTTTAGTTTCAGAGTTGCCCTATCGCTTCTATGGGGAAATGCAATATAGCAGCATGAATATTATGCTGACCTTAGCTTTGTCCTTTGCCCTACTCTATGCCTTTGTACGCAATACTCGCAACCTATTACTGGAACCAAGTTTTGTGTGCCTAATGGTAGTATTGGTTACGATTGGAATGGAATTTACAGACTATTTTAGAATCCAATACGGCATAGGTGGGGTGTTCTTACCACTGGCAATGTACTTCGCGTTAAAAGAACAGAAATTACGTCACTATATCGCCGTAGTGATGTGTGCCGGAGTGATGAATCTGGACCTACAAAAAGGAGCCTTTTTAAACAACCTGACTTCTCTGCTAGTTACTCTGATTCCAGTAATCACAGGCATTATTGGAGCACTCATACCTTTTGCCCTCATTAATGCCAAAATTAAAATGAATGTTCCACCTATTACAAAGTGGGGTTATTACTTTTACCCTGTTCACTTTATTGTTTTGGGTGTGGCTCGCACGATCTATCGAATGCTGTTTTAAGATAGGCGACTCCAAACAAAAAAAATACACTCATAACAGAGTGTATTTTTTTATAAATTAAATTCATGCAAACATGGCATAGGTCAATAGTATTTATTATGTTTAAGACACGACATGAGGTGACGTATTAATCGCAGGATGATTATCTACTTTTATTAATAAAAAATAATAAATACGACAAACTTTGTCGCTTAATTTGAACTATATGCCTAGATAGCATATTAATAAGAATACCGATGTATTTAGAATTATCCAACCGCATACATCAACATAAGGTATTGTATTATATAAAATTAAAAGATAGTAACGCCGTGAACACCTGTGTTTTTGTCTGTATATACAGACAGCCTAAAAACCGCCTTTAGCTATGTTTTCTCGGTAAAACTCATATTAAAATAAATTAAAAAATGTACTAAGTTTTATCCCTGAAAACTGGCTTTTATTGCTTGAAATTAGGTTAGAAAATATATATTGTTTAACCATCGGCTCAGTTAGACCGATCTGCAAAAAAGGATAAACAAAATGTTCAATTTCGATGCTCAAGAAAACACGTATTCGCTAGATACAACGACACCGTTTTTTGAATATAAAATAGAAGCTTTAAAAGCTATTCAATTTGGTCTATCGGCATGCCATTTGTACGTTTTAAAATGCAATCTAAACGAAAAACCTTCTGACTTAACTGTAATGTTTGACAAGTTAAAACAGCTTTCCAAGCTGACAGCAGAATTACCAAAAGTCATTGCTACAGAATCTCACGCTCACTTTGTTAAAAAACCATCTATTGCAATTCTGAGACATTTTGAAGAGTTGGATGTTATTCAGGAGCAATTTAAAGCTGAAAGTGAAATGCGATCTGTACGTTCTTCTTTAGAGCGTGTTCTTGAACTACACAACAACGCCATCCAAGATTTCAAAATCCCTGCGCATACCACTCTAAATACTTCTAAATTTGCCCCTACAGCTATGCAAAACCTGTCAACTATCCTTGACTGTCTGTATATGTATGCAATGGCTGTACAAGATAAAGTAGCCCCTCTCGTTGGTCGTGGTTTGATTGCATACACTCAGCTTGATTTTGAGATTTCAGAAGAAGAGTTAATGCTTGATATCTACCGCCAAAAGTTTGATTTTATTGCTCGCAATCTGAATCAAGTTGTATCAACGATTGAAGCTGTTATCCACTTAACCAATTACGTGAATCAAGAAAATATTACTGAGCAAGATACAAGTAAAATGCTCGCTAACGTAAGCTATTGCTTTGTTCAGGCAGAAATGAGTGATACAGCAAATTTTGCATCACTGCTGATGATCTAAGGCAATATAAAAAAAGGGTGGCTTCGGCTACCCTGAGTTGTTTCTACAAAACAGAAAAAGGTAGTACCCGGTTTGACTTACGATGATGCAGCACAGCAATCCTTAGAGCGATTTAGTGATAAATTCACTCGCAAATTTACTATGGTCTGGAAGGTAGCAAAAACTTTAAATATCTTGTTGCTGATCGGTACGGTCGCAGCCTTCCTATATTTTCAATATGCGGGTGAGGTATACCAGACCTTAGATATGGTGATTTGGGGTTTATTGCTTGCAAGTCTGCTGTTTTATACGCTCTGCTATCATCTATATAAAAAGCACACCAAACAGCTTACCCAACGTCTGTTTGAAGAGCAGATCGACATTAAGAATTACAAACTCAAGTTCCTGGAACATCAGCACCAATTAACAATTGTGAATACACTGGAATTTAACCTGTACTTGGCTAAATTTTTATTAATTACATTCATTCTATCTAGTATTCAGTTCACCCTTGCTGTCCTTGCAATCGCTGAATGGTCGTCCACAACAAACTATGTAGTTGCCTTTATTTCTGCTGCGCTGACATTTATAGCAATGGGATTTCCGTTTGCTTATAACATCATCACAAAACTATCACATATCTACTTAGTTAGGTCGAATAACACGGACCTTAAACTAATTGGTAGACCGATTGCATTTACTGGCATTGGCGATTTTAATCCAAAAGTTATTGCCCCACGTTATTACCAGATTATTCAAGAAACAATTAGCACAAGCAGACACAAAAACTATGTGATACAGTTGATTAAAGTTATTGATTACTCCGCGAATAAATATGAGTATTCAGTAATTGAAATAGATTATCTTTCAGAGATCAAAAACCACATTCATTCTGAAACTGATTACCAATGTGTAGTATCAGCTTTAAGGAAAAATGGGTTCGTAATTCAATAAGTAATTAGGATATTAAAATGGCTCGACATAACGAAGATGAACACCGTGCAACTCGAAATGCAAAAAAGTTTGCCGGTGACACTGTAAAAGAATTTAAAGCAAAACCAATTCTAATCATTGTGTGCGTTGTTTTTCTTTTATTCGTGCTTAAAGCTCTATTCTAATTTAGCTTTTTTAACCCATTATAGGTGTGACATGAACCCTCAGAGTATTGGTCCGGTTGTTGCTAGAAAGGCAAAGTTTTTGCAATTATTTGGTCGTTCTCGACCGATGATTAATCTACAGGTGACATACCACACCTTCGGTAAACTCAAGCCTGAAATAGCTCAAGCTGTCAAAGACATTACCAACCCAAATGCTATTACTGAAATGAAGGTGACATTAGGGATTGGGAAAAAGTCTATTTTTGCGCATTACACCAGGCAAAGTGTAGTAGAAGCGATTGAGCAATTTAACAAAAAATAGAATAAGGCTACCCGAAGGTAGCCTTGACTGCTTAAACGGACGTTTTGCAGAAACCATACATGGAAGTATGATACGAGATAACTTGTTTCACAAATAAGCTAGTAAACGGCTGATCAGATCGGGAACCGACCTAAATACCCTTTAACTAAAAATACACTATCATGTTGCCAATGTTGGTTCCACAAAAAAGTATAAAAAAAATAAAAGCCAGTCGATTTAGGGGTCGGACTAGCTTTTGAAACCAACTGATAATTATTAAATGAACAAAGTTTTTATGCCATGTAGTCGGTTATCACCTCTTCCGAAATCATAGAACGTAAAGAGGTTATCGCATGCCATTTTGTTCATTGAAAGCACACTAACACGGACCGCAATTTAATGAAAGGAAATAGATTGCCAAATTACCCTCACCTGATCTGGAAAGCTGTAAAATTAGCCAAAAAATTAGAATGGGCTACGCCAAGCATAGCGACAGCAATAGCCCGATTGTTACGGTATTTACGTGCATTGATATTAAGCATTAATAGTTAATTTGAAGGCTGCCGTAACAAATACGCCATTCGTTTAGTGTATTTCCATAATCCCAAAGAAACAGCGAATTGTGCTAAACCAGTTGTGCGATCTAACTAACCGACATTATATAGAATTAAGCCCAAGACTTAAACTTAAACCATAGACACCGAAAAAAAGAAAAAAGATTTACCAACTAATTTTACCACTGTCTAGTTGTTCAAAAATTTCATCATCAACATCAAATATAAGATCATGTACACTGCAATTTAGTCCTTTTGCTCTTATTTCTAATAGTTTAGCCGTTTCAATATATTTTTGATTGAGTTCGTTAAATGTTTCCAATAAACCTGGAAGTGACTGTAATCGCTTATCTATTGGTTTATATTGTATATATTCAACTGCTGAAAAGTGAGTAATAATATTGAAAATATAGTCCTCACTAAAATCATCGGTATTTTCTAACCAATATTTAACCTTTTCATAAGTATCTTTGGACTTAACTTCAATCGCACTTAAAACTTTATTCTTAAAATTTAATATAGTGTTATAAGCTGTTTCGTCGCCTAGAAAAAAAGCAAGGTACTCTGACAATATATGAATTTGAGCAATCAAAATAGGCAAGACAATAGTTACACTGTAAGTCTTGTTTATTTCACATTCATCACTTGTTTTTGGGTTTATTGGTT
>RRZT013043025.1_pt1 | contig 15586 bp, 15 predicted proteins | sample 2165551 | NCBI WGS metagenome assembly RRZT01 (sample SAMN10456910, study PRJNA506462) | wastewater metagenome | biome: wastewater; feature: sludge; material: wastewater sludge; isolation source: wastewater sludge with Escherichia coli K12::gfp cells carrying plasmid... | place: USA: Moscow, Idaho... | reverse complement strand
GCGATCATGAAGACCTGGCGGGTGGTCAGGCGGTCCAACAGCCAGCCGGTGACCGGGATGACGACGGCCATGGTGAGCATGAACGCCGTGGTCAGCCACTGGGCCGTCCGCTCGGTGACGTGCATGTCGGCCATGATCGCGGTGAGCGCGACGTTCATCGTGGTCTCGTTGAGGATCACGACGAAGGCGGCGACGAGCAGGACGGGGATGATTGCCCTGCCGCTGCTCTTCTTGAGTGAGATCTCGTCGGACATGGGAGTCCTCTCGGGGTGCCCGGTGTTGCGGGCGAGCTTCCCGCTACCGGTGGTAGAGCAGCGGGTCGGGGCGGAGGTCCGCCTCGTCCGCGATCGCCAGTCCGGGGGCGATGAGCCCGTCGGCTCGAAGAAGCCGTAGTCGCTCGACGACGCGAGATCGAATCGTACCCGGTGCGATCGTGTTCAAGTAAATCTTGCTCGCGCCCTCAAAGCCGGCAAGTGTGGAGACCCTCCACTTCAGCATGATCCGCCACGGCATCGCCGTCGCGACCCCCGGAGGCTGGTAGTGCCACTCCTCGTTACACGCCACGTCCGCCCCGGTCGCGGCGTGCATCGCGTGCACCAGATCGGACATGCCTACGACCTCCTCGGGCGAGAGCTCCCACGGGATCCCGCTCGCCGCGCGCGAGTAGACCTCGATGGTCGGGTAGCGGTGGCCGAATCCCGCGAAGGCGACGGCATGCTCGTTGTGCGCGATCAGCAGCCCGCGGGAGATGGCCACGTTGACGGCAGCGTCGTTGAACACGTTCGGCGCCGCCTCTGCCCTCGCGATGGCGGCCTCCTGCTGGCTCCCGATCTCGTCGATGGCGACGATCTGCTTGTGCAGATGGTCGAACGACGCCCCCGCGGGTTTCAGCCAGTTCTGGAAGACGACCACGTAGCGCGCGGCGGGGATGAGGTCGTAGCCGGATCGGGCCGCCTCGACCGAGAAGGCCGTGTACTCGACGTGCTCGGCAGGGGTCAGGGTCCCTGGGGAGGCGAGCTGGGAGGTGTCTGTGGCGCCGTCGACGAAGTGCCGCCTCGCGATGATGACGTCGTGTCCCCCACCGAAGAAGCCGGTCGACTGGGCGAGCACCTCGTCCTCGGTGAGGGCCGACGGGTCGACCCCGGCCGCCCTCAGCTTTGCGGAGGCGACGGCGAGCACGTGCGCCCTCCCGGCAGCCGAGGTGAGGTAGAGGTCCCGCCGTCTGCGCACCGGGCCGGGCAGCAGGTAGCCGTAGTTGAGGTGCCAGTAGTCGTAGCCGAGGATCTCGAACAGGTTGGGCACCCGGCGGAACTCTGCAACGGTGTCGAACAACGCATCCGCGGGCAGGGCGTCGAGCCGCGCCCACGCATCACCCTCACGGACGAGGCGCTGCTTCTCGGGAGGCGTCTCAAGATATCGGGCCTGGCAGAAGGCGCACGCGTGGGTGAGGTCCTCCGTCGTGACCGGCCTCGGATCAGGGTGGGTCACGCCGAGCGGCCGGTAGCCCCGTCCCGGGGCGGTCCAGACCTCGGTTCCGGTGAACGGGTTGCGCTGCTTGACAGTGCCGTCGGGCAGCTCGATCAGGAAGTCCTCCACCCCGCCACCCTAGGCCGCCTCGGCCGTCGCGGGTCGGCGGGGCTCAGAAGATCAGCGGATCGATCGCGACCGCGAGGAACAGCAGCGCGAGGTAGGTGTTCGACCAGTGGAACAGGCGCATGGCCTTCAACTGGGCCCCCTCAAGGCCGCTGTGCGCGCGGCGCCACAACTGCACGGCCTCCCAGATGAACACCGCGCCGAGCACGGCGGCGACGATCGGGTACAGCGGCCCGGTCGGTGCGAGCGGCCACAACGCGAGCGACACCGCGACCGTCGCGACCGTGTAGATCACGATCTGGTTCGCGACCTTCGGGGCGGGGCGCACGACCGGGAGCATCGGCACCTTCGCGGCCGCGTAGTCGTCCTTGTACCTGAAGGCGAGGGCCCAGGTGTGCGGAGGGGTCCACAGGAAGACGATCGCGAACAGGATCAGGGGGGCAAGCGCGACGCTTCCCGTGACCGCCGTCCAGCCGATGAGGGGTGGGAAACAGCCTGCGATGCCGCCCCAGATGGTGTTCTGCCAGGTTCGGCGCTTGAGCCACATCGTGTAGATGAACACGTAGAAGGCGTTCGCGGCGAGGGCGAGCAGGGCGGAGAGCCAGTTGGCGCCGAAGCCGAGGATCAGGGTCGCGGCGATGCCGAGCACGACGGCGAAGACCAACGCCGCGCGCGTGGAGACCTGGTGCCGCGGGACGGGCCGGCGCCGGGTGCGGCGCATGATCTCGTCGATGTCGGCGTCGAGCACGCAGTTGAAGGTGTTTGCCGAACCGGCGGCGAGGAACCCGCCCACGAGGGTGACGAGGATCAGCTCCCAGGGAGGAAGGCCTCCCGCGGCGAGGAACATGGCGGGGATGGTGGAGACGAGGAGTAGCTCGATCACCCGCGGTTTGGTGAGCGCCACATAGGCCTTCACCACATCGCGAACCCGCGCCTCACTTGGCGCAGCGACAGAAACGACAGCCACACAAACCCCGATTTCGAACGAACGTCCGTGGCAGTCTACCTCGCCCCACGAAAGAGTGCTCACCTGCAATGTGGTATGCACTCACGCAGGGTGCTCGGTGCCAGCTAGGGTGGTCCCTGATGAACAGCTATGACAACCCCCTGCGCGACCCCCAGGATCGCAGACTGCCTCGCATCGCCGGGCCATGTGTGCTGGTGATCTTCGGTGTCACAGGCGATCTTTCGCGCAAGAAGTTGATGCCCGCCGTGTACGACCTCGCCAACCGCGGCCTCCTTCCCCCCGGTTTCGGGCTGGTCGGATTCGCCCGTCGCGACTGGGCAGACCAGGACTTCGCGCAGGTCGTCCACGACGCCGTGAAGGAGCATGCGCGCACGCCCTTCCGCGAGGAGGTCTGGGAGCAGCTGCTCGAGGGGATCCGCTTCGTCTCCGGCACGTTCGACTCGGACGAGTCCTTCGAGAGCCTCAAGGCGACGATCGACGAACTCGACACCACGCGCGGCACGGGCGGAAACCACGCCTTCTACCTGTCCATCCCCCCTTCCGGTTTCGAGCCCGTCATGTCGCAACTGGCGAAGCACGGCCTGGCGGAGCGTCACCCGGGGACCTGGAACCGCGTCGTCATCGAGAAGCCGTTCGGGCACGACCTCGCCTCGGCGAACGAGCTCAACGCGGTCGTCGAGCGCCTCTTCAAGCCCCACGAGGTCTTCCGGATCGACCATTACCTGGGCAAGGAGACGGTGCAGAACCTGCTTGCGCTGCGCTTCGCGAACCAGATGTTCGAGCCGATCTGGAACAACCACTACGTCAGCCACGTCGAGATCACCATGGCCGAGGACATCGGCATCGGTGGGCGCGCGGGATACTTCGACGGCATCGGCTCTGCCCGTGACGTGATGCAGAACCACCTGCTCCAGCTCCTCGCGCTCACCGCGATGGAGGAGCCGACCAGCTTCGAGGCCTCACAGCTGCGCGCCGAGAAGAAGAAGGTCCTTGCCGCCGCGAGGGTTCCCGACGACTATGACCTGCACACGGCACGCGGCCAGTACGCCGCCGGCTGGCAGGGCGGCCAGCCGGTGATCGGTTACCTGGAGGAGGAGGGGGTCGATCCCGCCTCCAAGACGGAGACCTACGCCGCGATCCGGGTCGACATCGACAACCGCCGCTGGGCGGGCGTCCCCTTCTACCTGCGCACGGCAAAGCGGATGCCCCGCCGCGTGACAGAGGTGGCGCTCAGCTTCAAGCGCGCACCGCACCTGCCGTTCACCATCACCGACACGGAGGAGCTCGGCACCAACGCCCTCGTGATGCGGATCCAGCCCGACGAGGGCGTCACCCTCCGCTTCGGCGCGAAGGTGCCAGGGACGCAGATGGAGATCCGCGAGGTATCGATGGACTTCGCCTACGGCGGGTCCTTCACCGAGTCCTCCCCCGAGGCGTATGAGCGACTGATTCTGGACGTGCTGCTCGGCGACCCGCCCCTCTTCCCGCAGCAGGAGGAGGTGGAGCTCAGCTGGGAGATTCTCGATCCGGTGCTCGAACACTGGGCCTCGCTCCCCGAGCAGCCGGAACAGTACGAGGCAGGCACCTGGGGTCCGCAGTCGGGCTACGACATGGTCGCCCGCGACGGCTTCACCTGGCGCAGGCCGTAGGGAGAGACACAACATGATCGTCGAACTGAAGAACACCTCCGCCCGCGAGATCTCCGGCGCCCTGATCGAGGCGCACCGGGGCGTCGGCAACGCCACCGGCCTCGTGCTCACGCTGCTGATCGTCACCGACGACTCGCGCTTCGACGAGGTGCTGGAGGCCGCGAAGGCCTCTGCTACGGCGCATCCGTCGCGCGTGATCGTGGTCAACTACGCGAGCGAGGACGAGCCAAACCTGGACGCGACCGTCGAGGTCGGCGAGGGCCTGCCTGGCGACCTGATCGTGCTCGGCGTCTCCGGCGAACTGCGCAAGCACGCCGACTCGGTGGTGCTCCCGCTCCTGCTTCCCGACTCCCCCACCATCGCCTGGTGGCCGCACGAGGCGCCGGACAACCTGGCCCAGGATCCGATCGGATCGCTCGCCGACCGACGCATCACCGATGCCGCCGGCTGCTCCGATCCGGTGGCGGCGCTCGTCCGGAGGGCCCGCAACCATGCGCCCGGCGACACCGACCTGACCTGGACGCGCCTAACCCGGTGGCGGGCCCTACTCGCGGCCTCACTTGACCAGTCGAAGCAGCAGGTCACCGAGGCGGTCGTCACCGCGGCGCCTGACAACGCGCCCGCCATACTGCTCGCGGCCTGGCTCACCTCGCGCCTGCACGTGCCCGTGACGTACAAGCAGGGCGACGGCCCGGGCGTCAACGCCGTGGTGCTGCGCACCCCGGACGGCGACATCACCGTGCGCCGGGTCGCCGAGGGCAGCGCGATCTACCAGGTTCCCGGCCAGCCCGAGCGTAGGGTCGCACTCCGCCGCCGGCCGCTCACCGATCTGCTGACCGAGGAGCTGCGTCGCCTCGACGCCGACGACGTCTTCGAGGCCGCGGCCGAGCAGATCGTCGCCGAGTCAGAAGGCAAGTAGATGTACACGCGGGTGGTGCGCCTCGATGACGCGCTCGACGTCTCGACCGTCGTCGCGACGCGCCTCCTCGACCGCCTGATCGAGCTGCAGCGCTCACAGCCGATCGTGCACCTGTGCCTGACCGGAGGCGATGCGGCGAACGCGATGTATGAGATCTTCGCCGACCTGGCGAAGGACTCCGAGCTCGACGCCTCCAAGCTGCAGCTGTGGTGGGGCGACGAGCGCTTCGTCCCCGCGACCGATCCGGCGCGCAACTCCCTGCAGGCCGTCAGCCGACTCGCGAGGACGGTGTCGATCAAGTCAGCAGACACACACATGATGGCTGCAAAGGACGGCAGGAAGGACTCCCACGAGTCGGCCGCCGAGTACGAGGCCGAGCTGGGAGACACCACCTTCGACATCACGCTGCTCGGGATCGGCGTCGACGGGCACGTCGCCTCGATCTTCCCCGCGCATCCGAGCTCCGAGCCGACCAGCCGCGCGGTGATCGGCGTCACAGACAGCCCGAAGGAGCCGTCGGAGCGGATCTCCCTGACCCTGCCGACGCTGAACCGCTCGGAGGAGGTGTGGTTCATCGCCACCGGCGGGGGAAAGGCCGAAGCAGTGGCTCATTCGCTCGCCGGGGACCCCGCCTTCCCCGGCGCCGCCGTGCATGGCCGGGTGGCCACCTTCTGGTACCTGGACGAGGGGGCGGCCTCTGAGCTGCCCGCCCAGTTCACCTGCCCCTTCTGAGCCTCATCGCCGCGAGGGCGGGATGAAGAGCAGCACCGCGAGGATGAGGTGCACCACGCTCGCCACGATGGCGACACCTCCCATCGGCAGGGAGATGCCGACCAGGAGCGCGCCCACCACCCCGACGATTGCGAACACGCCGAGGATCGTGAGGACTCCGCCGACCCTCGGCGCGCCAGGGGCCGCTGCGACGGTGACGATGGCGAGGATCAGCTGCAGGAGCAGCAGCAGCGCGGCGACGCCGAGCCCGATCAGGTAGATGGTGTCGCCGACCTCCGGGTAGCCCTCGTGCAGGATCGTGTTGCCGAAGAGCCACAGCGGGATGGCGATCAGGTGGGTGATGGCGGTGAAGATGGCCGCGACCCTTCCGCAGCCGCCGCCCGAGGGTCGCACGGCCGGACGGTACTGCTGCTGCCCGTATCCGGGCTGGGGCCCGTACGCCGGTTGAGGTGACCACTGCTGTCCCGGACCCGCCTGGGGCTGCCCCGACGGATACCCCTGGGGCGCGGCGGGCACCGCGGGCTGGGGACGGGTGTCGGCCAGCAGCGACGGTTGGACGGCGGGCTGCTCGAGAGTCGGGTCTGCGTCGATCGGCTCGCCGATGCCGTATGGATCGTTGGTCACGCTGGCTCCTCAGACGTCGTGTCGCCCGACATCCTAACGGGGAGGCGTCCCATTCCGGGGGTGCGCCATCCCCGCGGAACCGACCCGGTGCCCTATGACAAGGACCCGGGCGATGCCCGGGTCCAGGTGTCAGCTGTGTGCGACGGGGGTCAGTAGATGACCTCGCCGCTGGCGCGACGCGCACGAAGGGCGGTGACCGCCTCCTCGAGGATCTGCGCCGCCTCCGCATCCGTGCGGCGTTCCTTGACGTAGGCCAGATGCGTCTTGTACGGGGTGATCTTCGGCGGGGGCGGAGGGTTGTCCGCGTCCATGTTCGCCGGAAGTCCGCAGCGCGGGCAGTCCCACGTCTCGGGGATCTGCGCATCTGCCGCGAAGGCCGGACGGGTCACGTGCCCGCTCGAGCAGAAGTACGAGACGTGAAGCCGAGGCGCGGAATCGCCGCGCTCGGCCTCGCCCATGGGTCCCGCGCCGACGCGCGTGCCACGAATGGCGTTGCCACCTGCCACTTTGTTGTTCTCCTTGTGAAGAGTGATTCAGTGAGTTTGTCGCGCGCTCAGAAGTCGATGCGGTACAGCACGAGCAGACCGACGATGGTCAGCAGCCAGACCAGACCGAGCACGACCGTGATCCGGTCGAGTCGACGCTCCGCCGTGGAGGCTCCGCCCATCGAGGTGGACATGCCACCACCGAACAGATCGGACATTCCGCCTCCACGACCCTTGTGGAGAAGGACGGTGGCCGCGAGCAGGATGCTGAGGATCACCACGATGATCGACAACGTCGTAATGGGCCAGGACACCAGGGGGACAATCACGCGCCCCATGTTATCGGACGAGCCCCGTTATTCCACATTCGCCCCTGCCGATGCTCATCGCCGTGAGCGGGTGGAAAAAAGCCGGTGGCGCCGCCCCCTCAGGGACGGCGCCACCGGGCTCTGCTCAGAGCTGGTAGAAGCGCACGATCGCCGCGAACTCCTCGGGCTGGAGGCTCGCTCCGCCGACAAGGCAGCCGTCGATGTCGGGCTGATCCATGATCTGCACGACGTTGCCGGACTTCACCGAACCGCCGTACTGGATGCGGACGGACTCGGCGGTCGCCTCGTCGTACAGCGCAGCGACCTCCTTACGGATGGCGCCACACACCTCCTGCGCGTCGGCCGGGGTGGCCACCTCGCCGGTGCCGATGGCCCAGACGGGCTCGTAGGCGATGACGAGGCCGGCGACCTGCTCGGCCGAGAGGCCCTGCAGCGCACCGCGGACCTGATCGAGCGTGTACTCAACCTGGTTGCCCGCCTTGCGGATGTCGAGGCCCTCGCCGACGCACACGATCGGGATCATGCCCGCGCCGAGCACCTTGAACGTCTTGGCGTTGACCAGCTCGTCGGTCTCACCGAAGAACTGGCGACGCTCCGAGTGGCCGATGATGACGTACTGGACGCCGAGCTTCGACAGCATCGACGTCGAGATCTCGCCGGTGAAGGCGCCGTTGTCGTGCTCGGACACGTTCTGCGCGCCGAGACCGAACTGCAGGCGGTCGCCGTCGATCAGGGTGCGGACGGTGCGGATGTCGGTGAAGGGCACGCAGAGCACGCACTCCGACTTCTTGGGGTCCCAGTCCTTGTCGACCAGGGTGTAGTGGAGCTTCTCCACGAGTCCGGTGGCCTCGATGTGGTCGACGTTCATCTTCCAGTTGCCGGCCATGATGGGCTTGCGAGTCATCAGTTGTTCTCCTCCAGAACCGAGATGCCTGGAAGGTCCTTACCCTCCAGGAATTCCAGCGACGCGCCGCCGCCGGTCGAGATGTGGCCGAACTCGTCGTCGGCGAAGCCGAGCGCACGAACGGCGGCGGCGGAGTCGCCACCACCGACCACGGAAAGCCCACCGACCTCGGTGAGCGCCTTGGCGACGGCCTTGGTGCCGTCCGAGAACTCCTTGATCTCGAACACGCCCATGGGGCCGTTCCAGAACACGGTCTTCGCGCCGCGGATGGCCTCGGCGAACAGCTTCTCCGACTCGGGGCCGATGTCGAGGCCCATCTTGTCTGCCGGGATGGCGTCGGCCGAGACGACCTCGACCTCACCGATGGGCTTGAGGCCCTCGAAGTCGGCCCCGTCGGCGACGCGGACGTCGACCGGAAGCAGGATGACCTTGCCCTCGGCCTTCGCCTGCTCCAGGTACGCCTTGCAGGTCTCGAGGTTGTCGTTGTCGACGAGCGACTTGCCGATGTCGTGGCCCTGCGCCTTCAGGAAGGTGAAGAGCATGCCACCGCCGATGACGAGCGTGTCTGCGACCTTGAGCAGGTTGTCGATGACGGACAGCTTGTCTGCCACCTTCGCGCCGCCGAGCACGACGACGTAGGGACGCTCGGGTGACTCGGTCAGCTGCTTCAGCACGCCGACCTCCTTGGCCACGAGGGAACCGGCCGCGTTCGGCAGCAGCTGGGCGACGTCGTAGACGGAGGCCTGCTTGCGGTGCACGACGCCGAAGCCGTCGGAGACGAAGATGTCACCGAAGGCCGCGTACTTCTTCGCCAGTTCGGTGCGGGCGGCCTCGTCCTTCGACTCCTCGCCCGGCTCGTAGCGGACGTTCTCCAGCAGGGCGACCTCGCCGTCCTGCAGCGAGTCGACGACGGACTTTGCCGAGTCACCGACGACGTCGCCCGCGAACTTCACCTCGGTGGCGAGCAGCTCGCCGAGCCGCTTCGCGACCGGGGCGAGCGAGTACTTGGGGTTGACCTCGCCCTTCGGGCGGCCCAGGTGGGCCATGATCACGATGCGGGCGCCCGCGTCACGCAGCTGCTGCAGCGTGGGGAGCGCGGCGCGGATGCGGCCGTCGTCCGTGATGTTCTTGTCCGCGTCGAGCGGGACGTTGAAGTCGTTACGGATCAGCACGCGCTTGCCGGAGAGGTCTCCCAGGTCTGGGACGGACTTCATGTTTGGCCTTTCTCTAAAAGGTGTGGGACGACCACGGCCCCGCAACCCCACGAGGGGTCACGGGGCCGTGGTCTTGAGCACAGAGTGTGCGGAGGATCAGAGCTTCGAGCCGACGAGCTCGGTCAGGTCGACGAGACGGTTGGAGTAGCCCCACTCGTTGTCGTACCAGCCGAGCACCTTCACCTGGTTGCCGATGACCTTGGTCAGCTTGGCGTCGAAGATGCAGGAGGCCGGGTCGGTCTCGATGTCCTTGGACACGATCTCGTCCTCGGTGTAGACGAGGATGCGGCCGTCGGCAGCCTTCTTGATGATCTCGTTGATCTCCTCGACGGAGGTCTCACGCGAGGCCTCGAAGGTGAGGTCGGTGGCGGAGCCGGTCGGGGTGGGAACGCGCATGGCGTAGCCGTCCAGCTTGCCCTTCAGCTCGGGCAGCACCAGCGAGACGGCCTTGGCCGCACCGGTGGTGGTGGGGACCATGTTCAGGGCGGCGGCGCGCGAGCGACGCAGGTCCTTGTGCGGGCCGTCCTGCAGGTTCTGGTCCTGCGTGTAGGCGTGGATCGTGGTCATGAGGCCACGCTCGATGCCGATGCCGTCGTTGAGGGCCTTGGCCATCGGGGCGAGGCAGTTGGTGGTGCAGGAGGCGTTCGAGATGATGTTGTGGATCGCCGGATCGTACTTGTCGTCGTTGACGCCCATCACGATGGTGATGTCCTCGTTCTTGGCCGGAGCCGAGATGAGCACCTTCTTGGCGCCTGCCTTGATGTGGGCGTCGGCCTTGGTGGCGTCGGTGAAGAAGCCGGTCGACTCGATGACGATGTCAACGCCGAGGTCGGCCCAGGGAAGCTGAGCGGGATCCTTCTCAGCGAAAGCCTTGATCTCCTTGCCGTCGACGGTGATCGAGTCATCGTCGAAGCTGATCTCGCCGGGGAAGCGACCGAGGATCGAGTCGTACTTGAGGAGGTGGGCCAGGGTCTTGTTGTCGGTCAGGTCGTTGACTGCGACGACATCAAGATCGGCACCCGACGCGACGAGCGCGCGGAAGTAGTTGCGGCCGATGCGGCCAAACCCGTTGATTGCAACCTTAACGGTCATGTGGAATTCGATCCCTTTCGAGCTACCAGCGCCAGAAGGCGCATACGGACAGGAGTAATCCTATCTTCCAGAGCCCGTCGGGCAACAACGGGGGCCAATTAACCGGACAGGTTCATTCGCCCTCGCGGAGGTCGGCGGGCAGGCTCGCCTCCGTGTTCGGCACCCCTGCATCGTCTGCAGCTTTGTCCGCCGTCGCAAGCAGACGACGGATCCGGCCTGCGATCGCGTCCTTGGTCAGCGGCGGCTCGTGCAGCCGACCCAGTTCCTCGAGGCTGGCCTGGCGGTTGGCGAGGCGCAGTTCACCCGCTGCGCGCAGGTGCTCGGGCACATCGTCGCCGAGGATCTCCATGGCGCGCTCGACCCGGGCGCTCGCCGTCACCGCCGCGCGGGCGGAGCGGCGCAGGTTCGCGTCATCGAAGTTGGCGAGCCGGTTGACGTTCGCGCGGACCTCCCTGCGCTTCCTGCGCTCCTCCCAGACGATCCGCGCCTCCGCGGCGCCCATCCTGGTCAGCAGTTCACCGATGGCGTCGCCGTCGCGGATGACCACGCGGTCGACGCCGCGGACCTCGCGGGACTTCACGCTGATCCCGAGCCGCCGGGCGGCCCCGACGAGCGCAAGCGCGGCCTCTGACCCTGGGCAGGTGATCTCGAGCGCCATCGACCTGCCCGGCTCGGTGAGCGAGCCGCGGGCGAGGAAGGCGCCACGCCACACGGCGATCGAGTCCGCCTGCGAACCTCCGACCACCACCGGAGGCAGCCCGCGGACGGGGCGACGGTTCTGGTCAACGAGGCCGGTCATCCTGGCGAGCTGTTCGCCCTCGCGAACCACCCGCACGGTGTAGCGGGGGCCGCGACGCACCCCCGAACCGTTGATCACGAGCAGCTCCGAGTCGATCGAGTAGAGCTCGGAGATGAATGCGCGCAGCCTGCGGGCCGCGGCCCCGGTGTCGAGTTCGGCCTCGATCACGATCCGTCCACCGACCAGGTGCAGCCCCCCGGCGAACCTGAGGACGGCCGCAACCTCCGCGCGCCGCACCGACGGGTGCGGGGCGGTGACGGTGGCGAGCTCAGCCTTCACCTTCTGCGTCAGAGCCATGGGCGCAGTCTGCCACAGACCGGTCCAACCGGAACCCGATCCACCCGATGCCGGGCCCCCGCAACCGTGTCCCCACTGGGGAGTTTCAGCCGGTGATGACCTCGCTGAAAATCGAGGCGAGCCGGTTGGTGTCGTGCAGCGCGGCTCCCCCGCGGACGGCGACGTCCGCGCGGACCAGCCGGCCACCGAGGGAGGCGACATAGGACTCCAGGTAGCGGTCGGTGTCCGCGAAGCGTCGGTCGGCGATCACCACGTCGAGCCGGAGCCCCGGCGCGTGTTCGGCGAGCAGCTCGATGTGGCGCGACGCGCTGAAGCCGCCTGTCTCCGCCGCGGGCGCGACGTTGAGCACGAGGATCCGCTGCGCCTTCGTCTCGAGGATCGCCTTGGCGAGATCGGGCACCAGCAGGTGCGGGATGACGCTGGTGAACCAGGAACCGGGCCCGAGCACGACGCTGTCTGCCTGCGCGATGGCCTCCACCGCCTCCGCCATCGCTGGCGGGGCCGAGGGCACGAGCCGCACGCCCTGGACGGTCGCGCGCGACTTTGCCACCGTCGCCTGGCCGCTGAGCGTGCAGACCTCGTCGGGAGCGAAGGGGCCGAGGCCGACGACGTCGGCCTCGATCTCTAGCGGGATCGAGCTCATGGGAAGCACCCGACCGCGGGTCCGCAGCAGATCCCCCACCATGTCGAGGCCCTCGACCGGGTCGTCGAACTGCTGCCAGAGCCCTGCGATCAGGAGGTTGCCGATGGCATGACCGGCGAGCGACCCCTCACCGGTGAACCGGGACTGCAGGACGTTGGCCCAGGTCCGTCCGACGTGGTCGTCCGAGCACAGCGCGGCCAGCGCCATGCGCAGGTCTCCGGGCGGCAGGATGTTGAACTCCTCGCGGAGCCTTCCCGACGATCCCCCGTCGTCTGCGACGGTGACCACCGCGGTCAGGCGGTCGGTGATCCGGCGCAGCGCAGTCAGCGAGGCCGACAGGCCGTGGCCTCCTCCGAGGGCGACCACGCAGGGCAGGGAGTTGAGGCTCATTCCTTCCCCAGATCCCGGTGCAGCACCGTCGTCGGGAACCCCTTCTCCCGCAGTCGGCCGGCGAGCTCCTCCGACATCGACGTGGAACGGTGCTTTCCTCCGGTGCAGCCGATCGCGAGCGTCACCTGGCGCTTGCCCTCGGCGAGGTAGCCGGGCGCGACCGTCGCGAGCAGGTTGACCATGTGGTCCTGGAAATGCTGGGCCGCGTCGTGCTTGAGCACGTACTGTGCGACGTCGCGGCTGAGGCCGGACTTGGGGCGCAGCTCCGGGATCCAGAAGGGGTTGGGCAGGAAGCGCACGTCGAAGACCATGTCGGCGTCGACCGGGACGCCGTTCTTGAACCCGAACGAGATGATCGAGATCTTCAGCCTGTCGGTCGCCTCCCCGCCGAAGTGGTTGTCGATGCGCTGGGTGAGCTGCCGCGCCGACAGCCTGGAGGTGTCGACGACGATGTCCGCATCAGCGCGCAGGTCGGCGAGCAGCCGCCGTTCACGCTCGATGCCCTCGATCAGGCGGTCGCCACCCTGCAACGGCAGTGGCCGCCTGTTCGACTCCTGTCGCTGCACGATCACGTCGTCGGTCGCCTCGAGGAAGACGCTTGTGACCGTCGCGCCCTTCGCCTTGATCTCGGCCAGCGCGGTCGGGACCTGGTCGAACTGCTCGCGTGAACGCACGTCGACCACCACTGCGAGCCGGGTGACCCCGTCCCGGAGCATGGTCTCGGCGAGCGACGGGATCATCAGCGGAGGCAGGTTGTCCACGACATACCAGCCGAGATCCTCCATCGCATGGGCCGCAGTCCGCCTTCCAGCGCCGGAGAGTCCGGTGATCAGCGCGATCTCGAGCGGGGACGAAGAGGTCATGGCGCCACCCTACTGGCAGCGGCCCTAGCACCCCCACCACCCGGCGTGGATCTGACCCGGAGTGACAGCTTCCCGGCAAGCAGTGCGAAGGTAGAACAATGAATGACCAACAGATGAGCAACACCGCCGTCCGGCGGAAGTCCGGTCACCCGGCAGGGCTGTGGAACCTGGCCGGCGTGGAGATGTGGGAGCGTTTCAGCTTCTACGGCATGCAGGCGATCCTCGCCTTCTACCTCTACTACTCCGTCACAGACGGCGGGCTCGGACTCCCCGAGTCGGCCGCGGTGTCGATCGTCGGCGCCTACGGCGGCCTGGTCTATCTGTCCGCTGTGCTCGGAGCATGGGTCGCCGACCGGCTGCTCGGATCGGAGCGGACGCTCTTCTACGGCGCGATCCTGATCATGTTCGGCCACATCGCGCTGGCCGCCGTCCCGGGCCTTGCCGGCGTGGGCATCGGCCTCGTGTGCGTCGCGGTCGGTTCCGGAACGCTGAAGGCGACCACCTCGTCGGTGCTCGGCGAGATGTACGAGCCAGGCGACGACAGGCGCGACGCCGGCTTCTCCATCTATTACATGGGCGTCAACCTCGGCGCGCTCGTCGGGCCGCTGCTGACCGGCTGGCTCTGGGGCTGGAAGGGCTTCCACTGGGGGCTTCGCGCTCGCCGCCATCGGCATGGCGCTCGGCCTGATCCAGTACACGCTGCTTCGCCGCAGCACCATCGGCGACGTCGGCAAGGAGCCGACCAACCCGCTTCCCGCGAACAAGCGCCTCCCCTACCTGATCGGCGCCGCCGTTGTGATCGCGCTGATCGTGGTCCTCGCGCTCCTCGGCTGGCTGCCGGTCGGGCAGCTGTCGAACATCGTCACCTGGCTGACCCTGATCACCGCGGTCGCACTGTTCGCCGTGATCCTCTCCTCCAAGCGGATCACCGCGGACGAGCGTTCGCGCGTGATCTCGTTCATCCCGATGTTCCTGGCGAGCGCGACGTTCTGGAGCCTCTTCCAGCAGCAGTTCACCGTGATCGCGCTCTACGCGGACAAGCGACTCGACCGCAACGTCTTCAGCTGGGAGATCAGCCCGGCCTGGGTCAACTCGATCAACCCGGTCTTCATCATCATCTTCGCGGGCGTCTTCGCGGCGATGTGGACCGCGCTCGGCCACCGGCAGCCGAGCACCCCGCTGAAGTTCGCGGCGGGCACGGGCATCATGGGCGTCGCGTTCCTGCTGTTCCTGCCTTACGCGAACGGGGCGGCCAACTCGACCCCGCTGCTGTGGATCGTCCTGATCCTGTTCTTCTTCACGATGGCCGAGCTGTGCCTCAGCCCCGTCGGCCAGTCGCTGTCGACGAAGCTCGCGCCGAAGGCGTTCCACACCCAGATGATCGCGCTGTACTTCCTGTCGATCGCGCTCGGCTCGTCCATGGCGGGAACCCTCGCGGTCTTCTACGACGAGACGAACGAGCGGCCGTACTTCCTGATCATCGGCGGCGCCTCCATCGTGGTCGCGATCATCATGGTGGTGCTGAACCGCTGGATCGTGAAGATGATGCGCGGCCTGCGCTGATCCGTGGACTGGTTCTCCCGGCTGGTCGGATTCGACGAGTCGATCGGGCCCGACGAGGTGCGTCGGAGGCTGCGCGTCGAGGACGGCGCGCTGGTCTCCGACGCGTCCCCTCGAAGGGCGCTCGTCGGCCGCACGGAACTTCCCTCGCTCGGCGACCTGCGCAGGCGTGCGGGTCGGCTCGACGGACCGGCGTCGACGGTGCGCAACGTCGTGGGCGATGCGCGGGCGCTGCACAGCGATCCCGCGCACGCAGGGGCCCTCTTCCAGGCGGCCTCGCAGTTCAACCTGCTCGAGATGGTGAGCCCTGACGTCACGCCGGACCACGGCGTCGGCAGGTATGAACAGGACCACACGCAGGGGCCGGCCTGCGCGATGGCCGCGGGCGCGGCCACCATCTGGCGCAACTACCTGATCCCGCTCGAAGGGGGCATCGGTCAGACCCGCGAGCGGCAGGTCGACGCCCTCGCCGACCTGGGCGCCGCCCTCGCGTCCGGGACGGGACTGAGCGTCGCGCAGCTCTGGG
>RRZT012520839.1_pt1 | contig 15588 bp, 8 predicted proteins | sample 2165551 | NCBI WGS metagenome assembly RRZT01 (sample SAMN10456910, study PRJNA506462) | wastewater metagenome | biome: wastewater; feature: sludge; material: wastewater sludge; isolation source: wastewater sludge with Escherichia coli K12::gfp cells carrying plasmid... | place: USA: Moscow, Idaho ... | reverse complement strand
TTAACTATTGCTAAATATTATACGCCTAGCAATGTCTCAATTGATGGAGTTGGCATAGAACCGAATATTATTGTAGAGTTGCCGAAAGATGCTAAAACCGATGTTCAACTGGCTAAAGCTTTGGCAGTGGTGAAAAATAAAAACAGCTAATTTACAGTTTTTTTGGAGGTTATTATGGCGAAAGTTCCTCAATTACAGACAAATTATCAGGACGGCGAAAATTTATTTAAAGTTAAAGCTCCGTTTATTGCAACGGGCGATCAGCCGAAGGCGATTGAAAGCTTGGTGCAAGGGCTTGACCATGGACAGATTAGTCAGGTTTTATTGGGGGCGACCGGTACCGGTAAGACTTTTACGATTGCTAAGACGATTGAAAGAGTGCAAAAACCAACGTTGGTAATTGCTCATAATAAAACATTGGCAGCACAATTAGCCAGTGAGTTTAAAGAGTTTTTCCCGGATAATGCCGTAGAATATTTTGTAAGTTATTATGATTATTATCAGCCGGAAGCCTATATTGCACATACTGATACTTATATTGAAAAAGATGCTTCGATTAATGATGAAATTGATAAATTACGTCACTCTGCTACATGTTCTTTATTTGAACGGCGTGATGTTATCATTGTTGCCAGCGTTTCTTGCATCTATGGCTTAGGTTCACCAGATGAGTATCAGGGGTTGGTATTATCGTTAAGACAAGGTCAGTTTTATGAGCGTGATGCTATTTTACGCAAATTGGTGAGCATTCAATACGAGCGTAATGATATCAATTTTGTCAGAGGCAAGTTTAGAGTTCGTGGTGATGTTATTGAAATTTTTCCGGCAGGGTATAATGAAAAAGCCTTGAGAATAGAATTATTTGGTGATGAGATTGAAAGGATTTTAGAGACTGATGCACTAACCGGAGAAATATTGGCAGAGCGTAAACATATTTCCATTTATCCGGCTTCGCATTATGTTACCTCTAAAGAAAATATGTTGCGTGCAGCCGGTGATATTGAGGCTGAACTGGAACAGTGTTTAGCAAAATTTAAAGCTGAAGGAAAATTATTAGAAGCGCAAAGATTAGAACAACGAACTCGTTATGATTTGGAAATGATGCTAGAAATGGGTTATTGCTCAGGGGTTGAAAATTACTCGCGGCATTTAACAAAACGAGCACCGGGTGAATCACCATTTACTCTGATTGACTATTTTCCGGATGACTTTTTAATTGTTATTGATGAATCACATGTAACATTGCCACAAATTAGAGCAATGTATGCCGGTGATAGAGCGCGCAAAGAAGCATTAGTTAATAACGGCTTTAGATTGCCTTCTGCGTTTGATAATAGACCGTTACGTTTTGAAGAATTTAATGAGAGAATTAATCAGATTATCTATGTTTCTGCTACGCCGGCTAAATATGAATTGGAGCAAGCCAGTCAGGTTGTGCAGCAGATTATCAGACCGACCGGACTGATTGATCCTGCCATAGTGGTTAAGCCATTACAAGGACAAATGGATGATTTATTAGGAGAAATTAAGTTAAGACTGCCGTTAAAAGAACGTGTATTAGTAACAACTTTAACGAAAAAAATGGCGGAAAATCTGACTGACTATCTAAAAGAAATGGGCATTAAAGTACGCTATTTACATTCTGATATTGTAACGTTAGAACGAGCTGAAATTATTAGAGATTTAAGAATGGGTGTTTTTGATGTTTTAATTGGAATTAACTTATTGCGAGAAGGGTTAGATTTGCCGGAGGTTTCTTTGGTGGCAATTTTAGATGCGGACAAAGAAGGGTTTTTGCGTTCAGATACATCGTTAATTCAAACGATTGGGAGAGCCGCCCGCAATGCTAATGGTAAAGTTATTATGTATGCTGATAATATTACTGACTCAATGAAAAGAGCAATTGAAGAAACCAAAAGACGGCGGGAGATTCAACAAAAATATAATGTTGAACATAATATTACTCCGCAGACCATTCAAAAAACCATTAAAAATATGATAGAAACTACTAAGGTTGCTGAAACAGCGGCTAAATATACTAATAAACAAGGACGAAAATTAAGTCCCAAAGATAAGCTGGATTTAATTGATAAGTTGCAACAAGAGATGCAAGCTGCCGCAAAAAATTTACAATTTGAATTAGCTGCTAATTTACGGGATATGATCATTGAATTAAAAGGCGAATTGCCCGCTAAAAAAGCCAAAAATAAGTAGGTGAAATTATGAAAGACAAATTAATTGTTAAAGGTGCTAGAGAACATAATTTAAAAAATATCAATGTAGAAATACCGCGTGATAAATTAGTCGTTATAACGGGGTTAAGTGGCTCCGGGAAGTCATCATTAGCTTTCGATACAATTTATGCTGAAGGTCAACGGCGCTATGTTGAATCATTATCGGCTTATGCTCGTCAATTTTTGGGACAAATGGATAAACCTGATGTTGATTATATTGAAGGATTATCGCCGGCAATATCAATAGATCAAAAAACCACTAATAAAAATCCGCGTTCGACGGTTGGCACAGTAACTGAAATTTATGATTATTTGCGATTATTATTTGCTAGAGCCGGTAGACCGCATTGTCCAAATTGTGGTAAAGAAATTGCTAAGCAAACAGTTCAGCAAATGGTGGATCAAATTATGTTAATACCAGACCAAAGTAAAGTTTTGGTATTATCGCCGATTATCAGAGGGAAAAAAGGTGAACATAAAAAGTTACTGGATGAGATAAAAAAAGATGGTTATGTCAGAGTGAGAATTGATGGTACTTTGCATGATGTTAATGATGAGATAACCTTGGATAAAAACAAAAAACATACTATTGAGGTTGTTGTTGATAGATTAGTTATTAGAGACAAAATAGAAGGACGGTTAGCTGATTCATTAGAAACAGCCTTAGCTTTAAGTCAGGGCATGGTCTTAATTCAAGTTTTGGATGGATTAGAATTAATGTTTAGTCAAAACTTTGCTTGTATTGACTGTGGCTTGTCTTTGCCGGAAATTGCCCCTAGAATGTTTTCCTTTAACAGCCCCTATGGTGCTTGTCCGGTTTGTAGTGGCTTAGGAATGGATAATGAATTTGATCTTGAACTGGTAATGCCTGACCTTGATAAAACTATTGGTGAAGGGTTATTTTTACCGTTATCAAAAAATATTAATTCTTATGCGATGTGCCAAATTAATGCAGTTGTTGAGAAGTATGGTTATTCAATAAACAATAAATGGTCTGAGCTTTCTCAAGCTGTTCAAAACATTTTATTATACGGCAGCAGTGAGGAAAGTTTTAGTTATTCTTATGAAAATATGTATGGTGAGACTAAAGAGTATAATTCGCCCTTTGAGGGGGTTATGAATATCTTAGAGCGCCGTTATGTTGAGACTGATTCCATGGAAGCCAAAGAAGCGTATGAAGTATATATGAAGCAAAAAGTTTGCAAGGCGTGTAATGGCGCAAGATTAAAACCTGAAACATTGGCGGTTAAAATAGCAGGGAAAAATATTTACGAAGTAACCTGTTTTACCATTGCGGAATGTCGTGATTTTTTAAATAGTATTTCTTTTACGGAACGTGAAAAAATTATTGCCACGCAGATTTTAAAAGAGATTAATGCTAGACTAGGCTTTTTATTGGATGTTGGGTTAGAATATCTAACGTTAGATCGAGCTGCCGGTACATTGTCAGGTGGAGAGGCGCAGCGCATTAGATTGGCTACGCAAATTGGTTCGGGATTGGTTGGCGTGTTATATATTTTGGATGAGCCTAGCATTGGGTTGCACCAACGCGATAATAACAAGCTTTTGGCAACGCTGGCACATTTAAGAGATTTAGGTAATACTTTAATTGTCGTGGAACATGATGAAGATACGATGTATGCAGCCGATTACATTATTGATATTGGTCCGACGGCAGGAGCTGGCGGCGGTCATATTGTGGCGCAAGGAACGGTTGAAGAAATAAAAGACAATAACAATTCGCTAACTGGACAATATTTAAGTCGCAAAAAATATATTCCGGTACCAAGTAAACGCAGAAAAGCTCAAGGAAAATGGCTAGAGATTATTGGGGCCAAAGAAAACAATTTAAAAAATATCAATGTAAAATTTCCGATTGGTTTATTTACGGCTGTAACCGGTGTCTCGGGCTCGGGAAAAAGTACCTTGGTTAATGAAATATTATATAAAGGTTTGGCGAAAATAATTTATCGTAATCATCAGCGGGCCGGTGCTCATAAAGCGATAAAAGGCTTTGAGCATATTGATAAAATTATTGATGTCGATCAGTCCCCCATTGGGCGAACACCACGTTCTAATCCGGCAACTTATACCGGGTTATTTGATAATATTAGAGAATTATATAGTCAGACTAATGAAGCAAAAATTAGAGGCTATAAGCCGGGTAGATTTAGCTTTAATGTTAAAGGTGGGCGTTGTGAAGCCTGTCGTGGAGATGGTATAATCAAGATAGAAATGCATTTTTTACCAGATGTTTATGTACCATGTGAGGTCTGCAAGGGCGCACGTTATAATAGAGAGACCTTAGAGGTTAAATACAAAGGGAAAAGCATTGCGCAAGTTTTGGATATGGTAGTAGATGAAGGGGTGGAATTTTTCAAAAATATCCCGAAAATTCATCGAAAACTGGAAGTGTTGAAAGAGGTTGGGTTGGGTTATATAAAACTAGGGCAACCGGCGACGACCTTGTCCGGCGGAGAAGCACAACGCGTGAAACTAGCAACAGAGCTAGCAAAACGCAGTACCGGAAAAACATTATATATTTTAGATGAGCCAACGACGGGCTTACATACTGCGGACATTCATAAACTATTGGAAGTTTTACAAAAGTTAGTTGAAGGTGGCGATAGTGTGATTGTTATTGAGCATAATCTTGATGTTATTAAGACGGCGGACTATGTTGTTGATTTAGGACCAGAGGGCGGTAAAGGTGGTGGCACTATTGTCGCTAAAGGTACCCCGGAGGAAATTACCACAGTTGAAGCTTCTTATACCGGTAAATTTTTAAAACCATTGTTAGAAGAAGGCTTGAGTATGTAAATAAGAATAAGGGGGTTATTGTAGTGGTCAAATGGCATAAAGTAATAAGTACCGTAGTAGCAGTAGTGTTTGCAATGTCTGGTAATTTGGTTATGACAGTTGCGACCGCAGCACCGGTCGCGACTGTTAAGCTGTCATCATTACAACAGATCGAAGAAAAGTTGGATAATGGTTTAGCGCTATCTATTGCAATGGCAAATTTATCAAATGATGAGGCTAAGCTAGTGTTAGCACAACAACGCAGTGGCGCTAAATTATTTGGGACAATAACTTATGGCGCTAATAATGAACCTCTTACCGATACTAGTACACAGATGCATAGTTATAATAAATTGAGTTTTACCGGCGGATTGGTACTACCGTTATTAGGTAGTAAAAACAAAGAAAAAATTGATATTATGCAGTCGGAAAATACAGTGTTCAACTCGCAATATTTTGCCAAATTAGTGAATTTAAATAATTTGGTGGCTGTTCGCAAGGCCTATGCTTCGTTGTGGATTGAACAACAAAAAGAAAAATTGGCCAAGCAATTTTTGAGTACTGAAGTTGCTACCGGTAAATTGCTAGAAGAACGACAAAAGCAAGGTTTGTTATTACCGGTCGATAAATTGGAATTTTTGACAATTTATGAAGAGGTTAAGCGTGATCTTGTGGCAATGCAGCTAAAACAAAGTCAAGCGTTACAAATTATTAATTTAGCAACCGGTTGTCAGTGGCAAGTAGCAGAAACGCTAGAAGAACCTAAATTACCGCTGTTAACGGGCAAGACTTTTGCTGTGGATAATTATCCTGAATTTCAGTTGCAAGCAAAATTAGTAGAGCAATATCAAAAAATGCTAAAGCAATATAAACAGCTCAATACTGAAGGGAATTTAGTTATTGGGGGAACTGTTAGCAAAGATTATCCTGGTGCTAGCGGTACCGGAGCTTATATTGCAATAAATGTAACAGAACCTTTTGGGACTATTGGCAAAAAGGATCAAAATAAAATCATTGCAGAAAATCAACTGCTTAGTGCAAAGATGCAACAAGACTATATCGAGATGACTTTGAATGGTCGCGTCAGAGAAGCTATTTTAACTGCTAAATTTGCTGCAATGGATGTTAACTCCAAAATTGCACGGTTGACTGTTTTGGCAGAAGACATTAGAGAAAAAAAATTACGGCATAAAGTTTTACCGGGTGATACTTTTGAGCAATTTCAAAATAGCAAGTCGCAATATTATCGGATGGCGACAGATTTATTAAATCGTGAAGAAACCTTCTTAGCGGCTGCTATTGATGTTGTCAGCTTCGTTTACCCTAACGGCTTAAGTAGTGAAGCCGATGAAAGTTATATTCTTAATAGTAGCAATGTCAATAGAGGAAATTTATTGAATTTTGCTTGGCTTGATATTAATGACTTTAAATTGGTGACGGAAAATCCGCTAGATTTTAGTAACTTACCAAAACTTACGTTCCCAGAGGTGGGGATTAATAATATTGTCAGTAGTAATAACAAAAATATAAGTAATAACTTAAAAGTTGGCACTTATGTTTGGCAAGCAGCTCCCTTTTTAAACAGTATTTCACAAGGTGCTGAAATAGCTAGATTACAGCAAAATGGGATTAAAAAAATATTATTATCGTTTAATAAAGATGAAATAAAACAATTACAAGCAGCGCCAGTTCAACAAAAATTAAAAGATTTGTTGAAAAAAGCGGAAGCTAATGGGCTGGAGGTTGGATTATTATTAGGTGACTCAGCATGGTTATTGCCGGAGCATCAGGCTGAACTAATAGATCTCACTAAAGAAATGGAAAAATTTGACTTTAAAGAAATTCATCTTGATATTGAACCGGATGCAGTGTTAGCTAATAATGAAAATGGTTTTAATTTACTGCTAGATGTTATTGAAAAAGTGCGGAGCGTAACTAAAAAGGAATTATCAATCTCAATTCATCCGCGATATCTAACAAATTTAAGCGAAAAAGATAGAATGACCTTACAAAAACTTAATTTAAAAGAAATAGTTGTAATGCTGTATTCTAACAATGCACAAACTGTGATAACTACTATGAAAAATATTATTGATAAAACGAACGGTCTTAATATAGCCTTGGCTCAAAGTGTTGAGCAAAATATTAATCAAGGTGAAGCTTATAGTAGCTTAGATCATACTGACTTTATCAATGCAGTACAAAAAATTGAGCAGGAGTTAAACCATATTGGTCTGAAAGCCATTTATATTCAATCTTGGGAAGATTATAAGAGGGGTGATTGATTATGAAAATATCATTTTCCAACAATAAAAACTCTGATGCCACAGTAAAGAACAATATAAAAATCCCTTATGGTAATGCGAAACGAATTTTCCCACAATTAAAATGGTGGTTAGTATTAATTATTATTGCCCTACCGTTTGTTTATTTTTCCGGAAAAATTATCAGCGAGTGGCTATTTGTCAGATCGCCGGGAACAATTTATTTAGAAAAAGTCGTTGTTAATGCTAATGAAGGCGGAACTATTGAGAGTATTGCCGGAAAACGTGGTGACATGATAGCGCCTAATAGCTTGCTGTTGACGTATAAGAAGATTATTCCAACGGGGCGACTAGAGCAAATAGCTTTATTGGAAGCGGAGAAAAATGCGCTAGCAACCGGTAATATCGGTGGTGGTACAACTGCTGATAAAAATTACCAACAAATTTCAGCGATTTCTAATAGTGTTGCTTATTATGAAAAATTACGCAATGATACAGGCGCCTTAATGGCTAAAGGAGCAGCAACCAGAGCTGAATACGAGCAAGTCAATGCTAAGTATAATGAGTTAAAGGCGGCTTTGGCAGCGGCTGATGTAACGCCGGTCGCAGCTCCGGTGCTTAGTAATGAAGTTCGTAAAATTCAAGTAGATGAAAGCATTAAAAGCTTAACTAAGTTTTTGGATAATAATGCTCAAATAAATACCGGTATTGGTGGCCAAATTAACACTATTTTAGTTAATGTTGGGCAGACTTTTAGTGCCGGAGAGACTTTGGCAATTTTAGCAAAAACCGAAAATGTTTATGTCAGTGTTTATGTAGAGCCGGAAGATTTTAAAAAAATTAGTTTAGGCACCGGTGCTAAAGTTAAAATTTTAGGTAGTAATAGAACTGTTACAGCAGTGGTGGTGGAACAACCAATTAGTGCCTCTACAGTGCCGACGGGAATATCCAATACTATTTATCCTAATAGTATGAGAGGTATCAATGTATTTTTGAAAATTGACGAAAAACTAAATCCTGAGGAAATTGTGGATGGACTGCCGGTAGTAGTAGCGTGGAATTAGGAGGTAATATTAATGAATAAGCTATATCGGATAACATTAGATGCTACAAAAACATTACTAGCAACAGAAGATTTTGTGCAAACCTTTCATTCTGTGGAAGAATTAACTAAAAATATAACAGAGCCGGTCATTGTTGTTGTAGATGGTATAAATATTGCAGATTGTTATGAAGCTAAAATTTTAAAATTAGTTTGTAACTTTCGCAAATCAAAATTGTTGTATGCTTGTCCACTGTACTTTACCACCTCAGTAGGAGAGTTAGATTATTGCAGTGATGGGATAGAAAATAGCAAAAGTGAAATTTTAGCACAAGGTAATGTTATTTTAGATCGGCTAAACTTGTTATCCATTGAAAAAAACTCAGCAAGCAGTGATTTAAGGTTATTAACCTTTCTGTTTGCCAGAGGTGAAGAATATTTATTAAAACCGCAACTATTGCCTTCTTCTCCGTGGCTTTATCAGTATATGACAGCAGCGCTACTAGGTCGCTTTTGCAATGAATTACATCGAACATTTAGCTCTAATTGTGATGAAAATGATAAATCAAACCATAAAGAAGAAAGCTCTGTCCAGTGGCTTAATTATTTGTTAAATCATGGGCTACTAGTGGAAAAACAACTAGTCGATAGAGTTAGGTATTGTCCATATTGTATGACAGGAAACTTAAATTTCATTGATATGTGTCCATTATGTGGCAGTATAAACTTTAGTAAACATAAAATGATTCATTGCTTTACTTGTGCCAATGTAGCACCGGAAGAAGAGTTTCAAAAAGGTTATCAATTAGTCTGCCAACGCTGTAAAAGTACGTTAAGACATATTGGGGTTGATTATGATAGACCGTTAGAAAGTTATCAATGTAATGATTGCCATGGTAAATTTATTGAACCGCAGATAAAAGCTAGTTGCTTAAATTGTCAGGAAAAATCTTCAGCTGAAGATTTGATAGCTCGACCTATTTATAACTATGCTATTTCTGCTAAAGGAATGAGAGCGGCGCAACTGGGTGATGTTAATTTGGAAATAGCTTTATTTGATGATAAAAGAAATGTATTACCATTATATTTTTATCAAATGATAGATTGGCTGCTTCAAATGAAACAACGGTATCAAGATGCTGAATTTACGCTGATTTGTATTAAAATAATCAGCGCGAAAGATTTGGATGAAGTTGCATATTTGCCGAAAGCAAATGATGTTATAGCGGAACTTAGTGTGAGAGTACGAGAATTAGTTCGTAATACCGATATCACTACTAATACCAGTAAGAATGTCTCTTGGGTGATGTTACCAAGAACTAATACCGAAGGAGGTGAAATTCTGGCCGCTAGAATTGAAAATTTGGCACAGATGGTGTCGACAGAAACTAATTTGCAAATCAGAGTAGCAGTAAAATGTTTTTCCATACCAACTGAACAAGCTCAACAAGTTCCAATTGCCGAAAAACTGTTGACTGAGTATGAAGCTGGGTTTTAGTTTTAGGTGCTAGAACTAGTTATGTTGGAAGGTATTTTATTTCATCTCTATAATTTTTTAGTACTTCCTTTTTACAATCAAGGTTATATGACAGTGATACTGTTGTTTTTACCAATGGTAGTTTTTTTTGAATTACCGTGGAATTTGTTCATATTTTTAGGATTATTTAAATATGTGCTAAGAAGAAAGCAAGAAGGTTCGAGAATTGACTTTTTTCCTAGTGTCTCTTGTATTGTAACTTGCTATAATGAAGGCCGAGAAATTGAAAAGACTGTGCTTTCATTACTGGAACAGCTATATCCCGGCAAATTACAAATTTTATTGGTGATTGACGGTGCTTATATCAATAAGAGTACTTTGAAAGTTGCTGAAGAATTGCAAAAACTGGCGGTGCAATATAACAACCGTACCATTTCTGTTATTCCGAAATGGCAACGCGGTGGTGTAGTGTCTAGTAGCAATTTAGGTTTGAATTTTGTTACCGGCGAGATTGTTGTTAAAGTTGATGGTGATAGTTCTTTTGATAACAATATGTTAGAGCGGGTTACGAGGCACTTTGTTGATCCTGAAGTAGTAGCGGTGAGTGGGTGCTTAAGAGTACGTAATGCTGCTGATACTTTTTGTGCCGGTTTTCAAGCGATTGAATATTTTAATTCAATTCAGCTGTCAAAAACGGCGCTTAGTGAATTTAATATGGTCAATAATATTTCCGGCGCCTTTGGTATTTTTCGCCGTAGTCTACTTAATTTGGTCGAAGGCTGGGATGCAGGGACCGCAGAAGATCTTGATATGACATTACGAATTAAAAATTACTTTAATAATAGAAAAGAAAAATTTAGAATTGTGTTTGACCCCGAAGCAATTTGTTTTACTGATGTTCCGGAAACCTATGCTAAATTTTTCAAACAACGGCTAAGATGGGAAGGCGATTATCCTTACATTATCGGTAAACATTGGCGGAGCATAGCGCCGTCGATGATGGGCTGGGCTAATTTTAATGGATTGTTAGTGACTATGTTCACCAATATTGTTTTACCAATGATGGTTTTTGTCTATACTTTTTGGCTATTTATTGTTTTTCCCGCTGATTATGCGATCGCCTTGTTAATAGCAGTGTATTCTTTTTATTTTGTGATGACTTGCTTACTGTATTTGCTTGGGATAATTTTTGTTTCTGAGCGAAAAAAAGAAGATTTATCAAGATTTGGGCTAGTACCATTTATGCCGATGTTTTTATTTGCAGCGAAAATTAATACTTTATTGGCAGTATTTTGGGAATGGATTGGTAAAGGACATCAAGATTCATCCATGGCTCCTTGGTGGGTATTGCGAAAAAATAAGTTTTAGTTTAAAGGGGAGTTTTCTTTGAAAAATATATACTTATTGATAATAGCCTTTGTGCTGATTGTAGGAGCAGGATATTTTTTTCAACTAAGGTCAAACAGTGATAAAGCTCCTTACAAAATTAGTGCTAATGTGGCAGCTGAAATGATGAAAGAATCAGCTAATGTGATTGTTGTTGATGTTAGAACGCCTGAAGAATATCAGCAAGGTCATATTGAAAATGCTAAACTACTGCCACTAAGTGAACTTGAAGAAAAAGCCTCGGCGGTCATTCCTGATAAAAGCAAAAAAATATTATTATATTGTCGTAGTGGTAGAAGGAGTGCTGTGGCTGCTGAACTCTTAGTAAACAGTGGTTATGAGAAAGTATATGATTTTGGTGGAATTAATGATTGGAAGGGAAAGCTAGTTAGAGATTAACCTTCTTGACGTTGCAAACGATGGAAGCTATAATGAAAAAACAAGGGCTTTAGCATATGCTAAAGCCCGTTTTCGTATTGGTGAGGGAAAAATGAAGAAATTTTTTGATATTTTTAATGATGACAATATTATAAAAGCTAGTGAATGTTATGCTTTTTCTCAACAACAAAGTCTTATTTATGGTGTTGCAGGTACGCAAAAAAGTCTGATTATTGCCAAGGGATATAATTTGGCGCAAAAAGCAACTATCATTATCACTAGTAGCAAGGATAGTATGGCGCAGCTAGAAAGTGATTTGAGTAGCTTGTTACCACAAACGCAGATTGTAAAATTACCGTCTTTAGATGTAGTTAGTTTTTCTGCAGTGGCGAAAAGCTTGGAGCTTGTGGCACAGCGCCTTGATGTTTTAGGGAAATTGGTGCGTAACGAAAATATTATTGTGTTGACGACCGGTGAAGCTGTTATTCAAAAAAATCTTTCAAAACATGACTTTGAGCAGGCAAGAATTAATTTAAAGCTACGGATGAGTATTGAATTAGAAAATGTTTTAGAAAGATTAGTGAAATTAGGTTATGTCAGAGTTGATGAAGTAGAAATAATGGGTGAATTTAGTGTGCGTGGCGGAATTATTGATGTATTTCCGGTTAATGCAACTCAACCGATTAGAATAGAGTTTTATGGTGATGAAATTGATTCCATAAGGACTTATGACATTAATAGTAAACTGTCACTAGATAGCATTTCGCAAATTGATATTTTACCATTAGCGCAACCGGAAGATTATGATAAAATGGCGAATTGTTTGAGTTATCTACCACAGGACAGTACTGTTATTTTTGATGAACCGGCGCGAATTAAAGAGCAAATTGAAAAGATTTTACAAGAAAATCCCGAAGTTAAGAAGCAATTATTTTCTTGGCAAGAAATTGTGGAGTTTGCGAAAAATTACAATATTTTATACTTGACTTTATTATTACAAAAACCACAGTATAGCGAGCCTAAAGAAGTTATAAGTATTGTTAGTAAATCTGTGGTGCCATTTCATAAGAAAATAGAGTTGCTGGCCAACGAAATTAAAGCCTGGCGTCATAAAAACTACAAAATTGTAATTTTTATGAGTACTAAGCAAAAAGCTTTATCTTTGCAAGAAGAATTAGCACGCTATAACGTAAGAGCTTGCTTTGCAGCAAAGGAGCCGATTGATTTTGCGGAAGGTATTACTATCGCCATTAATGTGTTTAATAATGGCTTTGAGTTACCGGAAGCGAAAGTTGTTGTAGTAACAGAAAAAGAGATTTTAGGTACTCAAAAGAAAAAGCCATTGCAACGAGTAGCTAAGGGTGAAAAAATAGCTTATTTTCGTGATATCAATATTGGCGATTATGTTGTACATATTAATCATGGTATAGGTAAATATATTGGTGTTGAAACGATTGATTTAGCCGGAATAAAAAAGGATTATTTGCATATAAAATATGCGGGTACTGACAAAATTTTTGTACCGACAGATCAAGTTAATTTATTGCAAAAATATATTGGAGCCGAGGGTCAAACTCCCAAACTTAGCAAAATGGGCGGAACTGATTGGCATAAGACTAAAAGTAAAGCCAAAGCTGCGGTTGCCGATATTGCGAAGGAATTAATTGAACTTTACGCGACTAGACAGGTTGCTACCGGTTTTGCGTTTGAGCAAGATAATAATTGGCAAGCTGAGTTTGAGGATGCCTTTGCTTATGAGGAAACACCAGATCAATTGCAAGCGATTAAAGAGATAAAAGCGGACATGGAAAAAGCTGAACCGATGGATCGTCTGTTGTGTGGTGATGTCGGCTTTGGCAAGACAGAGGTTGCTGTTAGAGCTGCCTTTAAAGCGGTGATGAGTGGTAAACAAGTGGCAGTGTTAGTACCGACGACAGTGTTGGCGCAACAACATTTTCAAACCTTTAAGAGTCGTTTTGCTAAATTTGGACCGGTGGTTGATTTGATTTGTCGCTTTAGAACAGCCAAAGAACAACAAGAAACCTTGGAAAAAGTTGAAACTGGCAGAGTGGATGTGTTAGTTGGTACACATCGAATTCTTAATAAAACGGTAAAGTTTAAGGATTTGGGCTTATTAATTGTAGATGAGGAACAACGCTTTGGGGTAGCGCAGAAGGAAAAAATGAAGAAGCTTAGCGCTGGTATTGATTGTTTAACATTAAGTGCGACGCCAATTCCACGAACACTTCATATGTCGCTTGTTGGTGCTCGCGATATGAGTATTATTGAAACACCGCCTGAAGAACGCATTCCGGTACAAACTTATGTTGTTGAAAATAATGATGAGGTTATTAAAGATGCTATTAAGCGTGAATTAAAGCGCGGTGGACAAGTTTATTTAGTTTATAATAAAGTTGCAAGTATTGATAAAATCAGCCATCATTTAGCTCAAATGTTGCCTGATGCCAGAATTCAAACTGCGCATGGTCAAATGTCGGAAGCTTTGTTAGAAAAGGTAATGGTAGAGTTTTATGAAGGAAAATATGATGTGCTGGTTTGTACCAGTATTATAGAAAATGGTTTGGATGTTCCTAATGCCAATACTATTATTGTTTATGACGCGGATCATTTTGGATTATCACAACTTTATCAAATGAGAGGCCGGGTAGGCCGATCTCATGTGATGGCATTTGCTTATTTGACTTATCGTAAAGATAAGGTTTTAACAGAAGTTGCAGAAAAACGGTTACAGGCGATAAAGGAATTTGCTGAACTGGGAGCTGGTTTTAAAATCGCTATGCGCGACCTGGAAATCCGTGGTGCTGGAAATTTATTAGGAGCGCAGCAACATGGACATATTGCCAGTGTTGGTTTTGAAATGTATTGTCGTTTGTTAGAAGAAGCAATGCAAGAGCTGAAAACCGGTCAACCGGTTAAACTTCAACCGGAGCCGACTATCGAAATAAAAGTGGAAGCATATTTAAGTGGTGATTATATTAATGATGCTATGCATAAAATAGAATTTTATCAAAAAATAGCAGCAGTAAGAACTGAAGAGCATATTAGTGCGATCATTGCAGAGTTAATTGACCGTTTTGGTGAGCCTAGTATTGCTACTTTGAATTTATTAGAAGTAGCAAGAATAAAAAATATAATGCGAGAGCTTGGTATTGAGAGTATTTTAGAACAGCATAATCGATTAGATATCATTTTAGGTGAAAATGTTAATATTAATGTGGAAAATATCATTAAGCTCCAAGAACAACTGTTGCATAAGGTGAAAATATTACAAGGTCCACCGGAGCGAATTTTAATTAACTTTAATAATAAACATATCTTACAGCAACTAAAAAAAATCCTGGGAATTTTAGCAGGGACAGAAAAAGGAGATAAATAATGGGTAGCATAACGGTAGTAGGGTTAGGGCCAGGAAATTTTGGCTTACTGACAATGGAAACTTGGGAGAAAATTAGCACTGCAGATTATTTGTGCTTAAGAACATCAAAGCATCCGACGGTAGAAGTTCTGAAAGATAAAGGACTGAAATTTCGGAGTTATGATAAATATTATGAAACTAAAGACAGTTTTGCAGAAGTTTATCAAGCTATTGTGGAAGATTGTCTCAAAAAAGCGAAAAGTGGTAAAGATATTGTCTACGCAGTGCCAGGGAGCCCGTTAGTAGCAGAAAAAACGGTAACTCTATTGCAAGAGCTAGTAAAAACAGAAAATATTGATTTGACAATATTACCGGGGATGAGTTTTATGGAAGTGCTGTATGTAAAATTAGGGGTTGACCCTATTAATGGTCTAATGATTATTGATAGTGGGGATATTCATAGTCTACCGTCAGACTTGAAACAAGCGTTAGTTGTCACGCAGGTCTATAATCGTCAAATTGCCTCAGAAGCAAAGTTGAGCTTAATGGAGCGGTATCCTGATGATTTTATGGTAACGCTAGTGCGTAACTTAGGGTTAGCTGATGAAGAGATTATAGAAATTCCGCTATAT
>RRZT011627273.1_pt1 | contig 15588 bp, 10 predicted proteins | sample 2165551 | NCBI WGS metagenome assembly RRZT01 (sample SAMN10456910, study PRJNA506462) | wastewater metagenome | biome: wastewater; feature: sludge; material: wastewater sludge; isolation source: wastewater sludge with Escherichia coli K12::gfp cells carrying plasmid... | place: USA: Moscow, Idaho... | reverse complement strand
TTTTAGTAAGATTCTTTATATAGCTTGTACTTACAGTTGGGTTATCTATAAAAATTAGATTAACTCCTTTATTCATAAGTTCCATGTATTTCTTATATCCTATTTCGGCCTCTCTAGTAAAACGAGAGATTTCCTTAAAAACTATATTGTCCCCTGATTGAATAATTTTTTCCAGTCTCTTCCATTCTGGTCTATCAAAAGTGGAACCAGTAATGTCATCTTTTAGTTGCAAAGTATATTCGATATTATTAGTTTTTGCATAATTTTCTAAACTTTTTATTTGTCTTGCAAAACTTTGTTTGTCACTTGCCTCTTTTGTACTAATTCTTAAATATCCAAAAAAATTACCGTGCATAAGCTCCTCCTATATATCAAATAAAGTAAACATATTTTGACACTTAAATTATATAGTCTTTATATGTATAAAACAATATATTTTGATGATTTTATAAAAAATATTTAGAGTTATAGATATATTGATTATTTTTAGTGAAAACCCATTAAAATATGACTGATAATTTTTAAAAAGAAATAAAAATTGAAACTTAATAAAAAAACAAGAATTTTTAGGCTCTTGTCGTTTAAATTTTAGATATGTCGAAAATTTTAGATATTTTCATCATATTGTAAAGATATGTCGAAAATTTTAATATTTTTCATCATATTGTAAAGATATATCGATTTTTGCTATTTTTTTAACAATTCAAATAAAGCTTTATTTATGAAATATTTACTTCTACCTAATTTTACTCCCTCAAGAATTCCCAGTTCTTCAAGTTTATTAAGGTACTTAGAGGCCGTTTGCCTATGAATTCCTAACTTATCGATTAAAAATTCAATTTTAGTATAGGGATGTAAAAATAGTATATCCAATAAATCTTTACTGTATATATCACTGGCTTCTGTTTGTATCTTTTTCTTAGCTATATACATAAGCTCTTTTATGCTATTTATAAGGTCTATTGTCTCTCTTGATGTTTGTTCCACTCCTTCAAGAATAAATAAGACCCATTCTTCCCAACTATTTTTTGTTCTTACCTCTTGCAAAAGTCTATAATAATCTGCTTTATTTTCTATTATAAATCTACTTAAATACAAAACAGGAATATCTAAAAGTTTTTTTAGAACTAAATAAATTACATTTATAATTCTTCCAGTTCTTCCATTTCCATCATAAAAAGGATGTATACTTTCAAATTGATAATGAATAATCGCCATTTTTATAAGAAAATCTATGTCATCATCATCTGTATTTATGTAATCTTCCAAATTTTTCATAAGAGAACTAATTTCATCAAAGTTTTGAGGAGGTGTATAAATTACCTCTCCTGTTAATCCATTTTTAAGAGCTGTCCCAGCTTGTCTTCTTATTCCAGCTTTATTACTTTCTAATATTTCTTGAATTTCAACTATATGCCTTGTAACTAGAATTTGATGAGTTTCTACTAGTTCAAATCCCTTTTTTAAAGCATATGAATAATCTTGAACTTCTTTTGTAGCAAAATTAATTTTTTCAATATTTAAATCAGCTTTAAAGAGTTCATCATGAGTAGTTATTATATTTTCAATAGCAGAACTATCTTTAGCTTCTTGTAAAACAAGAGTGTTTATAAGAATTCCACTATTGGGTATAGTTTTTGTTATTCCTTTCAATTCTGCAAGAGCCTTATTTGCTGTATTAACTTTTTTTAGTATTTTTACAGAATCTAAATCAATAACAGGTGGCAATGGTTTTAAATAAAAGTCATTGTTCAAGTAGTATTCCCTTCTTTCTAAAAAAATATTTATAATTTATATTCTACAAACAGTATTTTAGTAAAAATTAACTATAAATGTGCTGCTTCACAAATATTATAGCTTTTTTTACTTTATTTATCAATGATTATAGGATAGCTTTTTACATCTTAATAGAGTAAATTTTATTAAAAATGTAATTTTGTGACAAAACTATTAATAAAACAGTTGATGTTAAGTATAGACTTATTCCAAAACACTTTCTAATTTATTTTTTATTATTTCTGCATAATTATTCATTTGTAGCTTCCTAAAATATAGTTACTTTAAGGGCTACGTCACAAATTTTTATGTATTTGTCGACAACTATTAAAAAAAATACATAAAAAAAGAACAGATATACTTTTAACATAATCTGTTCTAATCTATTTTATTAAGTTAATGACATTGATTTTTTAAGTTCCAGTTGAAGTTAAGCTTATAAATGTTTTTTATCTTTAAATGTTATATGAACTTCTTTTCCTAGTGCAGCAGCAATTTTTTTTATAAAATCTAAACTTGGATTTAAACTTCCTTTTTCAAGTCTACTTATTCTTGCTTGATCTGTCCCAGCAAGCTCTGCTAATTGTTTTTGTGTTAAATGATTTTCAATTCTTGCATCTATTATTTGATTTATTAATTCATATTCAACTGCTAATGCATCATATTCTCTTTTTATATCTTCATCTTTTAAAGCTTCTTTTTTATAATCTGAAAATTTCATTTTTTTCTCCCTTCATATTCTCTCTTATATTCTTTAGCCTTTTCAATTTCACTTTTTGGAGTTTTTTCTGTAGTCTTTATAAAACCATGTGTTAGTATTATTTTCTTTCCAACAACAAAAAAGAAAAATACTCTTACAATGTTATTATGTTGTTTTGTTCTTAGTTCAAAAATTCCATCATCTATAGGTTTTGTATATGGCTCTCTAAGCAAATTTCCTTTTGACTCCAATAGGTCTATATCTCTAAGTACTTTTGCAAATAAACTCTTATCTTTTTATTTTTAAATCATTTAAGAATTCTTCTAAAGGAATGAGCTTATTTGGTGCTTTATAAAATTCTAATGTAAACATTAATTCACCTCACAATCATTATATGTCATATATGCCATAATTTCAAGTTTAATTTATTAATGAGTTAGTTAAGATTATTGAAAATATAAAAAGTTCATAAATATTTAAATAAATTGTATAGGTCAAACAATATGAGCGGTAGGAGAGTTTTGCTTCAAAAATTATCAAAAATCTAGAGTCAAAAATATTATAATATTTTTGACTTTTTGAGAAAAAAAATAAAAAAGGTACAGCAAAAATAATTGCTGTACCCTCTTTTTTTGCGGACAGCGGACACCTGTTTGATATAATTAAGATATGAATATAACTAACGAAGTTTCTTTAAAAAACATTTTTACAATTGAAAACTTAAAGCAATTCTTTATCAAATATGGACATTATTGGGAAAAAGATTATCTTAGACATGTTAAGTCTCAAATCAATGCTTTTCTTAATTGTGGTAATCTTGCTTTTGCTAAAGCTACTTTTGGCTGTGATTGTGGTTTAGTTGCTTATAGACCTGTCTCTTGTAAAAGTAGATTTTGCCCTTCTTGTGCTGCTAATTCTTCAACTAATTGGGCTAATACTCTTTCTGATGAATTTATTGAGAAAAAACATCGGTTTATCCTTTTTTCTATACATCCTAAACTTGAAAAATTTCTTTTTAATCACCGTGAAATCTATGGAGAACTTTCTTGGATTATCAACAAACTTTTTAAGAGTTTTTTCAAATATAACTCAACTGTTAAAAAATTTAAAATCACAGATTTTGGTTTAATTTCTTTTATCCATACCTTTGGAAGAGCTTCAAATTTCAATCTACATTTTCATGTTATATTAACTGAAGGCGGATTTGACTCTAAAGGTAAGTGGCATTCAGTTAATTTTTTTCCTTATCAAAAATTTAAAAATGATTGGCATAACGAAGTTATTAAACTTCTTAAAAGAAAATTTCCAAATGATATTAACCTTAAAAATATGATAAAACTCTGCTCTAATAATGATAAACATCTTTTTATTGATGTTAAAGGAAAACCTGTTAAAAACAATAAAAATCTTATTAAATATTTAGGAAGATATCTTGCAAGGCCAGCTATTGCTGAATACAGAATTATCTCTTATGATGGAAAATTTGTTAAATTTTGGTATAAAGATGTGGAGACCAAAGAAAAGGAGATTTTAGAGTTACCCTTATTTGAATTTATGTTTCGAATTATTCAGCATATACCTCCAAAAAATTTAAAACTTGTAAGAAGATATGGAGTTTACTCTCGTAGAATCAAGAAAAAATTAAAAGAAGTTTTAAAAACTCTTAAAAATTCACGACTTTTCAAAATCAAACCAACACGTTGGGATAAAAGAATTGAAAATTGGCAAGGTAAAAATCCCTTAGTCTGTCCACGATGCAATAACTTTAACATAAAATTCATTATCACTTCAAGAATCATTAGTTTTATTAATTTTATTTTTGATTTTAGAAAAAATTGTAGGAAAATATTCAACAACCCATCTATAAATAATTGTATAGCAAACTTCAATTCCTCTTTCAGATAATAATTCTTGAATATCTCTATAACTTAATGGATATTTTAAATAGCAGTAAACTGCTTGACCTATTATTTTATCTGAAAAGTGTTTCCATTTATATAGATTTTCCATAAAATTTTCTTTGATTAATGCATATTTTTAGTATTATACTGATAGAGAATCTTTTGCAACAGAACCATAAAATGTTCTATAAAAAACTAAAACAAACCTTTTCAGAATAAAAGTTACGAATTTATATTGTATTTTTTGAAAAATAGAGTTATATTTAAATAAGAAAAGTTTATATTGATTATAATTATTGTAATTTTGAATTACGGTTATTTTACTTATCCACTCTCTTTTCTTGAAAATCCAAAAAAAATTATTATATAAGGAGGAATATATGAATAAAGAAAAATTATTAAATGAAACACTTGCAAAACTATCTTCAAAAATTCAAAATAGCGACAGCTTCTATTTTTTTACACGTTTAGGAAAAGCTTACCATAAGTTGGAAGAGTTATTTTTTGGTCTTTATGAAAATAATGAGAAAAATGAAGCGTATTTTCAAGAACTTTTAGAAGCTCTAGGACAACTCTATACAGAAAGAGACTCTGATTTAAAGAAACTCGATATAGAAAGAGAAGAGAATAAAAATTGGTTTATGAATCCAAATTGGATTGGAACTATGCTTTATACAGACAGATATAATAAAGATTTAAAAGGGTTTATAAAAAAAATAGATTATCTAGAAGAATTGGGAATAAACTATGTACATCTTATGCCTCTTCTTTCAATGCCAAAAGGAGAAAACGATGGGGGATATGCGGTAAGTGATTACAGAACTGTTGATGAAAAATTTGGTTCTATGAAAGATATCGAAAATATTTCAAAAATATTTAGAAAAAAAAATATGTTACTTGAATTGGATTTAGTTTTAAATCACACTTCCAATGAGCATGAATGGGCAAAAAAAGCTCTTGCTGGCCACAAGGAATTTCAAGATATGTATTATATGTATGGTGACAGAAAAATCCCTGATGAATTTGAAAAATCCTTACCCGAAGTTTTCCCTGAAACGGCTCCAGGAAATTTTACATATTTGTCACAAATAAATAAATGGGTATTTACAGTATTTAACACTTATCAATGGGATTTAAACTACACTAATCCAAAAGTTTTTATTGAAATGGCAAAAATTTTGCTGAATTTGGCAAATAAAGGTATTGATATAATGAGACTAGATGCTGTTGCTTTTATGTGGAAAAGAATTGGTACGTCAAGCCAAAATCTTCCAGAAGCTCATACTCTTTTGCAACTTTTCAAAGCCTGTACAAAAATTGTAGCTCCAGGAGTCCTTTTTAAAGCAGAAGCGATTGTTCAACCTGAAGATATAGTGAAATATTTGGGAGTTGGTGGAGAGGAAGAATGTGAAATTGCTTACAATGCTTCATACATGGTTTATCTTTGGGATGCTATGGCTACTCAAAACAAAAAAATACTAGAAAATGGATTAAGTCACATACCGAGACTTCCGAAAGGAACTACTTGGATAAATTATATAAGATGTCATGATGATATAGGTCTTGGTTATGCTGATAAAGACATTATCGCTTCGGGATACAGCCCTTATGACCACAAACAGTTTATTATTTCGTACTACGTAGGAGAATTTCAAGGAAGCCCTGCAAAAGGACAAAGATTTATGTATAATCCTAAAACAGGTGATGCAAGAATAACTGGTTCGACTGCTTCACTTTTGGGACTTGAAAAATCTATCGAAGATAATAATCATTCTTTGGAAGAAAAAGCCCTAAAAAAAATACTTTTGATGCATAGTGGTATTATGACTTTAGGAGGAATACCTCTTGTATATTACGGAGACGAGTTAGCTTCTCTTAATGACTATTCATACCTTGATGATGACAGTAAGAAAAATGATAATAGATGGTTAAATAGACCTATAATAGATTGGAAAAATGCAGAAAATAGAAATAAAAAAGGAACACCTCAGTACAAAATTTTTAATGGAATCAAAAAAATGATACAAGTAAGAAAAAATATAAAAGAATTCCATAGCGAGAATGATTTTGAAATTGTCAGAAACGAAAACAACCATATTTTTTCTTTCTTAAGAAAATTTGAAGAAGAAAAAACTTTGGTTATTATGAATATGTCAGAACACACACAACATTTAAATCAATATATTCTAGAAAAAACAGGAATATCTTTTGAAGCTATAAATCAGTTTAATGGAAAAAAAGTGGAAATTCATAATAGGGAAATAAAAATTCTTCCTTTTGAATTTTTATGGTTAAAATAATTTTTTATTTGTTCTTGACAGAAGAGATATAAAAGAGGTATAGTTGATTAGATGAAAAGCTTTGCATAAATTTGTATATATTTTGAATTATAATCACCATATCAGTGCAAAAATTACTATTTCAATTCAAATTCAAGAAAGAATAACTAATCCCTAAAAAATGTAAGCCTGTTTAATCAAAGGTTCAGTTTTAGGGATTATTTTAAAAACAAAAATGAAAAGCTTGCCACATATTTTTTTAAATTTAGGAGGAAAGAAATGAAAAAGATATTATGGATTTTGTCGTTAAGTCTGCTAATTTTTACTGCTTGTGGGAAAAAGGATAGTGCTAAAGCCGATGATAAATCTGCTTCATCAGGAAATGTTGAGCTTGTATTCTGGCATGGAATAGAATCTCCCGATAGTGTTGCTATTCTTGAAAGTAAAATTAAAGAATTTGAAAGCAAAAATCCCGGTATTACTGTAAAAGCTCAAAATTATGGTGCAGCTGATCAAGTAAACGGTAAAATAATGACTGCCATTGCTGGTAACAAAGCTCCAGATATCATGTGGTGGGCTCCTGCATATACAGGACAACTTGCTAAAACAGGTAATCTTGTTAAAATAGAAGACTTAATTAAATCAGATTCTTCTTTTGATAAAAATGATGTTTATCAAGGGTTATGGGATGTTTCTACATACAAAGGAGAAATATGGACTGTTCCATTTTCTGCAAATAACTTAGGTTTGTACTATAACAAAAAACACTTTAAAGAGGCTGGAATCGACCCTAACAGTATAAAAACTTGGGATGATTTATTAGCAGCTTCAAAAAAACTTACAAAAGACGGACAAATGGGATTCCAAGTTCCTTTAGGAAACACAGAATGGACTGTATGGACTTGGCAAACTCTTTTATGGCAAGCTGGTGGAGAATTTTTATCAGAATCTTCTGATAAAGCCGCTTTTAATTCAAAAGCAGGTATAAATGCTCTTCAATTCTGGACTGATTTAGTTCAAAAAGAAAAAGTTGCAAGTTTCTCAGAACCTGACGCGGGTTACAAAACAGATGATTTCTTGGCAGGAAGAGTTTCTATGATGATAAATGGTCCTTGGAATTATGGTGTTTTAGAAGACGCTAAAAAGAATAACGGATTCGAATACGGAGTAGTAATGCTTCCTAGCGCAGGGAAATACGCTATTGACGGAAAAGGTAGAAATGCCACAAATATAGGAGGAGAAAATTTATTCCTATTCAAATCTAACTCAGACAGAGAAAGCGCTGCTTGGAAATTCTCGAAATTCATAATGTCAGGAGACTTCCAAGTTGATTGGGCTATAAAAACAGGATATTTACCTGTATCTAAAAGTGCTGCAGGAAGTACTCCATATCAAGATTTCTTAAAAGGAAATGAATTTATAAAAACTTATTCAGACCAAATGCAATTCGGTAAAGCGAGACCATCTATTCCAGAATATGTAAAAATATCTGAATACTTAGGTAAAGAAATAGAAAAAACTCTTTACAACAAACAAGATGCTAAAACATCATTGGAAAGAGCTGCTACTTACACTAACGATTTATTAAAATAACCATAATTGCTTAAATGTAAAAAGAGAAATACTTTGGGAAATTCTTGTAAACTGTTAACCTTATTACTAAACAATACAATTAAGTGATTACAGAATAATTTTATTTTATAGGCGAGAAATTTTTCTCGCCTAAAATATAAATTACGGAAGGGATAATTATGAAAAAACTTAGAGAACTTTTAGAAAAAGAATCTGTTTCAGCTTGGTTATATTTGGCGCCAGCACTTATTTTGTTGGGAATATTTACATTTTATCCGACCATTCAGTTATTAATTAACAGTTTTTACAATATGGATGGGATGGGGACTAAAGAATTTATCGGATTAAGTAACTATAAACAACTTTTGAGTGATGAAGAATTTTGGAATACAGTAAAAAATTCCTTTATTTTTATAGGATGGTCTGTTCCTTTGGGAATGGGTGCGGGTCTTGGTCTTGCTCTTCTTATCAATAACGACCTAAAAGGAAAAGGGCTATTCAGAACCGTATTTTTCTCGCCAGTTGTTACTTCTCTTGTTGCAGCAGGGCTTATTTGGGTATGGTTATTAAACAAGGATTATGGAATTATAAATACTTTACTTGTAAAATTCGGTGGAGAAAAAATTCCTTGGTTGGTAGACGAGAAGTTTGCAATGAAATCTGTAATTATGATGACCATATGGAAAGATGCAGGTTATAATATGATTTTATTTTTAGCAGGTCTTAATGCAATAAACTCTACTTATTACGAAGCTGCAGAAATTGATGGTGCTACAAAATGGCAACAATTTAAAGAAATAACTTGGCCGCTTCTTATGCCTACCACTCTTTTTGTATTGGTAATACGAACTATTTTTTCTTTCAGAACCTTCGAGCAAATATTTGCAATGACAAAAGGTGGTCCTACAGGGTCTACAACAGTATTTGTTTACTATATCTATAAAAAAGCTTTTAGTAGTTTTGAATTGGGATATGCTTCTGCTGCTGCAGTAATACTTTTGATTATTGTATTAGTGCTTACATTCATACAATTTAAAATTAGTAAGAAAAAAGATTAGAGAAGGAAGGATAAAAAATGGATAAGAAAAAAATAGGAAATATCAAATTAATAGTTAGTATCTTAGTTTCGCTTATATTTTTATTTCCATTATTATGGATAATTCTAACATCTTTAAAAACCGATATCGAAGTGAGAACAACTCTTTCGATTTTCCCTGCCAAATATATGTGGAAAAACTATATTGAGGCTTGGAACTATACAAATTTTGGAAGACAATTTATCAACTCTATAATAATGGCTACAACTGTTACTTTTGGACAAATAATTACTTCGGCACTTTCTGGCTATGCTTTTGCAAGATTAAATTTTAAAGGGAAAAACACAATATTTGCTCTTGTACTTGCTACTTTAATTGTACCTTATCAACTTCTTGTATTACCTATATATGTTATGTTTTCAAAACTTGGATGGATAGATACTTATACTGCTCTTATTCTTCCATCTCTTGCTAATGCCTTTGGTATATTTTTATTTAAACAACATTTCGAAACTTTGCCTATATCAGTAGAAGAATCTGCAAAAATTGATGGTGCAACTAGATGGCAAATTCTTTGGAAAATTGTACTTCCCATATCAAAAGCTCCTGCGGTAACATTATTTCTTTTGACATTTATTGCAGAATGGAATGATTTATTTAAACCTCTTATATTTACCAGCTCGGAAGAAATGAGAACAGTTCAATTGGGACTTACAACATTCCAAGAACAATTCTCTACAAATTATACATTACTTATGGCTGCAGTAGTTTTTGTTACAGCACCAATACTTCTTATGTTTTTCGTAGGACAAAGACAATTTATCGAAGGTATCGCAAACACGGGAGGGAAAGAATAAATTCCCTTCAAAAGTTTTCGGGAGGCACAATGAAAAAGTCTGGGAATATTTTTATTTTTCTTAAGAAATTAAAAAATATAAACAAAATAAATTTTTTAAGAAATTTTAAGCTTACTACCAAATTAAGCATAGGTTTTTTAATGATTTTTATTTTATTGGTTGCATTTTTAGCTGTGTTAAAGGTTTCTAACAATAAACTTATAAAAGAATTTCAAAATACTCAATCTAAAGTGGAGAATATTAAAGAAAATAACTCAAGAGCCGTTTTTATTCAGATTTCTTCGACTCTACTTACTAATTCTTTTTTTAAAAATGCAACATTACTTATGGATACGCAAAATATTTATGAGGCAAAGTCCTTTATGTCAAATGCGCTACTTGGATTAGATAATTTTACTGAAACTTTTAATTCGGTTAAAAATGACCAAGAAATTTTAAAGCTTGTCACTCAAATTAAAGAAGGCATTAAAGATATTTATTCTTTTAAAGAAAAAGAAATTGAATTTATTGAAAATAATAACTATAACGAAGCTCAAATAGCAAAAAATAATTTAAAAGAGGTTTTTGAAACCAAAATAATGACAAATTTGGATGAGATTAATTTTAAGCTTACTCCTCTTTTGGAAGAATTAAATGTAAAAAACAAGGTCAATATCGATGAAATCGTAAATGATTCGGCTAATAATATAAGTGTAATCAGAAATACAGATATTTTATTTTTCTCTTTGGTTATATTTATTTTATTTATAATTTTGGTTTTAGGTTACATTTCTTATAAGTCTACAAAAATTTTAATCAATAGTTTAAGTAAAAATCTAAATCATTTGGCAACCTTGCAACTTGAAATTCAAAAAGACGATGAAAAGAATTCTACATTTGAATTAAAATTTATAAATTCTTCGCTTAATAAAATGGTAAAAGCCTTTAAAGACACTATAAATGAAATTGTAGAAAATTCCATTTTGATAAAAGGAGAATCTGAGAAGATTTCCAATACTGTTTTACTAAATGGTGCTGCGACTGAAGAAATATCTAAAAATATTTTTCATATGAAAAATAACATTAATCACTCTGTGGAGCAAGCAGTTCATATGGCAGAAAATTCAGAAAAAATGTACAACGAAGCCATAGAAATGATAAATTCTTTTGATATTATTAAAAGTGATAATGAAAAAATGTTAAAAGAAGCTTTAAGTGAAAAAGAAACTATAAAAAATGCTACTGCCAAAGTAAATGAAATAAGTGATGAAATAGAAAGCAACATAGAAGATGTAGAAAGTCTGAAAATATTCTCGGCAGAAATTACCGAATTTACCAAAAAAATTTATGGAATTACCGAGCAAACAAATCTCTTATCATTGAATGCCGCAATCGAAGCCGCAAGAGCAGGCGATGCGGGCAAAGGATTTGGAGTAGTTGCCAGTGAAATAAGAAAACTTGCTGAAAATTCAAAATGTACAGCTCAAGAAATAGAGAATAAAATAAACGATATATCTGCTAAAATAGATTATACAGTTAAAAATTCTCATAAAAGTAAAGAAAAAATGAAAGAAATGAACGATGAAATTGAAAGAATAGAAAATATTTTTATCAAACTCATGAATGTTTTGGTAGATATAACAAATTCTTTGGAATCCATTTACGACGAAACCAAGGAACAATCAATGTCTATGAAAAATCTCAAAATTCACTCAAAAGAAATAGAAAATATCTTCAGAGATATTTTTATGGGTGTAGACGAAATAAATCAGACTATGTCTGAAACAAGCAAATCAATAAACAGTCTTATTGAAGTTTCTGAAATCTTGGTTGATAATTCAGAAAAAGTAAATCAAAGTATTGAAAAATTTATTTTTTTATAAATTCTAACTACTCAGCCATCTAAAAAACTTGAAGTATTAAGTCTTATACACGCCTTTGGCGTGAAGGAGATGTAGATTTGTGGGGCGTACCACACCCACGGCAAGGATTACTCCTCGCTACTCCTCTAAAACTTTGATTCTAGTATGTTTATCTATGCCTGAGTAGCTACTATAAATCTGTTAACATATTTAAAATCCCAAATCTATTTTTGATAATAAATTTCCCGTATTCCTACCCACTTCCTTACGCTATTAGGGATACGGGAAAACATAAGGAGAATAATAATGCTTAAAATTAACAAAGAAGAGTTTAAGGCAAATATAATTAATAATCTGAGATTTGCTGGAACAACTCTTGAACACGCTACTAAAAGAGAAATTTTTGATGCAGTTTCAAAGGCTGCTATGAATATTATTACAAAAGATTGGTTAAATACTAAAAGCACTTACGAAAAAGAGAATATAAAACAAGCTTACTATCTTTCAGCTGAATTTCTTATGGGAAGAGCTTTTTCCAATAACCTAGTAAACCTTACTATTTATTCGCAAGTAAAAGAAGTAATGGATGAGCTTAACATCAATATAAATATTATTGAAGACCAAGAGGAAGATGCGGGACTTGGTAACGGAGGTCTTGGAAGACTTGCTGCTTGTTTTTTGGATTCACTTGCAACCCTTGGATTACCTGGTCATGGATACGGAATTCGTTATAAATACGGTATGTTCAAGCAAGAAATTATTAATGGCTTTCAAGTAGAACATCCGGATAAATGGCTTGATTATAATGACCCTTGGGAAATAGAGCGAAGAGAAGAAATGGTGACTGTTAAATTCGGCGGTCAAATAATAGTTGAAAAAGACGAAAATGGAAGAGAACACTTTAAAAGAGTAGATGCCGAATTAGTTTCAGCAGTTCCTTTTGATATGCCCGTTGTAGGTTATGGAAATGGAGTAGTCAATACTTTGAGACTTTGGCAAGCTGAATCTCCAAACGGGTTTAATCTACAAGTTTTCAATGACCAACATTATAATACTGCCGTGAAAGATATAATTAAAGCTGAAGATATATCTAGAGTACTTTACCCAAATGATAGTGGTCCTAGCGGAAAAGAACTGAGACTTAGACAACAATATTTCTTTGTATCGGCCTCTTTGCAGGATTTAGTAAAAAAATTTAAAGCTAAATACGGGGCAAATTTTGATTTATTCCCACAAAAGGTAGCAATACAATTAAATGATACTCATCCTGTTGTGGCAATTCCCGAACTTATGAGAATACTTGTTGATTGGGAAAAATTAGAATGGGATGAGGCTTGGAAAATTGTCACGAATACTTGCAATTATACGAACCATACTATTCTATCAGAAGCTCTTGAAAAATGGCCTATTAATATATTTCAAGGACTTTTGCCAAGAGTATATCAAATAGTTGAGGAAATAAACAGACGATTTATGATAGAGCTTAGATTGGCTTTCCCTGGGGATTGGGCGAAACACAACAAAATGTCAATTGTTTCAAATGGAACAATAAAAATGGCTTGGTTGGCTATTCATGGTTCAGCAAAAGTTAACGGTGTTGCTGCTCTTCATACGGAAATTCTTAAACATCAAGAATTAAAAAATTGGTATGAAATGTACCCTCACAAATTTCTAAATAAGACAAATGGAATAACTCAAAGAAGATGGCTTTTAAAGGCTAATCCAAATTTATCAAAACTTATAACTGAATTAATAGGAGATGAATGGATAACCGACTTATCTAAATTAAAAAAATTGGAAGAATATTCTGACAACAAAGAAGTTCTAGATAAATTTATTAACTCAAAATATGAAGATAAAGTAAAGCTTGCTTCATATATAAAAGAACACAACAATATAACAATCGACCCAAACTCGATTTATGATGTACAAATCAAAAGACTTCATGAATACAAAAGACAACTGTTGAATGTTCTTCATATAATAGATTTATATTTTAAAATTAAAGATAATCCTAGTATGGACATTATTCCTAGAACTTTTATTTTTGGAGCAAAATCGGCTTCAGGTTACAGAAGAGCCAAGAATATAATAAAACTAATCAATGCTATCGGAGAAGTCATTAACAATGATTCTCATATTAACGGCAAAATAAAAGTAGTATTTCTAGAAAATTACAGAGTGTCCCTTGCGGAAAAAATATTCCCTGCAGCCAATTTATCAGAACAAATCTCCACAGCAGGTAAAGAAGCTTCAGGAACAGGAAATATGAAATTTATGATAAACGGAGCTCCCACTATCGGGACACTAGATGGTGCCAATGTAGAAATTGTAGAAGAAGCAGGTACTGAAAATAATTTCATATTCGGTCTTACTTCTCAAGAAGTTCAAATTCTAAATGAAAAAGGTACATATCAGCCTTTAGAAGTTATGAAACAAACAGAGGGACTTGAAAGAGTCATGACATCATTTATAGACGGTACTTTTAGTTCCGATTCCTCGATGTTTCAAGAACTTTATAACTCGTTATTATATGGAATAGATGGAAACCGTCCTGATGAATATTATTTATTAAAAGACTTTGAAAGTTATAGAGAAGCTCAAAGAAAAGTTGACAAAGCGTATAGAGATACTTACGGATGGGCAAAAAAAGCTTGGTTAAATATAGCAAATGGAGGAAAATTTAGTTCCGACAGAACTATTTTAGAATATGCCAACGAAATATGGAATATTAAGCAGATTAATAAAAAATAATTTTTTTGGACTTAACTTTGGAAATCCAGAAATTTTTTACCAAAGTTAAAATTAGGTTAATATAATCAATGGATATAGTCATTTTTATGATTTTATCCATTTTTTTATGTTTTTTCTCAAAAAGTCAAAAATATCTTAATATTATTGACTCCTAAGTTTTAGTAATTTTGAAGTCTAAAAAAGTTCTATTTTTTACATTAGACCTCGCGTCGTTTTTTTGCGGGAAACGGATCATTTAGACTTGTATGATAACAAAATCAAAGAGATAGACCATTTTTAATGATTCCCACCCTTTTCTCATAAACTGTAGTTTTTGATACGTTAAGAAATAGGGTAGTTTTGAGACAAAACTATTGATAAAACAGTCTCAAAACTTAGCTCAAAAATATTTTCAAAATCTATGCCTCAAAAACATCTGTTAATTATTCTAAATTCCACCTATTTTTACTAAAAAATAACATTTTCTAGATTTATCAAGCATAAATGACTAAATGATCGTTTTTCTTAAAAAAAAACGACGGAAGGCCAAATAGAAAAACAAAGGCATCATTAAAAAGAATATTTTTATCTTACATGCTCATCTTTAACATCTAAAAGAAATTTGATATAATTATTAAGAGACAAATGGACCACATCCTTTTATTATTGGTGTCGCAACTTAATTATATAAAGATGTTCTATTTGTCTCAATTTTTTTTGAAAAAAAATGATGTTAGTTTTTCCACCAACACCATTTATTATATAACAGTTAACTCTAAGTCAATTCATTTCTTTTAATTTGTTTTAAATACATTAACTAGTTTTTTCAAATCATCTGATATATTTGATAACTCATGAGAAGCATTTGCTGTTTCTTCTGTTGAATGTGTAT
>RRZT012725145.1_pt1 | contig 15604 bp, 14 predicted proteins | sample 2165551 | NCBI WGS metagenome assembly RRZT01 (sample SAMN10456910, study PRJNA506462) | wastewater metagenome | biome: wastewater; feature: sludge; material: wastewater sludge; isolation source: wastewater sludge with Escherichia coli K12::gfp cells carrying plasmid... | place: USA: Moscow, Idaho... | reverse complement strand
TTGCTAAAACAACAGAGCCCCTTGTCGGGGCTCTGCTTTAATCTTAATTTTCGCCGTTATACAGCTCTAAATCGGCAGTGGTTTCACTCCACTCGCGATCAGCTTTAGCATCATCATTGCGCAGGTTATTCAGGAATGCCAGATAATCATCATTGATATCACCGGTAATGTATTTGCCATTAAAGACCGATGTTTCAAATTGTTTGATTTCCGGATTACATTCTCGCACCGCCGCTTCCAAATCACTCAGATCCTGGAAAATCAGACCATCAGCACGGATCAGCTGACAGATCTCATTCACTTCACGACCATAAGCAATCAGTTCGCTGGCCACTGGCATGTCGATACCGTACACATTCGGGAAGCGAATTTCCGGAGCCGCTGAGGCAAAGTAAACTTTCTCTGCACCCGCTTCACGCGCCATATCCACGATCTGAGCTGAGGTAGTACCACGAACAATCGAGTCATCCACCAGCAACACATTCTTGCCTTTGAATTCAGAAGAGATCGCGTTCAGCTTGTTACGCACTGATTTTTTACGCTGGGTTTGACCCGGCATGATGAAGGTACGACCGATATAACGGTTTTTCACAAAACCCTGACGGTATGGCTTATTCAGGATCTGCGCAATTTCCAGTGCGATATCACAGGATGTTTCCGGGATCGGAATAACCACATCGATATCCAGATCTTTCCACTGACGGGCAATTTTAGCACCCAGTTTCTGTCCCATATGCACACGTGCAGCATAGACAGACACTTTGTCGATGAACGAGTCAGGACGGGCAAAATAAACGTATTCGAAGATACATGGGCAGTGATTGGCTGTAGCGCATTGCTGAGTAAACAATTCACCCGCAGAAGAGATATATACCGCTTCACCCGGTGCCACATCACGCAGGATTTCAAAACCCTGTACATCCAGAGCAACACTTTCTGAAGCTACCATGTACTCATAGCGATCAGCGCGATCTTCTGCTTTACGACGACCTAAAACCAGCGGACGAATACCATTCGGATCGCGGAATGCCAGCAGACCATGACCAATAATGACCGCAACCACCGCATACGCACCACGGATCTGTGCATGAACGCGGCTTACTGCTGCGAAAATCTCATCAGCAGAGAGATCCGTTCCTTCTGTTTTATCCAGTTCATAAGCGAATGTATTCAGCAGAACTTCGGAGTCAGAAGTGGTATTGATATGACGGCGGGTTTGTCTGGTTTGCAGATCACGCAGTTCTTTAGCGTTGGTCAGGTTACCGTTGTGAGCCAGTGCAATACCGAACGGGGAGTTAACATAAAACGGTTGTGCTTCCGCGGCACTGGAACTGCCGGCAGTCGGATAGCGCACATGACCGATACCGATATTGCCTTTCAGACGTTGCATGTGACGTGTCTCGAACACATCTTTCACAAGACCATTGGCTTTACGCTGCTTGAACGTGTTATCACTGATAGTCACGATCCCTGCGGCGTCCTGCCCGCGGTGTTGTAACACCGTCAGTGAATCATATAAGGCCTGGTTGACAGGACCTGTGCCAACAATGCCGACAATACCACACATCTCTTTTCTTCCTCGAAATGCCAATAATCACTTAATAAAACTTGATGAGTGTTTCATGAACTCAAAGAACCAGTTCACCACTACACCAAATTCTGGAATAAGTATGGATTGTTTCCACCAGATTGCATCGTGTGCACTGGTGAATGTATCCATAAAAAACAGCAACGCACTAACAATCAATACGCCACGAATTGCACCGAAACAGACACCTAAAACCCGATCTGTTCCGGATAAACCGGTTTTGTTCACCAAGACACTGACGACATAGTTAACAATGGCACCAACGACCAGCGTTGCAACAAACAACACGGCTATCGCCATGCCATTACGAACCATGCTATCGGAAACGGAAGTGAAGAATACGGCCAGATCACCAAAAAAACGGCTGGCGACAAAGAATGCGGCAAACCAGGTGACGAGAGAAAGGGCTTCTTTGACGAAACCACGGATCAGACTGATCAGGGATGACAAACCAATCACCGCCAGAATTGCATAATCAATCCAGACCACATGAACTCCCAGTATCCACTAAACTGGCGCGCATTTTAACAGAGAGGCCATAGCATTGCTTGCAAAAAAACGGGCTGTTCACGACGACAGGCATCCCTCAACATGAGGAATGCCTGTTTGGGAGATGACGCCCCTTAACGGGTACGTGATCCACCGGTTTGCGGACGTTTAGCCGAAGGCCGGGCTGCAGCAGATTTCCCATTCGCCGACGGTTTGCCATGCGCAGGTTTTCCGGCCTCCGGTTTTGCCAGCACCGGCTTTTTATTCGATGCTGGACGGGCCTTACCCGCCGCACTCCTGGCTTTTCCGCCTTCTGCCGGTGAACGCTTTTGCTGTTCCATCGGTAAATGCCGGGTTAACGCGATCTGTCCGGTTTTCTGCATCGTTGCGACTTTACGCTGTCTGCTCGGTGTTTTGCTCTCTTCCGGCACCAGACAGCCAGGACCTTTACCAATCAGGTGTCCCCAGCCGCGCTCCAGAAACGCTTCGCGCAATTTCGGCCAGTTGGCCGGATCGTGATAACGCAGCACCGCTTTGTGGAAACGACGACGGATCTCACCTTTGGCGACGAACATTTTTTCCGACTTGTAATCCACCTTATGCAACGGATCCAGTTCGGTGTAATACATGGTTGTCGCATTCGCCAGCGGCGATGGATAGAAGTTCTGTACCTGATCCAGACGGAAATTATTTTGTTTCAGCCACAACGCCAGATTCACCATGTCTTCATCGGTGGTGCCCGGGTGTGCAGAAATAAAATACGGGATCAGGAACTGCTCTTTTCCTGCCTCTTTCGAGTACTTATCAAACAGCTCTTTAAATTTGTAATAACTGCCCATACCCGGCTTCATCATCTTGGATAACGGGCCTTCTTCGGTATGTTCCGGTGCAATCTTCAGATAGCCACCGACATGGTGTTTCACCAATTCCCGGACATAACGCGGATCTTGTACTGCCAGATCGTAACGCACACCGGATGCAATCAGGATCTTCTTGATACCTTTCAGATCACGTGCCTTACGGTACAACTCAATGGTTGGCGTATGGTCAGTATCCATATGCGGGCAAATACTCGGGAACACGCAAGAGGCACGGCGACAGGTTTCCTCTGCGCGCGGACTCTTACAGCGCAGTTTGTACATATTCGCGGTCGGGCCACCCAGATCGGAAATGACACCAGTAAAACCGGGCACTTTATCGCGGATCTCTTCAATCTCAGTCAGGATCGACTCATGCGAACGACTCTGGATCTGACGACCTTCATGTTCGGTAATCGAACAGAAAGAACAGCCGCCAAAGCAACCGCGCATGATGTTAACCGAGGTTTTGATCATGTCGTAGGCGGGAATCTTCGCGCCTTTATAGGCTGGATGCGGCACACGCTGGAATGGCAAGGCAAAGACCCAGTCCATCTCTTCGGTGCTCAATGGCAGTGCGGGCGGATTCACCCATACGGTCTTATCGCCGTGCTGCTGCACCAGCGCACGGGCACAACCCGGATTCGTTTCATGATGTAAAATACGTGACGTGTGTGCATACAGCACCCGGTCAGCTTTCACTTTTTCATAGGAAGGCAACAGCACATAGGTCTTTTCCCATGGCTTTGGTTTCGCTGGCTGCACGACCACCGCTTTCGGTGTTTCAGGCTCGGCAGTAGCATCTGTCGCGCAGGGCGCACCTTCCATATATGGATTCGGGATCGGATCAATATGACCAATCTGATCCAGACGGGATGAATCCACGCCTTTCCAGCCCGGAAGAGGACCTTTGCGCATCACCGCTGTACCACGGATATCCTGCATTTCTGCAATAGTTTCACCACGGGCAAAGCGATGTGCAATTTCAGTCAGCGGACGTTCCCCGTTACCGAATACCAGAATGTCGGCTTTCGCATCCACCAGCACCGAACGGCGGATAGTTTCCGACCAGTAATCGTAATGGCCGATACGACGCAGTGAGGCTTCAATCCCCCCGAGTACGACCGGCACATCTTTATAGGCTTCTTTACAACGCTGAGAATAAACCAGCGTGGCACGATCCGGACGCTTCCCGCCTTCATTATTCGGGGTATAAGCATCATCGTGGCGTAATTTTTTATCTGCGGTGTAGCGGTTGATCATCGAATCCATGTTGCCGGCACTCACGCCGAAAAACAGGTTCGGTTTACCCAGCTTCATGAAATCGTTTTTGTTGTTCCAGTCCGGCTGACAGATCAGACCGACACGGAAACCCTGCGCTTCCAGAAAACGGCCGACGATCGCCATACCGAAACTCGGATGATCCACATACGCATCACCACAGATAATAATGATGTCACAACTATCCCATCCAAGTTGATCCATCTCACTGCGGGACATCGGCAGAAAGGGCGCAGGCCCAAAACATTCAGCCCAATATTTCGGATAATCAAACAGTAAGGTTTCTGGTTGGATCATAGTATGTATTACATCACTGATAAAAATGGCGGCGGATTATAGCCCGTGTGGCCTGCCTTGGCGATGGTTATTTTTTAACCACACCAGGCAGATGGATATTATGAAAGCATCAGCGAACCGGATTTTTCACTACAGAAAATTCGGCCCACAGCGGATTATGGTCAGAGGTGTGTGTGCTCTTGCTTTCGCTCTGTTGTAAATTCAGTTTGCGGTAAAAAATATGATCTACCGGCTCAGAAAGTACCCGCAGCCGTACATCAGGCGCAGGGATCACTTCGTCAAAACCACTCTGTTGCGCCAGCTGTAACAAATAATGACTCCGCTTATTACCCCAGGCCGCAAAATCCCCCGCCAGAACCGTGGGTCCCGGATAACGTTTTGCCAGGTGGAATAAACGTGTCATCTGACGACGATAAGCTGCCATTCCCAGTTCAAAATTAACGCCGTGAACATTAACCACCAGCAAAGGATAACTGCTGCCATCCAGTGGATAGAGCGTCAGCAGCGTGGATTTCGGGAGCCGGCTGACGGGTTCAGGTTCCCGCAAGGAGCAATTATATAACGCCGCTGCCGGTGCAGCATTCACCACACCGGTCGCCTCGCCTTCCAGCCGGAACGCCTGTAACTGCAGCCAGTTAAAATGTGATTGTTGCAGCAGCTGATGCAGCGCGGGCCGTTCCATTGCTTCCTGAAGCAACAACAGATCACTGCGCTTTGCCCACGCATTCAGTTCCTGCTGCCAGCCAGCACGCTGGAATTTATTCATATTCCAGCTGGTGATACGGAAGGTTGTTTTTAAATCCCCTCCCTGCTGCCGGATTGCCGGTACCACCTCCGGACAATGATCCACCAGCCGGGTTCCTTCATTGGTCGACAGAGTTTCCTGCGGCGGGATCTCCAGACATCCGCTTAATAACACAGCCGTAATGACGCTAAAGAAAGTAAGGAATCTCATCATTCACCTGCTGTTGTTTGTTGCAACCACTGTAGAAGATCACGAACCTGATATTGATAACCCGGTACTGATTCAATTTTGCCGGCATCAATCTGCTTGCCATCATCACTCATATCACTGAACAGTGGCAAAGGTAACCCGGCCAACTGACAGGCCAGGTTATAAAACACCGCCCGGGCAGGATGATCAGGCGCCGCCAGATTAAAGATGTCACTGCGGGGATGAGTCAGTAATGCCATGATGGCGCCAATCACATCACATTGATGGACCAGATTAACCACCCGGCCACCACTCTCCAGTGTTTTACCGCTAAGAAAACGTCCGGGATAACGACCCGGGCCAAATAATCCGGATGGCCGCAGAATATGCCAGCAGGGAAAACCCGCGCTCTGCACCAGTTGTTCAACCTGTATCAGTGTTGCTGCCTGCGCTGTTTCCGGCATCAGCGGTGAAAACTCGTCACAGCGCCCCGTTCCGCCATACACCGATGTCGAACTGATATAAATCAGATGGCTGACACCACCTTGCCGGGCCTGAGAAATCAGCGTCTGCAGTGCCGCAAAGTAATGACTGAGCTTCCCCGGCGGAATGGTAATGATCATAACCGGCGCGAGTAATGACGCCGGTAGTTGCGCCTGCTCTCCGGCCTGCCAGCATTGCACATCAATGGCCGGCATCTCTGTGATCAGCTGCTGTTGTTTCGCTGCTGTCGTGACAGAACCGGTCACCTGATAACCATTAGCCACCAGGTGTTTTGCCAGAGGCCACCCCAGCCAGCCGAGACCAATAATCGAAATATCGTTCGTCGTCATGCCGGCTCCGGATAGTTAGTAACGCAGGCGACGTTCGCTGTCTGTCAGGAAATTAACCGGTCGGTTAAGTCGATCCTGATAGATGGCATTAAACACCAGAACGTTCTGTACATAATTCCGCGTCTCTTTATACGGAATATTTTCAACCCACAGATCTACCGGCTGACCACTACTTTCTCTGCGCCATTTACGTACCCTGCCAGGTCCGGCATTGTAAGCGGCGGTAGCCAGCACCCGGTTACCGTCATATTGATCGAGCAGCCCTTTAATATAGGCACTGCCCAGACGCACGTTGGTTTCAGCATTCGTCAGCGCATTCGGTGATGGCGGGATTTCACCTAATTTTTGTGCCGTATCGGCTGCCGTTGCCGGCATCAGTTGCATCAGACCCGAGGCACCGACAGGCGACTGTGCCCGCTCATACATCGCGCTTTCCTGACGTGCCAGTGCATACAGCAAGCTGACATCCATATCGCGCGCTTTGGCATAACGACTGAATACCGCTTTTTTTGGCGTCGGGAAACGCAAAGCCAGTACATCTTTCGCTTTCGCCCGGATACTGGCCTGAATACCTAAATGTGCCCAGCCACGTTGTTGTGCTACCAGCCCCAACTGCAGTTTGCTGTCATATTTTGACTGATCCAGCAGATACAACCATTCGCTGCGCGCCATAGCGGTTTCATCCAGCGCAATCAGCTCTTCAATACGCTGTAATGCCGGCCACATACGCACGGCTTCTTTCCATTTGTATTCCGGCTGCAATACGTCTTCCGTGATACGAATAGGCATGCCGGACTGAATTGCCGCCATAAAACCGTAATAACTACGATCGTAGCTGGCCTGCTGGAACAGCGCTTTGGCATGACTCTTATTACCTAACTGCTGTTCAGCACGGGCCAGCCAGTAGGACCAGTGAATATCATCCCGTCCGGATCTTGGCATCAGGTTGATCCATCTTTTGATACCGCGCCAGTCCATTTCAGCCAGTGCAAGACGAACACGTAATTCCAGCAATGAATTATCACGTGACTGCAGCAAGGTGTTATCCAGCCACACACGGGATGTTTTGATCCGCTCCAGCATCATATCCCGGGCAATCTCGGCCTTCACCGGCACCAGATCCGCCTCGCTCAACTGATAACGGGCTTTAATTGCCAGATAGCGCGCCAGAACGGCTTCTGTATCTTTATCAGCCCAGCGTTGTAACGCCAGACCGGCAATCTTGCGGGTTCGGTCATCACTGGTAACCGGCAACAGGGTTTCAAGATTTTCCGGTTGCGAGTAAACAGAAATCAGCTTGCTGGCATGATAAATACCATTAGAGCTGGTCATCTGTTGCAACAGATGATTCATTAAACGAGGATCGTCCGCGTTGAAAGCCAGTACCATGCGCTTCCAGATATCATTTTCTGTCAGACCGCCAGCCTGCTTCCACAACGAGAATAACCCGTCACAGGTTGCCGGACGGGAATGACCATAAAACCAGATTTTGCGTGCAAAACTGACCGCTTTATCCGTTTTTCCGGTCTCGTATTGCGCCATATGCCAGGCACAACGCAGTGTCATGGATTGCGGTTCATCGGGTTGTAGCTGCAAATACTCCCGCCACATATTGTTCTGCATCAGCAGATAGGCATAACGCTCTGTCAGACGACTGGCCAGATAGCTTTTCGGATATTGCGCAACAAACCGCTGAACCGCATTAAGACGATTAATGTCCGGCTGATATGAGAGTGCGTAATAATCCAGATAAGGTAGCAGAGGATAATCATCCAGCTCATCTTTCGCAGAGGCCATCGAGCTGAAATTACCGTCTTTAATTTGTTGCGTTACAGCAATAAAACGGGCGCGCTGAGACGATAAAGATGATGCCGCTGTATTGAATGCCATCAATCCACTGAGTAATAGCACAACTATTCGCGTTTTCATGAAAATGCAATCCATTCTGGGTATAACAAGACGACAGCACCACTCCGGCTGTAACCTGAGAATTATAAACACAGCTTGGCGGTGCTGACAGCGAATTTACCGCTCAGCACAACAACTAACACATTCTTTGTATGTTTATAAGACAACCCGCCGGAGCGGCGCAAGCGAATAGAATGTTCGCATAATGACCTGTTGCGCACAGGGATCACACATTGATAAATACTGAAATGTCTCTCTTTTATTAAGGTGATCCCGGTCGCAAATTTACTTTATCAAAACAGTATTCTTAATTCGTGGGTTGTAGAAAACAAAGCAGGAGGATGCGACTATGCTGATCGAAATTACCAGCAAAATTATTGATGTAACCCCATCCATCCGCGAGTATGTGGTATCCAAGTTTGAGAAACTGGAACGCATGCAGGTACCGATGATTTCTCCACATGTATATGTTGGCAAGGAAGGTGAACGTTACGTTATCGAAGCAAAAATTCAGATCCCGTTTGGCAAATTATTTGCCGAAGCTGAACATGAAGATCTGCACGCGGCAATCAATGCATTAGAGCAAAAACTGGAACGTCAGATCATCAGACATATTCATCGTCCGGATGCTCGTCGCCACAGAGATGTGCAACGCCAGAATTCTATGACAGCCATGTTCTGATACTATATCCTTATTCTCAGGCGCGTCTTAATGACGCGCTTTTTGTTTCCGCTTTTTCTAGACCGGACTGTCTGATACCGGACTGCCCAGTACAGACAAATACAATTCCTGCCGTAGCGTTTCATAGCGTGCATCCGGCCGCAGCAACAGCATCTTTTCACACCACAACAGACTCACCATATCCACCACCGGCAACATCTGCATAACCCGCGCAGCGTCACAATCACCACCGGCCGACTGATAAGCTGCTACCAGCTGGCGCCGCTGACTGTCATTAAACTGTCCGGCACGGCAGATCACCGCCAGTTCAAAGGCAGCATCGCCCATCGCGGCATATTCCCAGTCAATCAGCCAGGGTTTTGTCCCCAGCAGATTGGCCGGATTTATATCGTTATGACAGAGCACCAGAGGTCTTGCCGGTAAAGCCTTCAGCATCATTTGCAGACGGCAGACATGACGGCATAAATCTGCCGGGAGTGAAGGCAGGCTATTAATGAAACGTTGCAGGTAATCTGAGAGATCCAGGACTTTTAATCTGGCCGGAAACGCATGCACCCGGGAGACCAGTTGCCCCAGCAGTGAAATGCCGGCAGATGAGGAAAAACAGGCCGGACTCCACGATGGCTCATCACACCATGCAAGCACCAGCTGCTGTCCGTCAGCGGAGTGGTAATGAATTTGGGGATGCAATCCCGCGGCTTCCGCGATCGACAGCGCCTGACGTTCCTGCTGACGATCGATAAACAGTGTTTCAGGCTGCGCGATACCCTGACGCCAGAAATAACGTTTACCCTGAAGTTGCAGACGGTAAGCGCTGTTGGTTAACCCCTGCCCCAACAGCGTTACGTCTGCCTGATCATACGGTGCCGGTAACGCAGGCGTGATCATTTACGTACAGATTGTTTATCACTAAACAGCAGTTCGCCTGATTTCAGCTCCATCAGATGCGTCGTCAGTTGATAGGTATTACTCTTTTTGATCCGGCTGACATTGCCGTAAAGAATCAGATCAGCCCCGGTCTGTTTTCCTAACTGCACAGCAGTAGAAGGGTTCATTGAGCCTTCGCTTTGCTGATAATCCAGTGATTGCTGATACGCCGCATTTTTCTCCAGCGGGATCAGCTGAAAACGACCGGAACGGGCCAGTTCCTTATGTAATACCGACGTGATTTTTGCAGTATCCTGTGGACGCCCCGTGCTGTTACGCAGCATATCCACATATAAGGTTGGCTTTTTACCCAGATCGAGCGCAGCACTGCGCTTTATCACCGATTTGGCGGTGCGTTTGGCCAGCGGCTGCAGATCAACCGGCTTGACCTGTTGCGGTTGTGCTGTACCTGTGCCTGTTGTCACGGTCTGCCCAGATGGACGAGTCCCGGAGGATTTATACATCGTGGTATTACAACCCGTCAGTACAAATGCCGTCAGCCATAGCAGCCAGTGATAACGGGCCATGCGGGGAAAAGTCAGTACTGTCATTATGCGTCTGCCTGAACCAGACGACCGATCCGTTTTCCGCCCAGCAAATGCATATGCAGGTGGAATACTTCCTGACCGCCATCGCGGTTACAATTTACAACCAGACGATAGCCTGACTCATCAATCCCCTCTTCTGCGGCCAGTTTCCGGGCGACGGTAAACAAACGACCCAGTGCAACTTCATCTTCCGTCGTCACATCGTTCACGGTTGGGATCACTTTGTTCGGCACAATCAGAATATGCGTTGGTGCCTGAGGATGAATATCGCGGAAGGCGCTGACCAGATCATCCTGATACAGTAATTTCGCGGGAATTTCCTGACGGATGATTTTGCTGAAAATAGTTTCTTCGGCCATGATGCTTCCTTAGTTCAACAGATAGACAAAAAGAAAAAGCTGCACCTATTCTGGCACAGCCCTTTTTTCAGTTCAGCCCCAAAAATCGTTTATCGGGTTAAAGAACTTCAATCGCGCCTTTACCCACACCTTCATAAGCCACCACTTTCAGCTCTTTTTCGCCTAATTGCGGTTTGAGCCGGGCAGCAATATAAGAAGCCAGCAATTCAACGGTGGTATCGGTATCAATGATTTCACAGCTTTCTTTCGGAATTGCCAGCTGGAAATCACCCTGCGCCGAGGTATAGCGGAAACAATAATGCTGCTGGTCACTGACCAGTTCCTGTCCGGTTTCGCTCAGTTCCAGTTCAGCCACAGAGACCAGATCCTCTTCCGTACCCAGATAGATATCCTGCCAGCGGGTTGCCCAGTATTGTTCCAGAGCATGATCACGCGCACCATCGACCCACAGTTCAATCATCGAACGATGACCATGCGCAATACGCTGACAGTTGCCATCGTGCTTTTTCAGACCATGCGTATAGTGATAGTTCGGTGTCGGAATATGTTCATGACGCAATGTGATTTTCAGACCATCAATGTTGCCGGGCAACTGATGACGGATCAGCGTCAGCAGATAATCGGTGACGGTTTCGGTACTGATCTCAGCCGCCGGAATGACCGCAAACGCCTGCTCCGGACAGTTCAGATGAATGGTATGTTCTTCGGAAAGAAAATCGACAAACAGATAACCGGCTGCAGCGGGTTCAATCATGGTTTCTGATGCTTTTTGCGGGATAAGCAGGCGGTGATCGACTTCAGCATCAATAATGGCTTTCAGCTGTTTTTTTACCCGGGAAAAGTCGAACAGCATACTCATTTCATTGAGTTCACCGGTTAGCTCGACATCGACCAGCCAGCTTTCACCCACCACACCGCGGTGAGGACATAGATAAGCAGCATCAATTACAGTGAGATCGCGAACAAATAATATCATATGAAAAACCTTATAAATCCTGTGTATCTGACTGGCATATTTGCGTTTATTATTACTACAACATTCCTGCAAATAAGTATGTGACTTCCATGGACAGACTGTTAATCAAAAATGCCACCCTGGTCAATGAAGATCGTCAACAACAGGCCGATGTATTGATCGTTGGGCAGCGCATCGAAAAAATTGCTGCTGATATTCCTCATGATGGTCAGTCCCGGTTGCTGGATGCCACAGGTCTGCATCTGCTACCCGGCATGATCGATGATCAGGTGCATTTTCGTGAACCAGGTTTAACACACAAAGGCACCCTGGCCAGCGAATCGCGCGCCGCCGTTGCCGGCGGTACGACCAGTTTTATGGAAATGCCAAACACCACGCCGCAAACAGTAACAGTGGAAGCGCTGGAAGCCAAATATGAACTGGCTAGCCAGAAGGCCATTGCCAACCACAGTTTCTATTTCGGTGCTACGAATGACAACCTCGAACAGATCAAACTGCTGGATGCCAACCAGGCCTGTGGTATCAAAGTGTTTATGGGCGCATCCACCGGTAATATGCTGGTAGATAACACCGACACACTGGCTGCGATCTTCCGTGAAGCGCCGATGCTGATTGCCACGCACTGCGAAAACACCCCGATGATCAAAGTATTGGAAGACGCGGCGCGTGAAAAATACGGTGAAGATGTACCAGCCCGTGAACATGCCAATATCCGTTCTGCCGATGCCTGTTATGCCTCTTCCAGTATGGCAGTTGGACTGGCGAAAAAATACAACGCCAAGCTGCATGTATTACACATTACTACCGCCAAAGAGCTGGAACTGTTTACCGCCAGTAAAGATCTCAGTGAACTCGCTGGCAAAAACATCACCGCTGAAGTCTGCGCGCATCATCTGTTCTTCAATCAGGCTGATTACGACCGTCTGGGTCACTTAATCAAATGCAACCCGTCGATTAAAACCGCAGCTGACCAGCAGGCCTTACTGGCCGCCGTCAACAGCGGTGTGATTGATATCATTGCGACTGACCATGCGCCACACACCTGGCAGGAAAAGCAAAATACCTATTTCAAGGCGCCGTCTGGCCTGCCACTTTGTCAGCACGCGCTGGTTTCGCTGCTGGAACATTACCACAACGGTATTTTCTCGCTGGAAACGATCGTAAAACGCACCTCACATGCCGTTGCTGAACGCTATCAGATCAGTGAACGTGGCTATATCCGTGAAGGCTATTTTGCGGATCTGGTGCTGGTGGATCTGAACAGCCCTTATCTGGTAACACCGGAAAACACGCTGTATCTGTGTGGCTGGTCACCGTTCGAGGGATATCAGTTCCGCAGCCGCATTCACACCACGCTGGTTAACGGCACGATTGCTTATCAGAATGGTCAGATCCAGACTGCACAGTTTGGTCATCGCCTGCAGTTTAAACGGAGTTAATTGTGCGGAACGTCATCAATTGATGACGGGCTAAACAGACACGGTTGACAGGGTCAAAGGCGGCACATAGACTCTGCAACCGTTAAGCAATGATTTTGTTTAATAATCCGGCGCGTAGCGCAGCCTGGTAGCGCACTGTCATGGGGTGTCAGGGGTCGGAGGTTCAAATCCTCTCGCGCCGACCAAATTCCTCCGAAAAGCCTGGAAATATTTCCAGGCTTTTTTGTTTTCTGACTCTTAAACTTTCCTGCCGTGAGGTTACGCTGATGGGCTATTTAGTGATTGTAACCTTGATCTGGGCGTTTTCTTTCAGCCTGATTGGTGAATATCTGGCTGGTCAGGTTGACTCTTATTTTGCCGTGCTGACACGTACCTTTTTAGCCGCACTGGTGTTTCTTCCCTTTTTACGACGTCGCTGGCTGAACTGGAAATTGGCAATACAACTGATGCTGATTGGTGCTATCCAGTTAGGCGTGATGTATATCTTTTACTATCGGTCATTTCTGTTATTAACCGTGCCGGAAGTGCTGATTTTTACTATTTTCACGCCGATTTATATCACGCTGTATTATGACTGGCTCGCACGCCGGTTCTCGCCTTATTACCTGCTAACCGCCGTGCTCTCGGTGATCGGCGCAGCGCTGATCCGGTACGATGCCCTGACCAGTGACTATCTGCTGGGTTTCCTTGTTGTACAAGGCGCAAATATCTGTTTTGCCATAGGGCAAGTCGCGTATAAACAACTTCTCGCCAAACAGACCGAACAACCGCCCCATCTGGCAATTTTTGGCTGTTTTCATCTTGGTGCACTGCTGGTATCGGTGCTTAGCTGGTTCTTGTTCGGTAAAGCGCACTATCCTGAGCACCCGACTCAGTGGGCGATATTGATCTGGCTGGGCGCCGGGGCTTCGGGGTTAGGTTATTTCCTGTGGAATAAAGGTGCCACGCTGGTTAATGCCGGTGCTTTGGCCATCATGAATAATGCGTTGATTCCGGCTGGTCTGATAGTAAACCTGCTGATTTGGAACCGGGACACCAATCTGCTGAAATTACTCACCGGCGGCGGTGTGATCCTGCTATCGCTCTATCTGAATGAGCGCTACACCCGGCGCAGAAAACCTTAACGCACCGCACTTTATTCAGGCATTTGATCCAGATCATACGATTTGTAGCAGTTCCATTTGCCAATAATGTCCTTCATCCCGTAACCTGTGCTAATCAGAGGTAGTCACTGATAATTCTATCTGTAAAAATTTTGTTATTTCATAGAATTAAAGCCATTTAAGGAGTTTGGGGTGTCAGGAAAATATTCGGTAAAACTCTATGATGTTGTCATTGGCTACACCCAACTGGAGAAGGCTGATCCGCCACTGGGTCTGGTGTCAGGTAAAATAGAATTACAGAACCTTGATTCGGGCTATGATTTTTTCTCTGTTTACTGCAAAGAAACAGAAGCTCAAATCAACGTTGATTACCCTGATTTTAAGTTCATTGACGCAGAGTCAATCCGTGGGCTTGGCATCTTTAATAGCCTGGACATCCCCATCAATGGCACAACCACGACAATTCGTGGATTTGACAGCGATAGTTTTGAAATCGAAGTCACTGGCATTCCTAAAACGGAATATGAAACATTATTCCCTGAACACAACGCAGCGTATGAAAATCAGTTTAAAGCCCAGTTGCGTAGTGAATAAACGCTGGAATTGATCCATATCATTTCATTACAGCGGTTCCGTTTGCAAATCAACAATGACATCCAGTAACCTGTTCTCTATGAAACGCAAGGATTTGCACATCAGCAGAGGGAACAGGCCAGTGGTGCTATCAACCAAGGGCGGTAGCGTTGCTTTACGTCACTGTGCCCTGATTGCTTGTGAACTGGCTAAATGTCAGCGCCTTGAGAGCAAATCCCGCATTTCTGCAGAGACTTATCACTGTTCAACCTCAACGCTCCCCACCTGAGCATGCTGGTTACGATGAAAACGAAAACCAGCGGATCCAATAGATATAAGCTTCGATTGTACTTTTGGCATAATGCCGAACAACCATAAATTCAAAAATCGATGCCAAAAAAGGAGAAGAAGGTTTTTGCATTCAACATGAATTTTGTATGTAAAAACAGTATTTTGATACTACTATAACTTTTACAGACTATATGGAATTTCTCTGCCTTTGCTTTTTGATAAAACAAAATAAAATCATGATTTTATTGAACTTTAAGGATTTTTGTGAAAAGTTACAGGTAGATTTTATGGAACGCTCACACAGAGAAATGTGGCGTTAATCGGTAGAATAAATTGTTAAGTTCTTGAACAGCATGTTCAGTGTGTAATTCGTAAGCAATGCAGGGCAACCGCATGAATGTTTTATGAACACTTTGCGCCGATAATACAATCCATTACAACTAACTAAATCTACAAATCAGGGTTGGTTGAGACGCCCGATAACCGTGCAGCAACCAAATTAGTTAAATTCCGATCACT
>RRZT011986112.1_pt1 | contig 15607 bp, 18 predicted proteins | sample 2165551 | NCBI WGS metagenome assembly RRZT01 (sample SAMN10456910, study PRJNA506462) | wastewater metagenome | biome: wastewater; feature: sludge; material: wastewater sludge; isolation source: wastewater sludge with Escherichia coli K12::gfp cells carrying plasmid... | place: USA: Moscow, Idaho... | reverse complement strand
CCAGGGGAACCGGTACGGATTTCCGCGAAGCGTTCGGGCATGGCGACCGCGTCGCGAGCCAGTGCCTCCTGCAGCGCACGCGACGGCGGGGTGTCGGCCTGGTCCGCAGTCAAGGTCCGCCCCACCCGCTCGACAGAGACCTGCAGCGCTGACAGTGCATGCTCTGCCTGCAACGCCAGGGTCCGGCGGGTGACCTCGGCAGTCACGAAGGGGTTGCCGTCCCGATCGCCGCCCACCCAGGAGCCGAACCGCACGAACGCCGGCACCGGCGTGGGTACGGTTCCGCTGGCCTCGCCGATCAGCGCGTGCTCCGTGGCGCGGTACAACCGCGGGACCGCCCGGATCAAGGTCTGGTCGAACACCGTCATGATCGTGCGGACCTCGTCGAGTGGTTCCGGCTGGGTCGTGCGCAGCACCGAGGTGAGGTGCAACAGTTCGATCTCCTCGAGCAGGCGGCGATGGGAGGCGTCCTGTTCCTCCGGTCCCAGGCGAGGGTTCTCCAGGCGTTGCAACTGCTCGGAGACGCGGCGCAGGCTCGTGGCGATCGCGCGGCGCCTGGCCTCGGTGGGGTGGGCGGTGAGGACCGGGTGGATACGCAGACTGTCCAGTCGTTCCTGCACACCCTGCGCGCCCGAAACCGCCGGCCACAGATCGTCGCCGGCGTCGGCATGGGGCGTCGTCGCCGGTGCGTTCAGCAGTCGCACGCGGTGGCGTTCGTCGGCGAGGTTCACCAGATGCAGGTGCACAGTGAGGGCGCCTGCGAGTCGCATGGCGTCCTGCGGGTCGGTCACGGGTGGAAGGGGTGCGGTCTTGTGCAGACCTGCGACCTGTTCGGCCACCCACTGCAGCCCCGCCTCGCGCAGAACCTGTTCATGCACGTCGGTCAGCAGACGCAATTCTCGCGTGAGTTCGCTGTCCACGGGCATGAGTCTGGCAGTCCGTGCACGTGTGCGCACTAGGGTGATCGCCGTGGACAGGCGCGCACTTCTGCAGTTGGCCATGGTCACGCTTGCGGCTACCGCTCTACCCGCGTGTACCGGAGGCGACACGACCGGTCGGAAGGTGCTGATCGTCGGGGCCGGGATGGCGGGCCTGGCCGCCGCGCGCGCCTTGCGCAACGAAGGCATCGAGGTCGAGGTCATCGAAGGGAACGACCGGGTGGGCGGTCGGATCTGGACCAGCTTCCAGTGGCCCGATGTGCCTATCGATCTTGGGGCATCGTGGATCCACGGGCTGAAGGGGAACCCCATCACCGACCTGGCGAAGGAGGCGGGCGCCACCCTGGCCACGACGTCGTACGACAGCTCCGTCGCGTTCGGTTCCGACGGGCGGGCCCTGTCTGCGAAGGAGCAGCGCGAGGTGGCGGCGATGGGCCGCCGGGTGGCCGCCGCATTGCGCAAGGCGCAGCGCGCCGACTCCGATCAGTCAGTACGTTCGGCCGTTGAATCAGGACTCGACTGGCAGAGCCTCACCCCGTACCAGCGCAGGCTTGCGCGCTTCATCATGATCAGCACCATCGAGGCCGAGTACTCCGGCTCGACCGACGACACCTCCGCCTACTGGTTCGACTCGGTGGGGGAGTTCGAGGGCGAGGACGCGGTTCTCCTGGAGGGCTACTCGGTGGTCATCGACGCACTGGCCGAGGGGGTGCCGATCGTAACTGGGCAGCCCGTGACAGAGATCACCGCGACGTCCGACACGGTCACCGTCACGACCGCCAGTGGCTCATTCACCGGTGACGCGGTGATCGTGACGCTGCCACTCGGTGTCCTCCAGGCCGACACGGTGTCGTTCGAACCGGTGCTTCCCACGGCGAAGCAAGAAGCGATCGAGTCGTTGCAGATGGGCGTGCTCGACAAGGTCTTCCTGCGTTTCCCGACGGTGTTCTGGGACCCCGACGTGGACTGGATCGAATACATCCCCGACAGCCCCGACGAGTGGGCCGAGTGGGTAAGTTTCGCCCGGCCCACCGGTCAGCCCGTTCTGCTCGGCTTCACCGCCGCGGACTTCGCGCGACGCATGGAAGCGGCGTCGGACGCCGAGATTGTGGCCAGCGCCATGACGACCCTGCGAACCATCTACGGACCCGACATCCCGGATCCCATCGGATATCAGATCACCCGCTGGGCCGCCGACCCGTTCGCGCTCGGTTCCTACTCCTTCAATTCGCTGGGGGCACATCCACGGATGCGGGACGCACTGGCCGCCCCGGCCGGCCGGGTCTTCTTCGCGGGTGAAGCCACCGAGCGGGAGTTCTTCGGGACCGTCCACGGCGCGTACCTGTCCGGTGTGCGGGCCGCTGAGGAGGTCCTGGCAGTGTGAGCCACACTCGAGCAGTGAGCGAGGAACCAGTACGCCTGACGGCGACGGTCAGCGGGAGGGTCCAGGGGGTCGGCTTCCGATGGTCGACGGGACAGATGGCGCAGTCGCTGCACCTGGTCGGCCTGGCCCAGAACCTGCCCGATGGGAACGTACGGGTGATCGCCGAGGGCCTTCGCGCTGACTGTCGCACCCTCGTCGAATGGCTCTACGGCGCAGGGCCGCAGTCGGTGCACCGGCCCGGCCGGGTCGATGCCGTCGACGTCGCGTGGGGTCCGGCCGAAGGGACGTTCACGTCGTTCACCTCTCGGTGACCACACTCGAGACGGACCCACGAAGCGCCATTCCTGTACTACGCTCAGTCAAACCTCGAGCACACGGGAGTCACGATGGAGACCACACTGCTGCCCATCGCACTCGGCCTGATCATGCTGGGCCTCGGCCTCAGCCTGACCACCGACGACTTCGCACGGGTGGCGCGCCACCCCAAGGCGGTGGCGATCGCCTTGGTCTGTCAGGTCCTGATCCTCCCGGTGATCTGCTTCGGCCTTGTGGAGTTGTTCAACCTCCCGCCGATCCTCGCGGTCGGGATGATGCTGCTCGCCGCGTCTCCCGGAGGCACGACCGCCAACCTCTACAGCCACCTGTTCCGCGGGGACGTGGCGCTCAACATCAGCCTCACCGCGATCAACTCGGTGCTCTCGGTGTTCACCCTGCCGATCGTGGTCAACCTCGCCATCAACTACTTCGCCCCCGGTGGGGACCGGGTGGGCCTGCAGTTCCAGAAGACGCTCGAGGTCTTCGCCATCGTATTGATCCCGGTGTTCATCGGCATGCTCATCCGGCGCTGGCGGGAGGCGTTCGCACTGCGGATGGACAAGCCCGTACGCATCGGGTCCGCCGTGATCCTGGCGCTTGTGATCGTCGGCGCGGTCATCAGCAACATCGAGATCCTGCGTGAGAACTTCGCCGCCCTGGCCGGCATCACGATCGTGTTCTGCATCCTGAGCCTGACCATCGGCTACACGGTTCCCCGGATCTTCAAGGTCACTGAAGGGGAGTCGATCGCGACTGCGTTCGAAGTGGGCATCCACAACGCGACGCTGGCCATCGTCGTCGCGCAGTCGGTTCTGCTCAGCACCGAGATGTCCCTACCAGCGGCGATCTACGGCGTGCTGATGTTCTTCATCGCCGCGGGGTTCGGGTTCCTGATCAAGCGCCGTGCAGCCAACAACCTGACCCTTGCGCAGGAGCCTGCCCGTTGACTCAACCGCGGGTCAGTGCCACTTGTGGCACATAGGGGCACGCAGGGTCCTCGGCCAGCGGATCCCCTGTAGCCGCGTAGGCCCGTGCCCGCGAGCCGCCGCACAGGTCGGCGTACTCGCACACCCCGCACCGCCCGCCGAACTCCATCGAACGGATCCGAAGCAGCGTGGGGTTGTCCCGGTAGATGTCGGCCAGGGGCTGCTCGCGTACCGATCCGAGCCCCAGCGGCAGGAACCCCGCCGGATAGACCTCTCCGTTGTACGCGACGAAGACGATCCCCTTGCCGTCCCGAGTGGAGGCCGTATGCGCCGATGACCGTCCTCGCTCCGGACCGAGGTGTGCGACGAGTTGCTCGTGCAGCCGGACGTACAGTTCGTCGGCCGGCGCGGGCAGGCCTTCGCGTCGCTGCACGACGACGCGGCGGAAGAACGGCGCCTCCACAGTCCGCACGATGTACCCGTAGTGGGACGCGTCGTACAGGAAGTGGCAGACGTCCTCATGCTCCTGGGGCGTGATCGCGCCCGTCGCCTCGCCGCGTCCGACATGCACCAGGAAGAAGACCTCCCAGATGTGCACGCCGGTCTGCGCCATCAACGCCGCGATGTCGGCGAGTTCATCGACGTTGGCGCGCATCACTGTCGTGTTGATCTGCACCTTCAGTCCTGCGGCCACGAGCGCCCGGATCGCGGGGATCGTCTGGTCGAAGTGGCCAGGGATGCCGCGCACGCCGTCATGAGTGGCGGCGGTGGCGCCGTCGAGGCTCAACGACACCGCCTTGACGCCGGACTCGACCATCGTGTGGATCGCCTCGTCGGTGAGCATGGGCGTGACCGAGGGAGACATCGCCACCGGCACGCCGAGGCTGTTGGCGTACTCGACGAGTTCGAAGGTGTCCTTCCGCAAGAGGCAGTCACCCCCGGTCAGCACGAGGATCGGGTAGGGGCGGCCGAAGCCTGCCACCTGATCGATGAGGCGCCTGCCCTCCTCGGTGCCCAATTCTCCGGGGAGCGCATCCGGCGTCGCTGAGGCGCGGCAGTGTGCGCACGCGAGCAGGCAGGCTCGGGTGACTTCCCAGAACACGAGCATCGGGCGTTGGGCGTAGTCGACGGCGCGTGGCCGGGTGACCGACGTCATGGCTGGGTCCCTTCCAGGATCGAGGCGGCCGTCGCCGCGGCCTGTGTGGTGCATGCGGCCAGTCCCGCGCCTCGGTACGCAGCGCCCGTGAGGTGCAGTCCGGTTGGGGTCAGGCTCTCGATGCGCGCCAAGCGCTCGGCATGGCCCACGGTGTACTGCGGCATCGCGCGCGGCCAACGCTGGACGTACGTCGCGATAGGTGCAGCATCGACGTCGAGGATCCTTGCCAGACCGTCGCGGACCCCGTCGACGATCTCGGCATCCGACATGGACAGCCACCGGGTGTCCCCGGTGCGACCCACCATGGATTTGATCAACACCACGTCCTCGTTGGCCAGGTGTGGCCACTTGTTGGTCAACCACGAGCAGCCGACGATGAACTCGCGCTCGATCGGCGGGACGAGGAACCCGGTGCCGGGTGGCAGCGGCGGAACATCCGCGGCGCGTAACGCGAGAGTGGCGTTCGCCACGTCGACGTAGCTGATCGTGTCGAGGACGGCAGACAGCTCGGGCGCGGTGGCACGCACCAAGTCGGCCGTGACGTAGGCAGGCGTGGCGAGCACGCCGTTGTCGGCGGTGAGGTCGTCGCCGCGCCAGCCCGTGCCGTCAGGTTCCAGGCTCGTGGCCGGCGTGCCCAGCCGCACGTCGCCCACAGCGTCGGCCAGTGCGTGCGTCAGCCGCCCCATTCCCCCGCGCAGTGAGACCAGCGGCGCCTGACGCCTGCCGGTGGGCTTGACGCGACGTTTCCGCATGGACAGATAGACACTGCGGTTTCCCGATGCGATGGCGTAGATCTCGGGGACCGTGCTCTTGGCGCTCAGCTGGGCCGGATCGCCGGCGTGCACTCCGCCGAGCAGCGGTTCGACCATCCGGTGGTAGACGTCGCCGCCGAAACGGGGTCGGACGAGGTCGGCGATCGAGGGGTCGCTGCCGGACTTGGTTGCGGGCAGCACGATGTCGAACCCCGCACGAGCAACTCCGGCGGGCGAGAGCAATCCCGAACGTAGCAGGGGCACCAGGCGATCCGGCAGACCGAACGCGGCACCCGGTGGGATGGGCCGCAGCCTGCCACGCGACCAGATGTACGAGCCGCCGCCCTGCGGTTCGATGATGTCGTCAGTGAGCCCCAGGTCATCGATGAGTTGTCGCAGGTCCGCGCCGCGGGACAGGAACGCATCCGGCCCGACATCGACGGGTAGTCCCTCGACGTCCACGGTGGCGACTTTGCCCCCGAGGTGGGCAGTGGCCTCGAGCACGGTGACCGACGAGGCGCCACGGCGCAGGTAGTAGGCCGTGGCGAGTCCGCTGATGCCCGATCCGATGATCAGGGTGGAACCTGCCACGTGACCCATTGTCTCAGCCGTCGGATCCACGGGAACGAAATGCCCCGTTCGACCGATGCCCCACAGTTCTGGACGGGAGTAGCGTCCGCGGCATGCGTCGATTGATCATCGCCCTCGCGGCGTCCGCTGTAGCTGTGCCACTGGCCGCCGGTCCCGCGACCGCCGCGCCACTGAAGAGTTGCGGACCGGTCAAGATGGCCGGCCTCCCGCAACCCCTGGCGATCAAGGTCAAGGTGAAGAACCTCAGCTGCGCGGACGCCACCTTGCTGTGGACCTCCTACATCTCCACCGGTGGTGCCCTCGCCCCGCCGCTCGATGAACTAGTCGCCAGTTGCAAGGACGGCCCCAAGGCGGCGCGGAAGAAGGCAGCGAAGGTCAACCGGCTTGCGATCGTGTGCCGCAAGGGCAAGGTCGTGACCACCGCGTGGGCACTGGGCGGCTGAGCCTTCTCTACGATTGGCCCCATGCCCGCCGAGAGCTTGGTCGTCTGTCTCGGGGACAGCAACACCCAAGGGCAGTTCAGTGCCAACTACGTGAAGCGGCTGCAGGACCGCTGGCCGGGGACGCGTTTCATCAACGCCGGCGTCAACGGCCAACTCGCCTACAACATCACGCAACGCCTCGACGAGGTGGTCGCGCAACAGCCCGACGTGGTCACTCTGCTGGTCGGCACGAACGACGTGAACGCCCAGTTCGACGCGTCCTGGGCGGCCCGCTACCGCAAGCAGCAGCGCCTGCCCGTCGACCCGACGCGGTCTTGGTTCGGCGAGCAGATCGACGTGATCCTGACGCGGCTCAGCGAGACTCCAGCCCGGCTCGCTGTTCTGGACCTCCCGCCCCTCGGCGAAGACCTGGCCAGCCGCATGAATCAGCTGGTGGATCAGTACAACGACACATTGCGCGACGTTGCCGCCCAGCACAGCGTGCCCGTCCTTCCCTTGCACGAGCGACTGGTGGCGCTGCTGCCTGAGGCCGATCCGCCCCCGTATGCCGGGGACCTATGGCTGGTGTTTCGATCCATGCTTCGGCACGCGGTGCTGCGGCAGAGTTGGGACTCGATCAGTGCCCGCAACGGGCTCACGCTGCTCACCGACAACCTGCACCTCAACGATCGGTCCGCCGATGTGGTGGCCGATCTGATCAGTGAGTTCCTCGACGCTCGGGTCTAGCGCACTTCAGATCTCGATGTTCCCCCGCCAGCCGCCCGTAGCCGTGCCCCGGTTCTCGATGAAGTCCTTGAACCGGCCGAGGTCGGCCTTCACGCGGTGATCGTCGGCGCCCACCAGGCTGCCGACGGTCTCGGCAGGAGTGTCGGGCGCCCAGTCGATCTGCACCATCACTTTGGTCCGACTGTCCGACAGGTGATGGAAGGTCACCACACCGGCGTTGGTCCTTCCGTCGATGCTGCGCCAGGCGACGCGTTCTTCAGGATGTTGCTCGGTGATCTCGGCGTCATATTCGTGCTCGACGCCCGCGATCTTCGTCTTCCAGTGCAGGTGGGTGTCGTCGATCTGCGTGACGGACTCGACCCCCTTCATGAAGTGAGGGAATTCCTCGAACTGGGTCCATTGGTCGTAGGCGACGTGGATCGGGACGTTGACTTCAATGGATTCTTCAATGGTTGCCATGGCGCCCACTACCCGGGGACCGCGGAGGTAAGCCGGTACCCGGTCGGCCCGAACGCCGACGTGCCCTCAGTCGATCAGCGTGCTCACCAGAGCTCGACCAGCGTCACCCCCAAGCGGCGGTATGTAGGAAGAGCGCGTTCGTCACGGGTGGCGAGGGCCAACGAGTGGTGCGCGGCTGTCATGCCCACCAGTGCGTCGTACACCGATCCGCCCGCGATACCGAGTTCCGCGAGTTGTGTGAGCAGCTGCACGTGCTCGTCCGCAGGTAGGAATCGCGTCTCGGGGAAGTTGAGTCCGATCACCCGCGACACCGTTGCTGGGCTGCGCCGCGCAGGGGCCGGCAGCCTGGTCAGGACTGAATACGTCTCGAAGGCGGCGTGTCCTGCCAGTCCGAGCGACCTCTTCGCGACCTGTCTGAGGACCTGTTCGTGCGAGGGGTGGTCAGCCACGATCAGCGGTACCGCCGCGCTGGTGTCCAGCAGCAGCGGCTCAGCGCTGGCCGGCATCCCGCAGGGCCCGAACGAGGTCGTCGTCGATGGGCGTTCCCGAGACAGGGATCACCGTGCGGCCGGCCTCCTCGGCGAGACCGTCCGAGCTCACGGGTTCGATCCGCACCCCGGCGCCGTCGCGTACCAGTTCCACTTCCCCGGGTCGGAAGCCGAGTTCGTCCCGCAGGGACTTGGGGATCACCACCCTGCCTGCCATATCAATGGTTGTACGCATGCCATAAGATTACCAGGAACATGCCATTTCTTGCGGACTGCGGTGGCTGTCGCACGACGTCAACGGGGGGATGTCGGCCACCCTGCGACGTCATGGGCGCTGTTGCTGGCCTTGATCGTCCGCGATACGGCCTACCTCAGTACCCGTACCCTGGATGACTCCAGCGTTGGTGCTCGTACTCCTTGCCGAAACAGGAGCACGGTTCATCGCCTGTGCCAGACCAGCCGTATCGCTGCGGTTCCTTGTCATGCCACGTCGCGAGATTCACCGGGGTGCTCGGTGGCAGTCGCATCAGGGGCAGGGTCGCTTCGAGCCGTCGGCGCACGACGTTGCGCCCCTCGACTTCGGGGTCCTGGTAGAACACCGGCCCCGTGGGTCCGACGATGAGGTTCGGGTCGTGGGCCGTGAGGTTGTGCTCCAGGTCGAGGCTGGACACGGTCGCCCCATCGGCGGCGTCGCGGCTGCCGTGCCCCTGCCAGCGCGAGGAGCGGTACACGATGGACCATTGCACCCCGATGGTCCGGAAGTAGCGGGGGACCTTCGCCCACCATTGCCCGTCCTTCTTCTGGACCTGGTCGCGGGGTACCTCGAGGGCGGTAAGCATCTCGTCGGACAGCAGTGCGTGGGGTCCCAGGTGTTCGCGCAGGAACGCCGTCGGCCACACACAATGCACCCAGTTCCCATACCCGTAGGCGGACTGATCGGGCAGTTGCCGGTGCTCGGAGCCGATGATGTGCCAGCCGGAGCGGCCACCCGCATCGGCCACGTCCAGTGGCACGCTCACGTGGTCCAGCCCCTGTGCAGTCCGGATGAGCGAGTCCATCAGCCGTGCGGGGTTCTCGCCGAACACGATTGCCTGACAATGCATCTCTTCTCCGTCTCAGTCGGCGCACCAGGCGCAGCGGATGGTGGTCCCGGGCGGCAGTTTGCGGATCTCGTTCATCACGCGGTTGGCGAGTACCCAACTCGAGACGTTGTAGTAGCGACCCTTGTCCCGCCGCAGCCTGCGCGGGCCACGCTCGTCGATCACTAGGTCCGGTTCGGTCGCGTCCTGGCGGCACGAGGCCTTCAGGTCGAGTTCCCCGATCGTCGTGCACGTCGTCTCGCGTCCGCGCCGCGTGATGAGCGGGTCCTGACCGTTCTGGTCCAGCGTCCACTGGCTGCCGACCGTGCTGAAGTAGCGCGGGACTCTGACCATGAGCACGCCGTCGCGCGTCTGCACATCCGACTGCAGCGCTGTGCCGTAGGTCAGCGCTTTCGGGTGGGCGAGCGCCTGCGGTCCGATGCTCTCCAGGATCGTGTCCGCAGGCAGGGCGAAGTCCACCCACTGCTCGCCGTCGGTGGTGCGCTGCACCCATGCCGATCGGTGCTTCGGAAGGCCCGTCGGGTGTGTCGTCGGGTCGAGGGGTACCCACAGTTGTGCCCGTGGGTACCCCTCGGGGGCTGTCAGGTCGTCGAGGATGCTCTCGGTGTCATCACCGATGAGCCACGCGGTCAGGGACATGCTTCAAGGCAACTACGGATTCGCCGCTGGCAGGGGCTCGCATTCGGATCTGTGGAGAAGCGATGGGCCCACATCGGGAGACGCTCAGGGCGATCGTTCCAGGAGTATGGCAGGTGGCCGGCGGGACAGCTCGCCGGTCCTCAGTCCCGTCGGTGGTAGTTGTGGGCGGTGGTCTTGTGAACCGTCCCGAGCGGACTTGTCCACACCATGTCGTGCCGCGGTGTGCTGGGGTCGTGTTCGACCGTCCAGGCGGAGTGGGTCTTGACCCGGTGGTGGTGCCGGCAGAGACCGGCGAGGTCCGTTGCCCGAGTTGTGCCCCGAGGCCACGGGACGATGTGATCGCAGTCGGCGAACTCCGCGCTGCGATGGCACCCGGGGAAGCGGCAGGTGAGGTCGCGGGCTTTGACCGCGTTGCGGATCCGCTCGGGGATCCGGTAGGTCTCGGCACTGAGATCGACCAGACTCCCCGACACGGGATCGGTGACGAGTCGGCGCCAGCGTGCGTCGGGCGAGAAGCACAGGGACCGTGCCAACTCGGAGGTGATCGGGCCGAGGCGCTTGGATTCGGCCCCGTACTCGTTGTCGCCGATCAGGGTGTCAGCCGGAATGACGACGTCGACGTTGATCCGGTAGGTGCAGTGGGCCGCCAGGAAGCCCGCGAGGGCATCCGCGCGGCGCTGCTCCTTGGTGCGGTCCTCGCCCTGCTGGTACGGATCGGCGCACTCGGGGCTGGCCGCCAAGGACTCGAGAGCTTGCATAAACGCCTCGGCCACCTCGACGGACACGTACGCGTAGATGTCCGCCATGCCGTGGCCGCGGGGAGTCACACTCACCCCGCGGTTGTCGAGGGCCTTCTTGCGCAGGGTTGCGTCGGGGTCGTGGTCACAGGTCAGGCCGAGCAGGTAGCGGCGCAATTCGTGAGGGGTGTGGTCGAGCGCGTACTCGAGGGCGAGGAGTTCCAGGTGTTCGCGCCGCGGGTCGGGTATTTCATGCAACTCGTCGACGATGCGCTGTGCCTTCGTCAGGTCGATGCGGCCCTCTGCCAGGGCGGTCCACACCACCTCGCGGGAACACAACTCCACGCTGACGTCGGTGAGATGCTCGGCCGAGCGCGGTGACATCGCCAGCGTCACCGCGACGGTCTCGGCTGTCCCGGACATGGGGTACCCAAGGGCTCGGATGCGGGAGTCGACCTCGGTGATGATCGCGGCCTGCTTGGCCTGCAGCGACCGGATGCTGCGTGCGACGTCCGTGAGTTCTTCCACGAGCTGCTGGTCGTCGAGTGCCCGTGCGTCGGCCAGCGTGGCGCTGACGGACGGGAAGGGGTCTTCCGGGATTTCGGGCATACCTCAGTATAGAACACATGTTCGAAAGATGGAAGGGCCTGGGGATAGTCATTACAGTGTGTTCCGTCAGGTTGCGGCCCGACGGGCATCCTCGCCAGACGGCAGGACAGACCCCCACCCGCACGATCCATTTCGTGCTGCGCGGGGGTTCTGGTGCCGCTGCTTCGGTCGTCGGCGGAGTCGCTGTTGGCGCAACTCCTCAACGATCATGCGGTGCCGCGGTTGACGAGACAGTTCGTGATCGATGTGGGCTACATGCCGTCGTCCAGCGAGGTCCGCTCCTGGCAGTCGTCGCTTCCTGTGCTATTGGCCGATCTGAACGAAGCAGGTTTGGCCGGCGTGGAAGTGCTCGTCGAACACCGTCTGCCGCTGTCCAGCAAGCGCACCGACGTGATCGTCGCGGGCAACGACGCGAGGACAGGTGCGCCCACCTACTTGGTGGTCGAGCTCAAGCAATGGAGCCGCGCACAGGCAGACCCGGACGACGTCGAACTGGTAACGGTCGACGCATACGGATCGCGGCCCGTTCTCCACCCCGGCAAGCAGGTGCAGAACTACGTGCAATACATGCGCGACTTCGTGCGTGTACTCGAGTCGGATCCGAATGCCGTGTCCGGCGCGGCCTACCTTCACAACGCCTCCGAGAACTCCGTGGCGTCGCTGCGGCTGCGGCCCGAAACGCCAGCCAGTCGGCTGTTCACCGGTGAGCAGCGCGGTATCTGGCTGGAATACCTGGCGGAACGGTTTGCCCCGGAGCCGGGCGCCTCTGCGGCAGATGTGCTGCTGGCGTCTGCCGTCGCGCCCAGCAAACAACTCATGAAGCTGGCCGCGCAGGAGATCAAGGACCGGGAGCAGTTCGTCCTTCTCGACGAGCAGGAGGTCGCTTACCGGCTGGTGCTCAATGCCGTGCGACAGGCTATTCGGGAGGACCACAAGTCGGTGGTCGTGGTCACCGGCGGGCCGGGCAGCGGCAAGAGCGTGATCGCGCTGTCACTGCTCGGTGAGTTCTACCGGCAAGGGCGAACGGCCGAACACGCAACAGGTTCGAAGGCGTTCACAGAGACGTTGCGCAGGGTGGCGGGGAATCGGGACAGCCGGGTGAAACAACTGTTCGGCTACTTCAATCAGTTCGCCGTCGATGAGCCGAACTCGCTGGACGTCCTGATCCTGGATGAGGCCCACCGCATCCGGGAGAGCAGCAACAACCGATTCACGAAGCGGACGCAGCGTTCCACCAAGCCGCAGATCGAGGAACTGATCGACGTCGCGCGGGTGCCCGTCTTCCTGCTGGACGAACATCAGGTCGTGCGACCAGGGGAGATCGGGACGGTCGCGGCGATCCGGCAGGCGGCGCAGCAGCGAGGTCTTTCGATCCACGAGGTCGAACTTGACGCACAGTTCCGCTCGGGCGGATCGCGGCTTTACGAGGAATGGGTCCTGCGTCTGCTCGGACTCGCCGACGGTGGACCAGTCGAATGGACCGGGGACGACAACTACACATTGCTCGTGGCGGACACTCCCGAGGAGATGGAAGTTGTGCTGGCCCAGCGGCGGGAGCGGGGATATGACGCCAGGATGTCTGCGGGGTTCTGTTGGCCATGGTCGGACGCGGTGCCTGGTGAGCCGCTGGCGCCCGATGTGCGGATCGGGCATTGGGCCAGGCCGTGGAACAACAAGGAGGAACGTCGCCACGATGGCGCCCCGGCGCGGTCACTGTGGGCGACCCAGGACGGGGGCTTCGACCAGGTCGGGTGCGTATACACCGCGCAAGGATTCGAGTACGACTGGTCAGGAGTGATCCTCGGCCCGGACCTTGTGTGGCGCGACGGCCACTTCATCGCCGACGTGACCGAATCCCGTGACCCCGCCTTCCGCGGGAAGAGCGCGGACTTCGACACCTTCGTCCGCAACGTCTACAAGGTGCTGCTGACTCGTGGGATGGTCGGGACCGTCGTCTACTCCACAGACACGGGGACGCGTGCGATGCTGAAGGGACTGGTGAACGGTGACGATTGAGGACCTGACGGCGGCGATCCGCCAGTTCGCCGTCGAGCGGGACTGGGAGCAGTTCCACACCCCGAAGAACCTCGCGATGGCGGTGTCCGGCGAGGCCGGGGAACTGGTCGCGGAACTGCAGTGGGCCAGTGGCGAGGAGTCGCTGACACTAGAGAAGCGGGCCGCGGTCGCAGCCGAGATGGCCGACGTTCTCATCTACCTGTGCCGGTTGGCGGACGTGCTCGACGTCGACCTGATCGTGGCTGCGGAACGGAAACTGGAGGCCGACGGTCGGCGGTACGCGGTGGATGAGGTGCGTGGGAGCGCAGCCAAGCGGCGCTGAGCGCCGGTGGACTGGGCGCCGGTTTTCACAGCCCGCCCATGTCAGACCCCCGGGCTAGCGTGGTGGTGAGAGGACGGGGGAAGCATGGAGGAGTTGCAGCAGTGGCCGGAGGAGGACCTCTGGTCCAAACTCGGTGAGGCAATTGGCCGGGAACGGATCGACATCCTTTTCGAGTTGGGAAGCCGTGCGTCGCAGCGCGACGACTTTGCGACCGCGAGCACCTTGTGGCAGGAGATCGAGGCAGCTGCACAGGAGTCGGGGGACGTGGAGATCGCGGCGGAGGCCATTCGGTTGCAGGGTGGGGCCGCCTTCTTCGCAGGTGACTACGATGCGGCCGTCGAGCTTTACCGACGGGCGGCGAAGGGGCACGAAGAGGCTGGCCGCGCGCGGGACACCGCTGGCGCCTTGTGGTGTCTGGCCGACTGCTACCGGGCGCTGAGCGATTTCGAGAGCCAGCTCGGTGCGGCGCGTGAGGCTCGCACCATCGCCGAGTTCGAAGCCGAGCACAGCATGGCCGGCGACGCCTGTCTGCTCGAGGCGCGGGCGTTGTACGCGCTGAATCAGGATGCCGAGGCCGTCACGGCCTGCACGGCGGGACGTGACCACTACCGCAGCGCCGAACGGCCCGACAAGGTGGCGCAGATCGACGACTTCGCGGTGACCGTGCACCTCTACCTGGGAAACTTGGACGAGGCACTCGAACTCGCGCGCGGCTGCTTGGTCCTTGCCCGCACGTCGTCGTCGGAGGAGGACGATCCGTACGCTCGACTTCGCCTCGCCGAGGTGTTCCGACGTCGTGGCGACAGTGACCAGGCGCTTGAGCACGCGGGTCTGGCAATGACCTCGTACCGCGCGCGCAACGACCTGATCGGTGCCGCGTGGTGTGAGCAACTCCGGGCCGAGGCGCTGTTCGACAAGGGTGATTCGGCGCTGTCCCTCGAGGCCTTCGCGGATGCCCGCGTTCTGTTCGATGCGACTGGTCGTGACTTCGATGCGCTGCGCTGCGAGACTCGCTACGCCATCGTTCAGCACTACATCGGGGACTACCATCAGGCGGCTCGTGTCAACCGGCGTCTGGTCGGTGCCTTCAGCCGACTCGATGACTCCGAGGAGGTGCGGTGGACCATCGTGCGTCTGCTGGACAACCTGAACGAGGACGGGCTGCACGCCGAGTGCCTTGAGGCCGCCGAGCAGTATATGGACGCGTGGCCCGACGGATCGACGGCCGAAGATCCGACGTATCGCGAGTTTCTCGGACTGTACGCGCTGGCCCTTGAGGCCAACGACAAGGCCGACCAGGCGACGGCGATCGCGAACCACGTCATCGCGCACACCCCGGCGCGTGAGGCGCGGATCGGGACGGCCTATTGCTACGAGGTGCGCGGTCGCAGCCAGTTGGACAGTGATGAAGCTGCGGCGAGTCAGGACTTCTCCCACGCGATCGCGCTGCACCTAGCCCGCGGCCGGGTCGACCGGGCGCGTGAGCTGTCGAAGTACTTCCTGCCCACCGACGGGGACGGTGGGGCGCGTGGCGGTAGCGGTGCGCAACAGGCGCCGGTTGGCGGGGAGGCGGGCCACGGGTGAACGCCCGCGCGGCGCTACCGCGAGACGGTCATTTGCACCGTGTAGCGGCGATCTCCCAACGATGTCGTGAAGACCGCCTCGATCCGGGTGTACCCCTGTGCGCGAGCCTGACTGATCGCCATCTCCCGGGCGCTGTCCGTGCTGTCCGCCACGACTTCGTAGCTGGTGATCATGTGTGCCAGTGTGCCAGGGCGAGCGGCGGAGAGCCGTCGACGGACGGCCGAGATCTGTACCCGTGGTGACTAGTTCTGTGAGAAGGGTCGGACCCGGTTGCCGGTCGCCGCAATGGGCGCGATGGTCGAGATCCGGTCGGGCTCGACGTCGTCTACTAGGTGAGAAACCACCGCCCACGTGCGATGCAGCATGGCCCGGCTCCGGCGCAACTTCGTGGTGCCCTTCATTTCTGTTCACCCCAATCGTCT
>RRZT010273873.1_pt1 | contig 15609 bp, 16 predicted proteins | sample 2165551 | NCBI WGS metagenome assembly RRZT01 (sample SAMN10456910, study PRJNA506462) | wastewater metagenome | biome: wastewater; feature: sludge; material: wastewater sludge; isolation source: wastewater sludge with Escherichia coli K12::gfp cells carrying plasmid... | place: USA: Moscow, Idaho... | reverse complement strand
CATAATAAGAAGTAGTCCCCGCAGATGCTGTAACAGGAGTTGGAGGAGAGCTGCTCCCAGTTCCTCCTGTCTCTGCATTATACCACAATAATCCACTTCCTACAGCAGATAATGAAGATGCCGCTGCATTTTGACAGTAAGTGACTGGTGTAGTCACTTGTGGCAATGAAGGCATAGCATTTACAATTACATCAATCTTAGCTCGAGAGCTTTCGCAGCTATTAGTCTGGCTAACATAATACGAAACAGTGCCTACCGTTGTGGTAGATGGGGTAGGAGGAGTAGTGCTGCCTATGCCACCTGTAGGTGTAGTATACCACAGTAAATTTGAGCCGGTAGCATTCAATGGTAAAGACTGGGAGTTTTGACAATAGGTAACCGGAGAAACAACAGTTGGCAGGCTTGTTGTGCAAGAAGGAACATCATACAATACATTTGCATTTACATCAACCGAAGGTCTTACACTATTGTTGTTGCAGTACAGTTTTACTTTTATATAATAATCACCTGATGTTACATTGTAATTGTTTACAGCAGGACTGCGACTATTTAACCAACCTTTTGCGCCATCACTCATATAAGTTGTCGCAGTAATTTGCGTTTCTGTCTCCGTGCCATCAGTATTTTTTTTAACTAAAAAAGTCCAATTTCTAACAAAAGAAAGGCTTCTAAGATTTAGTAAACCACTTGTACCAGCTGGGATAGTGAAATTTTTGCTTTTCAGATAATAATATTGATCTGTGCTATAATAGCCGTTAGTGCTTATCCACATACTGTTTTGTCCATTACCAAGATCTGCATAGCTCCATCCTGTATAGGTTATTCGGGTATTTGATTGTAATGTAGTGCCGTCTGGCTTAGTTAGTAGCCAATCACTATCAGCCATATCAATAGGCATCAATGTGCCATCATCATTTCTTCCTGTAGAAAGGTCTACAGAAACCTGTTGTGCATTTGCAAAAAAGCAGTAATACACTAACAAAATTAAAATTTTTTTCATGCATTGTTGTTTTTACAAATTAGAATAGTTTATAAATTTATCTTAAAAGAAGTTTCCATTTGTCTATAATTTCACTTTTTTTCCATTTATCAGCCTCTTTATGAGACTTTTTTATTAATCCTTCTAACAAGAATGGATCATCTATGAGGGTTTGTAAGATAGTTCTGAAGGCAGGCTTGTCTTTAAGAGGTATAAGAAAACCATTATTTTCAGTGATGATTTCCGCTGGCCCTGTGGGGCAATCGTAGCTCAATAGTACATTCCCGCAAAACATCGCTTCAATGAGTGTAGTAGGTAATCCTTCAAACAAAGAAGTCATACAAAATATTTTGGATTCTTTATAAAGTTGAAACATTTTATCAGGAGACAGACTCCCCGCAAATTTAACTTTATCAATTTTCAGCTGTCTAGCGTATGCTATCAACTCTTTTTCCTGTATACCCGTTCCGGCTATAGTCACAGTCCAATCTTCTGGTAATACTATATCTTTAATAATATCTAAAAAATCTTTTACATTTTTCTCAGGGTCGAGTCTACTTGCTACTAAAATATTATTGTTTTTTTCGTTAATATTTAAAACATAGTTCTCAAATTGATCACCTATAATATTGGGGATTTTAATACTATATGGGTTTAATTTTTTATAGTATTCTAAAGAAGACTCTGTTAGACAGACAATTCCTTTAAGTTTTTTATACCTGTGTCGGAGTAAATTATAATATATTAAACCTCCAGTTTTGTAATTTATATGTTCCCACGCTATAGTTTTATGAGCACATTCCGTAAAGGTGAGATAGGTTGCAAGTTTATACCAACAGGGAATGATGATATCATAATGATTCTCGTTTTTTGAAATCCAGTCTTGTAGTAACAAAAGCACTCCCCAGTCGTAGAGATTATGCAATAAGTTATTAAGTTTCCCTTTAACCCGAAAGGTGGATTTAATTTTTTTTGCACGTTCAAATTGAGGCGTAGCAAAAGAATCTATATATATTTTTTCAACCCGGTCATCAATAGGAAAAAAATCCTGATGTGGAGTCATTAAAAACAAAATAGTTACATCATATCCATCTTCTATAAGATTTTTTGTAAGATTTGAAATTGATTTTGATATGCCGTTTTGTTTAATGTTTTGATAGTAAATTAATAATATTTTTTTCTTCAATTGTGTTGTTTCTTCAAAAGTAATAAAAAAATTAATTGCGTACAGTTTTATTTTATCTTTTATACATTTTTAGTTGCAAATAATTATATTTGCAATAAAATTTAAAATGATGAATACAGAAGAAATATTGCAGATTGTCCTAGAAACAGTTAAGAAATTTTCTGATAACAATGGAATTGAGATTGAAGGAGAAGTTTCGCCTCTTCAAAGACTTATTGGTAAGAGTGGTATTTTTGATTCTATGGATTTAGTAAACTTTTTAGTAGATCTGGAAGAAGTTTTAGAAGAAAAGTATGACAAGTCATTTAGCTTACAGGATGAGAGAGCTATGTCGCGTAGCCATAGTCCGTTTATGAATCCGGAAGAACTTTCTAAATTCATAGTTGAGCTGAATACTTATGAATAAAACAATTTTCATTACGGGCAACAGAAAGGGAATTGGACAACATTTAACAAATTACTATTTAGAAAAAGGTAATAATGTTTTACGATGCAGCAGAACTGCATTAGATTTAGTGCACACCAATTACAGGCATTTTATCTGCGACGTCACAGATGAAAAAAATGTTAAAGAAACTATAAGGCTCGCAAAAAATGTTTTTGGAGGTATTGATGTTTTGATTAATAATGCAGGTATTGCTTCAATGAATCATTCGATTCTAACTCCAGGTTCCACCGTAAAAAAAGTTTTCGAAACTAATTTTTTTGGTAGCTTTTATTTTGCTCGGGAATGTGCAAAGACTATGAAGAGTAAGGGTGGAAGGATCATAAACTTTTCTACAGTTGCAGTTCCCATGAATCTTGAAGGTGAATTGATCTATGCCTCTTCAAAATCTGCAGTAGAAAAAATGACAAAAATAATGGCTCGGGAAGTTGCCGATTTTAAAATTACGGTAAATGCAATCGGCCCCTCTCCAATTTTTACAGATCTTATAAAAGTTGTTCCAAAGGATAAAGTACAAGAACTGCTTTATAAACAAGCGATTCATAGATTGGGAAATTTTGAAGACGTAGAAAATGTTTTAGATTTTTTTATTTCTGACAAAAGCGATTTTATTACTGGGCAAATAATATATTTAGGTGGCTTATGAAAATTTCTGATTTTAAGAATCATAGAGGTGTAGCGATTATTGAGAGTAACTCTGAGTATACTTACCAAGATTTAGCACAAAGAATTGATGAGTTAAGCATTGAACTTACAAAATTGATAGAAAATGATGATGTGATATGTATAAACTCGGATTATAGCTTTAACAGTATCGCGTTACTATTTGCTGCAACCATCCGAAACTGTATTATCGTTCCGATTGTTCCAACAGCTCAATCAGAATTTGAAAATAAGATTACGGCAGCAGCAGTAAATAAAATTATTTGTTTTGAAGAAAATAAACTAATAATTAAAAAGGTTTCAAATGATGGTCAGGTTTTTCCAACACAATATAAAGAAATCTTAAATGGAGGACATTCAGGATTAGTATTGTTTTCAAGCGGAACCACAGGTTCCCCAAAAGTAATGGTTCACAATCTAAGTGAGATAATCAATGATTATAAAACCCCAAAGAAAGCCAGAAACCTTAATTTTTTATTGTTTTTGCTGTTTGATCATATCGGTGGGATCAATACCCTTCTTAATTGTCTAAACAACGGAACAACAATAACAATTCCTTTAAATCGCAATCCTGAATATATTTTGCAGATTATAGAAGATAAGAAAGTACAAATTTTACCTACTACACCTACTTTTTTAAATCTCATATTGATGAATGAAAACTTTGAAAAGTATGATCTTTCATCATTAAAAATGATTACTTATGGTACAGAGAGAATGCCGCAGGCTCTTTTAGATAAGCTAAAGATCAAGATTCCTCATGTGAAATTTTTGCAAACTTTTGGCACAAGTGAAACAGGAATTATGAAAACCGAAAGTAAATCCTCTACAAGTTTGTTTTTTAAAATAGTTGATCCAAATTATCAGTATAAAATTGAAAATGATCAACTTTACTTAAAATCTAAAAATCAAATTAAAGAATATATTAATCATGAAAGCAATCAGTTCGAAGAAGACTCATGGTTTGCGACAGGGGATATTGTTGAGACAGATGAAGATGGCTTTATAAGAATTATCGGCCGGATTAACAATATTATTAATGTTGGTGGACTGAAGGTTTTCCCGAAAGAAATTGAAGATGTTATTAATGAGGTTACAGGAGTTGTAGATACAACTGTTTATTCTAGAAATAGTATCATAACAGGTCAGATGGTATGTGCAGATATTGTTATAAAACCGGATGTAGATAAAAAAATAATTAAAGAACAGATTTTAAAAAATTGTAGAGAAAAGTTAGAAAAGTATAAAATCCCAAGTAAAATATCATTATCGGATTCACTATCATTTTCTTCAAGGTTTAAAAAAACAACAATGAATTAATATGAAATTTATTTTCTTTAGATTTATACTATACTTTCACACATTTCTTGAAAGGCTTTATATGAAAGCTTACATAGTGGTATGCAAAAGCCAAGGTATGAAGATTGGCAAAGGAGTGAAAATTTTCGGACGGGTTAATTTTGGTTCTGAACCATATTTAATTGAGATTGGAGAAAAAACTCAGATTGCCAATGGTGTAAGTTTTGTAAATCATGGTGGTACAACAAAAACCATCCGCAGGCTTTCAGGCTTTGAGAATGTAAGAATTTTTGGAAGAATCAAAGTAGGGAGAAACTGTACAATAGGATCAAATTGTATCATTCAACAAAATGTCGAAATTGGTGATAATTGCATTCTAGGAGCCAGTTCAGTACTTACACATTCAATGCCAAGTAATTCTGTCTTTTCTGGAAACCCCGCTAGATTCGTTTGTACAACAGAGCAATATGCAGAATCAATTTTAGAGAACAATACAGAGTATCCTAGAGAATTAGAGAGAAATAGAAAATCTTTAGATAATTGGCTTAAAAATAATCTTCCGAACGAGTACAAACCTATTAAAAGTAATAAGCATAGATTGAACTGAGATATCGAACGAGCATCGAACAAGGGATATGCAACGGATATACAACTATCGAAGAATGGATATACAATGGATATAGAAACCCAGTACTACAAACATACAAAAACTTGCAATTCAAATAATTGCGATTCTTAATGCGACAAAGTTTGGCGCATAAAGTACTTTAAATATTTATAAACTGTTTTAGAAATAAACAGCTCTTTCATCTTTTATCTTATTTTTCATCTATTATCTAATTTTCTTTCATCTACTTTGAAAAAAATTATAAAACGTCAGCTTTTGACGTTACCCCATAATAGATTTGCTTCATCATCCAGCTGATGATAAAATTTATTGATTAACTTAAAAAACAATTATTATGGGAAAATTATATGACTCATTACTTTCCGGCACCTCCGGCCGAACAGGCCGCATTGTGGTAGCCAATGTCTATGGAAACGAAATTACAAGAGTAAGACCAAAGAAAAGAACCAGCCAGCCGACAGCTAAGCAGCTGCTTATACAGAATAGGATGAAGCGCTGCGCAGAGTTCCTGCAATCCTACCGCGGATATGCCTGCAAGCACTTCGGAGCGAGAAGCGGGATGAAGTCCTGCTATAATCTGGCGATGACCAACCTGATGGAGAATTTTAATATCAATTATAAAGATTCTACGATCATACCGGATTATCCGAAGATTTTCTTTTCAAAGGGGAATTTGCTTGCTGCGCTTCCTTTATCGGCAAAAGTGATAGGCGGACAGATAGAGATATCCTGGCAGAATAATGCAGCAGGCGATGCAGAAAGAGAAGCTGACGTTGCACAAATTCTATTAGCTGCAGAGGACGAAAATCTGACAGCCTTTGTGGAAAACGCTGCTGCCAGATCGGATGGTTCTTACACTGCCAATATCCCTGTTGGCTTTCAGGGAAAATCTTTACATATTTGGCTAGCCTTTCGCTCAGCCGATGGTGAACAGGTTTCTAATTCTCAGTATTTAGGATCGTTTTCATAAATAAACACCAGCCCGGAAAATCCAGCCTGTTTTTTTTCCGGGTTAAAAAAAGTTAATTTATTTTGCAGCGAAAAAACATTAGCCTGTAAAAGATTATCTTTGCGAATTATTTTACTGGATGAAGAAGCTTGTCATTATTCCGACTTATAACGAGAAAGAAAACATCGAAAAGATCATTTCGGCAGTTTTTGCTCTGCAGCAGGATTTCCACGTGTTGGTGGTAGATGATTCTTCACCGGATGGAACGGCTGAGATTGTTAAAAAACTTCGTGAAAAGTATCCATTACAGCTTCATCTTACGGTGAGAAAAATAAAGGATGGGCTTGGTAAAGCTTATATCCACGGCTTCCAATGGGCTATTCATAACGATTATGATTTTATTTTTGAGATGGATGCCGATTTTTCTCATAATCCAAATGATCTAATTAAACTTTACGAAGCCTGCAAAAGTGCAGATATGGCGGTGGGCTCTAGATACTCTCAGGGCGTGAATGTTGTAAATTGGCCGATGGGAAGAGTGTTGCTTTCTTACTTTGCCTCAAAATATGTAAGATTCGTGTTGGGGTTGCCAATCCATGATACTACGGCTGGTTTTGTGTGCTTTCGAAAAGAAACACTCTTAGCTATTGGGCTGGATAAAATCAAGCTGAAAGGCTATGGTTTCCAGGTTGAGATGAAATACCGGGTATTCAAGAAAAATCTTAAAATCGTAGAGGTGCCTATTATCTTTACGGATAGAACGGAAGGCGAAAGTAAAATGAATGGCGGAATTATCCAGGAAGCTGTTTTTGGTGTTCTGAATCTAAAATGGAAAAGTTTAATCGGGAAATTATAGGATGAGATTTTTTATTGCATATTTATTTCTTGCGATCTCTACATTATCCTGTACTGAAGCAATAGAAAAGCCGAAAGATATTTTATCTCAGGAAAAAATGTCTGAGATCATTGCAGATTTTGCCATTAATGAACAAAGCTATACCATAGGCGGTAATATCAATACAGAAAATGCCACAAGATTTATCCTGAAAAAATATAATATTAAAGGGCAATTGTTTACGGATAGCTATAAATATTATATGACCGATCCGGACACTATGAAAGAGATACTGGACGAGGCACAGAAAATTATAGTGTCAAAAGATCCTAATGCCGAAGCTTTTATCAATAAAAAACTGAAGGAAAACAGCGGAATTCCGGCACAGGCAAGATAGAATTATAAATATATGAATGACGTTCGGTAAAAACCGGAGGCGAAATCTACTACATACAATGAAATTTTTTGAAATCGAAAAAAACTCGGAATCAAAAGCGAGAGCAGGTGTTATCACTACAGATCACGGAACCATCCAAACCCCTATTTTTATGCCGGTTGGAACGGTTGCATCTGTTAAAACTGTGCACCAGAGAGAGCTTAAAGAAGACATCAAAGCACAGATTATTCTCGGCAACACCTATCACCTGATGCTGCGTCCTAAAATGGATATTATGGAACAGGCAGGCGGTCTTCATAAATTTATGAATTGGGACAGGCCAATACTTACCGATTCCGGCGGATATCAGGTTTTTTCTTTGGCAAAAAGCAGAAAGATTACTGAAGAAGGCGTGAAGTTCAAATCTCATATCGATGGTAGTCTTCACTTTATGTCACCAGAGGTTTCTATGCAAATTCAGAGACAGATAGGCGCAGATATTTTTATGGCATTTGATGAGTGTATTGCTTACCCCAGTGATTACAATGCTGTGAAAACCTCTATGGAACTCACACACCGCTGGCTGAAAAGATGTATTAACTGGACCGAAGAGAACAAAGAATTGTATGGCCACAAACAGAGGCTATTCTCGATTGTTCAGGGTTCTTGTTTTTCTGACCTTAGAAAGATTTCGGCCGAGGTGATCTCAGAAGCCGGAGCCGATGGGAATGCTATCGGCGGACTTTCCGTAGGCGAGCCGGAAGATGAAATGTACAGAATAACGAATGAAGTGACAGACATTCTCCCAAAAGACAAACCAAGATATCTGATGGGTGTTGGCACACCTTGGAACATCTTGGAAAGCATTGGTTTTGGGGTAGATATGATGGATTGTGTGATGCCGACGAGAAATGCCAGAAATGCAATGCTATTCACTTGGCAGGGCGTAATGAATATGAAAAATGAAAAATGGAAAACCGATTTTTCTCCGTTGGATGAGTTTGGGACAAGTTTTGTGGATCAGGAATACAGCAAAGCCTATGTAAGACATCTTTTCGTGGCAAAGGAATATCTGGCAAAACAAATTGCTTCCATTCATAACCTTGCGTTTTATCTCGATTTAGTGAAAGTTGCGAGAGAACATATTGTTGCAGGAGATTTCTACCAGTGGAAAGAGCAGATTATTCCTCGGTTGAAGACAAGGCTTTAGGAAGTAAAAAGTGAAACGTAAAAAGTAAAACGGATTCTAGCAAATTAAAAAGTAAATATCCCTCATCTAACTCCACTACCTGACTTTATGAAAATCATAGATCTTTACGTCATTAAAAAATATCTGGGAACACTCATTTTCATGCTGATGTTGCTTTCTGTTATTGTCTTGGTAGTAGATGTACAATCTAAAACACCCAGGATAGAGAGTAATGGATTTACGGTGGGTTATTTTCTTCTGAATTTTTATCCATTCTGGATTCTGAATCTCATACTGACATTTATGTCGATATTGATTTTCATTACAGTCATTTTCTTTACCTCTAGGATGGCTAATAATACGGAGATTGTTGCAATCATCAGCAGCGGTGCCAGTTTTCACAGATTTGCAAGGCCCTATCTTATCACATCGCTTCTTATTGCATGTTTTACTTTGGCGCTCAATCATTTCATCTTGCCTTGGTCCAATATCAAAAAAAATGTTTTGGAGCCTTACACCTACAATTCGTTGAACAGGGAAAAGCTATTGGGTAATATAACTATTGCTTCCAACCTCAATCCCAGCGAATATATTTTTGTAAACAGCTACAATAAAAAAGAAAACCGCGGTTCTGGGTATATGTATCAGAGGTTTGACAAAAACAAAAAACTGATCTATCAGATCACAGCTATGGATATCCAGTGGGAGCCGAAGAAAAAGCACTTTATAGTAAATAATTTCTCCGAGAGAACCGTGAGAAAAGATGATACGGAACTGCTGGCAAATGGAGCGTCTAAAATACAGGATTTTAAGATGCCGCCATCGGAGCTCTTTCCGGATGTTTTGGTTGCGCAGAACAAAACAACTCCGGAACTGATTGAAATGATAAAACGGGAAAAAATGAAAGGAAACAGCAATGTTACTTCTTTTTATAACGAGCTGTACCAAAGGACATCTATGCCGTTTTCTATTATTATTCTGACTTTCTTGGGATTATCCTTGTCTTCGCAGAAAAAACGAGGCGGGCTTGGGCTGAATCTTGCTTTGGGAATTGCTTTGGCGTTTCTGTTCGTATTTTCTTTTCAGGTTCTTAATGTCGTTTCGGAGAATAAAACATTACCACCGTTGCTGGCTATGTGGCTTCCAAACATCGTTTTTGCACCTATAGCAGCATATCTTTACATCAAGAGAGCCAATCAGTAAACTCAGTAAAGCATTTCGATTTCTTTATGAAAGAATTTTTGTAATCCTTCATTTTCTAAATCAATCCACAGATATCCTGCATTGTCAGCGTTTTTAACTATGCCATTTTGTCGCACTTTGTTTTTCTGAAAAACCGAAATTGTATCCCTTTTGAAAAGATGTAAATTATATTGTTCAAGAATTTTTTCTTCATCCGGGATATTCATAATTCTGGAAATAAAGTAAGTATGAAAATCCTGAATAAACGTTATCAAATCAATATTGACGCCTGTAACAGAAAGGATTGAGCCGGCTTTGGGCAGATTGCTAAAATCTTTTTGAAGGATATTAATTCCAATACCGATAATAAAATAGTCGTTACCGTTCTTTTTTGTTTTCTCGATGAGGATCCCACAAACCTTTTTTCCGTTCAGAATGATGTCATTTGGCCATTTTATGCATGCAGATACATTTGTCATATTGTCTAGAAAATCCCTCACGATAATGGCGGTATAATAATTGAGGCATACACCGGAAATACTTATCTTATTGCGGATTACAGCTATAGAGTAAGCAAGGTTCTCGTTCGGAATCACTTCCCATTTATTACCATATTGGCCGCGGCCTTTGGTTTGATTAAAGGTAAAAACGGCGGTTGTTTCGTCTTCATTAATGAGGTTTATGATTTCGTCTTGAGTGGAAACACAATTTTCGAGATAGAGTAAACGGTTCATTTATGAAAACTTTATGAGATTATGAGGCACTAAACAAAGATAAATAGATAAAAATCAATAAATTTGCAATTACACAATTTTTTTGAATGAGTAAAAGTACAGAAAAACAATTATTAGTCGACAAGATCGTAGAAGCGATTCAGGATACAAAAGGAGAAGATATTCAGATCTTTGATCTATCGGGCATAGAAAATTCAGTAGCAGATACATTTGTCATCTGCAGCGGAAACTCTAATACGCAGGTTTCTGCAATAGCGGGCAACATAGAAAAAAAAGTCAGAAATGATATCAGAGAAAGACCGTGGCATGTAGAAGGAACGGAAAATGCAATGTGGGTTTTGGTAGATTACGTTTCCGTTGTAGTACACGTGTTCCAAAAACAGATACGTGATTACTATGATATAGAAGAACTTTGGGGCGATGCTAAGATCACAAAAATCGAAAGCTAAAGATGCAATATGGGCATCAATAAATTTTTTTAAAAAACAAAAATGAATAATAAAGGATTCAATTGGTTCATACCAGTTTTATTAGGAATTATTTTACTCATATTTCTTCCGGGATTATTGGGAGATTCTATGGTGAAAAATATAGATGAAAAAGAATTTTACGGATTGGTTCAGCAAGGCAAAGTCAGTGAAGTAATGGTTTACAGAGACAGCTTTAAAGCGGATGTTTATCTTACTAAGGAGGCTAAGTCTGAACTGCAAAAAGGCGAAAAGAAAAGCGATCCGCTTTCTATGATTAACGTGAAGCCGAGTCCGGATTTTGTATTAACTTATGGTGACCTGAGATATTTCCAGGAAAAGTTTGATGGTATCAATTCCAAGCTTCCGAAACAGGCAAGAATGGAATTCGGGAAAAGTCAGGGCTTTTTCTCAGATCTTCTTTTTACAGCATTATTCTGGATTGGGATTATGGCGTTATTCTATTTCGTCCTTTTCAGAAAAATGGGCGGTGGCGCAGGCGGTCCTGGCGGTCAGATTTTCAGCATAGGAAAATCCAGAGCTAAGTTGTTCGATGAAAAAGATAAAATCCAAGTAACATTTAAAGATGTTGCCGGATTAGAAGGTGCAAAAGAAGAAGTTCAGGAAGTCGTAGATTTCCTTAAGAACTCTGAAAAATATACCAAATTAGGTGGTAAGATTCCAAAAGGTGTTCTTCTAGTGGGTCCTCCGGGAACAGGTAAAACATTGCTTGCAAAAGCTGTGGCAGGTGAAGCAAAAGTTCCGTTCTTCTCATTGTCTGGTTCCGATTTCGTAGAAATGTTTGTGGGTGTTGGAGCTTCCAGAGTAAGAGACCTTTTTGTTTTTGCTAAGGCAAAATCTCAGGCGATTATCTTTATCGATGAAATTGATGCTATTGGTAGAGCTAGAGGTAAAAACAATTTTTCAGGCGGAAACGACGAAAGAGAAAATACATTAAACCAGCTACTTACAGAAATGGATGGTTTTGGAACAGACACCAACGTTATTGTGATGGCGGCCACCAACAGAGCAGATATTCTGGATAAAGCTTTGATGAGAGCTGGGCGTTTTGATAGGTCGATTTATGTTGATTTGCCAGAGCTTCACGAGAGAAAACAAATCTTTGAAGTTCATTTGGCAAAGATTAAACTCGATCCAAATATTGACAGAGAATTCTTAGCTAAGCAAACACCGGGATTCAGCGGTGCAGATATTGCAAACGTTTGTAACGAAGCGGCTCTTATCGCTGCTAGAAACTCACACGAGTCGGTTACAAAACAAGATTTCCTAGATGCTGTGGACAGAATAATCGGCGGTCTTGAGAAAAAAAATAAAGCAATAAAACCTTCGGAAAAGAAAAGAGTGGCCTTCCACGAAGCTGGTCATGCAACAATTTCTTGGTTGGTAGAGCATGCTGCACCATTATTGAAGGTTACCATCGTGCCGAGAGGTCGTTCTCTGGGTGCAGCTTGGTATCTTCCGGAAGAGAGACAGCTAACCACCACAGAACAGATGCTAGATGAGATCTGTGCAACCCTGGGCGGTAGAGCTGCGGAACAAGTTGTTTTTGGAAATATATCTACAGGTGCTTTGTCCGATCTAGAAAGAGTGACCAAACAAGCTCAGGCAATGGTTACAATTTATGGTCTTAATGATAAAGTCGGAAACATTTCTTACTATGACAGCTCAGGCCAATCGGAATATAACTTCGGAAAACCATATTCTGAACAGACGGCCAAAGTGATAGATGAGGAGATTAGTAAATTAATCGAAACGCAATATCAAAGAGCAGTTAGTATCCTTACTGAAAATAGAGATAAATTAGATGCATTAGCGCAGAAATTATTAGACAAAGAAGTAATTTTCCGCGAAGATCTTGAAGAAATCTTCGGAAAAAGAGCTTGGGACCCGGAATTGACAGAAAAACCGGTGTCAAGTTTAGATAATCCTGCCGATGCTGGAAACGTCTTAAATACAGAGAGTTAATTTTTTAAAACTCATTTTATATAAGAAAAATCCTGGTTGCGCCAGGATTTTTTTTATTAAAACAATATTTTGGTTTTTAGATTATTATAATTATTCTTTACATTTGTAATTAATAACAAAAAAAACACAGTAATTGAGCCTGTTCAAGAAATTCGTTAATAAAATAATGAATCAGTCTGAGGAAGAAGAGCCGGATGTTACCAAACTTGCGGATCAACTTCGTGATGCAGATCTGGACTACAAGTTTGCCCAGCTCTTTACGCATTCCGGGGGATTCTTTAATTATTGTGCAGATGAGTCTGAAGCTTTGCAGACCCTGAACCAGATCATAAAGATAGAACAGATTAATGATGTGTTCTGCTGGGATCAGGATCTAAGGAATTTTCTTGATGTCATCAAATGCAAATATTCTCCAGAACTTACAGAAGATAATGATGCCGCATTTATTACCTGCGAGTATCTGATAGCGTTTGATGGCAGAATCATGTTGTCTCATAACAATATCCTTCATTATCATTCCTCTCGCTTGCCAAGCAAAATCATTATTATGGCTAATGTTTCACAAATTGCAAGCAATCTGAATGAAGCTATGATGAAGGTAAAACGCGCAGGAAATCTTAAAAACCTTACCTCAATAAGCGGAAGTCAGTCCAAATTGGATACACCTAATAAGGATAATACCAAACTTTTCTTACTTTTGCTGGAAGATTAAATTTCAGCTTTGGATAAAAATTTCTTTCAGCGCTCATTGTCGGGACTTGTTTATGTTCTGGTCATAGCCATTTGTACCACGCCAGTCGGCGCATATCTGTTCAGTAGCTTTCTTCCGGAAGTCAAACAGCAATATCTTTTTTATGGACTGATTACATTCTTTTTTGCCGTTGGCATTTTTGAATGCATCAGAATCATGAAATTTGATAACGGTATCTATAAATGGCTTGTTTTTCCGATTGCAGCATTTATTTACTACACTTTCACGAAACGGTTTTTTTATCACGGTTTTTTCTTCAATGTCAATCTGAGCGAGATGCTTTCTCTTGCACTGATTCCAATAGCCGTCATCACATTATTTAAATTTCCCAAGGAGCTTTATTTTGAAAACGGAAAACTGATTTTTACTGTAGTTTATCTCGCTTTGCCTTTTGGGTTTGCTTTAGGCTTGCCAAAATTCAGCACGCTTGATCCGGAAAAAACTTTTACACTAGAGGTTTTTATGCTTTTTGTTTTGATATGGAGCAGCGATACTTTTGCTTATTTAACAGGGAAGTTTTTTGGGAAACATAAGATGGCGCCTAAAATCTCCCCTAAAAAGACGTGGGAGGGATTTGCTGGTGGTGTAGTCCTCACATTGGTATTGGGATTCTTTGTAGAGCAGTATTTCCCTGAACTGAGAGGAAACTGGATGATTGTCGGATTGCTGGTCTCTATCTTTGCTCCATTAGGAGATTTGGTAGAAAGTCAGCTAAAGCGTAGTTTTGCAGTCAAAGATAGTGGAAACATTATTCCGGGTCACGGTGGCGTTTTGGACAGATTAGACAGCTTCATAATCTGTGCACCGGTTATTTATGTCTATTTTATTTTAGAAAAATTATTTTAGAAACAGCATATGAAATTACATAAAGAATCGAAAGGTACATTGATCATTGCAATACTGTTTATTGCATTTGTCGGGGCAATTTCCATTTATTACCTGCATCTTTGGTCATTGGTGATTATGATCCCACTTTTGATAATGTTAGGACTTATTTTCTGGTTTTTCCGGGTTCCCTACAGGGCCATTCTAGATCATAACGAAAACGTAGTAGCGCCTGTTGATGGTAAAGTGGTGATGATTAAAGAAGTTTTCGAAGATGAGGTTCTCAAAGCCAATTGCATCCAGGTTTCTATTTTTATGTCGCCGCTCAATGTTCATATCTGCCGATATCCGGTAAGTGGAGATGTGATATATAAAAAATACCATCCAGGGAAATATCTCGTAGCGTGGCATGAAAAATCTTCTACGGAAAATGAAAGAACAACTGTGGCGGTAAAAAGTATGACGAACCATCAAGTCGTTTTCCGCCAGATTGCCGGTTATGTCGCCAGAAGAATTGTTTTCTATTGTAACATCGAAGACAAGGCAAAGGCAGGACACGAGTTTGGTTTCATCAAATTCGGATCCAGGATGGATGTCTTCCTACCGCTTGATACGGAGATCCTCTGTAAGATTGGTGACAAGACCAAAGGCGGAATAGACGTCATTGCCAGAATGAAGGATTAAAACTGATTGATTTTAATACAGAGAGACTTATTCAGAAGTCTCTTTTTTTATTTGTATGTAGATTTTACAATTCAGTCAGTATTTTGTACGGTTCGGTTTGATTAATTTCTTTTAGCGATCCTGCCGCTCTATCTTTGAACCATCAAATAAATAATTCAACAGCTATGAAAACATCATTATTTTTCTCATTATTTTTAGTATTAGTTTCGTTCTTCTCCAAAGCTCAGATGGATGACAAATTCTATCAGCCTAAAAAAGAAATGAAAACGTTAGAATTCAAAAACATTGAAAACATAAGTCTTCCGGTTGAAAGCGACACGATAACAGCAGTGGTTCTAAAGCCGGAGTCAAAACAAATCAAAAAAACCATCCTTTTTTTCCACGGTGCAGGCGGCAATATATCAACCTATCAGTTTATGACAAAGCCTTTG
>RRZT010161075.1_pt1 | contig 15611 bp, 14 predicted proteins | sample 2165551 | NCBI WGS metagenome assembly RRZT01 (sample SAMN10456910, study PRJNA506462) | wastewater metagenome | biome: wastewater; feature: sludge; material: wastewater sludge; isolation source: wastewater sludge with Escherichia coli K12::gfp cells carrying plasmid... | place: USA: Moscow, Idaho... | reverse complement strand
TATCCATTAATCTAAAAAGAATTTCTCCTGTTCTAAACATATGTTCAAGTTTATCAATTCCTATTTGAATTCCATTAAAATTTATCACACCAGCCATGAAAGTTCCTTTTTTTCCTAAAGACATTCCATTAACCAAATTCCAATTGTAATAAATAGAATCCTCTTTTTTTACATTAATTAAATCAATGTTTTTATCTGCATAGATATCTAAAGTAATAGAATCTTTAAAATTTCTATCAGTAATATATTTATTTATTGCTTTGTAAAGGACTTTTTTATTATTACCTTTTCCCTTTGAATTGGCGTCATCAATTCCCTTTTGAAGATAATAATTAAATTTCTCGTTAATCACTTCATAAGAATCCTTTTGACTAACCTTTGAATAAGTAAAATTATCTGTCTCATCAGCAAATAAATTTGTAAATAAAAAAATAAACAATAAAATTTGAATAACTTTTTTCCACATTTTCCTAAATTCCCCCTTTTTAAATTATATAGTTCATTACAATTATGCGACTGTCTTTGTTACCAATTTTCATTGGTTCAGTAATTTTAATTATTTTATATCCTAGCTTTTCCCAAAATTTTTTAGCTAAAATATTTTGTTCTGCAACACCAATTCTTAGTTTATAAGCATCTTTTTCTTTTGCTAAATGTTTTATTAATTCATGTGCTTTCTCACCAAATCCAGATTTTCTATAATTAATATCAATAATCATAAGTCCAATAATCCATTCTTTCTCTTCTGGATAATTTTTTATTATATCAATAGCACCAATAAGGTTTTTATCCTTAAAAATTCCCAAATTTATTTTATCATTTACAGTTTTATTGGGAGGAAGAGAAAGAAAAAAATCATCAGTATTTTTAGGAACTTCTCCTTCTACCAATTCAAAATAATCTCTACAATTTTCAAATACTTTTAATAAATCTTTATCAAAAGTATTATCTATTTCTTTCAAGAAAATTTTCATGCTTCCTCCACTTCAAACCATTTTTCCATAAAGTTATGTAAAGTTTCTTCCAAAAATTCTAAATCTTTAGAAATTTCCGTTAACAAATTATAATTATTTTCATTTTGAAGTTTTTCTTTTAAAATTTCTATTTCTCTTTCAGTATTCTCAATGTTTTTCTCAAGATTTTTTATATAATTATTAGAAAATTTCTTTTTTGGTTTTTCTATTACTTTTTCTACAATATTAATTTTCTCAATATTATTTGGCTTTTTAGCTTTATAATATTCATAATTCCCTTCATAATCATAAATCTTATGATTATCAATCTCTAAAATCCTTTGAGCCACACTATTAATAAAATATCTGTCATGGGAAATAAAAAGTAAAGTTCCCTCATAATCATTTAAAACTTCTTCAAAGACTTCTTTAAATTCAATATCTAAATGGTTTGTAGGTTCATCTAATATAAGAAAATTAAATCCATTGATAATCATAACAAGTAGTTTTAAACGGCTTTTTTCTCCCCCACTTAGAGAATTTATTTTTTTATTAACATCTTCTCCATAAAAATGAAATTTTGATAAAGTTTGTCTAATGTCATCATATTTTATATCTGTTTCTTTCTCCAAATATTCAAAAATTGTTATATCAGAATTTTCAAATTCACTATTTTGGTCAAGATAAGCGATTTTAATGTTTTCTGCTAATTTAATGGATTCATTGCCTTCCATTATCATTTTTATAAGAGTTGTTTTTCCACAACCATTTTTACCAAGAAGAGCAACTTTTTCTCCTTTTACTATCTCAAAATTTATATTTTCGAATAAAAGTTTATCATCAAATTTTTTAGATAAATTCTCAATTTTTAAAATTCTTTTACTTCCAAAATTATCATCTTTAAAATCAAAAGTAATTTTTTTACTTTTCTTTGGATTATCAATTTTATCAAGCTTTTCAATACGTTTTTCCATGTTTTTAGCTTTTTTAAACATGGCTTCATTGTCTCCATTGGCACCCCAATGACGAAATCTTCGTATTGCATCTTCCATTTTCTTAATTTGCTTCTTTTGATTTAAATATTCTTCTAATTGCTTTTCAAATCTCTCTCTTTTTTCAACTAAATAATTCGAAAAATTAGTCAAATACAATTCACTTTCACCATCAGATATTTCTATGATTTTGGTTACAATTTTATCCATAAAATATCTGTCATGGGAAATGATTACAACACTTCCTTTATAATTTTTTATAAATTCTTCTAACCATTCAATGGTATCAATATCAAGATGATTGGTAGGTTCGTCAAGTAAAAGAACATCAGGATTTTCTAGTAAAACTTTTCCAAGAATAATTCTTGATTTTTCTCCTCCACTTAGGTTAGAGAAATCTTTGTCTAAAAGATTTTTATCAATTTTTAGTCCTTCTACCACTCTTTTAATTTTCTCTTCAATTTTATAGCCATCTTTTTGCTCATATTCATCATGAAGTTTGTTATATTCATCAATGTTATTTTCAAAATCTAGCATTAGTAAATCCATTTTTTCTTTGAGTTTATTAATATCCTCAAAAGTTCCATAAAGTATATTTTTTACAGAATATTCATTATAATCTTCATTACTTTGTAAAAGATGTCCAATTTTTATATCTTTTCTTTTTGATAAAGTTCCCTTGTCATAACCTTCAATTCCTGTAATTAACTTGAAAATGGTACTTTTCCCACAACCATTTTTTCCAACAATTCCAAGCCTATCTTCACTATGAACTTCAAAACTTATATTTTCTAAAACTTTATTTGCTCCATAGTATTTTTCTATGTTGTTTAAACTTATGTCTATCATTATTTTCTCCATTTCAATACTAAATTCATTTTCGAAATAAAGTATCGTGTTTTTTATCTTTAATATCAGTTATAAAGAAGCTTAAATTATCTCTTATTGAAACATTTTTATTAGATAAACCAACTTCTTTTCTCATTAAGTGCATTAATTCACCTAATTCAACAATAATGTTAAGATTTACATTTGAATTGCTTCTCCCAATATCATTCATTTTAACAATTTTTTTTATAACTTTATCTGATCCATATAAAATAATTCCAATTTGGATTTTCATCCATTCTTCTTTTCCTATTGGCAACTCACCATTTTTAACTGAATCTGGATTTGAAAATACTTTTTCATAAAGTGATAGATAATGTTCGTATTTTATTTTTCTTTGTTCATGAATTTTAAAATTAATTTCTTTTCTTTTTGTTAGAGCAAAAATAAAAATTGAAATAATTGCTCCTAAAACAATTGATATTACAGGGATAACTTGTTTAAGTAAATCAAGTTTCTGGTCTAATGTTAATAAATTCCAAAATTTCATATTTTCTTGCCTCCATTACTTAATTCATTTTGAGAGATAAATATATTTCTGGGTGCAGAAATAAAAATCCCTGCTCTTTTGACTTTAGGTTTTAGGGTTCATGCAATGAACCCCTACCAAATATATTTTTTATAAGAATTCTATTATTTCACAAACAAATAAAAACCTTCCATAATAAATGGAAGGTTTTTATTTTGTATCCTCTAGTCGCATACTTATTGTGCGACCTTCTTTATATATACTATTTTTTACAAATCCTAATTTTTCATAAAATTTATATACATTTTTATCATTTTCAACATCTGCATCTACTTCTAAAAATCTACAAGCAACCCCAATATTATTTAGTTCTTCTTTAAAACCAATAGCTAATTCAATCATTGTTGATCCAATTCCTTTGTACTGTTTCTTATAATTAATGTCTACTGCTAATTTGGCTATTTTCAAACTTGGATAAGAAGCAAAATTAGGAATTGAATGTAATTCTCTTTCAGTCTGTTTCAATTTTATACTACCTGTTAATAAAGTAATATATGAAACTATGTCCCCATTTTTTATATTTATTAATAAATGTGTTTTTGAAATATTTTTTTCTTCATAGTCTATAGCAACGTCTTTTAAGAAAGTATCATATTCATTAGATTCATCGCTTATACTAGATTTAAAATCATTTAATCGATATCCTTTCCCGATAGGAAATAATTTAAAATTATCTAAATGATTAGAAAAAATTTCTTTATTAATTAAATTTTGCATCTATATTTTTAACCTTTCATACTTCTTAATAAAGAAACTGCTTTATTACTTCTTTTCTTAAAATCCTCTGAAGGAGTAGTATTTGCTTGTTTTATAACTGAATGTGCATATTTACCTTCTACTACAGTTGTTGCTTTTATTGGCTTAATTTTATTTGATTCTATCATAATTTATCACTCTCCTTATCAAATATATTCTACAATATATAAGAAAAAAATTCAATAATAAGTTTCTAATTACCTTCCAATTATTAAGTTGTCAATGTTCTATAAATTTTTTGGGGTGCAGAAATAAAAATCCCTGCTCTTTTGATTTTGGGTTTTAGGGTTCATGCAATGAACCCCTACCAAACAAAATTTGTATACATTACTTGGGTTTGCCAACGGCAAACACCCTACAAAAATTCCTAATTCCTAACTACTAATTCCTAATTATCCCATAAAGGCTTCATTCAAATACTCTGTACCTTCAAGAACAAATCTACCTTCTTTAATAATTTCAATTTCTTTTTTATCATAAGTAATAACTTTTATGTATTCTAGTTCATCATAAGGCAAAGTAATATCTGTATGAACATTTGTGTACGCTTTATTTATATCTGTTTTTCTTTGTAAAGAATGACAGTTATCACGAGCAATGATTTCTTTACCATCTGGATTATAAACTGGTAAATCCTCTGACCAAGAATAACAAGTGTCACCAATTGCAAAATGTGGACCCATTTTTTCAACAATTAAAATCGGAAGTTTTGAAACAATATTATGTTTTTTTGCAATAACATAAGCAAGAGTGTTTGTCCCAATTGCAAATTCTCCTATTGGCAATGTTTTATGAGGGAAAATCAGATTTTCTTCTATGTATTTTTTGTTGTCTTCTACCTTTTCAAAATTTGTACAAGAATATTCTTTAATATATCCATTTTCAAAAGTAAGTTTCAAATTTAAAAATTCAAGGTCATTTAAATAAACATTTTTTAAATGTAAAAGTCCATTAGTCCCTTCAAGTTCTGGTGTTGTAAAGATTTCTCCAAGAGGGATATTTACATCGGCAGTACAATTAAAATAGTTTGTTTCCTTTTCTGGATTATTGATTTTAGGCATTTTTACAAAAATATCTGTTTCATTTCCATGTTGCCCTTTTACCCTAACAAATTCTCCTTTGTCCAAATTATCTATGATAACTTGTTGAATTGGCTCGTAAATACTTGAGTCTAAAGAGTTTATTTTACATGTATCTTCATAAATCTCTTCAAAATTCTCTCCAATTTCTGGACTTGGGAAGGCAACTATGCAGAAACTTCTTTCTTTATTTGAAAAATATGTTTCAACAAATTGTTTTTTCATTATATTTTCATTATTTGCTAATTTTGTTTGTTCCTCAGAATATTTTAAATTTTCAGATTTACTTTCTGGAATAAATGGAATTTCTCCAAATTTTTCAATATACAAAATTCCTGAACAATCAAGCATTTCTTTTGTGATTTCCTTATTCATATTATTTAAAATTTCTTTTTCTAAATCGATAAAATTTTCATCAAAATATGAAGCTTTATCAAAATTATGGTCATATTCATATTGTTTATTTGGGCTAGTTGTTTCTGCTAAAACAGCAATTCCTTGTAAATTAGATTTTTCAAACAAATCAAAGATTTCTTTAATTAAAAGTTCTTGGCCAATATTGTAAATAACTCTTACTTTATGTCTTAAAGTTATATCTTTATTATCTTTCTCAAAACCTCTAATATAGCCTTCAACGATAATCTTAGCAAGATTTTGAAGTTTGTCTTTTGGATATTTTCTCATAAAATTCATAAGCTTAATTTCATTATCGCTTATATATTTCCCATATTTAAAAAGATATCTATCATCTGCTAAATTGATATTTTTAAATATTTCATGATTTTTAGAAAAAGGAGTGAAATTATCACTATAAAAATTTTCTAAGTCACTTTTTAAATTTTCTTTTTTAAAATTTTTGTATAAACTTAAAATTTCATCGTAATTATTAGTATCACTCAATTTTTTATAAAATTCTTTATATTTTAAGATAGTACTGTCATTTTTGCTAAAAACTGCTTTTATCAAACTTCTAAAATCAGAATAGATAGCACTTAATAATTGCCCCAATTCCTTTTCAAATATTTTTACAGTAAAAGTTAGATTACAATAACTTTCATTATACTCAATCACATCTTTAAATAAGCTTAAATTATCTTCTTTTAATTCTTGAAATTTTTTTTCCTCAAAATAATTCTCTGATAATTTTTCTTGAAAAACTTCGATTTTCTCTATAAAATTCTCTATTTCTTTTAAGTAAGTATTAAATTCTAATTTGTTCATTGATTTTTCTCCTTTATTCTATATGTTTTTTTCTAGCCAATTATGAAAAAATTCTAATTCATTTTCTTTGTAAAAATAATGTTCAAAATCTTTTCCTATAGTTAGGCTACATTTAAATTTACTACAAAAATCCTCAATTACTTTTATATTTTGTAAATTATCCTTAGTACCATAGATTATAAAAGTTGGGATTTCCCATTTATTTATAGGATTTTCTCTTACAAATTCATAATATTCCCATGACATTGTATCTATTGGAGTTTCTATAAGCTTTTTATCCTTAAGTTCTTCTTCTGTAATATTAAACCATTTAAACATATTATTAATTAGATAGTTCATATTAAGAATTGGTGATTGAAATAAAGCTTTTTTTATATGAAAGTCTTTATAAGTCAATAAACTAAAATATGCTCCAAGACTACAAGCAAATAGATTAATTTCTTTCCAATTTTCTTTTGAGAAATTATAAATTTCCTCTAAATCTCTTATACCATTCCATACATTACATTTATATTCTAAATCTGTTCTTTCACCATGTTCAGGCAAATCAAAACTTATAACTTCATAACCTTTAGAGTTTACAATTTTAGCAAATTCTTCTGCACTTTCTTTTTTTGACATTTTCCCGTGAACATGTATATATACTTTTTCACTTGGAATTCCCCAAATAATTGCAGGAATATTTCCAATAGTAATTTTTCTAGTCATTTTCCCTCCAAACTATTTATAAATTACTTGAAACCTTTCAAAAACAACAGGAATATTTTCTGAAAATACTTTTCCAATTTCTAAAAATTCTCTTTTAAAAAATCTTTCATGCTCTTTTCTCCAATATTCTAAACTTAAATCGCCTTCACCTTCAAGTTTTGCTTCTTCTTCGGTTACCTCAGAAAATTTCTTTATGATTGTATCAACAGTCTTTATTACACAGGCTTTAGAGCCATCAAAGTTAGTAACTATTGATAATTCATCTTTTTTAAAAGGCTCTTCTTTATAATATTCATAGGTCCAAAGACTTCCACAAGTTGCAACTTTTTTACCTTCATATACAAGGTCAAATAACTCATCAGCACAAGACTCGTCACCAAAATAATCTACCATTTTACAAACTATTTTTGTATTTTCGAAATTTTCTCCTATACTCAACAAGTAATCTTCCCATAATTTTTTTATATTCTCTTTCATAAAAAGTCTCCTATTATTTTACTTAAGGGCAAAGATGAAAATCCCTGCTCTTTTGATTTTTAATTTAGATTGACATAGGGGTCAACCCCTACATTTGAATTTATTGGGTTCATGCAATGAACCCTTACAAAATAAAATTTATGATTTATATTTGGGTTTGCCATCGGCAAACACCCTACAAAATTCCTAATTACTAATTACTAACTGCCTCATAATTTCTTCCAAAAACTTCAATTTCTTTTTCTTCTGTAAATTGTTTCATATAAAGTTTATAATAGTAGCCTTTTTTCTCTAACAATTCATGGTGACTACCGCTTTCAACTACTACCCCTTTTTTTATAACCAAAATCTTATCTGCATTTCTAATTGTAGAAAGTCTATGAGCAATTAGAAAAGATGTTCTTCCTTCTAAAACTTTGCTTATTGCTTCTTGTATCAAATGTTCAGTCTCAGTATCAATACTTGAAGTAGCCTCATCTAAAACAAATAGTTTTGGCTTTGATATAATTGCTCTTGCAAAAGAAATAAGTTGTTTCTCCCCTGTTGAAAGCATTGCTCCACTTTCTCCTACCTCTGTTTCATATCCATTTTCAAGTTTCATTATAAAGTTATGAGCATTAACAAGTTTCGCAGCTTCTACCACTTCTTCTTTTGTGATATTTTCATTTCCATAACGAATATTATCAATAATATTTCCACTAAATAAATGAGGGCTTTGAAGAACATAACCAAGACTACTATGAAGCCATCCTTGAGACCTTTCTTTGTAATCAATTCCATCTATTAAAATTTTTCCACTACTTGGTTCATAAAATCTGCATAAAAGGTTTACAATGGTACTTTTCCCACTTCCAGTTTCCCCAACTAATGCAATATTTTCACCTTTTTTTACTGTTAAATTAAAATCTTTTAATACTGGTTCCCCTTCTTTATACCAAAAATTTACATTTTGAAACTCAATATTTCCAATGATTTCTTCCCAATTTTCTTTTTTAGGATTTAAAATATCTCCATATTTTTCAATTACACTTTGAGAATCTTTTATAAGAGGTTCTTCTTCCACCAAATCTAAAACTCTTTCAAGTGCTGCTTGTGCTGCTTGCAAATCTGCGAAAACCCTTGCAAGTTGCCTAATTGGTTCAAAAAATTGTTTTGTAAATCCCAAGAAAAGAGTTAAAACTCCAAAAGTTATAATATCAGAAGATACTGACATTCCCCCATAATAAAGAACAAGGGCTGTTCCAATACTTCCAACAGATACAACTAATGGCAAATATAAACTTGAATACATAAGAGATTTTAAAGATTTCATTCTCATATCTTCAGTTAAAACATTAAATTCCTCTATGTTTTTTTCTTCTCTAACTAAAACTTTACTTGTTTTAGCTCCTAAAATACCTTCGTTGTAAGCACCTGTAATTATTGAATTTACTTTACGAACTTTTCTGTTTGATGATAACATTCTTTTTTGAAAGAATGCACTAATAAGAAATAAAACAGGAACCATTGTAAGTGACAATAAAGTAAGCTTAACATTTATAAAAAACATAACTATTATCATTGTAGTCATCATTGCAATTCCCCAAGTCATATCAACAATATTCCATACGATATTCTGACCTAATTTAGAAACATCTGCTACAACCCTTGACATTATTGCTCCAACAGCATTTTTGTCATAATAAGTTAAAGATAAATTTTGCAATTTATAAAAAGCTTTTTTTCTTAGTTCAAAAATAATATCATTTTCTATTTTTCCTGCTACCATTATGAAACTATATACTATAAAAACTAGTAAAAATCCCAAAGAAAGATATATCCCAATAAAATATCCAAAATTTTCTAGTGTTTTTTTTAGTATAAAATTATCAATTGCATATTGAGTCATCATTGGCATGACAACATCAATGATTCCTAAGGTCAACATACTACATAATACATAGACTAGCCCTTTTTTATATGGCTTTAAATATTTAGCAAACCTTTTCCAAATATCTAAGTCATATGATGTATATAATTTTTTCTCGTCCATTTTTCCTCCATAAATTTTTCAAATTCATTATAATGAATTTTGAATGTTCCAAATCCTTTTATATAAACCTTCTTTATTTTTAAGAATTTCATGATTTCCCTCTTGTGTAATTTCTCCATTTTCAAGAACAATAATTTTATCAGCCTCTTGAATTGATGAAATTCTATGAGAAATTATAATTTTAGTACTTCCATCATTTTTTTCTTTTAAGGCTTTTCTAATTTTTGAATCTGTTTCAGTATCTAAAGCACTTAATGAATCATCAAAAATAAGGATTTTTGCATTTTTCATAATTGTTCTTGCTATAGAAATTCTTTGCTTTTGACCACCAGAAAGACTCACTCCTTTTTCTCCAACTGTTGTGTCATAACCTTCTTGGAATTCTTTAATAACTTTATGAATATGTGCCAAACTAGCTGCTTCATAAATACTTGTTTCATTATTATCATCAGAAGCTATTCCAATATTTTCTTTAATTGATTTTGCATATAGAAAAGGCTCTTGTAAAATAAGTCCTACATTTTGCCTCAACCATTTTTTATCAATTAATTCCATGTCAACTTTATCAATAAAAATTTTCCCTTTTGTCGGAGTAAATAGATGTGTTAATAAATGAACTAAAGTTGATTTTCCACTTCCAGTTGGGCCAAGAATCCCTAATGTTTCTCCTTGTTTAATATTAAAGTTTATATTTTTCAAAACATAGTTATCTTTTTCATATGAAAAACTTACATTATCAAATTCAATATTTCCTTGAATATTATGGATTTTAGCACCTTTCAAATTTTCATCTAAAGGTTCCCTCAATATTTCTTCAATCCTTTCAATAGCAACTAAAGATTTACCAAAATCTCCAACAACTCTTCCAAATTGTCTAATTGGATATAAAAGCATTCCTTGATAAGTTAAAAAAGCTATTAATGTTCCTAAAGATACATCTCCTCTGACTGTCCAATAAATTCCACTAAATAAAATAAGTGCAATTTGCAACATTATCATTCCATCAGATATTGACCAAAACAAAGCAAATAGTTTTAAAAGCTTCATATTTTTAGTTCTCCAATTACTATTTACCACTTCATATTTTTCTATTTCATATTTTTCTTTTGCAAAGGCTTTTACTACCCTAACTCCATTTAAATTTTCTTGTAAAACTGCACTCATTTTACCTTCTGCTTCATCATATTCTTTAAATGTTATCTTTACATTTTGAAAAAATACTATAGTAAAAACTACTAATAAAGGAAGTAGTATCATTGAAAGTAAAGTAAGTTTGACATTTAGATTTACCATAAAAAATAAAGATAAAATTATAAGAACAAATACATTCACAAATTCCAACAATTGCTTTCCAAAAAAGTTTCTAACAGTGTCAACATCAGAAGTACATCTTTGTATCAAATCTCCTGTTTCAGCATTAGAATAATAAGAATATTTTACATTTTGTAGATGACTAAATAATTTGTCTTTAATATTTTTTGCAATTCCTTCACTTACAATTGCAGATAATTGCCCTTTCAAAAATAAGCTAACTCCACCTATAATTGTAAATATAAGCATAACAATAGCTGCTTTACCTAGATTAAGCCCAATTATTTTATATAAGAACTTATAATTTGTTATTTCCTGTTTTCCAATTATATTATCTATTGAATATTTAACAATGACTGGATATATTAGAGATAATAGGCATTCAATTATAATAGCAAAAATAGCTCCTATAAACAGACCTCGAAATCCCTTTAGATTTTTTAATAATGTTTTAACTTTCATTTTCTCCCACCTTTTTTATAAAATAAAAACCCACTTAGGTTGTCTAAGTGGGTATCAAATATTTAAACAAATCAAAAAAAAATAGTTTAAATTATAACCAATTACACAAACCTATGAGGGTTTATATAATTAATTAAAATCTAAACTTAAAAATATGCATAAATTTTTATGCAAAATAAATATAAATATTAAAAATTATACAAACCTATTTTTTTGAAACCTCAACTGCTCCATAATTTAAAAATATTCTAACTATCATTATTATTCCTCCTTTCAAAATTTGTATTACCTTTATGACTATAATACTAAAATATGCATTTGTCAACATTTTTCTTCAAAAGTTATTAAAAATAATTTAATTATTAAAAATCTAAAATATATTTTATAATTTTAAAAGAAAAAAATAGAGATGTAAATTCACCTCTATTTTAGTTAATAAATTTTTTCTCGATTTTATGCAGTTTCTAATTCTGCTATTTCTTCTTTATGTTTTCTTAATGAATATGCTAATAAAAACAATGCTAAACATGTTGAAAGAATATCTGCAACTGGTTGAGCATAAATAAGCCCATTCATTCCCCATAGTTTATTAGCTATTATTACAAAAGGTATAAATACTAAACCTTGTCTTGATATAGATAAAATAAGGGAAGGAGTTCCTTCTCCAAAGGCTTGAAAAGCTGACATTAAAGTAAATAGCACGGCTAATATTGGGATTGATAATACATTTCTTTTCTCAACCATTTTCCCTAGATTTACTACATTATCTTGGTTAATAAAAGCTCTCACGGCTTCTCCACCTGCAAAGAATAATATTACTGCAAAAGTTGTAGCAATTATTGTTCCAGAAATTATCGTATACTTTAGAACTGCTTTCATTCTCACAATATTTTTAGCAGAGAAATTATATGCAACTAATGGTTGAACTCCTTGTGCCAACCCAATTAAAAGTAAAACTGGCAACATGTTAATTCTTGAAATAACTCCTAATGCTGCTAAAAAGTCTGTTCCATATTTTACAGCATAATTATTGTAAATTACTACAGATGTACTCATTAAAATTGAATTTAAAGCTGCAGGGAAACCAATTGATAATATAGATTTTAACATGTCAAAATCTATATAAAAATCTTTTGGTAAAATAGATACATAACTATTTTTTTTCATAAAAAATAAACAATAATATACAACAGAAACCAAATTTGATATACCAGTAGCAAGTGCTGCTCCAGCAACACCCATTTTTAAATTAATGATAAAAATAGGATCCAAAATAATATTTAAGACTGTTCCTATCATCATTCCAAACATTGCTTCTTTTGCTGCTCCTTCAGCTCTTGTAATTTGTCCTAAAGAAAAAGCTAGAATTATTGCTGGTGCAAAAATTGCTACATAAAATAAATAGTTTTTTGCATGTTCATAAGTATTTTTATCTGCCCCAGATATTTTTAGTAATTGTGGCATAAATATTAAACCTAAAATTATACAGACAATTCCAATAATAATTTGTGCATAAAATGAAAAAGAAGATATTTCTTTAACTCTTTTATAATTTTTTGTTCCAAGCATTCTTGAAATATATGTTCCACCACCTATTCCAAAGATTGTCCCAATTGCCATTAAAATCATAAATATTGGCATAGTTATCGAAACTGCTGCAACCATGTTTACATCATTAGTTTTCCCTACAAAAAATGTATCTGCTAAATTGTAAATAACTGTAACTAACATTCCTATCATTGTTGGCAATGCCAATGTCCACACTGCTTTGGCTATAGGATATTTTTCAAAAATTTCCGTTCTGTCTTTCATTTTGTTTTCTCCTTATAAATTAAAATATTTTTCCCTTAATCAAATCTAATGATTTTCTTGTTATTTCTAAGTCCTTTGAAGGAATATCTTTTAGAACTGTTTCTTCAAAATCATTAAAAATGTGAAATATAACTTTATCTAATTCCAATCCTTTACTGGTTATTTTCAAATTAAAATAACGCCCATCATTTAAATTTTTTGTCTTTTCAATATACTCTTTTTCAAGTAAATATTTTATCAAACTTGAAATAGTTGATCCTCTTAAATCCATGTGTCTTTCAACATCTTTTTGATTGATAAATTCATTATCTCTATTACAACTTAAAAAACCTAAAATTCTTGCTTGCTGAACTGTTAGATTATATTTTTGTAATAGTTCATTGTGTCTGTTATATATTTGATGACTTATTTTATGAAGTGCGATTAAAATTGAATTTTCAATAATTTCACTTTTTTTAGAAATATCCATGTAAAAATCCTTTCAAAAAATTAATTAGAATTCTATCTATTATTGTATCCATTTTTTTAAAATTTGTCAATAAAAAAGAAAAGTAAAAATACTGTAATTTCTTCTAAAATATATAAAGTTCCGATACTAATTTTTAAACTAGACATTTTCTGTACATTTAGTATAATGAAAAGAGTAATAAAGAGTTATTTTAAGAAAAGGAGTTTCTATGAAGACATATTTATGGTATGATTTCGAAACTTATGGTGCTGACCCTAAAAGAGATAGAATATCTCAATTTGCAGGGATTCGAACTGATGAAGATTTCAATATTTTAGAAGAATTTAATTTACATTGTAAACTTAACTATGACTACATTCCAAATCCAGAAGCATGTTTAGTTACTGGAATTTATCCTCAAATTGCGAATAAAGATGGACTAAGTGAGGAAGAACTTTCCAAAAAACTTTATGAAATTTTCACTAAAGACAACACAATAAGTATTGGATATAATTCATATAAATTTGATGACGAGATATTAAGACATTTATTTTATAAGACCTTTAGAAATCCCTATAAAAGAGAGTGGGCTAATGGTTGTAGCCGTTGGGATTTTTTAAGAGGAATTTTAGGGTTTTACTTTAAAGATTCTGAAAGTATTTATTTCCCAAAAGATAAGGATGGAAAGCCAAGCTTTAAACTTGAAAACTTATCTATAGGAAATAATATCATTCATGAAAATGCTCATGACGCATTAAGTGATGTTAAAGCAACCATTGAATTAGCTAAGTTACTAAAAGAAAAAAACAAAGAATTATTTGAATATTTATTTTCTTTAAAAGATAAAAATGAAGTTACAAAACTTCTTAACCGTGGAAAATATTTTTTTCATGTTGATTTTTCTTATGGATATGAAAATAACTATACCACACTACTCTATAAAGTTGATTATAGCTTTAATAAAAATGAATTTCTATTTTTAGATTTGAGTAGTGACTTAGATTTATTATATAAAGAAAATGTTGAAGAAATTAAAAAACTTGCCTTTTTAAAGAAAGAAGAATTAGAATTATTAAATAAAACTAGACCTGGAATCAAACAAATTAAAACAAATAGCTTTCCTCTTCTTTTTCCTGCAGATAATGTTTCTGATTATTCTAAAGAAATTAGTAAAGCTAAATATATTGAAACTCGTTTAAGAGATAAACTTTCTGAATATTGCAAATATAATAAAATTGACAATAATTTGGATATTGAAATTGACCCTTACAATAATTTCTTTAATTTTAATGATGAAGCCGAATTTGAAAAAATGAGAAAAAATCCTTTAGAATTTAAATTTACAGATAAACGCTGGGCTCATATTCATGAAAAATTTTTAGGTAGAAATTATTTTGATTTATTAAAAGAAGAAGAAAAAAACAACTGGTTATTAAAATGTTATAAATGGCTTAATGGATTTGATCAGAGAGATGGATATTTGACTTTTGATTTGGTAGAAGACAAAATTAAGGCGTTAAAACTTGAACATAAAGATAATAATGAGAAAATTGAAATTTTAAATAAACTAGAAGAATATTTATTATCTTTAAAAGAATATTTAAACTCAATTAAGTTTAAAACAGTAGGACAACCTTTATTTGAAATTACTAAAGATAACACTATTTCAAAACCTAAAAAAAATTCTTCAAAGAAAAAAGATGAAATAATGAGTGAAATTAAAAATTTAAAATTATTTTAAGAAAATTAATTTTTTTTCTTATAATTTTCTTGAAAAAATATAAATTTTATACTATTATATGTATTATAATTAATTTGGAGGTTTTTAATGTTATTAGATAGAAATACTTTTTTTGTTAAAGAAAAAGTTCAATTTATGAAATTGTCAAATACTTACGATATTTTTGATCCTGAAACTAATTTGAAAATAGGTGTTGCTAAAG
>RRZT011260996.1_pt1 | contig 15614 bp, 12 predicted proteins | sample 2165551 | NCBI WGS metagenome assembly RRZT01 (sample SAMN10456910, study PRJNA506462) | wastewater metagenome | biome: wastewater; feature: sludge; material: wastewater sludge; isolation source: wastewater sludge with Escherichia coli K12::gfp cells carrying plasmid... | place: USA: Moscow, Idaho... | reverse complement strand
GCGGGATGATGGTCGCCTCCTTCGGGAGGGTGAGGCCCAGCATCAGGACGAGCAGCAGCACGGTCGCGCCGCGCACCTTGAGCCCGCCCAGCGCGTACCCGGCGAGAGTGGCGAGGAAGGCGGCGAGGGGCACGACGAGCAGCACGAGGATCGCCGAGCTGATCAGCAGCGGCGTGATCGAGGCCACGTTCCAGGCGTCGATGAAGTTGTGCCACTGCGGGTCGGACGGCCACTGGATGCCGACGGGGATCGTGCCCTGGGGCTGCAGCGCGGCGGACGCCATGCTGAGCAGCGGCAGGATCGAGAAGAGCACGGCGGCGGCGAGCATGACGCCGCCCCCGAACCGTTCGGAGCGGTTTACCCTCATCAGTCCTCCCTCGCGAAGATCCGCTGCAGCGGGATGATGACCACCAGCACGAGGACCGTGAGCATCATCGCCAGCGCGGCCGCGAGGCCGACGCGGGACTCGGTGAAGCCGAGCTGGTAGCCGAAGACGCCGGGCACCATCGTCGAGTAGCCGGGGCCGCCCTGGGTCGACATGAAGACGACGTCGAAGCTGGCCAGCGCCGAGATCACCGTCATGGTGACGCAGACGCCGATCTCCTGCCGGAGCCCGGGCAGCGTCACCGCCCTCAAGGTGCTCCAGAAGCCCGACCCGTCGATGCGCGCCGCCTCGTAGATCGACCCGTCGATCTTGCCGATGCCGGAGAGCAGCAGGACGACGCAGAAGCCGAGGTTGATCCACATGCCGATCACGCCGACCGACGGAAGGGCCAGCTGGAAGTCGCCGAGCCACGCGCGGGCCAGCCCGCCGAGCCCGACCGCCCGGAGCGCCTGGTTGACGACGCCGTCCTGGGAGAACATCCAGGTCCACGCCAGCGCGGCGGCGGCGCCCGGGATGATCTGCGGCAGGAAAAGCAGCGTGCGCGACGCCGTCCCCAGGAACTTCGACCTCAGCTCGCGGAGCAGGGCCGCGATGAGCAGCGCCGCGGCCAGCGGAAGCAGCGTGAAGAAGATGATCAGGAAGAACGAGTTGCCGACGGACGTGAGCAGCTTCGGGTCGGTGAAGACGCGCACGTAGTTGTCGAACCCGACCGGGGTCGCCACCGAGATGCCGTTCCAGTCGTAGAACGAGTACTGGATGGCCATCGCCAGCGGGTAGAGCACGAAGACCGCGTAGAACGCGAAGGCGGGGGCGAGGAACAGCCAGCCGACAAGCGAGCTGCGCCTCGCCTTCCGCGGTTTCGCGAGCCCCGCGCGGGGGGCGCCCAACGCGCCCCCCGCCGTGACTGCCGAGGTCATGTCAGCGGACCTCGTCCTCGTACTTCGCCTGGACCGCCTTGACCATGGACGCGCCGGTCGCGTTGCCGGACACGAGCAGCTGGAGCTGCGCGTTCCACTCGGCGGTCGCGCCGTTGCTGGCGTTCTGGATGAACTGGACCTGGCCGTTGTCGGCGACGAGCTTGGCGAACGCCGCCTGGACGGAGTTGTTCAGCTCGTCGGCGCCCGTGAGCGCCTCGCCGGGGCCCGACGGCGCGAAGCCGTGGTCGACGACGATCTGGCGGGCCTCGTCGCTCAGCAGGAACTCGAGGAAGGCCGCCGCGGCGTCCTTGTTCTTCGACTTCGCCGGGATGCCGAAGTTGGACAGCGGGTCGGACATGGCGAGCGCCTTGCCCGAGTCGCCGACCGGCGGGGTGCCGAAGCCGGCCTTGTCGCCGAAGTAGCCCTTCGCGGCCCAGTCGGCGACGGTGTCACCCGCGGCCGCGGCCTCGGGGGTGTCCATGGTGGCGTCCGGGGCGTGGAAGATCCACCCGTTGATCGCCTCCTGGCCCATGTTGTTGTTCAGCAGGAACTGGAAGCTGGTGGCGACCTGGCCGTTCTGGTTGCCCGCGGAGATGCCGATCAGGCCTGCGTCCTTGGCCTTCTGCAGCGCGGCCTCGTACTCGGCGACGGTGGCGGGAACCCCGTCGATGCCGACCTGCGCGGCGAGGTCGCGGTTGGAGTAGACGCCGGTCATGGTGAAGCCGCTGGCGACGGTGTACTGGGTGCCGGTGCCGCGGACGCCGTTCTCGTCGACGGTGTACTGGGCCATCTGGCCCGCCGGGATGCGGTCCCACTTGTAGAGGGCCGCGTAGTCGGTCAGCGGCGCGAGCAGGTTGTCCTTGACGATGTCGGACAGGGCGTTGATGCGGGCCACGTCCGGCGGGGTGTCCGACGAGAGGACGCGCGGCGCGTTGACGGCCTGGACGTTGTCGGGGTCGAGGCGCAGCTCGAACGTGACGTTCGGGTGCTGCTTGGTGAACTCGGCGGTGAGCGCCTCGTTCACGGCCTTGAGGCCCGCGCCGTCGTAGACGACGAGCTTCACGGGATCGGTGCCGAGCGTGGCGGCGGGACCGGCCGACGGCGCGTCGGTCGGGCCGGAAGCGCTTCCGAAGGTCAACGATGCGGCGGAAATCGTTTCTTCGGTGCGCTTCCTGGTCGTCAGGCGCGGATCAGCGCCGCACGTCGGTGCTGCGGCGCGCGATCAGCTCGGTCGGGACGATGACGGAGCGGGGGTCGATCCCGTCCCCCTCGATCCCCAGCGCCTGCAGCACCATCCGGCCGACGATCTCGCCCTGCTCACGCACGGGCTGGCGGACGGTGCTGAGGCCGAGCGGCGCGGCGAGCGGGTGGTCGTCGATGCCGATCAGCGCGATGTCCTCGGGGACCCGCAGCCCGCGCGCGAGGATCGCGCCCATCGCGCCCATCGCGAGCTCGTCGGAGTGGGCGAAGATCGCCGTCGGCGCGGCGTCGCTGTCCAGGAGCTCGTCCGTGGCTCGCGCGGCCGCGGCCTCGCCCCAGTCGACCTCCCTGGTCCACCCCGGCTCCGGCTCAACGCCGACGGCGGCGAGCGCGTCGAAGTAGCCTCGCTGCCGGCCGGGGAACGACGGCCAGTCCGGCACCGCGGGCTCGTGCGCCGAGAGCATCGCGATCCGCCGGTGCCCCCGCGACGCCAGGTGGTCGACCGCCTGCCGGGAGGCCGCGTAGTCGTCGATGCAGACGTGGGGGTAGTGCGCCGACTGGCCGCCCGCCGCGATGATGTCGACGCCCATCAGGTTGAGCCTGCGGGACTCTCCCTCGTCGACGGGGAAGGCGACGATCACCATCGCCTCGACCTTGCGGCGCGCGGGCAGCCGCTCGAAGAAGCCGCGCCGGTGCTCCTCGTCGTCGACGTGGTAGAGCAGCAGGTCGATGTCGGCGCCGGCCGTGATGCGCTCGATCCCGTCGACCATCTGGCCGAAGAACCAGCGGTTGATGTGCGAGACGATCAGCGCGACCCGCCGCGACGAGCCCCCGCTGGCCAGGGTGCGCGCGTCCGGGGAGGCCACGAAGTCCAGCCGCGCGGCGGCCGCCAGCACCCGGTCCCGGGTCTTGGGGGCGACGCCGTAGGCGCTGTTCATCGCGCGCGACGCGGTCGCGAGCGAGACACCCGCCGCCTTCGCGACGTCGGAGAGGCTCACGGGACGCTGGTTCACCCGCCGATCCTACGACGGCGCCTCGCGGCCGCGCGCCCGACCGTTGACACCGGACTTTTCATTGTCATAGAGTTAAATCCTGAGCCGAGGAGCCACACGTCGTCGCCCCGGCTCCCCACATGCAAGGAGGCGTATGGAATGAAGAGAACGACAACCGGATCGCGCTGGCGCCCCCGGCCGGCCGCGCGCGCGACGATCGGCGCGGTCGCCGCGCTCACCCTCGCGGGGGTCGCGCTCACCGCGTGCTCCCCGGCGTCCACATCCCCGGGCCAGACGACGCTGAACTTCTTCCAGTTCAAGGGCGAGGCGCTGGCCGACTTCGAGCAGATCATCGCGGAGTTCGAGGCGGAGAACCCGGACATCAAGGTGGTCCAGAACCAGCAGCCCGACGCCGACACCTCCATCCGGACCCTCCTCGTCAAGCGCCGCACGCCCGACGTGATCACGCTCAACGCCGGCGGCAAGATCGGCGAGCTCCTGCGCGCGAAGGTCTTCTACGACTTCACCGACGACCCGGTCCTGAAGACCGTCAACCCCGCCGTTCAGGACATCATCGCGGATCTGGCGGCCGACGACAGCGAGGTCAACGCGCTCGGCTACGTCAACAACGCCAACGGGATCATCTACAACAAGAAGATCTTCCGCGAGCAGGGGCTCGAGGTCCCCGAGACCTGGGACGAGCTGATCGAGGTGTGCGAGAAGCTCTCGGCCGCCGGGATCACGCCGTTCTACGGCACGCTCGCCGACTCCTGGACGGTGCTCCCGTCGTTCAACGGCATGGGCGCCTACCCCGCGAGGGACGGCTTCTTCGACCAGCTGCGCGAGCTCGGCGCCGCCGTCGGCGCGGACTCCGCCGTCTCCTTCCAGAAGGACTTCGCCGAGACCGGCGAGCGCCAGGCGAAGCTCTACTCCTACGCGCAGGAGGGCTTCCGCGGCCGCACCTACGACGACGGCAACGGCGCGTTCGCCCGCGGCGAGACGGCCATGTACATGCAGGGCGTCTGGGCCATGAACCCCATCAAGCAGGCCAACCCCGACATCGAGGCGGGCATCTTCCCCTACCCGATGACTGACAGCGCGGACGATCGCCTTCTCGTCAGCGGCGTCGACGTCGCGGTCATGATCGGGCGCGGCACGCCCCACCTGGAGGAGGCCAAGAGGTTCGTCGAGTTCATGTTCCGCCCCGAGATCATCGAGCGGTTCGCCCAGTCCCAGAACATGATCCCCTCGGTGATCGGCGCGAAGTGGAGCGACGAACCCGCGCTCCAGGACGTGAAGCCGTTCTTCGACGATGGTCGAATCGCGGGCTTCATCGACCACCAGGTCCCCGCGGGCATCCCGCTCGATGCGCTGGTGGCCCGCGGCCTGATGGAGAACGACCCCCAGGCCGCCCTCGTGCGGCTCGACAACGAGTGGGCGAAGGTCGCCGCTCGGACGATCAAGTAAGGGAAGCGAGAGCGATGTCCACCTCCACATCCCCCGCGGCGGCGCCGGGCGCGCCCCGCTCCGGCGTGCGCATGCGCACCTACTACTGGATCGTCGCGCCGATGGTCCTGCTCTTCGCCTTCTTCCACACCTTCCCGGTGCTGACCGGCGTGTTCTACAGCTTCACGAACTACGCGGGCTTCGGCGACTGGAAGTTCATCGGGCTGTCGAACTACGCCAACCTGTTCCGGGACGACCGCGTGCTGGGCGCCTACGGGTTCTCGTTCCTGTTCGCGATCACGGCGACCATCCTCACCAACGTGATCTCGCTCGTGATCGCGCTCGCGCTGAACGCGAAGATCGCCGCCCGGAACTTCTTCCGCGGGGTGTTCTTCGTCCCCTACGTGCTCGCGATGCTGATCGTCGGCTACGTGTTCAAGTTCCTCTTCGGCACCTCCGCCCCGCGGCTGCTCGCCGGGATCCCGCTGTTCGCGGACAACATCCTGACCAACGCCACCTGGGCCTGGACGGCCATCGTCGCCCTCTCGGTCTGGCAGGCCTGCGCGTTCGCGATCATCCTGTACCTGGCGGGCCTGCAGACCATCCCCGTCGAGCTGTACGAGGCGGCGTCGCTCGACGGCGCCACGCCCTGGCAGCAGTTCCGCACCATCACCTTCCCGATGATCTGGGCGTACTTCACCATCAACATGGTGCTGAGCGTCAAGGGCTTCCTGCAGGTGTACGACGCCAGCGTCGCGCTGACCAACGGCGGGCCGGGCACCGCCACCGAGTCCGTCACCATGCTCATCCAGCGCGGCGGCCTCAGCGGCGGCGAGTTCGCCTACCAGACGGCCAACGCCGTCATCTTCTTCATCGTCATCACCATCGTGTCGCTGATCCAGTTCAAGGGCCTGGGCACGGGAGAGGCGGACTCCTGATGAGCACCGCACAGCTGGCCCCGTCCACCGCCGTCGCGGCCGCGGCCAACGGCCCGAGGCGACGCCGTCGGCTCGGCCCCGAACGCATCAACTGGTGGGCGACGGCGTTCATCGCCGTGGCTGCCCTCACCGTCCTCGTCCCGCTCTACCTCGCGGTCGTCGTCGCCCTGAAGACGCCCGAGCAGCTGCTGAACTCCAGCGGCTTCGAGTGGCCCACCGAGGTGCGGTTGGCGAACTTCTCCGACGCGTGGACCGCGGCCCAGTTCCCGAGGGCGCTGGCCAACACGGGGATCATCACGGTCCTGACGGTGATCCTCACCCTCCTGACGAGCTCGATCGTGTCGTGGGCCATCGCGCGCAACATGCACAAGCCCTTCTTCAAGGGTGCGTTCCTGTACTTCCTCTCCGCGATGTTCATCCCGTTCCCGATCATCATGCTGCCGCTCGTGCAGCAGACGGCGATGCTGGGCCTGGACAACAAGTGGGGCCTTGTCATCCTGTACACGGTGTTCGGCATCTCGATGAACGTCTTCATCTACACCGCCTACGTTCGTTCGATCCCCATCGAACTGGAGGAGGCCGCGCGGGTCGACGGCGCGTCGACGTGGGGCGTGTTCTGGAAGGTCATCTTCCCGCTGCTCGCCCCGATGAACGCGACGGTGGGCATCCTGACCTGCGTCTGGGCGTGGAACGACTTCATCATGCCGTTGGTGCTGCTCACCGACCCCGCCGACCGCACGCTCGTCCTCGGGCAGTCGATCTTCCAGGGCCAGTTCAACATCGACCACACGGTGTCGTTCGCCTCCTACCTGATGGCGATGGCCCCGCTGCTGATCGTCTACGTCCTCGCCCAGCGCTGGGTCATCTCCGGCGTCACGCGCGGCTCCATCAAGTAGCCGACTCACGGGGCGTCAGCGCAGCACGTGCCGGATGGCCAGGGCCGCGCCGCCGCGGGCCCAGTCGAAGAAGTCGAGGTCCTCGCCGAGCGCCAGCTCGGGGAGGCGGTCGCCCTCGTAGGCGTGGCGGACGATGCCGCGCCGGATCGCGGCCTCGCGGGCGACGAACGGGGAGACGCCCTCGCCGGCGATCAGGACCCGCTCGGGGCCGTAGGCGATCATCGCGAGCGCGACCAGCTCGCCGAGGGCGTCGGCGGCGTCGTCCAGGACGGCGCCGACGGCGGGGTCGTCGGCCAGGAGGTCGGCCGCGTCGAGCGTCCGCCCCGCCGCGGCGCCGGCGCGGGCCAGCAGCGGCGCGGTGGACAGCACCTCGCCGGCGTTGCGCCCGTCGCTCAGCCAGGCGCGGCCGAGCAGCGCGGCGAAGCCCAGGTGGCCGCCGAGCAGGGTGTCGTCGACGACGGCGCCGGACCCCACGCCCTCGCCGACGGTCAGGACGACGAAGTCGCGGGTGCCGCGGCCGTGGCCGAACCAGTGCTCGGCCAGCGTGAGGGCGTCGACGTCCTTGATCGCCGCGCAGGAGAGCCCCGCGGAGGCCTCGACGGCGCGGACGATGTTGCCGCCCTCCCAGCCGAGGAAGCCCGCCGCCCGCGCGTTGCCCTCCGCATCCACCGCGGCCGCGAGCGAGACGCCGACCGCCTCGGGCGCCCACTCCGGGGAATGCCGCTCGAGGAGGGCGGCGATCGCGTCGGCCGTCGACTCCGCGGAGCCCGTGTCTGCGGGCGCCTCGGCCGCGGCGTGCACGACGCCGGCCAGCCCCACGAGCGTCGCGTAGATCCGCCCGGACACGACCTTCACGCCGAGGAAGCGCGCGGCGTCGTCGACCACCTCGAGCGGTTGGCGCGGCCGTCCGATCGCCGCCGCCCGGGGCTCCCCCTCGCGGAGGATCCCCGCCGCGAGCAGCGGCCCCGTCAGGCGCGTGAGCGAGCCCGAGCTGAGCCCGAGACGCTCGACCATGTCGGCCCGCGACAACGGCCCGTGCCTCAGCACCGCCTCGACGATCCTGCGCGACGACGCGTCGAACTGGGAAAGGAGCATCCCCCGATTATGGCAGCAGCGCGCCCGCCCCACGGATTTAGCTTCAAGGTAGAGGTAAGTGTGTAGGCTTGTCCTACCCGCTTTCGGCGGCCCGATCCGGTGGCCCGACAAGAAGAAGACGCCATGACAGACCTCGCCCCCGCGAACCCCGTCCTCACGACCGCCGCGCTTCCCGCGCAGCTCCACCTGCGCGCCGGCGGGACGTCGGTCGTGATCGACTGCCCCGCCTCGTCGCCGGCGGAGGTCCTGTACTGGGGCGCCGACCTCGGCCCGCTCGCGCCGGAGGCCCTGGCCGTCTGGGCGGACGCGCGGGTCGGCGTCGTCTCCGGGTGCGCCGACGTCGCGCCCCGCCTCCCCCTCGTCCCCACCCAGGCCGACGGGTGGCTCGGGACGCCGGGCCTCGTCGGCTCGCGCGCCGGCCTCGGCCAGTTCTCGGCGTTCCGCCCCGTCGCGGTCGAGGTCCTCGCCACCGACGGCACCGACGGCGCGCCGACCGAGGTGCGGATCGCGGCCCACGACGACGAGGCCGACCTCGACCTGACGATCGAGCTGCGCCTCGCCGCGTCCGGCCTGCTGCGCGCCCGCGCCGAGCTCGCCAACCGCGGCGAGGACGGCTACGCCGTCGACTCGCTGCTGCTCGCGCTCCCCGTCCCCGCGGCCGAGACCCAGGTCGTCGACCAGTCCGGGCACCACCTGCGCGAGCGCGCCATCGCGTTCCACGAGTTCACGATCGGCGCCCACGAGCAGGCCGTGCGGGTGGCGCGCGGCCACGCCGCGTCCGTCGTCCACGGCACCTGCGCGCCAGGCACGGGCTGGAACCGCGGGCTGGTCCACTACGTCCACGTGGCATGGTCGGGCAACACCCGCACCGTCGCCGAGCGCAACGTCGTCGGCCAGAACGCGCTGATCGGCGGCGAGCTGCTGCTGCCCGGCGAGGTCGTCCTCGCGCGCGGGGAGTCCTACGCGACGCCGTGGCTCTACGCCACCTGGGGCGAGGGGCTGGACGACGCCTCCGCGCGCGTCCACGAGTACCTGCGCGCCCGGCCGCACCACCCGACGACGCCCCGCCCCGTCACCTTCAACGCCTGGGAGGCCGTCTACTTCGACCACTCGCTCGACCGGCTGCTCCGGCTCGTCGACGTCGCTGCCGAGGCCGGCGCGGAGCGCTTCGTGCTGGACGACGGCTGGTTCGGCTCGCGCCGCGACGACACCTCGGGCCTCGGCGACTGGGTGGTCTCCGGCGAGGTGTGGCCGAACGGCCTCGCCCCCCTCGCCGACGCGGTGCACGCGCGCGGCATGGAGTTCGGCCTGTGGTTCGAGCCCGAGATGGTCAACCTCGACTCCGACGCGGCCCGCGCGCACCCCGAGTGGGTCCTCTCGCCCCGAACCCACCGCCCGCAGCAGGCGCGCGGCCAGCACGTCCTCGACCTGACCAACCCGGAGGCCTTCGCGCACGTGCTCGGCCAGATGCGGACGGTCCTCGCCGACACGAGGATCGACTTCATCAAGTGGGACTTCAACCGCGACCTCTACGAGGCGGTCTCCCCGCTGACCGGCCGCCCCGCCTACCACGCGCAGACCCTGGCCACCTACCGGCTGATGGGGACCGTGCTCGCGGAGCACCCCGGCCTGGAGATCGAGTCGTGCGCGGGGGGCGGCGGCCGCATCGACCTCGGCATCATGGAGATGGCGGTACGCGTCTGGGCCTCGGACTGCATCGACCCGCTCGAGCGCCAGCAGATCGAGGCGGGGACCGCGCTCCTCCTTCCGCCCGAGCTGATGGGTTCCCACGTCGCCTCCACGACGTCGCACACCACGGGCCGCACCCTGGGGCTCACCGTCCGCGCGTCCACCGCGATGTTCGGCCACATGGGCGTCGAGTGGAACCTGCTGGAGGCGTCCGCCGAGGAGCGCGCCGACCTCGCCGCGTGGATCGCCCTCCACAAGGAGCTTCGCCACCTGCTGCACACCGGGCGCGTGGTCCACGTCGACCATCCCGACGCGGGTTGGAGCGTCCACGGCGTGGTCTCCGCGGACAAGGACGACGCCGTGTTCAGCCTCATGCGCGTGGCGACGTCGCCCGTGCGCCCCGGGCCGGCGATCGCGCTCCCCGGCCTCGACGCCGACGCCGACTACCGCCTCGAGGAGCTGCTCCCCGACGGGGTCCGATCCCCCGTCGAGTACGACCCGCGGTTCCCCGAGTCCTGGGCCTGGTGGCAGGAGGGGGTCACCCTCCCCGGGCGGATCCTGAGCGGCGTCGGCCTCCGGTTCCCGGATCTCATGCCCGAGCACGCGGTCCTCGTCCGCCTCACCCGAGCCTGACCCCCACCAGACTTTGAGCATGTTCCGGGGCCACAGCCGCTCGGCGGCGCCAGGGGGAGGTCAGTTGGTGGCGGCGCGGCGGGCGGTGAGAAGCGGCAGGACGACGTCGCGGGCCGCCTCCCGGGCGGCGGACGCGGCGCCGAGCGAGACGACGTCGCCGCCGAGGCCAGAGGCGACGATCTCCACGGGCAGCAGCCCGGGTTCCGCCCGGGTCCACCCGCGCGCGAGTTCGAGCACATCGCCGAGGGCTCCCGCCATCGCGCCGCAGACGATGATCCTCGTCGGGTCGTAGAACCGGGCGACGACGCCGCAGACGCGGCCGAGCGTCTCGCCGAGCTCGTCCAGCATCGGCTTGGTGACCGGGTCGTCGAGGGTGGCGGCGCCGAGCACGTCCTCTGCCTTCAGCTCGGCGCCGGCCAGCCGCGCCCAGGGGTGCCCGTCGGGGACCCGCCCCTCCTCGAGGGCGCGCTCCAGCCAGCGCGCCGCGCGCAGCCCGCAGCCCTGCGCGCCGCCGACCCCGGAGACGTAGACGAAGGCCTCGAGTTCGCCGACGGCGCCGTGGCCGCCCCGCACGAGCTGTCCGCCGAGGAAGACGCCGGCGCCGAGTCGGCGCCCGATCATCATCGCGACGAAGTCGTCGCATCCGCGCGCCTCGCCGAGGCTGCTCTCCGCGACGGCGGCCAGCGCGGCGTCATTCTCCACGCGCACGGCGGGGAACTCGCGCCCGAGGGCGTCCTGCAGGCCCGCGTTCATCTGCTGCCAGAAGCCGAGGGTGTGGGACGGGGACCTGCCGTCGCCGTCGACCGGGGCGGGGACGCCGACCGCGACGCCGATGACGTCGGCCCGCGAGCGCCCGGCAGACGCCAGCGCGGCGTCGATGACCCGGAACACGGCCCCCTGCCGATCCTCGTGCTGCCCGCCCGCGTAGAAGCCGAGCACGCCCAGGTGCTCCTCGGCGAGCACCTGACCGGCCAGGTCGGAGGCGATGGCGGTGATGCGGTAGTCGCCCGCGTCGACGCCGATCACGACGCCGGCCTCGGCGCGCAGCTGGAACCGGCGCGCGGGCCGCCCCATCCGGTATCCGTCCTCCGCGCCCGCGTTCGGAAGCTCCTGGATGAGGCCGATGTCGATCAGCGAGTCCAGGGCGGAGAGCGCCGTCGACCTGGTGAGCCCGACGGCCGAGATGACGTGGTCCGCGCGGAAGGCGCCCGCGTCCCAGGCGAACTCCAGCACCGCCGCCGTGCTCGCCCGGTGTCGCAGGTATCCGTCGGCGTAACTCGCCATCTCGACACCCCCTTGACTCCTATGCCGGCCCCAGGCACTATAGACCAGCCAGACTTCTTCTGGTCGCTCAATTTAGTGGGCATATTTAACAATGGAGGGACACCGGTGTCTTTCAATCCACAGAAGGTGGCGCGCGCCGTCGCGGGCTCCCTTGCGCTGACTCTCGTCAGCGTCGGCCTCGCGGGATGCTCCGTGGGCGATGGGCGCGAGCCCGTCCGGTTCACGTTCAGCAAGCGCGAGGCCATCGAGTTCATGACCGACGTGGTCGCGAAGTACAACGCCTCGCAGGACAAGGTCCAGGTCAACATCGACACCTCGGGTGTCGACGTCGTCTCCGCCAGCTTCGTTCGGGGGAACCCGCCCGACCTCATGCTGGCGAACTACAACATGGAGGTCGCCCGCTTCGTCGAGCGCTGCACGCTGAGCGACCTCAGCGACACGACCGCGGCGTCGCAGATGAAGGAGTCGTACCAGCCGCTCCTCGACCAGTACGGGGTCTGCGAGGGGCGCCAGAGCGCGCTTCCGTTCTCCGTCATGGCCGCGTCCGTGATCTACAACAAGGAGATCTTCGAGGCCAACAACCTCCAGGTCCCGACGACGTGGGACGAGCTGATCGACGTCTGCGAGAAGCTGGTGGCGGCGGGCGTCACCCCGTTCTACGCCACGCTCAAGGACGACTGGACGGTCGGCCAGGGCTGGTACGACTACACCGTCGGCGGCTCGATCGACGTGATCGACTTCTTCGACCGGCTCTCCGCCCAGGGCGCCGACGTCGGCCCGGACTCGGAGACGTCGTTCTCCAAGGACTTCGCCGAGCCCATGGACAAGATGCAGCAGTTGCTCGACGACTACATCAACAAGGACGCCCCCAGCCGCGGCTACAACGACGGCAACCTGGCCTTCGCCAAGGGCGAGGCGGCCATGTACCTGCAGGGCCCGTGGGCGTTCAGCGAGATCGCGAAGACGTCGCCCGACCTCGCGCTCGGCACGTTCCCGCTGCCGATGACCGACGACCCGGCCGACCGCTCCGTGCGCGTCAACCTCGACCTCGCCGCGATGATCCCCGAGGGCTCGAACCACAAGGAGGCCGCGCGCGACTTCCTCGAGTACCTGTTCCAGCCCGAGAACATCGAGGCGTACAACGCCTCTCAGCTCGGCTTCACCCCCACCAGCACCGCGGCCGCGCCCGACGACCCGCGCATCGAGGGGATGATCCCCTTCATCGACGCCGGCGAGATCTACCAGGGCCCGTCGGTGCTCGTCCCCAAGACGATCCCGGTGTTCAACTACGCGCAGGCCATCGCGCTCGGCGGCGACGCCGGCCAGTACCTCGCGACGATGGACGCCGACTGGGCCCGCCTCGCGTTCCGCGCCCCGGCGAAGAAGGAGTCCTGACATGAGCACGACCACTACCGAGGTCGTCGGCGGCCAGAAGGTGCGCCGCACCAAGCGCCGCGTCGAGCCGATCTACTACCTGTTCCTCCTGCCCAGCCTGATCCTGTTCACGCTCGCGATCACGATCCCCGGCATCATCGGCATCTTCTTCAGCTTCACCGACTCGATCGGCATCGGCGACTGGAGCTTCATCGGGCTGACCAACTACGTCGCCGCCTTCAGCGACCCGGCCATCCTGCAGAGCTACCTGTTCACGTTCGGGTTCTCGATCGCCACGGTCCTCGTCGTGAACGTCATCGCGTTCATGCTGGCGGTCGGCCTGGTGTCGCGCATCCGGTTCAAGACGGGCCTGCGGACGATCTTCGTGATCCCGATGGTCATCTCGGGCATCATCATCGCCTACGTCTTCAACTTCCTGTTCTCCAACTCGCTCCCCGCCCTGGGGACGGCGCTCGGGATCGAGGCGCTGGAGACCAGCCTGCTCGCCAACCCCGACCTGGCGTGGGTCGCCATCGTCGCCGTGACCGCCTGGCAGGCCATCCCCGGAACGCTGCTGATCTACATCGCCGGCCTGCTCTCGGTGCCCGGCGACGTGTACGAGGCGGCGGACATCGACGGCGCGACGAAGTTCCAGCAGCTCACCCGCATCACCGTCCCCCTGGTGGCCGGGTACGTGGTGATCAACATCATCCTGGGCTTCAAGGGCTTCCTGAACGCCTACGACATCATCGTCGGCCTCACCAACGGCGGCCCGGGTACCGCCACCCGCAGCGTCGCGATGACGATCATCGCGGGCTTCAACGGCGGCGACTACGCCTACCAGATGGCGAACGCGACGATCTTCTTCGTCGTGGCCATCCTCATCTCCATCCTCCAGCTGTCGCTGACGCGCGGAAGGAACGCATTCTGATGTCGACTCAGGCTCTTCCCACCACCAAGGCGCCCGCCCGTCCGCTCAAGGTCAAGATGGAGCGGGTCAACTGGTCCGGCACCATCATCCTGATCCTGTGCGCGGTCACGGTGCTGCTCCCGCTGTACGTGACCATCTCGATGGCGTTCAAGACGACCTCGCAGGCCGTCGACGGCAACGCCTTCTCGTTCCCGTCGCCGATCTCGGTCGACGGCTTCGTCGAGGCCTGGAACCTCACCAAGTTCCCGGTCGGCGCGGGTGTCTCGCTGTTCGTCACCGCCGGCACGGTGGTGCTCACGATCTTCCTCGCCGCGTTCGCGTCCTACGCGATCATCCGCAACTGGGATCGTCGGCTGTTCCGCTGGTCGTTCTTCTACCTGCTGGCCGCGATGTTCATCCCGTTCCCCGTGGTCGCGCTGCCCCAGATCCAGCTCACGGGCCGGTTCGGGCTGGACAACCCCGTCGGCGTCGTCCTGCTGGCGACGATGTTCCAGCTCAGCTTCAGCGTGCTGCTGTTCACCGCGTTCCTGCGCTCGATCCCGCTGGAGCTGGAGGAGTCGGCCCGCGTCGACGGGGCGACGACGTGGCAGACGTTCTGGAAGCTGATCTTCCCGCTGCTCGCGCCGATGAGCGCGACCGTGGGCATCTTCGCCTTCCTCTACGCGTGGAACGACTTCATGATGCCGTCGCTGATCATCTCGGACCCGGCCCTGCAGACCCTCCCGGTGCGGCAGAACCTGTTCCAGAACCAGTTCAGCAACAACTACAACGTCAGCTTCGCGTCGTACCTGATGGCGATGGCGCCGGCCATCGTCGCCTACCTCTTCACTCAGCGATGGGTGATGGAGGGCGTGACTCAGGGCGCCGTCAAGGGCTAACCCACAAGAAGAACAACGAAAGGAAAACTCATGACCGCAGACCGCACCCAGACGACGAACAATCGGCCCGACGGCTGGTGGCGGTCCGCGGTCGTGTACCAGGTCTACCCGCGCTCGTTCCAGGACTCGAACGGCGACGGGATCGGCGACATCCCGGGCATCACGTCGCGGCTCGACTACCTGGTCGAGCTCGGCGTCGACGTCCTGTGGTTGTCGCCGGTGTACCGATCCCCCCAGATCGACAACGGCTACGACATCTCCGACTACCAGGACATCGATCCCTTGTTCGGGACACTCGAGGACTTGGACGAGCTGATCGCCCAGGCGCACGCGCGGGGGATGAAGCTGGTGATGGACCTGGTGGTGAATCACACCTCGGACCAGCACGCGTGGTTCCAGGAGTCCCGCGACCCCGGTTCGCCCAGGCGTGACTGGTACTACTGGCGGCCCGCCCGGCCCGGTGCGGAGCCGGGCACCCCGGGTGCGGAGCCCGACGACAAGCCCGCGGCCTTCGCGCCGTCGGCCTGGACCTACGACCCGGCGAGCGGCCAGTACTACCTCGGCATCTTCAGCCCGGCTCAGCCGGACCTGAACTGGGAGAACGAGGACGTCCGGCAGGCCGTGTACGAGATGATGCGCTGGTGGGTGGACCGCGGCGTCGACGGGTTCCGGATGGACGTGATCAACCTGATCTCCAAGCCCGCCGAGCTCGTCTCGGAGGACGTCATCGACCCCAACTCGGCCAGCTTCGGCGAGATCGCCAACGGCCCCCGGCTGGACGAGTTCCTGGCCGAGATGAACCGCGAGGTCGGCCTCGACGAGCGCAACCTGATCACCGTCGGCGAGACCCCGGGCGCGACGATCGAGGTCGCTCAGCGCATCACCGACCCCGCCCGGCGCGAGCTGAACATGGTGTTCACCTTCGAGCACATGGGCATCGACCAGGTCCCCGGGGC
>RRZT010177922.1_pt1 | contig 15614 bp, 5 predicted proteins | sample 2165551 | NCBI WGS metagenome assembly RRZT01 (sample SAMN10456910, study PRJNA506462) | wastewater metagenome | biome: wastewater; feature: sludge; material: wastewater sludge; isolation source: wastewater sludge with Escherichia coli K12::gfp cells carrying plasmid... | place: USA: Moscow, Idaho ... | reverse complement strand
CCGAACCCGGTCTCGGGCAACGTCATCACGGGTACGGGTGCCGACACCCTTGGGGCCGATGCCACAACGGTCACCGGCGTCGCCGCCGGTACGCCGGCGAGCGCCAGCGGCAACGTCGGGGGAGCCGGTGTTGCCGGCACCTACGGCACGCTGATCCTCAATGCCGACGGCAGCTACACCTACACGCTCAACAACGCCAACCCGGCGGTGCAGGCACTCGCCCGCAACCAGGCGGTAAGCGATACCTTCACCTACACCATCACCGATGCCGACGGCGACCCGAGCACGACGACGCTGACGGTGACCGTTACCGGCACTAACGACGCGCCGGACATTACTGTCGTTGGCACTGACCGGGCTGCCGCCGGCCTGACGGAAACCAATGCCGGGCTTTCGACGAATGGAACGCTGAGCATCTTCGATATCGACACCCAGAATACGGTGACGGTATCCAAGGACAATACTGTTACAGTTGGCGGTACCTACGCGGGTCCGCGACCGACGGATGCTCAACTGATCGCCATGTTTACCGCCAGCGGCGGTGAGCCGAGCACTACCTTGCAGAGCAATCCGCACGGCATCATCTGGGGTTTCAATTCCGGAAGCGAGGCTTTCAACTCCTTGCCCGCAGGCCAGACTCTGGTGCTGACCTACACCGTTCGGGCGACGGATACGGATGGGGCCTCGGATACACAGAATGTCACGATCACTATTACCGGCACCAACGATGCACCAAGGGCCGTTGCCAATACGGCCAGCGTCACCGAGGATGCGGCCGATCAATCCGGCCTAAACGACGGTAACGCACTGACAACGCGCGTTGGCGGTAATGTTCTGACCGACGATACCGATGTCGATTTTGGTGATACGCGCAACGTAACCGGCGTGGCAGCAGGAACGCCGCCTTCAGCCAGCGGCAACGTCGGTGCCTCGGTGACCGGCATTTATGGCAGTGTGACGATTGCGGCGGACGGCAGCTACGTTTATTCCCTGAACAATGCCCTTCCGGCAGTTCAGGCGCTGGCCAGAGGGCAGTCGGTTTTCGATACGTTTACCTACACGATTACCGATAGCCAGGGAGCGACCAGCACGACAACGCTCCGGGTAACGGTCGGTGGCACCAACGACCGTCCGGATATCACCGTCGGTCTCGGTGACCGGGATGCGGCCAGCCTGGCCGAAACCAATAGCGGGCTTTCGACGACCGGCACGCTGAGCATCTTCGATATCGACACCCAGAATACGGTGACGGCATCCAAGGACAATACTGTGACGGTTGCCGGAACCTACCTGGGCCCGCGACCGACGGATGCTCAACTGATCGCCATGTTCACCGCCAGCGGCGGTGAGCCGAGCACTATTCTGCAGAGTAATCCGAGCGGTATTTCATGGACGTTCAATTCAGGGAGCCAGGCATTTGATTTCCTGCCCGCCGGGCAAACACTGGTGCTCACTTATACGGTACGTGCCCGCGACAGTTCCGGCGTCGTCGCAACGCGCGACGACACTCAACTGGTCACGATAACCATTACCGGCACCAACGATGGTGTCGTGATCAATAACGACAGCCAGACCATTGCCGAAAATGCGACTGGCGCGGCCTTGGGGGGCAACGTTCTAGCCAACGACACGCTGGATCCCGACCACAACGAGGTAACGTTGGTCACCGGGTTCCAGGTCGATAGCAATAATGACGGTATTGCCGAGAACTATGCCCCTGGCGCATTGGTGACCATCACGACCGCTTCCGGCACGCTGGGCGTCTTCACCCTGGCGGCCAATGGGGCCTACACCTTCACCCCGCACAATGCCAATTACAGCGGACCGGTGCCGGTCATTACCTACACGGCGGGGAGTTCGACGAACAGCGGCAGCGCCACGCTGACGCTGACGGTGGTGCCGGTTTCGGATGCGCCAGGCGTGACCCGGGATACGGCGACTGTCGTTACCAACGAGGACACCTCTGTCGCGCTCGGACTCAACGCGCCGACCGTTACCGACGCCAGCGACCAGACAGGTTTGGCGCCTGGCGACAACCCGGAACGTCTCGGTCTGATTACCCTGACGGGCATCCCGAACGGTGCGCAATTGCTTTATGGCGCCGCCTCTTTCAGCGCGAACGGTGGCGCGGTCACCATCCTGCTTTCGGATGCTGGCAACCTGATTGCCAGCCCCGGTGCGGCAACACTGACGATGACAAGGGCGCAGTTCGAAGCCTTGCGTGTCGTGCCGCCGGCGAACAGCGGGACCAACTTCACGGTGACGATGAGCGTCACCTCCTTTGAAGTGAATGATACGGGCGCGCCGCTGGCCACCGTTCCGGGTGCCGTATCCTCGATCGGGGTGCTGGTCGACGTGCGTGCGGTAACCGACGCGATTGATCTCAAGATCAACGGTTCGGACGCGCCCTACAATGCGACGATTAACGAAGATACAGCGCTCAACCTGACGCCGCTGCTGACGGCGGCCTTCCAGGATCTCGATGGCAGCGAGCATCGGGATATCGTCATCGGCAATCCGCCGGGTAACGGGACGATCTATGTCAACGGTACGGCGGTCACCGCCGGCACCTCCTTCACGATTCTCTGGAACGCCACAAACAATAATCTGGAGACTTCGCAGAGCGGCTTCCCGCCCATTTCGATCCAGGGTGCTGCCAATTTCAGCGGGGATCTCAACGGCATCACCGTGACACTCCGTGCCCAGGATACCGATGCCGATTCGCCAACGGCGACGCCGGCAGTCGTCACGGACATCGTGAGGCTCAACCTGCATGTCGACCCGGTCGCCGGAGACGTAACGATCGCCCCGGTATCTACCCCGGAAGATACGGGCGTCCGCTTCCTCAACGCCCTGGCGCTGACCGACACTGACGGCAGTGAAGCGATCACCGGCGTCACCGTCAACGCGGTGCCGGCCGGCTGGGTTATCCGCGACGAGGGCGGTATTGTCGTCTTCACCGGGAACGGTGCGACGGCCTACACCGTTCCCGCCGGCGGTGACTTCCGTAACTACACCATCACTCCGGCTGCGCACAGCAGTGCCGATGTGACGATTTCGCTTGCCGTGACGACTACCGACACGCTGGGGGGTACGACTGTTACGGGTGTGGCCAACCTTACGCAAACCATCACTGTGACTGCCGTCGCCGAACGCATCGGCACCGACAGCAATGCCGACGGTACGCCCGACCTGACGATGAACGCCAACTTCAACTACACCACGGCCGGTGCCGAAGACCAGTGGTTCGCCCTGGCCACCGACGGCTTCGACTTCCGCACGCCCTGGACCAACCAGGATGCCGACGGCAGCGAGCGTACCTTCGCACTGCTTACCCCGGTACTTTCCGGCGGTTTGGCGATTGGCTCGCAGTTCCAATATACGCTCGGCGGCGTGACAACGACGCTGACCTACACCGGAACTCCCCTGCAGATCCCGATGGACGCATTGGGCACGGTCCTCTTCAGGGCTGCGCCCAACGTCGCCGGCAGCTTCCAGATCCAGGTTGAGGCCTTGACTATCGACACCGATCCCAACGGCGGCACGCCGGTACAAGCCATCTCCGGTTCGGCGACACTGACCAATCTGGTGATCGCGCCGGTGGCCGATCCGGTGACACTCGCTGTCAATGCGCCAGCCGTCGGGCTGGAGGATAACGCCATCCCGCTGGTTATCCGACCGACCAGTGCCGATCCTTCGGAGACCTTCAACGTGAAGATCAGCGGCATTCCGGCCGACGCCGTGATCCGCTACAACGGGAACGTGCAGACGGTGATAGTTGATCCTATGACGGGTGAACGATTCGTGATGATCAGCGATTTCAGTTCCTCGGTGCCGCTGACGATCACCCCGCCGCTGAATAGCAATGCGGATATTCCGCTGTCCGTATCCGCAGTTGCCGTCGATACCTCTGGAGGATTGAGCAGCGTTTCAGGGGCTACAACGCTGCCCCTGCTCGTCGATGTGCGCGGTGTCGCCGATCCGGTAACTATCACGGTGCAATCCCCGCTTCTGACCACGGAAGCGACGGTAGATGGCAACAGCCGGCGCATTGCGCTTTCCGGGGCCCTGACGTCAGTTACAGCGGTTGATAACGACGGGTCGGAATCGGTGACCCTGGTGGTCTCCGGTGTGCCGTCCGGTGTCAACATCGAAGGCCTGAGCTTCATGGGAGGCGTTGGTCTGAATCGGATCTGGACCGGCACGCCAGCCCAGATCGCTACGGCAAATCTGGTGCTCCGCGATGCGAACTACAGTGGCACGATCAACTTTACGGTGCGCGCGGTTTCTACCGAAAACGACGGTAACAGCCTGAGCGGAGCCCCTCTGCCGTTCAGCGTGCAGGTGGCACCATCGCCGGAAGCCGTAATGGTCGCCCAGACAACGGTCCTTGAGGATGTCCGCACGCCGGCCAACTTCGCGCTGCAACTGCCGCTGGCCGATGGCAACGAAACCGTGCACTCGGTCTGGATCAATCAGGCTGACCTCACCGGCAAGCCCTTCTCGCTATTCCTCGGCACCACGCCGCTGGCTTCCGCCGGCGTACTTGATGGTGGCTGGTACAAGCTTACTGCCGCGCAGGCCGCCAATGTCTTCATTCAGGGTGCTGCCAACAGCGACGCCGACAGCAGTTTCGCGATCAAGTACGAAGTCCGCGATCCGTCGAACGACGGTTCGCTGCCGCCGACCATCGCCCAGTTTGATGCGACGCACACGGTCGTTGTGAACGCCGTAACCGATCCAACGGTGTCGACCGACAACTACGACGACAGCCGGGTCATCAGCACCACGACAACGCTCGAGGTCAAGGTTACCGTCACCCAGCAGGACGATGCGGCCGCAGGCGGCGCCAAAGACATCGATGGCAGCGAGCGCCTGCTCTACTTCATCATCGACAACGTCCCCGTCGGGGTTTCCGTCGAAGGCGGTCGCTACATCGGCAACACGCCGGGCAACACCAATACTGGCCGCTGGATCCTCGATACGCCGGATACGCCGTTCAACGCCGCCGCGCTGGAGCAAACGATCCGCTTCGCGCTCGACGGCACCAGTACCCAGCTGTCGAACCTCAACCAGTCGATCAGCATCATCGCCCACACGCAGGATACGGGCGGCGTCGAGCAGACCTCGACAACGACGTGGACGCTGCGCACCACCCCGGGCTTCGTCGATAGCGAGCCGGTCCCCGGCATCCCGGCGGCGACCATTACCCAATGGGCACAGGATCCTGTGCCGGCAGGGATGGCCGAGGATGCGCCGACACCGCTCACTGCCTTCGTCGATGCCTCGATCACCGGCAGCTCACCGTATTCGGTTACCATCACCGGCCTGCCGGTCGGCAGCGTGGTTGCCGGCATGCTGCCGACGACGATCGGCGGCCAGACTGTCTGGACGGCGCAGGGCAGCGGCGGCAACGCCAGTCTGCAGGTGCTGCTAGCCGGCATCACGATCACGCCGCCGCCGAACTGGAACGACAACCAGGGCCCGTTCAGCTTCTCGACGACGCTGACCACCTACGATCAGGGCGGCGGTCGCAACGATGCCTCGCTGACGGTAACGCCGCCGGTCACCCCGGTGTCGGATGCCATCGATCTCATCACCAGCGCCGTCGGCGCGGGCGAGGATGCGGCGGCGTCGATCAGCCTGACGCTGTCTAATCCGGAAGATGGCGCGGCCTCGCAGGTTCTCGGCGGCAAGGTCTACATCAGCGTCAACGAGAGCGGCATGACGGCGAACGGCGGCGTCCTCAGCGTCGGCGGTGTGCCGCTAGTGCAGGCAATCGACCCGGCCGGCCTCCCGCCCGGCACCTACTACGTCGTCAACGGCGTCAGCAGTGTGTCCGCGCTGAATCTCTCTTATCAGGGAGCGCCCAACGCCAGCGGAACAGTGGCCTACACGGCCTATGTACAGGGGCAGGAAACCGGAGCAGGCAACGTGACGACGAGCTCGATAAGCGGTTCCTTCGCGATTGAACCGGCAAATGATGGCGCATTGGTCACGGCCCGGCCTGTGATTTCGAATGAGGATCATCCCATTCCGGTTGCAATCAGCGTTTCATTGGCGGATGCTTCTGAAACGATTTACTCCGTGACGCTGACCAACATCCCGACTAATTTCCTGGTTTACGTAGGGGGTGTTCTGGCCAGTAATCTGGGTGGAGGGGTCTGGGGTATTCCTGTCGTCAATAATACGCTTCCGACAAATGTCGAGATCATGCCAACCCGTAACTGGAGTGGGGCATTTACCCCCGGGGTCCAGGTCTGGTCAGGCGAAGCGGGTCTGGATCCGGTTCTGACGACGACGAATTTCAATGTGCTGGTCAATGGTGTTGCCGACGGAATCAGCCTGACGCCGACATTGTCTTTCGGCAACGAGGGACAGATCGTCGCGTTGAACCTCAACAGCGCCATGCGCGATCATGACGGCTCGGAAACCGCCACGCTCAGCTTCAAGGGCCTGGGGGAGTACGCCACCTTCTACGCCAGCAGCACGCCGCTGACTGCGAGCTACGTTGTCGCAACCGACACCTACACACTGTCCGGTCTGACGCCGGCGCAGGTGATAAGTCTCGGGGTAAGCCAGCAGGATGGGCACTACGACCTTACCGTTACCGCCTTTACCACCGATTCACCCGGCACCAGTGTCTCGACACCCGTTTCCGCAGCCTTGAGTCTGGACATTGCGCCGATCGTTTCTTCGCCAGCCGACGACAACCTGATCGGTACTGCCGGCAGCGATCGTCTGATCGGCGGTGCGGGCAACGATACGCTGACCGGCGGTCTGGGCGCCGATGTCTTTGCCTGGAAGTTTGGCGATCAGGGTTCGCCCGGCACGCCTGCGGTGGACCGGATCACCGACTTCGACACTCTGGTTAACGGCGACAAACTTGATCTGCGCGACCTGCTGCAAGGCGAGAATCACGCGTCAGGGACCGGCAATCTGGTCAACTTCCTGCACTTTGAAAAGGCCGGGTCGAACACCATCGTCCATGTCAGTTCAAGCGGCGCGTTTTCCTCGGGCTACAGTGCCAGCAACGAGAACCAGACGATCATCCTGCAAAACGTGGATCTGTCTGCCGGCGGACTGAACACGGATCAACTGATCATTCAGGACCTGCTGAACAAGGGCAAGTTGCAGACCGACTAAAGCCGAAGCGCCAACTAGGACGGCCCGCTCACCTTCATGAGCGGGCCGTCTCGTTTTCAGCCGGGGCTGATCAGGCCGGTTCCTTGATCCCCGGCCCTGTTGCGCCGTCGAACCCCACTTCAATCAATGCCGCAAACTCCGCCTCGCTGGTGACCCCCTCGGCGATGACCTTCAGGCCGATCCCCTTGGCGATGCTTGAGAGTCCCTTGAGGAAGGACTGATTCCCGGTGTTCATTTCAAGCCCGCGAATGAAGCTCGCGTCGACCTTGATGTAATCCAGCCCGAGATCGTGCAGGCGACCGATCTCGCTGAACTGGCGGCCAAAGTGTTCGATACCTATCTGGCAGCCGACATTGATCAGTTCGAGGCACAGTACGCGGAAAGCAGCGAAGTGCGCCAGCGCACCAGCCTCGGAAACTTCCAGCCACAGGCGTGAAGTACCCTGGCTACGTTTCAGCAGGGAATGCAATTCGCTGCGGAACTGCGGCAGCTGAATCGAGCTGGCCGAGAGGTTGATAGCCAGACCGCCGAGCTCCGGTTTGGCTTCCAGCTCGTCAAGGCCCAGCGCCACGGCGGCGAGGTCCAGTTGCGGCGTCAACTTCAGGCGTTCGGCTACCGGCAGGAAGCGGCCGGCCGGCTGCCATTCACCTCCTTCTTCAAACATCAGTCGCAGCGGGCATTCGCGGTGAATCAGGCGGCCATCAAGGGAGACAACCGGGAACGAAACCAGGCGCACCCAGTGGTGTTCGAGCGCACGCCGAATCAGTTTCGCCCACTCCTCGGCACTCCTTGGCGCATCGTCGCCCTCGCGCATGTCGATGATGCGGAAACCATTGCGCTCCTCCGCTTCGACAGCAGCCAGTGCGGCATCAACCTGCGCGAGAACGGTGCCAACGTCAATGCCGCGCGCGAAATGGCCGCAGCCCAGCCAAGTGCTGGCTTTTTCCGGCAGGAAGGCGGTGGCCGCCTGTGCGAGCGCTTGCAGCAGCTTTTCGGCAGCTTCTTGTGGCGCTGCCAGGCCCGGTATGAGCAGAGCAAAGTCGGCGCCGTTGAGCCGCGCAGCCAGAGCTTCGGGGAAATCACCGGCGGTCTTTTCGATAGTGCCGCCAAAGGCGCGCAGCAGATCGTCTGTCGTGTCGCGCCCAAGCATCTGGTTAGCCTCGGCAAGGTGTGCGAGCCGGGCGATGAACACGGCGCCGCCGATCGAGTCTTCGGCCATGGCCGCTTCGCGTAGCCGCGCCATGAAGTAATTGCGGTTGGCCAGACCGGTCAGGGCGTCGCAGTTGGCTTCGCGGCGGACACTGTCGAGCCGCTTGGCTTCTTCGTCGAACATCGATTTGAGTCGCCCGACGGTGGCGTTCATGGCCAAAGCCAGTTGTTTCAGTTCGGGAACGTCTGGTTCTGGAATGCTGATGAAGCGTCGCTCGCTAATGGCCTTGGCCTGGTTGATGACGGCATTCAACGGTGCTTTGAGGCGACGGAGGATCAATGACCCGAGGTAGCCGCCGAGGAGGCCGGCGACGGTGAGCGCGCCAATCATCTTGAGTACGCTGTTCCACAGAGCGCCATAAGCAAAGCGGCTATGGCTGATCAGCGTAATCGTGCCGAACTGTTGCCAGCCGTCAGTAATTTGCGCGTGGCCCGGGGTGGCGCGAATTGGCAGATGGTTTACGAACCACGATGGTGCGTCCAGTTCACCGAGCGGGGCGCTGCGTTCAACGATGGTTTTTCCCACAGGATCAACTACACGAATCAGTTCGTAATGGCCGCTGTCGAAAAGCGCGCTGACCGTGAGTTCAACGGAGACGGGGTCGGGCTTGCTTTGGCTGAGCGCAAGCGCGAGAGCCGAGGCGTTGTCCACGTTTTTCAGCGAAAGCTGTGACTGAAGGTAGCCCCGTGCGCTGACGATCGAAGCCAGAAGGCTGCCGCCAAGGGCAAGCAGCGTGCTGATGATGATAGCCAGCCAGAGTTGTCGGTACATGGACATGATCAGATTCCTAAGTCAAGAACCAAACAGAGTTGAGTAAAACGGGCGGTCCGCGAACGAAAAGGTGCAAACCACCGAGCCATCAAGTTCACTAAGGGCGCACCAAGCGAAGGGTATGTTTCTCATGGTGGAGCTTTGTGGGCTTCGTGTCTTGGTGGTGAGTCGTTCGTTTTTCAACACAAATGCCTCCTATTCATAGCCTTCGGCACTAATTCGTCGCAATACGTCCTCCCAGCGCGAAAGGCGGCCAATGCCGCCGCTAGTTGCCTTGTCCATCCCTGACACACCAGCGAAAATCCCTTCGCTATTGAAACTGAATACCGGCTGCAGGTCCGGGCGCCGAGAGGCGGGGCGTATGGTGGTGTCCAGATTGTCCAGAACCAGCGGCTCGGCGTTCGGCGTCGCGTAGTAGGCAAGCACCATGTGGGCTTGCTGCATCGGGCCGTTTGCCCCTTGGAGCTTTGCTTTGACGTAGATCAGACGCAGCTTTTTGGCCGGAATCCCAACCATGCGCAGTGACACATACTTGATAATTGCAAAGTCCTCGCAGTCGCCGCGCCCTTGCCCGATGGTTTCAAGCGGTGTCGCCCAATAGTCGCTTTGTTGCCAGATGCCAAAGTCGTTTTCGAAGACGATGTTGCGGTTGATGAAATTGTTGATCTGGGTCAGTTTGGCCTGCTCGCCTTGTGCTTTGGCCGAGTTCACTATCTGCAGCCAGTCTTTGAGGAGTGCCACCCGTGCCGGCCCGAAGCTGGCAATCAACTGCCGCTGCAATGCAGCGGGGTCGAGTGTGGCCAAAGCCAGCCCGCCCGACAGCACCAGACACACCGCCAGAAGCCATCGGCGCAATGAGCCTTTCGGCTTGTCTTCACGACAGGGAATTGCGAGAAATTTTACGGGGATCGCCAAGGCGCAAGAGTCCGGGTGATGTGAATTACGACACGCAAAACAGGGATGAATATCGCTATAATCAGGCGCTTCAATAGCTTAGCAAATTTATTGCACGTAGGGACTCAGATGCAAGACATTACCACTACCCGAACGTTGTTAGCCCTGATCATAGCGGCGTTGTATTGCGCACCGGCCAGTGCGCAATTGCCGCCACCAATGGAGTCGGGCGAGGTGCCAATGGCCGTGGCGAGCGCTCCGGTGCCGCAGCACTTTTCGCTGAAAGAGGCTGCGCAGGCCGCCGTTCTTAAAAACCCCGAGGTGCAGGCGCGCTGGCATGCGTTCCGCGAAGCGACCGAGGAAGTTGGGGTGGCAAGGGGTGGCTTCTTCCCAAGAGTGGATCTGTTGGCCGGTGCTGTGCGCGAAAAGACTCAGCAAAGGGACGTCAATACTGATTTGTCCTACCGTAGCAATGAAACAGCGGTCAATCTACGGCAGATGATATTTGACGGTTTTGCTACCTACAGCGAAGTCAAACGGCTCGGCAAAGCGAAGCTGGTGCGCTATTTTGAATTGCTTGATACGTCGGAAAACGTCGCGCTTGAAGCCGGGCGTGCCTATATGGATGTCGTGCGTTATCGCTACCATGTTTTTCTTGCGGAAGAAAACTACATTCAGCATCAGGCGGCTTACAACCAACTTCGGCAACGCGCCGAATCGGGTGTGGGCAAACGGGTCGATGTGGAGCAGGCGGCCAGTCGTCTGGCGCTGGCTGACGTTAATCTGACGACCGCCTATGCCAATCTGCATGATGTATCAGCGCGCTATATGCGGGTTGTTGGCGAGCAGCCGGCCAAAGTGATGTATGCGCCGGCAGAGCTGTCCAAGGCGCTTCCGAAAACGGCGGATGCCGCGTTGGGCGATGCGCTGAAGCACAATCCTGCTTTGCGGGCGAGCGTCGAAAATATTGAAGCGGCTCAATATGAGCTGCAAGGGAGTCGGTCGGCGTTCATGCCGCGGCTTGAGCTGGTGGCACGCAAGGATAACTTCAGTAATTACCTCGACAATGGTGATCGAGACAATGATCGTGTGGAACTCCGTGCTTCGTTCAATCTGTTTAACGGCGGTTCTGATATCGCGCGTAGCCGCCAGTACCGCGAACGCAAGAATATTTCTCTCGATTTGCGCGAAAAAGCCTGTCGCGACATGCGGCAGACTTTGGCGATTGCCTTTAACGATACGATTCGCCTGAACGACCAGCTTTCCTTTATTGGCCTGCAGGTCAATCTGGTTGAAAAGACGCGGACGGCGTATCGCGACCAGTTCAATATCGGGCAGCGCACCTTGCTCGATCTGCTCAACACCCAGAACGAATACTTTGATGCGCGACGTTCGCAGGTCAATGCCGACGTGGATTTGTCGATCGCCTACCTGCGCAGCTATGCCGGTATGGGGCGCCTGCTTGAAACGCTGGGTTTAAAACGCGTCGATTCCGACAACTCGCCCGATGCCGATGACTTTACGCCGGTTGATCTGGCGCAGTTGTGTCCTCCCGTCACGCCGCTGGATACGACGCTTGACCGTGAAGCGCTGGGGCGCAAGGCCAAGGAAATGATGGAAGGGACGAGCAACAGCTTTATTGGCAATCGTCCGCAGCCCGTGGTTGATTTGGTGGCGACGCCGGCCGAGGCGGTAAAGAATTCCCAGCAGGGAAGTTTGGATTCCGAGATTCTGAAACGCACTACCGCTTGGGCGAGTGCCTGGGCCGGGCGTGACGTGAAGGCGTATCTGGGCTATTACGCGCCGAGCTTTGTGCCGGAAGGTGGCGTGACGCGCGAGGATTGGGCGCAGCAGCGCGAGCAGCGAATTACCAAGGCGAAGGATATCCGTATCGAGATTCAAACGCCTGTCGTACGTTCGGCTTCGCCTGATGCGGTGACGGTCGAGTTCCGTCAGCTTTACTCGACGGCGAATTATCGTGATACGAGCGAGAGGATGCTGGAGTGGCGCAAAGAGAACGGACAGTGGCTGATCGTGCGCGAAAGTGATCGTGCTGTGTCGAAAGGACGGTGAACGTGATGACAATTAATAGAAAATGCTACGCGCTACTGTTGGCCATTGGCCTGTTGCTCGGCGCGGGAACGCCGAACGCAGAGGAAAAGAAATCCTACACGCTGGAGAAAATCCGCGGTCTCGGTGCGGTTTATATTGGCCACCAGGAGGCATCGGTCCCTTTTTCCTATCTCGACGCCGATGGAGTTGCCATTGGTTTCTCGATGGAACTGTGCAGGCATGTTGTTGAGACCGTCAAGACAAAGCTCGGCGTGCCGGATCTGAACGTCGTGCAGGTGCCAACCACTTCGGAAAACCGGCAAATGATGATTGAGTCCGGGACAATTGACCTGCAGTGCGGCTCGGTAACCAATACCATCCAGCGTCAGCGTTACGTGGCGTTCAGCGCCACCATTTTCGCTGCCAGCATCAAGGCGCTGGTGCGCAAGGACTCTGGCATTCGCTCGATCCATGACATGAAGGGCAAGGTCGTAGTGACCACCTCGGGAACAACCTCAGACATCTATATCAAATCGGCGGCGGCGCGTCAGGGCCTGTTTCTCAACTACCGGCTCGGGCGCGATCACGACGATTCGCTACGCCAGCTGCTCGATGGCCGTGCCGACGTATTGGGGCTCGACGATGTTTTGCTACAGGGGTTGCTGATCAACACCCCGGAGGCAGATGCCTACAAACTGGTCCATCTTGAGGAAAGCTACGCGGTTGAACCCTACGGCATCATGCTCCGGCGCAACGACCCGGAGTTCAAGAAGCTGGTCGATGAAACGCTGGTCGGCTTGATGCAGAACGGCGAGTTTGCCCGCATTTACGACAAGTGGTTCATGGCGCCGATTCCGCCGCTGGGCAAGAGTCTCAATCTGCCGATGAGTGAAATTTTGCAGCAGCTGATCCAGACGCCCAACGACCGGGGGATTTGATCAACCAAGCTTTGCAAAAGCCTCGGGAGCAAGACTTCCCGAGGCTTTTTAGTACCCGCGCCAGCGGGCGCTGCTGCTAGAATCGTCGCTTTCCCAGCCGATACTGAGCCGCCATGCATCCGGATTACCTCGAAAAAATTCTCAATGCGCAGGTCTACGACGTTGCCGTAGAAACGCCGCTCGACCCGGCGCCTAACCTTTCGGCGCGTATCGGCAACCCGATCCTGTTCAAGCGCGAAGACATGCAACCGGTTTTTTCCTTCAAGTTGCGCGGGGCTTACAACAAGATCGCCCAACTGTCGCCGGAACGCTTAAAACGTGGCGTGATCTGCGCCTCGGCGGGCAATCACGCGCAGGGTGTGGCGCTGTCGGCGGCCAAGGTCAGCTGCCGGGCAGTCATCGTCATGCCGACGACGACGCCGGCAATCAAGAAAGATCCAGGCGGTACGCAACCGTGGTGGTGAAGTGGTGCTGGCCGGCGACTCCTATGACGAAGCCTACGCGCACGCGCTGGAACTGGAAAAGACGCAAAAGCTGACCTTCGTCCATCCCTTTGACGATCCGGAAGTTATCGCCGGGCAGGGGACGATTGGTATGGAAATCCTGCGTCAGCACCCGAAACCGATCCACGCCGTTTTTTGTTGCGTCGGCGGCGGCGGGCTGATTTCCGGCGTCGCGGCATACGTCAAGCGTCTGCGCCCGGAGACCAAAATCATCGGCGTCGAAGCTGTCGATGCCGCCGCCATGACCCAGTCACTGCAAGCCGGCAAGCGCGTTCGACTGAAGCAGGTCGGCCTGTTCGCCGATGGCGCAGCGGTGAAGTACGTTGGCGAAGAAACCTTCCGCCTGTGCCAGTTGTACGTTGACGAAATGGTATTGGTCGATACCGACGCCATTTGCGCGGCGATCAAGGACGTCTTTGAAGACACGCGCGCCGTCCTTGAGCCGGCCGGCGCGCTGGCAGTGGCGGGTGCCAAGGCCTACGCCGCGCAGCATAAGCTGAAGGACAAGACGCTGGTGGCCATCGCCTCGGGTGCCAACATGAATTTTGACCGCCTGCGTTTCGTCGCTGAACGCGCCGAGATCGGCGAGCAACGCGAAGCGGTGCTGGCGGTAACGTTGCCCGAGAAGCCCGGCGCCTACAAAAAATTCCTGTCATTGATCGGCGCGCGTCACATCACCGAGTTCAACTACCGCTTCAACGACGTCAAGGAGGCGCACGTTTTTGTCGGCGTCCAGGCGAGTTCACGCGCCGAATCACTCAAGCTTGTCGAGCAACTGCGCAAAAATGGCTACGCCACGCTCGATCTGACCGAAGATGAGATGGCCAAGTCGCACGTCCGCCACTTGGTCGGCGGCCACTCGCCGAAGGTGGATCACGAAATCCTCTATCGTTTCGAGTTTCCCGAGCGCCCCGGCGCCTTGATGAATTTCCTCAGCCAGATGAGTTCCGGCTGGAACATCAGCCTGTTCCATTACCGTAATCACGGCGCCGATTACGGGCGCGTACTGGTCGGCATGCAGGTGCCGCCTGCGGAGATGAAGCAATTCAAGGAGTTCTTGAAAAACCTTGGCTACGCACATTGGAACGAAACGGATAACCCTGCCTACAAGCTGTTTTTGGCGTAGGGGCTTGTGGCGCGTGCCGGCCATGTTGTTATGGTTTGGATCACAGTAATAAGAGGAGCAAGTCGTTGAAAGACAGCGTGACTGAATACGATTTTGACAAGCCACTCGATCGCCGTAACGGCGATTCGCTTAAATGGAACAGATACGCCGGGCGTGACGTGTTGCCGTTGTGGGTGGCGGATATGGACTTTGCGGCGCCGCCGGCGGTGCTGGCTGCCCTTGAGCAACGCATCGCTGAGAGGTGCCTGGGTTACCCGGTACCACGGCCAGAACTGGTCGACGCCGTCCTCGACTATTTGCAGCGCGAATACGGATGGGCTGTGGAACCTGAATGGCTCGTCTGGCTGCCCGGCATTGTGACCGGGCTTAACGTCGCTTGTCGGGCGGTGGATGGGGATGTCATTACGGCTACGCCGGTTTATCCGCCGTTTTTATCGGCGCCTGTATTATCGGGCAAGAAACTGGCGGCAGTGCCGCTGGCGCTCGCTGACAATCGCTGGGGCTGGGATTTCGCGGCGATGGAAGCCGCTCTGACACCTACTACTCGCCTCTTGCTGCTTTGTCACCCGCACAACCCGGTCGGCCGTGTCTGGAGTGCTGAAGAGTTGGCTAACTTGTCGGCGTTCTGCAAGCGCCATGATCTAATTGTTTGCTCCGACGAGATACATTGCGGGCTGATTCTTGAGGCCGGTTGCAAGCACACGCCGATGGCCATTGTCGATCCGGAAATCGGCGAGCGCTGCATTACGCTGATGGCACCATCGAAAAGTCACAATATTCCCGGCCTCTGTTGTTCTTTCGGCGTGATTTCCAATCCCGCGCTGCGTCGTCGCTTTATGGGGGTGATGCGCGGCATTGTGGCGGAGGTGAATGTTCTCGGTTTGACGGCTGCGGAGGCGGCCTATCGCGATTGCGAAGACTGGCGCGCCGCCTTGATCGATGTGTTGCGGAGGAATCGTGATCTTGTTGAAGCT
>RRZT011228356.1_pt1 | contig 15616 bp, 10 predicted proteins | sample 2165551 | NCBI WGS metagenome assembly RRZT01 (sample SAMN10456910, study PRJNA506462) | wastewater metagenome | biome: wastewater; feature: sludge; material: wastewater sludge; isolation source: wastewater sludge with Escherichia coli K12::gfp cells carrying plasmid... | place: USA: Moscow, Idaho... | reverse complement strand
GTACCGTTCTCCCCGTGTTTGACGATGTGATCGCTCCATACCTTTTCGGCAAGAGTGCGGCTCATGCGTGACTCCTTCTCTCGTCCCATAACATTCGCGCTATCTCACAGTGGCTTGCAGTTGCATCTCACCTGTTGGGATGACAATATCAAGTCATGGACACATCGGCAGTATCTTCCACCACACCCTCAGACGAATCCGGCTCGGGCGTTGGCGTTCTTGATAAAGCCGCCGCAGTTCTCGGCGCGCTTGAATCAGGTCCGCAAACACTTGCCCAGCTTGTGACCGCCACTCACCTGGCACGTCCAACCGCCCACCGCCTGGCCGTAGCACTCGAGTATCACCGGCTCGTGGCTCGCGACATGCAAGGCCGTTTTGTTCTGGGACCACGCCTGGGTGAACTCGCCTCTGCCGCCGGAGAAGATCGCCTGCTTGCCGCCGCCACGCCCGTGCTCGTGGCGCTGCGTGACCACACCGGCGAGTCTGCACAGCTCTTCCGCCGCCAGGGCGATCAGCGCATCTGCGTGGCCGCCGCCGAGCGCACCATGGGCCTGCGCGACTCGATTCCGGTGGGCGCAACGCTCTCGATGAAGGCCGGGTCCGCCGCTCAAGTTCTGTTGGCATGGGAGGAGCCCGATCGCCTGCACCGCGGCCTCCACGGTGCCAGCTTCACCGCCATCAATCTTTCCGCTGTACGCCGCCGCGGCTGGTCTCAGTCCGTTGGAGAGCGCGAGCCGGGTGTTGCGTCCATCTCTGCCCCGGTCCGCGGGCCCTCGGGCCGAGTTATTGCCGCAGTGTCCATCTCCGGCCCGATAGAGCGTATGGGCCGTCAGCCCGGCCGCCAGCATGCGGCCGCCGTCGTCACTGCCGCGAAGCGTTTGACGGACGTCCTTCAAACCACCGAGGGACTCGCCCCTCACAGCATGTAGTGGTGCGGGGCGGCAGGGGGTTCTGTTCTTTCAATCGGAGAGGTAACAGAAGCCAAGACAGGTAGCCCATAAACCGCCCTCCCATGACGGGTGTTGCACCCACCACTAGAATCTGCCGGGGCGGCTATCCCAGAAACAGTTACCTCTCTTGGAAACTCGGATCCTGAGAACTCGGACGTCACAAACCTTGCGCGCGGCGGGCCCGCTCGTATTCTGCGAGCGTTGCCTCAGCGATCGTGTCCCAATTCTGCGGGGGAAGATTCTCGGCATTGTGCCGTGCTATCTTCTCCCGCAGCCTTGTATCCGACATCATTCGGGCCAAGCAATCGCGTAGGGCTGCGTCGCCGTCGCCAAGAAGCCCATCAATGCCGTCCTCACAAAAATCAAGCACTCCCGTCTTGTCCGGGGCAACAATGGGTAAACCCGCCGTCCGTCCCTCCAATGTTGCGATGCCAAAGGACTCCATGAGCGCCGTGGAGAAATAGATGTCCGCATCTTCGTAGGCCTGGCGCAGTGCCGCCCGGTCCACACGCCCGGGGAGCGTGATCCACGGGGCATCGAGTTTCCGAACGAGCGCCTCAAGTTCTCTCCGCTCGGCGCCTTCTCCGAAGATCGTTAGTTCTGCGGGAACCCCAGCCTGTTTCTGAGCGTCGACGGCGAGGCGAATCAACACGTCGTTTCTTTTGCGCGGCTCGAGCCTGCGGGAGGCGACAATTCGTATAGGTGCCGGAGCAAGTCCTGAGTGTCCGGTGGCCCGCGCGCGCGCCAAACGCCGCTGGGCTACGCCCGTCCAATCCGACGGGTCCATACCGTTGGGGAGAATATGGACGGTGGTTCTCTCCCCCACAATCTTTTGAATCGTGGGCGCCAACTGTGATGACACCGCGTTCATCGTGACACCGCGCGCGGCCGCCCACTGCGCAAAGCGCGCAACGTGGAAAAGTGTCCACCACGGCCCAAGCATGCAATGCCACGTCACCGAAGTGGGTACCCGCAGTGCTCCGGCGATTATCATCGCGTGCTGGGCAAAAGGCGAGATGACGCCCGTATGGATGTGAACCACATCAGCACTCGTGAAAAGAGAGCGAAGGCGCGGACCCGCAAAAGGATTAATAGGAGTCGAACCTATGAGCGTGCTTGTCAGACGTAGGACGCGAATCCCGTCCACCGTTTGTCGTTCCGGCGCACTGTGCGGCTTCGTAGGAGTTGCCGTCACGACAAGAACCTCATGCCCTTCAGCCTGGAGGACCTGTGCTAAGTCGTGGACCTGGGATTCAATCCCGCCAAGGCGAGGAGCGAAGCAATCAGAGACAAGCAGGATACGCATGCCTCTAAGTCTGCCACCGCGGGACCAGTGGCTACCACAGCGGCCACACCGCCAATAAAGGCGGCACGCCCCGCCTCGTAGCCATAATCCCAAGGACTACTGTGCGAGCGCCGGAAATACTTGGGTGGAGAGCAGTGGGGCAAATCCTTCGGCGAATGGAACCGGATCCACCCACTTGAGTTCTAGAATTTCAGCGTGAGGTGCGGGCTGCCCCTCCGTGGATTCGACCGGGCCATCTACAGTGACCGAGGTAGCGGACTCGGCATAGGTAAAAACGGTGCCCGTTACCTGATGACCAGGTTCATTCGCGGCACTGGCTGTGAACTCACCAAGATACTCCAGCCGTTCGGGGTCCAGTTCAACACCCACTTCCTCAGCGGTTTCACGCACGACGGTTTCCAGCATCGACTCCCCCGCCTCAGGCTTTCCACCGGGAAGCTGGAACAAGCTGGCGCCGCGCTTACGGACCGTGAGGACCTCACCCACATCGTTACGCAGCACTACCGCACCCACCGTGATCATCTTCGCCATGTTTTCCACGGAGATACCCTATCGCCTCAGCGATTCACAACGCAGGGTTACGGATCACACGGCTTCTTCCGCTTCTTCCGCTTCTTCCACCGCCCTCTCTTTTACAGACAATAACTGCGTGACAACTTGTCGATAAATTATATGCAATCTGCATATAATAACGGCTATGGATATCAGCCCCCAGCACGTCATCACTGAATGGCACACAAGCGTCAACTCCGGCGATACCCAGCGTTCCGCGGCCGCCGTTGGTGATCCACTTGTCGTTCTTGGGCCTCGCGGTGTCGGGTCAATTACACCCCACGAGTTCGCACAGTGGGTGCGGCGATCAGGAATTCAGCTCATTCCGCACGCGTGGCATCAGGTGAGCGAGAAGCTCGTCGTCGTCGAACACGATGCAACCTGGCCAGGTAGTCACGAGCCCACGTCCGTGGCTACTGTCTTTCGCGTCAACGAAGGTCAAGTCACCGCCGCACTTCGGCTATCAGACGTCAAGCAGGCCTTGAAACTCGCACAAATTTGCCGAGAAATGGCGGCCACAGAATGACCGCCGGGGGCCCAGGACAACTCCTGTTCGAATTCGTACGATACTGGTCCCACCGCGCGGCGGGCGATTCCACCATTGCACGCCAGGGACGCCTCGTCATGTTCACCGAAGCCGTCAATTCCCTCGTCCAGCGTGGCCGAAAAGCGACCGTCAACGCGGTCGCTCACGAGCTAGGAATCGATCAAAGCGGTGCCTCTCGACTCCTTTCGGACGCACATTCAGCGGGGTATGTGAGGACCACACGAGATCCCCAGGATCAACGCCGCCGCAACATCACCATCACGCAGGCGGGCTTCACCGCACTCGGTGAAGCCCGAGCGTGGCAGGAAGAAGTTTTCGCCACTCTCACTGTGAACTGGCCGCAGGAACGGCGTGACGGTTTTCAACAAGCTATGGCGGATATTCTGGATCAGTCGCACATGTTGACAGAACAGATATGCCGTTCTGAAAACGACGACGGCGCCCCGCTACTCCCGCAGGAGCACAGTGCCAGACTCATTTAGCGGTGTTATGAGCGCCTAGATGGTCAGGTCATTGTTGATCCTGTTGTCGACACACTTTGTTTGAACTATTCCGTTCATTACATGAAAGGCCTATTCTGGTCTTTACATGGCAGCTCAGGACAGACATTGTCACCTTGATGGTAGCTCTATTTTTCAGGACAACTTTCGACAGTCGGACATCTGGGTGCCATGGGAATGCAAGGGATCACGAAGACTATCTCATTGCGTCCACTTTCGACGATGAGGAGGAAGCGTCATGAATTTTGCTGTAATAGCCCGAACCAATCAAAACCAGGATGTGTTTTGGGTGGGACCAGATGGGGCCACGTCCACCGCTACCCAGACGAATGAGCAGCCCTGGAGCAACAAAATTGGCCTAGGCGGAAACTTTGTGCCCGGCAGTACTGTCTCCGCGGTGAGCCGTGCTTCGGATTCTGTGAACCTGTTCGCGATCGACAAGACGGGCAACGTGTGCCACGCATGGTGGAGTGGGGCACGGGGCTGGGAGTGCATCGGGAACAAGTACGAGGTCCTGGGAACTGGCTTAACTCCGGGAGCACCATTGGCGGCTATCGCCCGGACATCCAACCATCTCGACTTGTTCACTACAGGCAAGGATGGTCGGGTTCTCACCGCCAACTGGGGCGGGGGCAAGCCATGGTCCAGCTTTGCGACGAACAAGTCCTGGCGCCCTATTAGCCAAGCGTTTAGTGCGAATACCCCGGTAACCGTGGTCTCGCGCAGTCCGCAGCATCTCGACTTGTTCCTCACCGGGCCCGATGGCCGAGTTTATTCCTCCTGGTGGCAGGAGGGTAGGGATTGGCAGACGTCCTGGCCGTCTCTCGGTGGTCAGTTCGCTCCGGGTACTCCGATTACCGCAATCAGCCGGGGCATTGGCAGTGTTGATCTTTTCGCTGTGGATAAGGATGGCAAGATCTTTACCAATCAATGGACCGTCAGCGGGGACTGGTACAGCATTAAGAATGGTGGCAAGTGGCTGGAGATCGGCAGTGGCGCCGTTCCCGGGACAAAGGTGGCGGTAGTGCAACGCACCCCCAACCATCTCGACGCGCTCGTGATCGATAACACCGGGTGCATCCGGCAAACATGGTGGGACCCGGATCCCGGCTGGTACTCCATCACCCGGGCCGGTGGCGCATGGAACAGTATCGGAGGCTCACTCCCTCCCAACGCAACACTGGGCCTCACCTCCCGTAACGCTGACAAAATGGACGTCTTCTGCCCCGGCAAGGACGGCCGACTCTACACCGCCTCGTGGAAGCCCTACGTTGGATGGTCCAGCGTCAACCCGGGAACCTGGACCGAAGTGACAGCCGAATCAATTACAACAGTAAGTCCGGAACCCACCCCGTCGCCTGCCCAACCGAAATTCACGGGCAAGTTGACCCTTTTCACAATGGATGATTGGGGCATGCTGGGCAAACAGACGGAGATCACTGGCCTACGCAACTGGACGCACGTGCTTTCGGGCTCCTTCTCACCGGGCAGCTACGACAAGAATCTCAATCCGGACGGTGATCTCTTCTTCTACGACTACTGGACGGGAGATGCAGAAACCGTCAAGGTGGGAGCAAATGGCAAGCTCACGACCATCGGCAAGTTTACGGGGCTGGCGCGCCTTACCGTTCCGGTCGTCTTCACCTACCAAAATTCTTTGGGTGGCATCATGCTCTACGGCCCCAAAACTGGCGCCCATCTCTACGATGCGACTCTTGGGAAGATGACCTTCCTGAAGACCATTCCCACATTGGGTTTGCCGAGCAGCAACATCATCCGCGGCGGCTTCAGTAGCCAGCCAGGCTCGAATGAGTTCGTGTTTAGTAACAAGACCGATGGCGTTGATATCGCGCTGGTCAAACTGACGGATCAGCTCGAACTGCGCGTCGCTTCTACGACCAAAGGAACTGGTCCAACTGAGGTCGACAGTATCATCGTTGCGGGCCGGTTCGTGGGCAACAGCGATGACGACTATCTTTCCTATAGCAACACCGACGGGCAGGTATATCTGTACCGCGGCGGCAACGATGGCGATTACTGGTTCACACCAGTAGGCTCGTCTGGGCAGCCAGCGCGCAAGTGGACCCGCATGGTTCCTGTGGGGTTGAAGAGCAACGGCGGGTTCCGTGAGAGCGTTCTGGCATATTCATTGTCCGCACAACGGGCGGAAACCATGGAAGTCGAGAGCAGCGGAGTTCTCAGGACAGTTAAGTACCTCGACAACGTCGGCCGCTGGCGGGACATAGCACCGATGCCTTCCTTCGTCACGAAGCGAGTCGCAGTCTTCCACCCCGCGGAAGGATAGGTTGATAGCCTGCCTTTTCGTCACGAACGACGACGGCGTCTGGCCAGAGTACTCTTCAGGGCCGGGCGCCGTCGTCGTGCTCATTCTCGCTCAATTACCGCGATACTTCTGCAATGTCCCAACTGGACCATAATAAATATTCACCCCTCACTTTTCGAAGGCCGCCGCGTGCGGCTGGGGCGTAAGTCTTCCCACGTCAGGTAACTGGAACTCCTCGCATCCACACCCTACTGCCATTGTTGCTTGATACGGCAAGGAGTCATTACTGAACTAATCAGTACATTAACTATTGTCTTGTGACTAGCGACACGGTACCGTCAAGGGACCATCGACTCTACTTTGGGAGGCCTCAATGGAGATGCGTCCGGATACTTATACAAATGACAGTGGGACAACAAACCTTCCAACTCCACGTTCCCGCATGGAGTTTTACTCCACTGAAAACGGCGGCAACATTGTCCGCTACGACTCTCGATCGCCCATTCACCCAGGCTACACGCACGTCATTGGCGGCGGTTTTGGCTCAGGCCAGGGCGCAGACATCTTCTGTTACGATCCGGTTCTGGGCCAAGGTGATGTCTGGCACCGGACGGATAGCGGCGGCCTGGTCTGGTTGTCCACCACCTCGTTGCGCAAAGGTTGCACATTGGTCATCGCCGCCAACCAAGCAGGCAACGACAACCGTGACATCGTGCTCTACAACCCCACCGAAAGCACAATCGACGTCCACCAGGTCGATGATCCCGGCAAGCTCACGTTATTGAAGACAACAACCGGTGTCCGTCAAACGTGGACAGCTGCCGCCGCAGGTGATTACGGTGATCGGCCCTATCACAATCTCTTTTTCTACGATGCAGCAGCCGGACTTGGTGAGTTCTACGCTGCCGACGGCCAAGGTGGATTGACGAAGGTGGGAGAACAGTCCGATTTGCGGAAGGGCTGCAATCTGGTGATCAACGGTAACTTTGGTAATACGCCACGTTCGGACATCATGCTGAACGACCCGAGTGTTCCCGAAGGGGTCTTTTACGGAGTCGATCATTTCACAATGCGCCAGCTCTACACCATCAACAATTGGCGTAGCAGCTTCACGTACATTACCGGCGGCAAGTGGTCCGACAGCCCCTACTCCGACATTGCACAGTACGACCCGGCCAAGGGTGAGCTCCTCATGCGATCTCTCGATGGTAAAGGTGGGATTACGACACTCAAGACCCACTCCGTACCGAAGGATTGGACCGCATCCGGAGGTGCGGGTTCCTTCAGGGGTGGGCCCACCACCCCCACCATGGACCACATGGTGTTCTACAACCGAACAGTCGGTGTGGATGTGCCCGTGGTCACCACACCGCCCACCGATCCAGACCCGACGCAGACTCCAGCCCCCGACATCAAGATGACCGGCAAGCTCGGGCTTTTCACGATGGACGATTGGGGCATGTTGGGCGCGGTGAAAACGGTCACGGGACTCCGAGCATGGACCCACATGCTCTTGGGTAACTTCTCAGACTCAATGCCCATCAGAACCATCCAACCCGATACGGACCTCTTCTTCTATGACTCCGCCACGGGCGACGCAGAAACTGTTGAGGTGGGAGAGGACGGCACGCTCACGACCATCGCAACCTTCACAGGGCTGATGACTGGCGCCATGCCGATTCTCTTCGAGTATGACTCCTTCAAGACTGGCATCATCCTCTACCACCCGGACAAGGACATCGAAGTTTACAATGTCATCTCCACGAAGATGACATTGCTGAAGACCTACCCCACGTGGGGCCAAAAATGGGACATCGTCATTCGTGGAAAATTCGAGGGCGATTTCTCGACCATCACCAACGACTTCATCTTCTATAGGAAGGACACTGGGTATTGGGAGAACTGGTCCATGGACATGCAAGGGAACAACCTACGCCGGGCATATGCCTACGACTCCCACGGCCAAAACTTGTACACCCAGATGATCCCCGGAAAGTTCTACGGGCACCCCTATATGGACTATCTGACCTATAACTACGACACAGGCCAGGTCATGTTCTTCCGCGGTGGAGAGAAGGACGTGTACTGGGCTTCTCTCGTCGCAGTAGCATCGGAGCCACAAGCCACGTGGGACCTGATGATTCCGGTGACACTGGGGCATCGGAAACCCCGGCGCGGAGGGGTCCTCGCCTACTCCTTCGATAAGCAACGGGCGGAGACAAAAGATATTCAGCCCGATGGCGGAGGCCTCACAACCGTCAAGCATCTGGACAACATCGGCCGCTGGAAGATGGCGGCATCAATGTCCACTATTGACACCACAAAACGAGTCGTATTCTTCTCCCCGACCGGAGATTAATCGGACCCGCTATTTCCACGAGAACGACGACGGCGCCTGGTTCAGAGAAGCTTCCGGGGCAGGCTTCGTCGTCGTCCCCCACTGCAGATTCATCTGTTTCATCTGACTAGGTAACAACAGAGGAGGCCGAGATGGCATCGGGCCTGAACACAATTATTAACACCAACTATCCCGCGTCGTTGTCCCGGATGGAGTTCTACGCAACGGATCAGAACGGCAACATTGTTCGCTACGACTCTCGTTCTGCCGTCCCCTCCGGGTATACACACATCCTCACAGGAGATTTCGGTGTCAGTGGCGGCGCAGACATCTTCTGTTACGACGCGGCTTCAGGACAGGGTGACATCTGGGCCCGCACGGAGAACGGCGGGCTGGTGTGGGAGTCCACGAACACCTCGCTTCCTACAGGCTGCACGCTCGCCATCGACGCCAAGCTGACGAACTCCGACCGCCCCGATCTGCTTCTTTACAACCCACAAACTGGCACCGTGCACGTGTACAGTGTCGATCCACCCGGCAGAATCAGCCTGGCACAAACGATCACCGGAATGCGCACCACATGGACGCATGTGGTGCGTGGCAACTACAACGGGAATACATACCAGGCCTTGTTCTTCTATGACGCGGCAGCCGGTCATGGGGAGTTCTGGATCTCCGACGGCACGGGCAAGCTGACAAAGTCTACCGAATACGCCGATTTGCGTCAGGGATGCAGCATCGTCGTGCAAGCGGATGTTGCCTGGGGTCGTCTCCCTGGAGTTAGGCAAGAAGACGTTGTACTCTACGACGCCGTCGAAGGTGTGGCAGTTATGTGCGTCGTCGACAATTGCACAATCCTCGACCAACTGACCATCTCGTGGCGCCCTGGTTTCTCCAAGATTCTTGCTGTCAATTGCTTCGGCGGGAGATGGGACGATTTCTTGTGCTATGACCCCACCAAGGGAGAAGTGACATTGTATCGGGCCACGGGCGGGCCGAAGGCAGAACAGTTCAATCCTGCAGGTTCCATGACTGGGCTGCCAGACAACTGGACAGCAATGTCAAGCACGGGAGCCTTCAAGGGAGGCCCTGCCTCCCACACCGGCCCACACTTCGTCAGTTACAACCAGACTGTCGAGACGTGGGAGGTCGTCCCGGAGCCCGAACCAACACCAGAAGAGCCGACACCAGAGGAAAATGTTATGTCACAGTCACGGCTGGAATTCTACGCGACCAATAGTCAGGGGGAGATCGTCCGATATGACGTTCGTAACGACGTTCACCCGGGCTACACACATATTCTTACCAGTCCCTTTGGGAGTGGTTGGACCAACATCTTCGCTTATGATGCAGCCCTCGGGCAGGCCGACATCTGGAAGCGCACCGATCAGGGCGAAACCATTCTCGTCTCCAGCACCACGTCGCTACGCAAGGGCGCAACGCTCGTCGTCGAGGCACGGCTGACCGGCACGAAGCTTGACGTGGTGCTGTACGACGCCCCCAAGGGTGAACTCGATATCTATCAGGTTGATCAGGGCCAGGTGACTCTGGCGAAGACAATCACCGGCATGAAGACATCCTGGACACACGTGGTGCGCGGGAACTACGACGGTGGTAACTATGACTGCTTGTTCTTCTACGACGCAGCGATCGGGCGCGGCGAATTCTGGATGACCGACGGTCAAGGAAACCTCACGCAGGGGAACTACGTCCAGGGAGCGATGCCAAGAAACGGTACCTCCATAGTGCGGGCCAATCTCTCGGGGGCGATTGACCAGAACGACGTCCTCACCTACAACAGTTCAAACGGCATGGCAGCGATCCTGGAAGTGCAGTCACCCGGCGGAAAAGGCGTTCGCGAGCGTTCACTCGAGTGGGTTCCGGGTTTCACACAGATCATGCCGGTGGCCTGCTCAAGCACACCGTGGAGCGACCTGCTGGCATACAACCAGGCCAAGGGCGAGCTCTCGATCTACACGACCGCAGGGTCGGGAGGGCTGGATCATTTCAGTACCCTCTCGGGGGTGCCCAAGGACCGGACGAGCATCTCGGGCATTGGCACATTCCTCGGCGGGCCAAGCACCCATACCTCGACCCATTTTGTTGCCTACAACCGAACCGTCGGTGCCGATCTACCGACGCCTCCCGTACCAGTACCCGAACCCGAACCAACTCCTCAGCCGGAGCCGACGCCACCACCGGCGACCGTCGACTCACAGTCGCGATTCGACTTCTACGATGTGAAGGTCCTCGGCGACATAGCTCGCTTCGACACCAAGACGAACGTCCATCCCAGCTACACGAACGTTATCACCGGTTCGTTTGGAAGCGGTGGTGTGGACATCTTCGCCTACGACGCACCGCTCGGACGCGGGGACTTCTGGACGCGCAACGATCAGGGCGAGACACTTCTGCTGCACAGCAACACAGCCCTGTGCAAAGGTGCCAAGCTCGTCGCTGCCGCACGAGTGACACAGGCAGCCGTACCCGACTTCCTGTTCTACGACGCCGCCGAGGGCGCGATCCACATCTACAAGATGGACAACGGCACAGGGAAGCTGACGCTATTAAAGACGATCTCCGGCATGCGGAAAACCTGGACCCACATGGTTCCTGGCAACTTCAACGGGGATCCCTACGACGCGCTGTACTTCTACGACGCCGACGCCGGGTGGGGCGAGTTCTACATGACCGATGGCGCGGGCAACCTGACGGAGGGAAGCAACGTCCAGAGCGCTCTACCTAAGGGCTGCAATTCCGTGGTCCGGGCCAATCTCCGTGGCGACCCCGATCAGAATGACATCCTGTTCGTCAAGAGCACCTCCGATGTGGTCGAGATGATGGAGGTCGCGTCGCCGGGATGCCGTCCAGTCAGAATAGAGAGCGTGGAATGGCGCAACGGAATCACCCAGGTTGTCCCCATCGCCTTCTCCGGCTCTACTTGGACCGACCTGCTGGCCTACGATCAGCAGAAGGGTGAGCTTTCGGTCTACACGAATCAAAGTGACGGAACAATCAAACAGTGGGGAAGCCTACCGCAAGTTCCGAGGGACTGGACGAGCATCTCCAGCGCTGGCAAATTCAAGAGTTCGCCATACTACGGCAGAACAACCTTCGTCTGTTACAACAGGACGGTGGACTCCAGTACCTCGACGACAATCACCCCACCGGAACCAGTGCAGCCACCGGTCGACGAGATCAAGATGACAGGTAAGCTTGCCCTGTACACAATGGATGATTGGGGCATGCTCGGCTTCCAGGTGAAGCACGAAAAATTGAGGGCTTGGACCCACGTGCTCTCAGGCTCTTTCTCTCGGGGAAGTTACAACAAGATCCTCAACCCGGATGGTGATCTGTTCTTCTACGACTTCTACAGGGGAGAAGCAGAAACCGTCAAGGTTGGGGCAGATGGCAAATTGACCACGATCGGCAAGTTCAAGGGCCTGATGAAAAAGGCTGAGCCGATCGTCTTCGACTTCATGGGGTCAATGGGCGGCATCATGCTCTACAGCCCCGCGGGTGGGATCGAAATCTATGATGCCTCCCTGGGCAAGATGACACTCGTGAAGACCTTCCCGGCGTGGAACAAGGAATGGACCTCCGTGGTCAGGGGTGGATTCAGTCCCAATGCGGGAAACAATGATTTCGTCTTCCACACCTGGCGCAACAACGGGTACAGAGAGCACTGGACACTGAACAAACAGGGAACCGACCTGAAGAAAGTGTACGAGGCCTCCTCGCTTGACACCATTTGGCACTCCATGGTCTCCGGCAGGTTTGTTGGCAACACGTTCGACGATTACGTCAGCTACAACTACGACACCGGACAGTGCTACCTCTTCCGAGGCGGCGCGAATGAGCTCTGGTGGGCCGAGGCCATCGCTGGCTCCACGCAACCGGCTCGGATGTGGAGCTTCCTATGTCCCGTCATGCTGAGGAGCAACAAGGGCTTCAGTGACAGCATCCTCGCCTACTCGTATTCCAAGCAACGGGCAGAAACCATGGAGGTTCAATCGGATGGGCGTTTGGTGACGGTCAAGCACTTGGACAACGTCGGAAAATGGAGTTCAGCGGCGCAGATGCCAAACAACAGTATCACTCGGCGTATCGCCTTCTTCACGCCACTTGAGTGGTAGACCATAAGGTAAACGCACAGTCGTTTCGGGTCATCAAGAACGACGACGGCGCCCGGTTCCGGATTTTTTTGGAGCCGGGCGCCGTCATCTACACTTCGCATCCCACTCGTACACCGATGGCAGATTTAGACAACCCGTGTACTTTCTCTACTGCTACCGCGTCAGATCTGCATTTCATCCGCGCTAGGCTAGCTCCATGGCTCGACTCTTCCTCACCTCGTGTTCCAACCCGACGCTCCCCTGGGCCACGGAGAAACTGCCCCTCCTCAAGGAAGCCCTCGCCTCGCACGGATACACGCTGGATACCGCGGGGGTCGAACGTGTTTTCTCAGCTTCCAGCACACCCTGGCGTTGGGTTCCTCGTGAGCGCGCCGATCTGCTCAACCAGGCATTTGGGGATCCCAGTGTTGACGCCATCCTTGATGTTTCTGGGGGCGACCTCGCAAACGAGATACTTCCCTATCTAGATATGCCCACCATCACCGCCCATCCCAAATTGATGGTTGGCTACTCGGACATGAGCTGTATTCTTGGTGCGCTTCCCCATCGCACGCTGTTGTGGAATCCGCTCGTGGGCCTGGACACGGGACTCGCGGAACTTGATCGCGCCTTGGAGGGTGAGGTGATTCGCCCGGAGCTCGTCACAGTTCCGAATTCCAGCTCCACGTCAAGCTCTGTTGAACCGATAAGAACCGCCCCTGCCCCGCATGATCAGAAGATATCTCTTGAGAGGGCCAACCCTGGCGCTGTAACTCTTGAGCTCTCCAAGCGCCCCTGGTTTGGCGGCAACATCCGCTGTTTCCTCAAACTTGCAGGTACCCGCTTCTGGCCCGACCTTAGCGGTGGTGTCCTCCTCATTGAAGGGCAGGGCCCGAGCCTCACATCGGTGGCTGCACTACTTGGCCAGCACCGGACGCTGGGGACATTCGAGAAGGTGGCGGGCGTCGTCGTCGGACAATTGACAAAGATTGACGCCGAAGGCGCTCGTCAAGAGCTTCTGGCCCTCGTTCGCGAGTACGCGGGCGAACTTCCCATAGCCGAAGCACCCTCCATCGGGCATTCAGCCACGAGCGGCGCCGTGACATTGGGATGATGACGGCCCAATCTCACACGAGGTGGGCGGGTGGTGTTACATCATGCCAAAAAGACATCATGTAACACCACCCGCTCATGAAGGGAAAGCGCGGTCATGGCTAGTTCAGGCTCTCACCACGCCGCTCGGGAAGAGCAAATGTTGCCACAGCGGCGATAGCAAAGGCACTCGCTAGAACCACGAAGAGCAGCGGCTTATTTCCACCCTCAACACCGCCAACAGCTAGCAATGCTGTCACTGCAAATGGCGCGACGATCGAGGCGATACGTCCAAATCCTGCTGCCCACCCAGCTCCCGTACCACGCACGAACGTGGGATAAACTTCCGGCGTGATGGCGTAAAGAGCACCCCACGCACCAAGGTTAAAGAAGGACAGCAAGCATCCAGCGGCAATGATAGATGTGCTGGAATCCGCTAGACCGAAACCGATCGCGGCCACAGCGGACCCAATGAGGAACGTGGTCAGCGTTGGCCTGCGCCCCCACTTTTCGATGAAATAGGAGGCTGCCGCATATCCGGGCAGCTGCGCCAGGGTGATGATCAGGGTGAATCCGAAGGACTTCACGAGCGAGTGCCCGCTGGCATGCAAGATCGACGGGATCCAGATAAACGCGCCATAGTAGGCAAAGTTGACCATGAACCACACAGTCCAAATGCCAAAGGTGCGCTTTCGGAAGTCTGTTGAAAAGAGTGTCGTGAGCGATGGCTTCCCTGTTACTTCGTCAGTGGTGGCATCCGCCACCTGAGAACTACCGGAATGTACCATCGCACCAGAGCCAGCTCCTTGAGTACGGCGCCACTCAGGCCCGGCTGATTCTTCGAGGGACTCGACCACAGTTGCAGCTTCATCCACACGCCCCTTCCTCAACAGGAAGCGCACCGATTCGGGAAGACCCCACCGGACAATAATCGCGTAAAACGCGGGGAGCGCACCGATGGCGAAGGCCCAGCGCCAGCCATTATCTCCCAGCGGGACCACGAAATACCCAACAAGAGCCGCGAGCGTCCAACCAAGCGCCCAGAAGGCCTCCAACCATACGGTGATTGAGCCTCGGAGACGCTTCGGTGAGACCTCCGCAACGAGAGTTGACGCAATAGGCAGTTCAGCACCAAGTCCGAGTCCCACCAGGATACGGAGGATGATCAGCGGTAATACTCCCCCGACAAACGCGGAGGCGCCGGTGGCCACACCGTAAATGATGAGGGTCATGGTAAAGACCGTGCGGCGGCCCACTCGATCAGCAAGACCACCGCCCAGAATTGCACCAAGGGTCATCCCTACAAAACCAGCGGAGACGATTAGCGACTGCTGAGTCGGCGTCAGTCCCCACTGCTGCGTCAGAACAGCAATGATGTAGGTAATGAGACCCACATCCATTGCGTCGAATGCCCATCCAAGACCCGCACCGAAAAGAATCTTACGATGCTTCTTCGTGAAGGGAAGCTTGTCGAGGCGGTTGATGAGCTCAGCTTCAGTCGTCATTCTTCAGAGAATACTCTGAACCTTCTTCGGTACAGCTACCGTCTCAATTTGAGAAAGCAATCCGACCCACGTGCACACTATCACGGGGTTTACCAGAGCAATAAAAACTCACGCGGTTACCCACGATCCCCCTCGTTCGATCTCCACTATCAGCGTTTTATTTCTATCGACTAGTATCTCGTTTCGCTCTGGGCAGCATGAATGGACCCTATAGTCTGGTGAAGAGCATGATGGGCGCCATGTCAATTAACAATCGGCAGCGCCAGCAAGTTGGAATTGAACTGAGGGCTCTGCGCACACAGATTTCAACCACCGACGAGACTTTGGCCGAGCGCTTGGGCTACAGCGTCCCTACACTCAACGCAATTCTTACGATGGAGAACGGAGTCGATCCGTATGATGTGTGGCGAGTTCGCGACTTCCTCGT
>RRZT011055530.1_pt1 | contig 15626 bp, 12 predicted proteins | sample 2165551 | NCBI WGS metagenome assembly RRZT01 (sample SAMN10456910, study PRJNA506462) | wastewater metagenome | biome: wastewater; feature: sludge; material: wastewater sludge; isolation source: wastewater sludge with Escherichia coli K12::gfp cells carrying plasmid... | place: USA: Moscow, Idaho... | reverse complement strand
CAGGTGTAGCACTCACAGTCGGGGACGAGCGGGCCGAAGTCACGCTTGAACTGGGAGCGGGTCACGTTGAAGCGGCCGTCCGGGGAGTAAATAGCGGCGTTGCGGGCAACACGTGAGGGGTTGACACAGTCAAAGGTGTCCGCGCCGGCCTCGACGGCGGCGAAGAAATCGTCCGGCTCAGAGATGCCGAGCAGATGCCGGGCGCGATCCTCAGGAAGTTCCTCGGACACCCACCCGACGATGGTTCCGAGGTTCTCCTTCTCTAACGCGCCACCAATACCGAAGCCGTCAAAGCGCTGGCCGTTGATTTCCATGGCACCGAGGTCACGCGAGGCCTTGCGGCGCAGATCCTCGTACTGCGCGCCCTGAATCACGCCGAAAAGCTGCTGGTAGGGGCGGTGCGGGCGATCTTCGGTGAGCTGACGATGGGCCTCGAGGCAGCGCTCGGCCCAAAGGCGAGTGCGCTCCAGCGCATCCTCTTGATAGCCACGCGAGTTGAGCAGCGTGGTGAGCTCGTCGAAGGCGAAGATAATGTCCGCACCCAGCTCATGCTGGATCCGCATCGAGACCTCGGGGGTAAAGCGGTGCTTGGTGCCATCCAGGTGGGAGCGGAACCAGACGCCGTCGTCGTCGATGTCAGCAAGACGTTCCTTTGCCGGAGCCACCTCGGCGTCCGCGCGCCCGGAGCCCGAGAATTCCTCGGAGAGCACCTTCTTGAAACCGGAACCGAGGGAGAGAACCTGGAACCCGCCCGAGTCGGTGTAGGTGGGGCCGGACCAGTTCATGAAGGTACCGAGTCCGCCTGCCTCGTCCACGATGTCCGAGCCGGGTTGGAGGTAGAGGTGGTAGGCGTTGGCGAGCACGGCCTGCGCACCGAGGTCTTTAACAGACTCTGGCAGTACAGCTTTGACGGTGGCCTTCGTGCCGACCGGAATGAAAGCCGGGGTCTCTATGTCTCCATGCGGCGTATGGAGAATACCTGTGCGCCCGAGTGGGCGATCGGTCAGTTTTCCGTGAGCACCGTCTTCCAGGCGAGTTTCCAGGGTAAAACCCGTGCTCCCGGGCTCGTTAGCAGCGCTTTCATTCATGCGTGTCAATCCGGTCTTCTCTGTCAAAATGGACGGTAAGTGGGCGTCCGACCACTCTAGTTGGTCGGAACATACTCCGGTTCACGGCGCTTGACCACGCCGACCACCGCGTAAGTTGCGGGCAGGAAAAGAACCTCCACACCCACCTTGTAGAGGAAGCCAACCACACCAAGGTTGATGATCGTGGCCAGCGGCATCTCGCCAGCAACCACCAAGCCACCCCAAGCGATCGCGCAGAACACGGCGGTATCAGCAGCCTCACCCACAATGGTGGAACCAATGAGGCGCGCCCACAGCTGCTTCTCTCCCCAACGCTGCTTAATCTTAACGAGCACATAGGAGTTGAGCAGTTGGCCCACGAGGTAACCACCCATGGACGCGGCCACGAAGCGCGGTACCACACCCAGCACCGCAGCGAAGGCATCCTGATCGGTGTAATCCGCAGCGGCCGGGGCCGAAACCGCGAGCCAGAAGGCGAACGAGGCGATGAGCTGCACAATGAAGCCCAGCACGATGACGCGGCGGGCCGACTTGAAGCCATACACCTCGGAGAGCACATCACCGAAGATGTAGGTGAGTGGGAAGAGGATAGCTCCGCCGTCAAAGATGAGGTGGAACGGGCCGAGGTCCAAGCCAATGAGCTTGGTTGCCGCGATGTTCGAAATCAGAAGGAACGAGACGAACATGACCGCAACCACGTCGTAGAGGCCGCGCCTTGGTCCGGGGACCACACCCGGTCCGGTGGCAGATCCGGCAGATCCGGCCGATTCGGCTACCGGAGCAGGCGAGGTGACGCTATGGGCGCTGGTGGCGGATGCCGTCGTCGACGATGTATCAGTTGGCGAGGTGGCAGTTGGTGCGGCGCCAGCTTCGGTGGCGGCGGATTCTTGAGCGCGCGAAGTAGTAGACATACGGCTTCCTAAGTCCACAGGTGTTCTCAGTTCGTCCGGCGCTGCCACCACGCGGACCCGTCCCGTCGCCAAGCAGTATTGAGTGCGACAAGCGGAGAGCGCCGATCACTCGACGGCCCATGGAGGATCTTACTCCGTCATCGCGCTGCTGTGCCGGGGAGATTCCTCACGATGGATCCAGGCGAGCCTGGATTACTAGATGGCGGCGAGAGCGAGGTGAGTGCCAATAATGGCACACAGTCTGCTCTCACCCCCGCAAAATTCCACAAACCACTCAGTACAGGATCCGCAGTACCGGATTTTGGTCGGCGGGGCTGACTTCCTGTGTGATCGCCAACTCTTCCCCGTCCCTGTAGCCAATCGTCTGACCGGGGAGCAAGAAAGCATCCGAACTGACGATGTAATCAGAGATGTTGGCAAGCACGTTGAACACATCGTCGCCGGTGCGCGAGGAGTCCATGACGTCTAGGTCGAGGTGGCCGAACAGCGGCAGGCCAAGCGTGCGCCCGTGGCTCAGATCAGGAGTGTAGACACGAATAGCGACCCACAGTGGCAGCGGCGCCTGGCCCTGCGTCAGGGTGTCGGCAAGCTCAACAATCATCTGCGGTGGCTGCACCGCCCCCAACTCCCCGCGGTACACACCGATGGCGGCCTGCTCACGCATGAGCGCGTCCATCACCTGCGTCATCGCCACATGGGCTTGGACCATCCTGCGGCGCAGCTTCGCCTCCAGGTTCTCCACAGGCCCACCAGCCCTCCCACTCGCCGGGAGCGGAGCGTAGAACGTGGCTGCCACGTGGAACGTGTGCTCTGGCAACTTGCCCTGTTCAACCTGAAGAGGCTGCGGTACGGGAGTGAGCATAACGACGACGTCGTCCACCGAGAACCGTAGAATCCGGCCAGCGGGACTTCCCTCGCCGAACGCGCCTTCCTCGAACTGTTCCCAGCGAGCATCCACCCGCAGGTTCCACAGCTCAGGCAATCGACCGATCGCGGTCTCGACATCAATGGGCGCCGAGAACAACGCGGTGACCGAGAGAAATTCGGGAGCCAGCGGGTGAATCGATGACAGGGGGAGCTGTTCGCTCATGCATTCTCCTGGGAACTTGGGCAAAATAACTGGGTGGTGCGAGACGACAGCAGCATTCTCGCACCACCCAGCAGAAAGGCAAGGGTTTCGTAAGTCCCATCCGCTCACCTCAGTTGGGGACGAAACATCTTGCCTGTGCGCACACCCGAAGGGGCGCAAGCCTATCTATTTCTTATTGGTGTGTGGATTGAGGGGGTGAGCCGTACCATCACAACCAGATTCTGGAATCATTCTAAACGGCCTCTGGCCCGGTGCCAATACCTAAACCCACGGCATCGGAAGAGATCGTGCTGCGATAATCGCAACGAGTCGGTCCGTCCACTTGGCCCGCTAGTCGGTCTATTAGTCAGCCCGCCCGCCTGGCTCGTTAGTCAGCCCGCCCGCCTGGCTCGTTAGTCAGCCCGCCCGCCTGGCTCGTTAGTCAGCCCGTCAATACGACATGATGAGCTTTTCATAGAGCCGACAATTGTCGACATCGTTTTCACGCCGTGCCGTCATCAGCTTCTCCAGGAATAGGGAAATTGAAGTCTCGCGAATGAATCCTGCGGTCACAGACAGAACGGCAAGGATCTTCAGGAACGAATCATCCTCCTCCAGCACCACCTGTGCGGCGCTTAACGAATGCTGAGCAATCCTCAAGTTTTCTCGCCCTTGTTCCGGATCGATAAGACCACCCGCGAACATCCCCTGCATGAGTGGGAAACTGCTGACGAAGACATCCGCCATATCGCCCTCGGGACTTACTGCTTACTCCTCGACCCCAAGGATCAGAAGACGCACCGCAGTTCGGCGAACAGCATAGAACGCCGCACGCATCTGGACTGCAATTTCAGGTACGGGAACATCTGCCTCGAACATTCGGATGATTCCGGTTACCTGGCCCTGTGCACGGGAGATACGGTTCTTGATCTTGACCGATTCTCCCGCAGAAACTACCCGGGAGATGGGTGTTTCAAGTGCTTCAGGTGTCAGTACACCTTCCAGGAGATTCCTGGCAGCGGTACAAGCTCGGCATAATCCTCTTGCGCAAGCGTCCCCTCCATGGGAATCGGAAACCAATAGGCCGCCCATTCACACCCATCCCGTCATATCAAATCGTGACCCATGACCACCCGGCCACTACATCCCCATCATTCCACGCCATATTCGATCGACAGTAAAGACTATGTAAGGTGTCTAACGCCGTAATAAACCCCACTGCCACCACACCAACACTCTACTGCTAACAAAAACAGTACCCTACCTCACAAACCGCCATGCGGGATACCCATACGGCAAAGTTACTCCATCGTATCTTTGGATAGGCCTTGCCAAGGTGGGGAAATGACTACGGCGCGCTCAATCCATCGTCCACAGGATGCGCTTCCGGCCCCCTCAAATCCAGGAAATGCGGGCCCCGTGCACGCAGCTCCAGCTCGTACATGGCCCGCCACTGCCTCCACGGTTCCTTCGAAAGATAATCGTTGGTGAAACGCAGGTCCTCCGTCACCTCGGTGACGCAGAACTCTGGGATCCTCAGGTCAACTACCGGAGCAAGACGCTCACACTCTGCAACGATCAGTCCTTCGTTCTGGCCGGCGAACACATCGAACTCCCAGCCGTCCTCGTCATACCAGAGGGAGTGACGATTCTTGAGGATGATATTGGCGCTACGGCGCAGAATCTGATCCGCTACCGCAACATCCACCTCCGACTCCATCTCGTAACGCTCACCACCCACGGGAGGGGACTTCACGGCAATCGAAGCAGAGACCCGGTCACAATGCTCTTTGAGCAACTGTGCAAGAATCCGATGCTCGTACGCCCCCAAGAAATCAATCGAATCGTCAAAGGGTGGAAATTCAACGGTGCGCCCGGGGAATGTCAGCCGCACGCGGACAGCGTATCCGTCGTGCGCGAACAGATAGGCCTGAGCAATCACCTGATGCGATCCGTGGCGCGTCACTTCATCTGGGAGGGACCTCACCAGGAACTTCCGCTCGAACTCGAAATTCAGAGCTTCCGCATCAACGTGCTCATTCATACACCAAGAATACGAAACTCCCACGTGTTCGCCCCGCATCGGCACGCCAGAACCCCAGATCGGCGCCCATATCGGCCATTTGCGCGCTGTTGATTTCCTTTCTGGCTTCCACACTGACACCCGATGCCGTATACGGCACAGCATGCCGTCCAGAGGCCATAAAATCCCGCGTCCCACCAACCATCTCATCAGCCACGCCACCAACGGCCGACCAACCACCCCACCCGCGTCCCACCAACCATCGCACCCGCACCCAACCAGCCACCCCACCCACACCCGACCAGCCATCCCACCAACACCCCACCCGCGCCCCAGTGGCAGACGCGTCGCATTTGGCGGACAAATGTGGAGACCGAGGCGCCCGGCGCGGAATACTTGGGGCATGACAAGCGCAACTCCCACCGGCGTCGACGTGGTCGTCGCAGCCCAGACTCTCGGAACCACGGTACGTCGCACCCCACTCGACCTGTCGTTACGGCTCTCGGGCAAGCGGCACCAGCCCGTGCTCCTCAAGCGCGAGGACGTGCAGGTGGGCCGTTCGTACAAGGTGCGCGGTGCTTACAACATGATTTCCAGCCTCAGCCCGGCCGAACGCCAGGCTGGCGTGGTGTGCGCGTCGGCTGGCAATCACGCGCAGGGCGTCGCGTTCGCGTGCCGCCAACTGAAGATTCACGGCAAGGTTTTTCTTCCGTCGACGACGCCGCGTCAGAAGCGCGCCCGCATCCGCGACATCGGTGGGCCCTGGATTGAACAGATCATCGGCGGCGCTACCTTCGATGAGGCCTCGGCGGCCGCTCAGAAGTTTGCCGCAGAGTCCGGCGCCACCTACGTGCACCCATTTGACGACCCGCGCACCATCTCAGGCCAAGGAACTGTGGTCAAGGAAATCTTTGACCAGGCGAGCGAGCCTCCGCGCACCGTCGTCGTTCCCGTAGGCGGTGGCGGATTGCTGGCTGGCACCGCCATCTGGCTGCGCGAATTCCACCCGGAGGTGCGCATCATCGGCGTGGAGCCGGAAGGCGCCCCATCGATGAAGGCTGCGCTGGATGCTGGCGAGCCCGTCACCCTTCCCAAGATTGATGGCTTCGCGGACGGCACCGCGGTGGCGCGGGTTGGCAACATCACCTACGAGATCGCACGCGACCTTGTGGACGAGATCATTGTGATCCCCGAGGGGGCTATCTGCACCGAAATGCTCGACCTTTACCAGGTCGAGGGGATCATCGCTGAGCCCGCCGGGGCCCTCGCGAGCGCCGCAGTCTCGCGCTTCCTCCCGGATCTTCCCGAAGGCCCCATCGCCTGCATCGTCTCCGGTGGTAACAATGATGTGTCACGCTATGACGACATCGTCGAGCGCTCACTGGTGTACGAAGGCCTGCGCCATTACTTCCTCGTCACCTTCCCGCAGGAGCCCGGGGCGCTGCGCCACTTCCTCGACAAGGTACTGGGCGAGGAGGACGACATCATCCTCTTCGAGTACACCAAGAAGAACAACCGCGAGACCGGCCCAGCGTTGGTAGGCATCGAAATCCATGAGCCGGGCGATCTTCCCGGATTGCTGGAGCGCATGGACGCCTCGCCTCTCGCCATCGAGAAACTGGAGCCAAACTCGCCGGCATTCTCGTTCCTGCTGTAACGTCCTTCCTGTTCCGTCGTCGCACGTCGTCGGCGGCTCGAAGGTCCCCCGAACTTGCTCTCCAATCCGTCGTCGACATATACCTCTTCACGCACCTGCGCCCCTCCCGCACGAAAGGCCACCATGAAAATCACCCAGGCGATCGCCTCGATCTACATGAAATTCTCCAAGTGGAACTTCGTCCACGAGGAGCTCCCGCCCAGGGTCGTGGCCATTGGTGGCCCGCACACCTCGAACTGGGACGGCTGGCTCATGGTCATGGCGTTCTGGAAGGTTGGGCGTCCCGTCAAGTTCCTGGTGAAGGACAACCTCACCCGCGTCCCCGTGGTGGGGCATATCGTGCGCGCGGTGGGCGGCATCTCCACCAATCGGCGCGAGAGCACGGGCATGGTCGGCTCGCTTGTGCATGCGGCCCAAACACAGGACACTTTCACCCTGGTCATCGCCCCCAAGGGCACCCGTTCGCCACGCCAATATTGGAAGTCCGGTTTCTACCGGATCGCGTTGGAGACCGGGTTGCCGGTGCAGCTCGGCTTCATCGACCGCAACAATATGACGTACGGCTGGGCCGGGAACATGACGTTGACGGGCGACGTCGTCGCCGACATGGACAAGATCCGCGCCTTCTACGACGGCAAGGCCGGGTTCTACCCCAAGAAGGGCTCCGTGCCCAGGTTGCGCGCTGAAGACGACATGAAGGCCCGCGACTGGCTACTCGAGGGCATTGACCTGGACCGGCCGTAACCTGCCCACTTCCCGGGAAAAGTCGATAAAGTGAGGCTGTCGCGTTCAACGTTGAACCCAGCAGAACAGGAATCGCAATGCCCGACGTTTTCAAAACTTCCCTTTCCGAAGCTGTCCCGCCGTTCGTGCTTGCGCTTGACGTCGGGTCGACGGCGTCGCGCGGCTCACTGTACGACGCTCGCGGGCTGCCTATCGCCGGGTCCAAGCTGCGACTTGCCCACACGTTCACTACCGCAAGCGACGGCACCTCGACGGTGGATGCCGACGCCATCGCCGTGGAGCTCGCCCAGATCATCGACTTCGTGACGAAGGCGGCGCAGGGGCGGGCCATCGCGGGCGTGGCCATCGATACTTTCTCGGCAAACCTGGTGGGTGTGGACGCCTCCGGGCAGGCCATCACCCCGTGCTACACGTATGCGGACAGCCGCTGCGCTGCCCAGGTCGAGGCCCTGCGCGAGACCTTCGACGAGGCCGAGGTGCAGCAGCGCACCGGCACTCGCTTCCACAGCTCCTACCTGGCACCGCGATTCCTGTGGCTGCGCGAAAGCGAGCCTGAGCTGTTCGGCGCGGTGGATCACTGGATGGCACTCGGCGAGTACGCCTACCTGAAGATGCTGGGCCATACCGCGATCGGCACCGCGGGCGCGGCGTGGACCGGTCTGCTCAACCGTCACACCGGCGAGTGGGACCAGGAGCTGCTCGATCACTGCGGCGTGCGCGTGGAGCAGATGGGCGAGATTCGCGACCCTGACCAGCCGCTCTCCGACGATCTCGGGAAGGCCGCTGCCCGCTGGCCAGAGCTCGCCGGGGCGGCTTGGTTCCCGGTGGTCTCCGACGGACTCGTCTCCAACATCGGCGCCGGCGCACCCGACTCGCGCGCGATGGCCGCGAGCGCCGCCACCTCCGGCGCCATGCGCGTCATCGTCAACGGGATCCCCGAGAAGATTCCGAGTGGCCTGTGGGCCTACCGCATTTCCCGGGACCGCGCGATTTTGGGCGGCGCGTTGAACGACGTCGGCCGCGCCATCACCTGGATTGAGGAGACACTGCGTCTTCCCGAGGGGGACACTCTCGACGAGGTCTTCACCCGCGATCCCGATCCACATACGCCGGTGGCGCTCCCCTACCTGACAGGCGAACGTTCCACCGGGTGGGCTTCCCGTGCCCAAGCCTCGTTTACCGGGGTCACTTTCTCCACACAGGGCGACGCCCTGGCCCGCGCCCTCATGGAGGGTGTCAGCCAGTCCTATGCGAGAGTATTTGACCAGCTCAAGTCTGTTGGCGGCGCTCCCGGCGAGATCCGCATGTCCGGCCGCGTCATGCAGGACCATCCGGGCTGGCTCGCCATGCTCGCCGACTGCTTGCAGCTCCCGGTGCTCCCGGTCGTCATCAAGCGTGCCACCCTACACGGTACGGCGCTGCTAGCACTGGATACCATCGCTCCCGATGTAGAGCGCGCGGACCCCACGATTGGCCGCCGCTTTGAACCGGTTCCCGAGAACGCTGCCTACTATGCCGAGCACCGCGCCCACTTTGAGGAGCAATACGGGGCGCTCGTGCAGTAAGGCTCCAACGGGGCTCAGCTCCGAACGGCCTTGATAAGCCGCTCAATCATTTGCGGCCCACCTGTGCGCAAGCCATCGTGATGGTAGTCGTTGGTGATGAGTGGCTTGAGGCCGCGAATCGTATCCGCCGTCTCTTTGGACAGCTGGTAGGGCACGAAGACGTCGTCGAGGTAGATCCAGGCCGCCGTTGGAACCGTGTTCTCGGCCAGAACGCGCGAGGAGTACAGCTCGGGCCAACGCTGAGAGAATGCCAGAGCCTCGGCGGCTTCGGCCATCGGCGCCAGATCCGGGTCCTGTTCAATCTGCCACGGGAACACGTGCTCGCCTGTGAAATGGAATCCCAAGCCTTCCTTACGCAAATCGTTCTCCGCCGAGCCTCCGGCCTGCGTCTCCGGGAGAACAAACTCGGGGAACTCGCTACGGACCCGCTGAGCACTCCACGCCGTCGCCCCGGTGGTGGACTGCCCATAGATCGACTCGTGCAGCACCCCGTACAGCGGGTTATCTGCAAAAGAGAGCAGCTTACTCACGCGCGAGAGGAACTGCGGGCGCAGCTTGCGCTGCCCACCGTGACGCCACACCGGGTCCTCCAGCAGGAAGTGGAGCTGCTCGGGACCATACGAATATCCAAGGACGATGCCCAGTTGCCGGAAGCGCGCCGGCGTGAGACGTTCTCCGGTGGGGAGGAATTCTTCGACGTCAGCAAGGTGAGTGGCCACGTACCATGCCGTCGCTTCGTCGTCGTTATACCGTGCAAAAAACTCGCGGTTGCGGGCGATCATGGAGCGGTAGGTGAGGCGGTAAACATCGTCGGCGTGCTTCGTGGCGGACGGCAGGCCCGCGGTAATGAAGGCTTCGGAGAGGCCGGCGGGGCGCTGGGAGAGGTAGCAGGTGACGGTGAAGCCGCCGAAACTCTGGCCGAGCGCCGCCCATGGCGTGTCATCTTGTAGTTCTTGGCGGACGATTTCGGCATCGCGGACGATCGAGTCCTGACGAAAGCAAGCGAGGTAGGCGGCCTGCACCTCAGGGGTTCCGACGCTGGTCACAGCCATCTTCTCCAGCGGATGCGAGTTTCCGGTGCCGCGTTCGTCGATGAGCACCACGCGGTAGTGGTTGAGCGCGGCGTCCAGCCACGAACCGATCGGCGCCATACGCGGCGCCGCCGACCCGGGGCCGCCCTGAAAAAACACAAGACGCGGCGCGGCCTCCTGGCCGTCGCGAATGTACTCGCGCGCAAAGACGTTAATCCGGCTCGGCACCATCCGCGCGTCCACACCGGACGGCAGCAGCGTCAGCGCACCGAAGTAATCCAACGGCGCCGTAATCCAATGCTCGCGCATGGTGTGGCCGTCGATTCGATACGTCTTTGTGTCCATGGTTTAAGGCTACCCGCGCTGGATTCGCGCACCCCGCTCAAGGGTGATGGGTCCGTCACACCTCGGTTCAGGGGTGGCGGCTCCGTCACACCTCAGTTTTGCGGACGTTATCAACGGTGTTCGACGACGAAATCCGACGTACGTGGGCTCGCACACGTGACGGAGGATGAGGAAGTCGACAGACCCCACAGGGGCCCGACGACGAAATCCGACGTACGTGGGCTCGCACCCACCTCTGCACAAGTCCGAACATCTCACCTGATGAGTCCGAACGTTCCACTTGTGGCACGATGATTCTTGGAGGGCGCTTTCAGGTTGAGGTGGGCAGAATAGGCCTCGTGGGTATAACAACGATTCTCTCCAATGGCATTGAGATGCCGAGCATTGGCCTTGGCCTGTGGGAAGTTCCAGCCGAGACAACACAGCACACCGTAGAGATGGGCGTCGAGCTGGGGTATCGCCACTTCGACGGCGCCGCCGCCTACCGGAATGAAGAAGGCTTCGGCGCGGGAATTCGTTCGTGCGGGGTGGCGCGTGAGGAACTCTTCGTGACCACCAAGCTCCAGAACGGTAATCAGGGCTACACCAAGGCACTCAAGGCTTTCGATACTTCGCTCGAGCGACTCGGCCTCGACTACGTGGACCTCTATCTCATTCATTGGCCCGTACCAACGTGGGGCCTGTACATGGAGACGTGGAAAGCTTTCGAGGAAATCTACGAATCTGGGCGGGCAAAGGCCATTGGCATCTCGAACTTCACACCGAGAATCATTGCGGAGTTGACGGCATCAGCACGGGTTCAGCCAATGGTCAACCAGATCGAGTCCCATCCGAGCATGCAACAGCGTGACTGCGATCAGGCCAGCCGCGAGGCAGGAATGGTAGTGCAGGCGTATTCGCCAATCGGTCGCGGGATAGATCTGGAGAGCCGGGTGGTCAAGGAGGTCGCGGCGGAGCGAGGGTGTACTCCCGCCCAAGCGATTCTGGCCTGGCACCTGGCTCAGGGCCGTGTGGTCATCCCCAAGTCTGTGCACCGCGAGCGCCTCGCTGAGAATCTCGCGGCAGATGGCGTGGTGCTCACCGCCGAAGATCTTGCCCGCATTGATGCCCTGGAAGCTGGTCAGCGTCAGAGGACCGACCCGGAGATCATGGATCACCCTCAGATCTAGGTTTTTCGGCTACGTATCCAGCCATTTGCTGGCGGTTGTTTGCTGACGGTTGTTTTCTCAGCCGTTTCCTCAGGCGTTTTCTCGACCAGGTACTGATGGCAGTTTCCCCAGTGGCTGCGAAAGCAACCGACGTCGGGGGGATCCGGTGAGTAGTGAGTAGCGGGCAGCAGTTTCCCCAGTGGCGGTGAGAGCGTTCTATCCGCCTATATATCCAGATAGAACGCTCTCGCCGCCATCCAGGTTCTCATCTGACAGAAACCGTGGTCCGCGACATAGTGGGCAAGGTAGGCAGCGCGCCGTCGTCGGACCTAGCATCATAGAAGGCAACCCCAGACGTCATAAAGGCAGCGGCAAGTGTGCTGCCCAACCAGGAGGACACAATGGTCAATTTCGCGTACACCATCGCCGGATCCGAGGCCACCGGAGGCGCGGGCTTTCAGGTGGATCTCAAGACGTTCCAGCACCTGGGGGTCTACGGCATGGGTGCCCTGACCTGCATCGTTTCCTTCGACCCGAAGAACAACTGGGGTCATCGTTTCGTGCCCGTGGATCCGCAGGTTATCCGTGACCAGATGGAAGCGGCTATGAGCTCGCAGGATCTGGACACTGTCAAGATCGGCATGCTGGGCCATCCCAACACGATCGACGCCGTCGCCGAGGGCCTGAAGAGCCAGAACTGGAAGAACGTTGTGCTCGATCCCGTTCTCATCTGCAAGGGCCAGGAGCCGGGCGCCGCACTCGACACCGACAATGCACTGCGCGAGAAGATTCTTCCGCTGGCCACCGTCGCCACTCCCAACTACTTCGAAGCGTGCACACTCGCGGGCATGGACAAGTTGGAGACCGTACAGGACCTCGCCGAGGCCGCCGAGCGCATCTCCAAGCTCGGACCGCGTTACGTCGTGGTCAAGGGCGGCATTGATTTCCCAGGTCAGGAAGCTGTCGACGTGCTGTGGGATGGCGAGAACGCCACCGCATTCTCCTCCCCGAAGATTGGTGAGCACCGCGTCTCGGGCGCCGGCTGCACCCTGGCCGCCGCCATCACTGCCGAGCTCGCCAAGGGCACCAACATTCACGACGCCGTCCGCATCGCCAAGGATGTGGTAACCGACGGTATCCGCGCCCGCGTTCCTGGCCACACCCCGTTCGATACCGTGTGGCAGGGCGCCTACGTCCCACCGCTCCCCGCTCCTGAGAAGAAGGGCGCCGTCATCAGCATTGCGGCCAGTGCCCCGGCTGCTTCGGCGGCTGGTTCAGAGGCAGCTGATGCTGCGGAGTCCAAGGAGTCCGGCTGTGGCTGTGGCAACGGCGGCTGCTCCAACTAAAGCGGCGTCAAACAACTGCTCCAACTAGAACCAACAGCGGCTGCTCCAACTAGGTCAAGGGCGAGCCGCCACTCCTATTTGCCCCAAAGAATTGAGTTTTTCGGAAAGAATTGAGCCAGATACCACGGTCCACGTGATCAATTCTTTCTAAAAAGCTCAATTCTTTGAGAGTAAAAGAAGCGACAACATCAGCGACCCCCGATCTGAGCCCGGGGTGAGCAATCGGGAGGCGGGCCGGGTTTCCCGGCCCGCCTCCCGCACCACCGGACATGAAGGCCGCATCGCACGACGACGGCGCCCGCAAACAAGAGTAACTCTGACAGCACCGCATACGAACGGCGGATCGGGTTACCCATGACCTGTGAGGCTCCAAAGCCCGCAGAGTTCAGGTGGGCAAACAGCAGTGAACCGCTCACACCACTGAGGCTTCCATCATGATGGCACCGTCAAGGACGCGGTAACTGCTACTGCGCGATCTCGGCGAAGCGCGCAAAGTGGCCCTGGAAGGCCAGTTCCACCACCCCCGTCGGGCCAGAGCGTTGCTTACCGATGATGACCTCGGCCATTCCGGCCTTCTCAGAGTCCTGGTTGTACATTTCGTCGCGGTGAATCAGCAACACCACGTCGGCGTCCTGCTCCAACGACCCCGACTCACGAAGATCCGAGACCATCGGCTTCTTGTCGTTACGCTTCTCCGGATCTCGGTTGAGCTGGGCCACAGCGATGATCGGCACCTCAAGCTCTTTGGCAAGTAGTTTGATGGAGCGTGAGAAGTCCGAAACCTCTTGCTGCCGGGACTCGATCGACTTGCTTCCCGAGGTAAGTAGCTGCAGGTAGTCGATGACGATGAGCTGAATATCGTGCTGCTGCTTCATCCTGCGGCTCTTCGCGCGGATCTCGCTCAGCGTGAGATTCGGCGAATCGTCCACGATGAACGGCGCATCTGAGATGCGATCAAGGGTGGAGGCGATGCGCTGCCAGTCATCCGGCTCCATCTCGCCCTTGATCATACGATCGAGGAACACCCTCGACTCGGCGGCAAGCAGTCGCATGGAAAGTTCAGTCCGGCTCATTTCCAGTGAGAAGTAGGCCGAGGGTTGACGATGCTTAATGGAGGCCGCGCGGCAGAAATCCATCGCCAGCGTGGACTTTCCGGCACCCGGGCGCGCGGCCACAATGATCATCTGACCGGGCCGCAGGCCGTTGAGCTTGGCATCCAACTCGGTGAACCCGGTGGAGACACCCTGAAGGCCGCCGTCGCGATTCTCGTTGGCCTCCAGTTCGTCATAAAGCCCGGGCACGATCTCTTCAAGCGTTGCGTATTCGTTGCGTTGGCGCTGCTCCGTGATCGCGTACACCTCGGATTGGGCCATGTTGATAAGTCCGGCGACGTCGGCGCCGTCAGTCGTATATCCCAACTGGACTATTCGAGTGCCCACCTCCACAAGGGAGCGTAGTTGGGACTGTTCACGCACGATATGGGCGTAGTAGCCGGCATTGGCCGCCGTCGGCACAGTGGAGACGAGCGTGTGCAGGTAGGGCAGGCCGCCGATACGATCCAGCTCGCCAATCTTTTTCAGCTCGGCGCCAACAGTTACCGCGTCCGCAGGCTCACCTTTGCCGAAGAGCTCTAGAACAACGTTATAGATGGTCGTGTGTGCGGGACGGTAGAAATCGGTGGATTGCAGGATCTCGATGACGTCCGCGATGGCGTCTTTGGAGAGCAGCATGCCTCCAAGGACGGACATTTCAGCATCAATGTTCTGCGGCGGAGTGCGCTCGAACGACGACCCTCCCAGAGCACCTTCACTCACCGTGGACATGGCCCCACTCCCCTCACAAACAATCAGATTGGCGCTGGCTCATTCGATGCGTGCCTTCGAGCCCGAGCCGAATCAACGTTACCACCCCGCCTCTGCCGGGTCTGCCCAGTTTCCTTCCCCCACACCCCCGCCCTCCTGGAACTACCTTGGCACTCGACCTGGACAGCTACCCACGGCACCCACACCCCCAACCAAACCCTCCGCATCCACCAAATCCTCCGCCAACCCAAAACTCCACACCCCATCAACCCGCGTTGTTATACCACGGGCAAAACAATCACAGGACTGTCTTAACAATTTCTTTCACTCCCACCTCACATCCACCCCACGAGTTTCTTTTGCGAACTCATCCTCGGGCACCACGTCTACACGGCGCCGGGCAGGATACCAAGACTTAGCCACAATGCAAGTTCTTCGAATATTTATTCTGTGTATACACGCCGGTGACACTGTGGATAAGAAGTGTGAATTCTGTGGAGAAACACCCACTTTTATCCACCCCACTCCACTAAGTTGTGCACATCTGGGGATAAGGCTCGGGATAGTGGCGTTATTCCGTCCCCAGACTTATCCCCAGGTGGGGAAAACTTGTCTGTGTATGAAGTGGAGAAATTGCTCGGCGGTTTCTGGGGGTGGTTGCAACACTTTTTAGTGGTGTTGTTGGTTTGATAGTAGTTCGTTCCAGGCCTCGTTGGGGGTGCGCCATGCCAGGCGTTTGCGGGGCCGGTTGTTGCGGTGTTCAGCGACGAGTTCGAGGTGGTCGGGTGGGTAGATCGATAGATCGGTGCCTTTAGGGAAGTAGTCGCGTAGGAGCCCGTTAGTGTTCTCATTGGCGCCGCGTTGCCAGGGGGAGTGCGGGTCAGCGAAATACACTTG
>RRZT010500167.1_pt1 | contig 15627 bp, 16 predicted proteins | sample 2165551 | NCBI WGS metagenome assembly RRZT01 (sample SAMN10456910, study PRJNA506462) | wastewater metagenome | biome: wastewater; feature: sludge; material: wastewater sludge; isolation source: wastewater sludge with Escherichia coli K12::gfp cells carrying plasmid... | place: USA: Moscow, Idaho... | reverse complement strand
GTTGAAGAACCGGCTGCGCCGGAACGTCGGATGCGCGCGGCGCAGGCGGGTGAGGGCGGCGGTGAACTCGATGAGCGGCTGGTCGATGTGCTCCCAGTCGACCCATGTGATCTCGTTGTCCTGCGCGTAGCCGTTGTTGTTGCCGCCCTGCGTGCGGCCGAGTTCGTCGCCGTGGCAGATCATCGGCACGCCCTGGGACAGGATGTTGGTGGTGATGAAGTTGCGCACCTGTTGGGCGCGCAACGCCAGGATCTCCGGATCGTCCGTCGGCCCCTCGACGCCGCAGTTCCAGCTGTTGTTGTGGCTGTGCCCGTCGCGATTGTCCTCGCCGTTCGCCGCGTTGTGCTTGTCGTTGTAGGCGACCAGGTCGGCGAGCGTGAAGCCGTCGTGCGCCGTCACGAAGTTGATGGATGCCACGGGGCGGCGGCCGTCGTGCTCGTAGAGATCGGCCGATCCCGTCAGTCGCGACGCGAACTCGCCGAGCGTCGAAGGCTCGCCGCGCCAGAAGTCGCGCACGGTGTCGCGGTACTTGCCGTTCCACTCCGTCCACTGCGGCGGGAAGTTGCCGACCTGGTACCCGCCCGGGCCGATGTCCCACGGCTCCGCGATGAGCTTGACCTGCGAGATCACCGGATCCTGCTGCACGATCTCGAAGAAGGCCGCGAGGCGGTCGACCTCGTAGAACTCGCGCGCGAGGGTCGCCGCGAGGTCGAACCGGAATCCGTCGACGTGCATCTCGAGCACCCAATAGCGCAGCGAGTCCATGATGAGCTGCAGCGTGTGCGGGTTGCCCATGTTCATGCTGTTGCCGGTGCCGGTGTAGTCGGTGTAGTACCGCTTGTCGTCGGGCTGCAGCTTGTAATAGGCCTCGTTGTCGATGCCGCGCATGGACAGGGTCGGGCCCATGTGGTTGCCCTCGGCGGTGTGGTTGTAGACCACGTCGAGGATCACCTCGATGCCGGCGGCGTGCAGGGCGCGCACCATGCTCTTGAACTCCTGCACCTGCTGGCCGCGGTCACCCGCAGACGAGTAGGTGTTCTGCGGGGCGAAGAAGGCGATCGTGTTGTAGCCCCAGTAGTTCGACAGGCCCTTCTCCTGCAGCGTCGAGTCGTTGACGAACTGGTGCACCGGCATGAGCTCGATGGCGGTCACGCCGATGCGCTTGAGGTGCTCGATGATCGACGGGTGCGCGATGGCGCTGTACGTGCCGCGGATCTCGTCGGGAACGTCGGGGTGGAGCTCGGTGAGGCCCTTCACGTGCGCCTCGTAGATCACCGATTCGGCGTACGGCGTCTTCGGCAGCCGGTCGCCCGCCCAGTCGAAGAACGGGTTGATCACGACGCCCTTCATCATGGCCGCGGCCGAGTCGTCGTCGTTGCGCGCGTCGGGGTCGCCGAAGTCGTAGCCGAACACCGACTGCCCCCACTGCACCTGGCCTTCGACGGCCTTGGCGTAGGGGTCGAGCAGCAGCTTGTTCGGGTTGAAGCGTTGCCCCGTGGCCGGGTCGTTCGGCCCGTAGACGCGGTAGCCGTAGCGCTGCCCGGGCTGCACCGTCGGCAGGTACGCGTGCCAGACGTGCGCGTCGATGTCGCGCAGTTCGACGCGGGTCTCTTTGCCGCGGTCGCCGAACAGGCACAGTTCGACTTTCTCGGCGCGTTCGCTGAACAGCGCGAAGTTCGTGCCGCCGCCATCGAAGGTCGCCCCGAGGGGGTACGCGGATCCGGGCCAAACCTGCATGTGCATCTCCCCTGGCCTTCGTCGGTTGTGACGCCCTCAGCCTAGGGTCTGGATGTGTCCGGGAGATATCGCCTCCGCGGGCTGGACGCCGCCGCTCCGACGCGCTATACGCGACGCGGCGGTGCAGGTCAGCGCAGCGCGAGTTGCTCGTCGAGGTAGTCGGCGAGGGGGCGCGGGGCGCCCGTCGCACTCCAGCGCACGAGCACGGTGCCGCCTGGCGCTCCCCCGGCGATCGAGAGCGGGCCGGATGCCTCGCCATGGCGGAGCGCCTCGAGGTCGAGCCGCACGGCACCGAGGTGCACGACCTCACCGTCGGCGAAGCCACCGCGCGCGGCGGCCGCGGCGCGCTCCGACCTTTCACGCTGCGCCTGCGCGGTGTAGCCGCGCGGTGCTTCGGTGCGGGCGCGCAGCACCTCGCCGGTGGCGTAGACCTCGGCATCCGCGATCAGGAGCGCCCCGACGTGCCACGCCTCGCCCACCGGCACGATCCGCGGCGCGCGCCCGAACCCGAGCAGCTTGCGCGCCTGCGCCCAATCGCCGAGCCGCTCACGGGGGGCTCCGGCGAGCCGGCGCCGCGCGTCGTCGAGCAGCGCGTCGAGCGCGGGGCTCGGCGCGCTCGACGGGTTCGACGCCCCGGAGTCGCCCGCCGTCACCGCGGGCCGGGCCGCACGCTCAGGTCGCTGATCACGGCATCGCGCGGCAGGTCGAGCGCCGTCATGATCGCGGTCGCCACCGACGCGGGGTCGATCCAGCGGTCGGCGTCGTACGCAGCGCCCTCCTGCTCGTGCACCTTCTCTTGCATGGGCGTCGCGGTGCGCCCGGGATACACCGTGGTCACCCGCACCCCGTGCGGCCCCTCTTCGCCGCGGAGCGCATCGGCGAGCGCCTTCAAGCCGTGTTTGGATGCCGCGTATGCCGCCCAGCCCGGATGCGCGTTCAGTCCCGCACCCGAGTTGACGAACAGCACGTGTCCGCGCGCCGCGCGGACGCGCGGCAGCAGCAGACGGGTGAGCTCTGCCGGAGCGACGAGGTTGACGGTGAGCTGGCTCGTCCAGGCATCCCGCGGCAGATCGGCGACCGCGCCGAGCTCGACGATGCCGGCGGCGTGCACGATGCCGTCGATCTCGGCGGGAAGGTCGGCCTCATCGATCGCCGCGGCGAGCGCGGACGGGTCGGCGAGGTCGGCGACGACGGCGGCCGATCCGGGGAAGGCGGCGATGAGTTCAGCGGCGCGGCGCGCGCTGCGGGCGAGCACGATCAGAGCGTCGCCGCGCGCGTGCAACCGCTCGGCGACGAGGCGGCCGATCCCCGAGCCGGCGCCCGTGATGACGTACGTGGACATGGCATCCATCCTCGCACCGCGGCACCGCCGAGGCCTCGGCGCCGCCGCTGGTCAGACGCCGCCGGTCAGATGCCGCCGTCGATCGAGCGCACGAAATCACCCGGCTCGTCGGGCACCATCACGGGGGTGCTGCGGTTGAGCGAGCGCCCCGAGAAGAACGGCTTCGAGCGCGGGAAGAGGTACCAGACGAACATCAGCACGACGCCGACCAGCAGCGCACCGATCCCGACGACGAACGTGCCGCCGATGCCGAACAGCGTCGTGTAGCCGTAGTCGACGTCGTACATGTCGATCGCCGACTGCACGAACGCGAAGGTCAGCATGAGCGCGCCCAGCAGCGGGAAGATGCCCTTGAACCACAGATCCCGGGCCGACCGGCCGAGATCGCGCCGGTAGTACCAGACGCACGCGAACCCGGTGATGGCGTAGTAGAACGCGATCGCGAGACCGAGGGAGAGGATCGAGTCCTGCAGGATGTTGTCGCTGATCAGCGTCATGCCGACGTAGTAGCAGATCGCCACGACGCCCCCGACGATCGTCGAGAACGACGGCGTCTTGTACACCGGGTGCACGATCTTGAACCGGGCCGGCAACGCCCGGTAGACCCCCATCGCGAGCGTGCCGCGCGCGGTGGGCAGGATGGTCGTCTGGGTCGACGAGACCGCCGAGATGAGCACCGCGACCACCAGAAGCCATCCCCACGGACCGAGCAGTCCGTCTTTGATCGCGAGGAAGAAGTCATCGGCGTTCGCCTCGTTCGACAGGCCCGTGCCCGTGTCGCCGAGACCGGCGTACATCATCGCCGAGATCGTCACCGCGACGTACGTGAACAGCAGGATCACGGTCGTCAGCAGGGCCGCGCGGCCGGGTGTGCGCTTCGGGTCTTTCGTCTCTTCGTTGAGGGCGAGGCACGTGTCCCACCCCCAGTAGATGAACAGGGCCAGCAGCACCGCCTCGGTGAACCCGTGGAAGTCGGTGAAGGCGAACGGGTTGAGCCACTCCCACGAGAACGGCGTCGGATCGGGCGCCGTGCCCGTGAAGTAGCCGGTGAGCGAGACCACGACGAAGATCGCGAGCACGAGGTACTGCACCGCGAGCAGCACGTTCTGAATGCGCTCGCCGATCTCGACGCCCCGCCAGCTCACCCACGTCATCGCCGCGATGAAGGCGACGGCGACCAGCACGATGCGCCAGTCGTCGTTCTCCAACTCGAGACCGAAGAGGTCCCAGAAATACACCGACGCGATCTGCGCGAGGTTCGCGAGCACGACCATCCCCGCTACGGCGACGCCCCAGCCGCCCATCCAGCCCACCCACGGGCCGAACGCCTTCGTGCCCCACGTGAAGGTCGTGCCGCAGTCGGGCATCTCGTTGTTCAGCTCGCGGTACGCGAACGCGATGAACAGCATCGGCACGAACGCGATGATGAACGCGATCGGCGCCTGTGCTCCCACGGCGAGCACGACGAAGCCGAGAGTCGCCACGAGCGAATACACCGGAGCGGTGGATGCCAGGCCGATGACGGTCGACCCCCACAGGCCCAGCGTGCCGGTGGCGAGTCCCTTGCCCTCGCCGCGGTCGAGGTGGATCGGGGTGGTGGAGCCGAAATCGCTCATGCGAGCCTCCTGCGTCGACGGTCGGTGACGATCGGGTGGCGATCGGGTTGACGTGAGAGTAGCGGCATCGCGCGCGTCGCGGTTCTGGCCGCGGCGGCGAATGTGCGGCGCACGCTGGCCGCGATGTCCATCCAGCCGAATCTGTCGTCGTGTTTCAGTGTCTGCCGAAAGTTCACGACGACTCCGTTGCGCTCAGCGCCCCGAACGGGAACGGCTGAGAGCGGCGGTCCCGATGCGCGGACCGCAGTCCGATCCAGAATCGAGGAACCACATGTCTGAGAACGTCGTTGTGCTCACTTTTCCCACCCGGGAAGCGACGTACGAGGCGCTGACCGCCTTCCGCAACGCGTCGGGCGACTACGGCCTGCAATCGGCGGCGCTGGTCGAGCGTGACGCGTCGGGCGCCGTGAACGTCACCGACGGCGGCGACGACAAGGGCGGCACGGCCACGATCGGCGGCTCGCTGATCGGCATGCTCGTGGGCGCCCTCGGCGGCCCGGTCGGTCTGCTGCTCGGCCTGTCGTTCGGCACGCTCGGCGGCGCCCTGGTCGACGGCTCGCGCCTCGACAAGGGCGACGACGTGCTGTCGCAGTTCGCCGGCACGGTCCCCCCGGGAACCAACGCGATCATCGCCGAGACGGTCGAAGAGGACACCTCGATCCTCGATAACGCCGTCGCGCAGCGCGGCGGTGTCGTCGTGCGCTGGACGCTCGACGAGGTGCTCGACGCGCTGGACGCGCAGCCGGATGCCGCCGAAGAGGCCTCGCACGCCGCTCACAATGCCCTGCGCGAGGAGCGCCACGAAGAGCACAAGGCGTCGCGTGAGGAGCGCCTCGAGAAGCTCAAGGCGAAGTTCCACCACGACAAGTAAGTCGTGACGTGTCGGAGGGTCAGCCCACCGGGTGGGCGCGCACACCTGAGGTCAGGTTCACGCCGTTGACATCCAGGTAGAGCTGGCCCTCCGTCACCGACAGTGTGACGGTGTTGCGTCGCTCGACCGCTTCCGCGACGCTCTGCACGAACCCCGGGTCGAAGCTGTGCAGCACGATGTTCTCGGCGTCGTGGATCTTCTTGCCCGACCACTGCGGCACGACCCGCGCCGGATCACGGTGCGTGTAGATCGCGACGTGCCCGGTGAGCTTGCTGCCGTAGTGCAGCCGCTCGGCATCGGGCGATCCGACCTCGATCCACGCGGTCTGGCGCCCCGTCGCGTCGCGCACGAGCACGGCCGGCTCGTTGGTCGCGGCGACGCCCTCGCTAAACGCGATGCCCTCGGTGTATTCGAGGCAGTAGGCGAGCAGCCGCGTGACCATGAACTCCGCCGTCTCGGACGGGTGCTGCGCGAGGCGCAGCGTGAGATCTTCGTATACGCCGCGGTCGAGATCGGCCAGCTGCACGTCGAAGGTATGCATCACTACGCCGATCGCCATGCTGCGAGCCTACGCGGATAGTCTGGAGCAGCCCCCTTCCGAAGGCAGTGCCCGTGACGACAGCGACCGACACCCTCCGCACCGATGCGATCGCGCAGTATCGCGTTCTCGGCGAAGAGACCGATCCCGGTCTCGAAGCCCTCGCCCGTCTCGCGGCGACGGTGTGCGCGACGTCTGCAGCCGCGGTCAACCTCATCGACGACCGCCTTCAGCACACGGTCGCGGTCGTCGGCATCCAGCCCGGCGTCTGCCGCCGCGACGACTCGATGTGCGCGGTGGTCTTCGAGGACGGTCAGACCGTGGTCGTCGACGATGCCCGCGCCGACGCGCGATTCGCCGACAACCCGTTCGTCACGGGACCACTCGGGCACGTCCGCTTTTACGCCTCGAGCCCGCTGATCACACCCGACGGTGTCGCGATCGGCACTCTCTGCGTCTTCGGCGACGACGTCGCCGAGCTCAACGCGACCCAGGCCGAGGGGCTCGAGCTGCTCGCCCGCCAGGCGGTCGACGTGCTCGAGCTACGTCGCCACTCCCACGAACTCGTGCGCTCCAACGATCAGCTCACGCAATTCGCGGCGCGCATCAGCCACGACCTGCGGAACCCCCTGACGGCCATCGCGGGCCAGATCGAACTGGCCGCCGACGCCCTCGCCGCCGATGACACCGAGGGGGCGATCCGGTCGCTGAGCCACGCCGAGGCCGCCGCGGGGCGGATGGACGGCATGATCACGAGCCTGCTCGCGTTCGCGCGACTGGGCGGCGCGCGCCCGCAGCGAGCGGCGGTTCGGCTGTCAGACATCGTCGCCGACGCCCTGGACGACCTCGAGAGCGCCATCGAGGGCACGCACGCCGTCGTCACCGTCGATGCGCCGAGCGACGGGCTCGTCTCCGGAGACCCGGCGCTCCTGCGCGTGCTCGTGCAGAATCTCGTGGCCAACGCGGTCAAGTTCACTCAGGCGGCAGGGGTCTCCCCCGTCATCGATATCGCCGCACGCCCTTCCGGCGATGCGTGGACGATCACGATCGACGACAACGGCCCGGGCGTCGCACCCGAGCTGCGTGAGCGGGCGTTTTCGCTGCTCGATCGCGGGAATGCGGGCGACGTGCCCGGCCTGGGACTGGGGCTCGCCACCAGCCGCCTCATCGTCGGCGCCCACGACGGTCGCATCGTGCTCGACGACTCACCCCTCGGCGGGGCACGGGTGCGGGTGACCCTGCCGAGCGCACCCGTACTCACGCCGTGAGCACGCCAGACACCCCGCGCCACCGCGGAACCTACGCGAAGGGCGTGGCGCGGCGGCAGGAGATCCTCGACCGGGCGATCGAGGTGTTCGCCCAGCGGGGCGGCAGCCGCACGAGCCTGCGCGCGATCGCGCAAGAGGTCGGGGTCACCCACGCGGCGCTCACCCACTACTTCGGCTCGCTCGACGAGCTGCTCGTCGCGGTCTACCGCGACGGATCAGAGCGCCCCCGCGAGGCAGAGGCCCCCGAGCGCCCGGGCGATCCACCGCCCGCCGAGGCCGATCGCACCAGCCCCGCCGAGATGATGCGCGGCTCCGCCGCCGCGAACCGCGAGATCCCGGGCATGGTGCAGCTGTATTCGACGCTCGTGTCGTCGGCCCTCGACGGCACCCACCCCGCGGCGCACGACTTCGTCACCGAACGCTTCGCACGCCTGCGCAGCGAGCTCGGCGAGCGGGTGCGTGCGCTGCAGGCATCCGGTGCTCTGCGCGCCGACGTGCCACCCGACCTCGTCGCGGCCCTCGTGATCGCCGCGTCGGACGGCCTGCAGACCCAGTGGCTGCTCGACGGCGACGTCGACCACGAGGCCGCACTCGCCCTGCTCGACCGGCTGCTCGCCCCGCCCCACCCCTGATCCCCTGGTCGCCACCCCCGGGGGCGGGGGTTGTCCCCTTCGGGGCGGGGGTTGTCCCACAAGTGGCTGCTTCACGCCCCTGAAAACGACCACAAGTGGGACATCCTCCACGGGGGCCGGCTCAGACGAACCGCACGACCGACTGCAGGCGGGTGCGCACGTCGAACAGCTCGTTGCCGCCGATGTCGCGTGCTCCGGTGAGCCCGCGCCGCAGCACGGTCGACAGCGCCGAGCGCCGCACGACCGCGACCGGCAGGCCGCGCACCTTGCCGATCTCGTCGATCGCGGTCGCCACGTCGTCGTCGGGCAGCACCGCGATCACCCCGCTGAAGCGCACCCGCGCGGCGCGCGCGACGGCGCGAGTCGCCGCCACGAGGTCGCCCACGGGCGACACCGGCACCGCGTCGCCGATCAGTTCGCCGCGGCGCACCCGCACCGATCCGCCGAAGTCTTCGCTGAGCACCGCGTAGAGGCCGCTCGGCCCGAGCACGATGTGATCGAGCTTGAGATCCGGATCCCGCGGGTCGGCCGCGACGTCGTGCCACACCGTGTAGCCCATGCCGAGGTCGGCGACGATGCGCGCCGTCGCCTCTTCGGCGAGCGCGTCGGCCAGCAGCCGCTTGAGCTCGCGCGGTGCCGTGCGCACGAGCGCCGGATCGTACGGGTCGGCGAGCTCCGCGCCGCGCCCCACCCATTCGCGCATGAGGGTCAGGTAGCGCTCCCGGCGCCAGCCGCCGGGCTGGCCGAACGACCGGGCCCGCGGCCGGGTGTCGGCGGCGCGGTGCGGCGGCCGCCAGCCGCCCGCGCCGGTGCCCGCGCCGGCGCCACCGCCCGAGTCACCCCCCGAGCCACCGCCACCGCCCGAGTCCGCGGCATCCGTGCCGCCCGCATACCACTCGGGGGCGTACCGCACGTCGGCGAAGCCGTGCCCGCGGTCGTACGCGGCGCGCGCGTCGGCCGTGCCGACGAGCTCCCACGCGCGTTGCACCTGCACGAACAGCACGGCGTCGCCGCCGGTGTCGGGGTGGGTCTGGCGCAGACGCAGGCGATAGGCCTTGCGCAGTTCGTCGTCCGAGATGTCGGGCACGACCTGCAGCACCTCGTAGGCCGAAGCCGAGAGCGGACTGTCGAACATAGGCGATCCTCAGTGCTTCTCGCGGCGGCGGGCGTAGGCGGCGGCGCTGCGACTCGACAGGGCGAGCAGCACCAGAATGTCGACGGCGAGCGAGAGGAGCGTCGTCTGCAGCGTGATCTCTTGATCGCGCGCCCACCAGCTGACGAACGCGGCCGAGATCGAGATCGCCGAGACGATCATCACGAGCACGCGTGCGGCGTTGCTGCCGCGCAGGATCAGCAGCCCGCACACCAGTTCGATGACCGCCGTCACGCCGATGACGCCGAGGATCACCGCGAGCGAGGCGTTGACCACGTCGGGCGTCGGCACCGCCCCGCCGATCTCGAGCACGATCGATTTCAGGTAGGTATGCCAGTTCGTGGCGATGTCGACCATCGACAGCACGCTGACGACGGCGCCGAGCAGCACCAGACACGCCCCGGCGACCGTCGTCGCCGGGCGCCGCATGTCGGGGTCGTACGGCGTCGGCCGCAGCAGCCGGTCGATCGGCTCGTAGGCGGGGCGCTGCGCCGGCCCCGGCGCGCTCACGCGACCACCTGCCGCACATCGACGATCGGCAGGTCGCCGTCGGTGCGGATGCTGTCGCCGCCGCCGTTGCGCGAGTGATACCCGGTCGAGAAGTCGCGCAGCACCTCGACGTCGACACGCGGGTCGCCCGCCCGCACCGTGGCGACGATGTGGTCGCGTTCGATGTCGGTGTCGGCGTCGATGCGGTGGGTGACCTGCAGCGTGAACAGCGAAAGGCCCACCGCCGTGTCGAACGTGCCCGCGGCGAGCCAGTCGACGCGCCGCCCGCCGGGCAGCAGCCACCCCTCGGGGCAGCGCCAGAAGCGCACGTGATGACGCTTCTCGGGGCTCGCGTCGACCTCTTGCTGGTACGCGAAGTCCTGCTGCCGGCCGAAGAGGAACAGCGGGCTGACCGGAGCTTCGTCGTAGCTGCGCCGGCGCAGGGTCGAGGTGACGATGCGCCACGAGGTACCGAGGTTCACCGGGTCGGCCTGCACCCAGCCCGCCGCCCGCAGCGCGGCGTGCAGCTGCGCTTCGTCGCCCATGAACGCGAGGTTGATCGGGTCGCCGAGCAGGCCGTCGCTCGTGCGCGCCCGCCCGATGAAGTAGTCGGGCACGTAGATCGTGGTGAGGATGCGGTGCAGCCGCGGCAGCACGAGGTAGGCCAACAGCACCCAGAAGACGATGCCGGCAGCGATCCCCCACCACCCGAGCGTGAACGTCTCGGTGAAGCTGAGGTACGCGAGCCAGATCGCCGCGACCCCCGCGAACACGAAGAAGAACTGGTCGACGGCGGTACCGACCGACCAGCGCCTCGCGCGGCGGGCGCCGCTCATCGTGCGGTCACTCCGCACCCCACAGCGGCTCGGCGGGCACCGACGCGAGCGCCGCGGCGGCGAGGCCCGGCGCCACGGCCTCGAGCGTGGTCGGGTTCCAGTGCGGGTCGCGGTCTTTGTCGACGAGCTGCGCGCGGATGCCTTCGACGAGGTCGGCCTGGGTCGCGGCGAACCACAGCACGAGTCCGTACTCCTGCGCGAGCGCGGCGCGCAGGCTCGGCAGCTCCCGCGCTGCGCGGACGGCGGCGAGGGTCACGGTGAGCGCCGTCGGCGAGAGCGCGTCGAGCTCGTCGGCGGTGGCGGATGCCTCGGGCTCGGGCCGCGCGCGCAGCCGCTCGATGATCTCGGCGACGGTCCCGGCCGCGAACGCGTCGTCGATCCACGGGCGCGCCGCGGCGAGGCGCGAGGGCTCGGGCGTCTCGTCGAAGAGCAGCACGAGCTCGGCGGGCGTCGCCGGGTCGGCGCGGGTGAGCAGCGCATCGCAGAGGTCGGTGAGCCGGTCGCTCGGCACGAACGCGTCGGCGAAGCCGGCGTAGATCGCGTCGGAGGCATCCATCGTTCCGCCCGTCAGGGCGAGGTACTCGCCGGTGCGGCCGGGCGCCCGCGCGAGCAGCCACGATCCGCCGACGTCGGGGGTGAAGCCGATCCGCGTCTCGGGCATGGCCAGGCGCGAGCGCTCGGTCACGATGCGCACCGCGGCGTGGCCGGCGAGGCCGACGCCGCCGCCCATCGTGACCCCGTCGGCGATCGCGACGATGGGTTTCGGGTACTCGGCGATGCGGGCGTTCAACGCGTACTCGGCGCGGAAGAAGACGCCGACGTCGTCCCCACGCCCCTCGATGATCTGCTCGCGCAGCCCCCGCACGTCGCCGCCGGCGCACAGCCCCCGGTCGCCCGCGCCGTCGAGCAGCACGACGTCGATGTCGGGGTCGTGCTGCCAGGCATCCAGCGCCGCACTCAGCTGCACGATCATGTCGAGATCGAGCGCGTTGATCGCGCGGGGCCGGTTGAGGGTGAGGTGCCCCACCCCCCGGTCGGCGCGTGCGAGGACGGTGGGCTCGGGCGCGGTGACGTCGGGGCTGCTCACGCGACCCACGTTACTCGGCGGCGGCCAGCGCGGCCGGTGTCGAGACGATGCCCGTGGGCGCGGCATCCCTCCGCCGAGCGGGTCATCGGCCAGGATGGAGAGACCGCCACCGCCGATGAGAGGCCGCCGATGCCCGAAGGACATGTCCTCGAGTTCACCGACGTGACGAAGCGCTTCGGCCAGATCGCCGCCGTCGACGGGCTCACCGCCCGCGTCGAGCCCGGCACGGTCACGGGGTTTCTCGGCCCGAACGGCGCCGGCAAGACGACGAGCCTGCGCATTCTGCTCGGACTCGTCTCGGCGACCTCGGGCACCGCCACGATCGGCGGCAAGCGCTACGCCGAGCTCACCAGCCCGTTGCAGACGGTAGGGGCGGCGCTCGAGGCATCCAGCTTCCACCCCGGCCGCACGGCGGCCAATCACCTGAAGGTGTACGCGCAGGCGGCGGGGCTGCCCACGTCGCGCGTCGACGAGGTGCTCGGACTCGTCGGACTCGCCGACGTCGCCGGGCGCAAGGTCGGCGGGTTCTCGCTCGGCATGCGCCAGCGGTTGGGGCTCGCCTACACGCTCCTCGGCGACCCGGGCGTGCTCGTGCTCGACGAACCGGCGAACGGCCTCGACCCCGAGGGCATCAAGTGGCTGCGCGGCTTCCTTCGCGAACTGGCGCGCGAGGGGCGCACGGTGCTCGTCTCGTCGCACATGCTCGCCGAGGTGCAGCAGACGGTGTCGTCGCTGCTGATCATCTCGCGCGGGCGCCTCGTCTACGAGGGCGACATGGCCGGGCTCACTCAAGAAAGCGACTACGCCACGGTCATCGACTCGCCCGACCGGGCCGCCCTCGCGCGCACCCTCGACGCGGCCGGCATCGTCTACGACCCGCTGCGCACCGGTTTCACCGTGCGCACCGCCGACCCGGCCCAGCTCGGCGCGATCGCCGCCGCCGCCGGCGTCGCCCTCTCGAACCTGCAGCGCAAAGGCCCCGCGCTCGAAGAGGTCTTCCTCGACCTCGTCAACGGCACGCGCGTGCACTCGTCGGTCGCGGGCGCGCCGTCTGCCGAGGGTGCTGCGGTGGATGCCGAGGTGCCGGCCGCGGCATCCGAACCCGATCCGCAGCCCGAGGCGACGCCCGAGCCCGCTTCAGACCCAGAACCCGACCCCGACCCCGAACCCGCCGTCGAACCCGACACGACCGCCGAGGGAGGTGAGCTGCGATGACCCAGGGCCGCTCCTCGCTCGCGAACTCGACGCGCTCCGAGCTGACCAAGCAGTTCACCACCTCGATGTGGTGGATTCTCGGGCTCGTGCTGTTCGTCTACGTCGCCGTCACCGCCGGCGGGCTCGCCGGAACCTTCGGCGCCCTGGCTTCGGGCGCGCTCCCGCCCGAAGCGGCGAACGGCCCGGCTCTCGCGCCCGAGATTCTGCCCCCGGTGATCTACAGCATCGCCACGGCAGTCGGATACGTCTTCCCGCTGCTGATCGGCACGCTGCTCGTGACGGGCGAGTTCCGCCACAAGACACTCACCCCGACGTTCCTCGCGACCCCGCGGCGGGGCGTCGCGCTCGCCGGAAAGGTCGCCGCGGGCGTCGTGATGGGGGCGCTGTACGCGGCGCTCGCGATCGTCGCGGCGGTCGGCGTCGGTGCGGCCCTGCTGGCCGCGTTCGACATCGACACGCAGCTCGGCTCGTCCGACACCTGGGCCCTCATCGGGCGTATGGCGATCGCGTTCATCCTGTGGGTGCTGATCGGGATCGGCGTCGGCACGCTCGTACGCAACCAGGTCGCGGCGGTCGTCGGCGTGCTCGCATTCACGCAGTTCATCGAGCCGATCCTGCGCACCGTGGCAGCGTTCGTCGACGGACTCTCCGACGTGACGAGGTATCTGCCCGGCGCGGCATCCGACACCCTCGTCGGCGCCAGCATCTACACGAACCTGGGCGGCGTGACCGACAGCGGTCTGGAATGGTGGGTCGGCGGGCTGCTCATGCTCGGCTACGCGGTCGTCTTCTTGGTGCTCGGATGGCTCGTCAGCTGGCGGCGCGACGTCAGCTGACCCCGGTCACGCCGTCGCGGGTTTGGGGGCGCGGCGCGGCCTCGGGGCGCGCGCGGGCTTCGTGGCACCCGCCGAGGCGGGCGGTGCATCGCCGGCCGCGGCGACGATCTCGGTGACCTCGGTCGCCGCGTCGTCGGTCTCGAGGTGCAGCGCCTGCACGAGGGCGAGCCCGTGCCGGGTCGTCAGCACGAGGCGCTCGAACTCGGGGTCTCCGTCGAGGTCGATCACGACGGCCGCGTGCCTCCGGCGCACCACCACGAAGTCGGCCGCTCCCGCCGAACGCCACGTGCCCATCGCGACCGTGCCGCGCACGCGCGTGCCGGGGTTCGGCACGCCGCGCAGCCATGTCCAGGCGTCGTCGGTGAGCTGCACCTTGCTGATGTGCGAGCGCTCGACCCGCACCGGCTCACTGCGCCGCGCGAGCGTCCGCTCGAACGACGAGAGCACGACCTCGAGGCGGGTCGCATCGAGCAGCAGCGTCACCATGCGTTTCAGTCTGCCAGCGTCCATATTCCGGAATGCTCACAGACCCGCAACGATCCGGGCGCGGGCATCGCGGGTCAGACCGCGCAAATCACGCGTCGCGAATCAGACCGCGCAAATCACGCGTCGCGAATCAGACCGCGCGAATCAGACCTCCTGCGAACTCGTCGGTCGCGTGCGGCAGCGGAAACTTCTGCACCGCGGCGATGAGTCCGTCGACGGTCTGCTCACGGGCGATGGCGTTGACGCCGAGGCCCGCCTTGCGGGCATCTTTGGCAGTGCGCGGCCCGATGGCGGCGATGATGGTGGATGCCGGGATCTCGGGGAACTGCAGGCGCACCTGTTCGGCGACCGACCCGCTCGTGACGAGGATCGCGTTGATGCGCCCGGTTTCGACGTCGTGCGCGATGCGCTCGGTGACCGGCACCCCGACGGTGCGGTACGCGACGACACTGCGCACATCGTGCCCCGCGTCGGTGAGCCGACGCGTGAGCACGGGCTTGGCGATCTCGCTCCGCAGCGTCAAGATGCGCCGCGGCTCGGGCTCGAGCTCGATCAGCTGCGCGGCCATACCGTCGGCCGAGTTGTCGTCGTCGGGCACGAGGTCGACGCGATAGCCGACCGCGGCGAGGGCGGCGGCGGTCGTCTCGCCGACGGCCGCGACGCGGGTCGTGGCGGGGATCTGCGCGCGATACGCGTAGAGCACGTCGACGGTCGTGGCGCTCGTGAGGGTCACCCAGTCGAAAGCGCCCGCGGCGAGGTCGGCGAGGGCGGCCTCGAGCGTCTCTTGATCGGTCGAGGGGGCGAAGTTGATGAGGGGCGCGATGACGGGAACAGCGCCCTGCGCGCGCAGGGTGGCGGCCACCGAGTCGCCCCACGGACCGCCCCGCGGCACGAGCACACGCCAGCCCTTGAGGGGCTTCGCGGCCGTCGCGGCCTGCAGATCTGCGTTCATGCTCGACTCTCGTTGTGCGGCGTCGGGCGCACGGGATTCGCGCGTCCGACTCGGTCGGGCCCGGGTGCCGCCTGCGGTGCAGATCGGGACTGCACGACTCCGGTCGGCGGGGCCGGCAGCCTGCGCGTCATCGCCACTGCCTGGTACACGAGCATACCCCCGGCCGGTCGTACCGATCGCGGGGTGTCTCCGGTGGTCACCGGGTGTACAGCCGGACGATCCCCCAGACGATGACGCCGACCGCTGCCGCGACGCCGACGGCCGCGGCTGCGGCACCGGTCGGATTGCGGCGGGCGAACCCTCGCGCCGTGGTCACGACCTCGTCGGTCTTGCGGGCCACCTGCTTGGGCACGTTCGTCTTCTCTTCGATCGCCGAGAGGGCCGCCTTCAGCTCGGCGCGGGCGCTTTCGACCGGGTCGGTGATCCCGAGCGGCACGGCGGTGCGGGGCACCGGGGACTCAATACTCATCTGCCACGTCCTTCACGATGCGGGCGTCTACGGTGATGGCTTTCGCGGGGTTCTCGCTCTTCGAGAGCTTCTTGAACCGCTGCAGTCCGAGCAGAGCCGC
>RRZT011317768.1_pt1 | contig 15630 bp, 23 predicted proteins | sample 2165551 | NCBI WGS metagenome assembly RRZT01 (sample SAMN10456910, study PRJNA506462) | wastewater metagenome | biome: wastewater; feature: sludge; material: wastewater sludge; isolation source: wastewater sludge with Escherichia coli K12::gfp cells carrying plasmid... | place: USA: Moscow, Idaho... | reverse complement strand
GAAACAAGCTCATTTAGGTGAAATCCTCTTGTAGTTCCTTGGTATTCAGTATTTGTAACTAGCCATTTCCCCATTCCTTTTTTCCACTCTTTTTCTGTACTCATTACCCCACATTTACTACAAGTCATAGTAATCGGCTGATAATCAGCAGCTGTAGGATCAAAATTCAAAGATTCTTTGAATTTAGGTATGTGGTATTCTCCACAAGCAGGACATTTTAAAGACCATTCTTCCATAGTAGAATTTTTAAACTCTTTTTCTATCCTTGAAATTCCCGCAATTGTTGGAGTGGAAACATACACTAATTTCATAGTTTTTGTGTATGCTGTCGTTTTCTTTTCAGCGAGTCTTACAGGATCACCTTCACCTCCAACAGATGCAGGAAATCTGTCTACTTCATCTAAAACTAACACTTTTATTGATCTTGATGATAAATCTGATGTTGAATTCGCTCCTGCTAATGTTAAACTTCCTCCGGGAAAACTTTTATACAATGTTGTATTTCCTGAATCTCTTGCTTTTTCATCCAAAACTTTATTTCTTATTCGCTTATTTGCTTTTATCATTGGTGTAAGTCTGTCTTTAGAAAATGCTTTTAAAAGCTTGTCTACAGGCATGACCATCATCATAGGGCAGGCTTTGTAATCAATGTAATAAGCTATTATCATAAGTAAAATTAATGTTTTCCCGACTTGTGCCGAACTCATTATTACAACTTTTCTGATATCTCTATCAGAAACAGCATCCATAATGCCTTTTTGGTAAGGTGCTCTGTCCGGTCTCCATCTTCCGGGTTCTGCTGACGATTCACTTGTTAAAACCATATATTTTTCAGCATATTCACTTATTGTCAATTTTGGAGGCGGTTCCAGCAATTTAAGTGTTTTATTCAGTGATCTCAGAATTTTCATTGTCCTCATCCACGCCGTCGTCATCAATTAAGTCTTTGCTTTTGAATTCTTCCGGATCTACATTCATTAACTCTTCCAATGCCTCTAAAACTTCATTTTAAAGTTCTTCTTCTATTACATTGCTAGTTTCCCCTTCCAGTTTTACCGCCACTTTCGACGGCATTCCTAACAGTTTAGCTTTAAATATTTCTATAAGCTTAGACCAGACTTTTTCTACATCTGCTGCTTCGTATAATTCGCCACGCATTTTCCTTAGTTTTATCTCTTTTTCCTCTATTTATTTGGCTTTATATTCAATATTTTTTTGATATAAAGTTCTTTTAAATTGACAGATTTTGTTTCTCCGTTCTCTTCTTCAAACTCTTCAAAGACATTGTTTATGCTTTCTATATAATTTTTTATACTTGGTATAAATTCATATTCGCCTCTTCGGGCTCTTATTATCAGACCATCTTCTGTCATCTGCTGTATTCTACGTTCTGATAAACTAAGAAAACTTGCTAAATCTGCTAATCGTACAATCTCAGGAATTTTATATCTTTCATACAGAACGAAATCAGTAATATTAGATAACTCATAGCTTCCAGCACTGTTTTTCGTTATTCTTCCTTTATATTCAAGCTCTTGTAATTTTTTATTATACAAATCTAAAAGTCCTGTTAATTCTTTTTTTGTTACTTTTTCTGGCAGCACGTTTTCACCTCGTATAACGAAACGTAATAAAAATTTTTTTTATAAAAAAGTAGTCATATCTTGGGATCGCGAGACCCGCAAGTCATTTAAATCTCTGGAAGTACCTTTCTCATTGCGATTGATCGCATATTCATCCTCCTCGGTACAGTCCATGCTCTTTAAGCTTGTATATCAGTGCTTCATAGTCCTTGTCTCTCTCGCTCCTGCTACCATACCTCAATGTACTCATCCATTGCCCTGTCTGTCCTGCATCTGTCACTATATCCATTACATATCCTTTATCAAGTAATAATGCATATCGATATCCCCTGATGTCTGTAATGTATATCTCTGTATTCTCTACATCATTAAACTTTATGACCACCTCTTCTAATGGATCCTTTTTATTAGATTTAATTTTAAATTCTATCTTTCCAAATAAAACCATTAGAATAAATTCCCAAGATATAACTCCTGTTAAAACAAATATCCACAGATATATCTCTCTTGGGATTGTAAATAAAATACATCCTAATAATACTGTTGTTATTGTTTTATAGAAAAAGTCCATTCAGTTCTCCTTTGATATATAAAATAAAAAAGAGCTAACACATATATAACTACTTTACATAGTTATTCTGTATTAGCTCTCCAGCCTTTCCTGTTAAGTCACTAATTTTAATATTTTATTTTAGATATCCTTCTTTCTTCAAATATTCTTTGCTTAATTTTATATTTTGAATAATTTTTATATTAACTATTTCTCCATCATTTATATCTGTTTATTAAATCATAGTATGCATTTCTTTTGGCTTCCTTTTCATTCAACATCCTACACCTCATTAATATACTTGATATATTTCATTTTTTAATTCTAAATATTTTATTATTTCATCAATTTCTTCTCCATATTTTTTATTTAACATAAATGTTCTAAATGGTTCGTCATCTTCTAGAAAATATATAATCGTATAAATTTGATTATCAGGATTTTTATCTTTCGTATAATCATAGTGAACCATTGATATATTATTATTTTTAAGATCATTGATTCCTAACTTATTAAATAAACTATCTGCGACAAAAGAATTATCTTCTAACTCTTTTAAGAATTTCTCTTTATCTTCTATATTATTTTCTAAAATAAATCCATTTACTAATAAATTTCCGAATTCTTTCATATTAACAATATAAATAATTTTTTTCCATTCTTCATCACAAACTATTTTATCTTGTAATTCCAATTCTTTTACTGAGTTTATAGCTCTCTTCTCTATTAAATTTTTAGTTTCTACAAAATCACATCCATAATTCATACTAAATAAGAATATAAATAAAATAAGTTTCTTCACAATCTCTACCCACCTTTTTTATCCTCTGCCATTTTATATTCCTAGTATAATCTTATTTATTATTTTTTGCAATAGTTTTGCCACCTACTTTTTTATAACAGGCCCGTTTTAAATAACTTTTTACTGCGTTTCTAGTTATAGATAACTTAATAGCTATTTGGTTTTGAGTATATCCTGTCTCTGTCAAATCCAATACTTCCTTTTCTCTGGCACTAAGCTCTTTCATCTTACAATCACCTATTCTTTCCCAAATGCCTTCCCATGAAGTGGGTAGATTTTCTTTATCAATTTTGCTTCCTGTTCCGTCTTTATCTCAAACCAATAAGCTTTTATTATTCCGTCTTCTTCATAATAAATATTATGTTCTATCAATAAATTTTCTAATTTATTTCTTCCGCCTCCAACTCCATGATCTATTCCCATTATAATATTCTACGGCTAACGGCAAATAAGAATTTCCTATTAATCCATCATATTTTTATCCTCCCATACTTCCAGCACTTTTATTATGTGCTAATTGTGCAGGCTTTTTTCTTTAACATCCAGTATATCCATGATTTCATTTCCTGCTGTTTTATTAATTCATGCATTTCTTCCCATATCGGTATTTCATTCTCCATAAAATAATCAAATAAGAATCTTATCAGCCTTTTCTGTCCTTCATAACTAAAAGTAGACAATGCTGTTGTAAATGTTCCTTCTAACTTCAATAATAAATATTGTATTTCTTTTATTGCACTTTCTTCTATTAACTCCAGTTCTTTTTCCAGCTTTTCATCTTCTGATATACTCAAGTTCCTTATATCTTTTATTTGACCCTGCAGACTATTCTTTAAATTAGAAAATGGAGTGTATTCTTTCAGATTTAGTTTATATACTGCCTTTTCAAAAATTCCTTTGCTTTTGCTAAATGTAAGTCGCTTGTGGGTGGTCTTTTTTTACTATTCAAGCCTCTTATATCTATACCGCGCAAATGATATTCATAACAGTCAAAAAAACAGTGTATTAATCTATTCATTTTCTCATTTCCAAATTGCATATTATCTCTCCTTATTTCGGGTAATAAAAAAACAAGACTATTTTTATATTTAGTCTTGTTTTCTATCAGTTAATTAGTCGATAACCCATCCTTTCACATCACAATTATACTCATATTTTTTATTTTTATCTTCTCCTTTTATACAACTTCCTGTCAGAGCATATTCAAATGTCTTTATATCTACATTTAATTTTTCTCCATTATAATAAAAATCATTTTTATCTCTTGATAAACTTGAATTAAGAACTTCGAATGTCTCTGTATCTACTCCTATTATCTCTTTTTCTTTAAAATAAACACTACTTCTATCAGATATGTATTCACTTCTAAATTCATACTTTTGAGAATCTACTACTTGTGTCGCTAATAGTTTTAGCGTATTCGGATCCGCACCTCTTACTATTACATCTCGATAATAAACATACCTCTTATCTTTTGAATACAAAGAAAAGAATGGATCGCAAGGCTTAAATGTTTTGGGATCAGAGCCATTCAATTTTTGCCCTTGAAAATATACTGACTTCTTATCTTTTGCGTAATTTTTTTCAATTATCTCAAAAGTTTTTACATCTATTCCTATTATTTTTTTATTTTCAAAATATACATTCTTTCTATCTTTTGAATACAAAGAATAACTTAAAGCTTCAAAAGTTTTTGGATCTGCTCCATTTACTAATTTCCCTTCATAATAAACATGATCTTTATCTTTAATATATCCATTATATCGAGCTACTATTTCAATTGATTCTGTATCTGCTCCTATTAAAATGTCATCTTTGTAATATACATTTTTTTTATCTTTCGCATATAAAAAAGGGGTTAGTATCTGGAATGTTTCAATATTTACTTCTTCCATTTTTTTACAAGCAAAATAAATTGAATCACCTCTTTTTTCATAAGTATAACATCCCATTGTTACCGCTACATTCATACTAAATATCAATGTAAAAAATAAAATTATTCTCTTCATTATAACTCCTAATTTTTCTTTAATTATATATAAAATAAAGGAATTTTACAAGACTAAATATTCAATTGTCATTGTCCTTCTGGATTACATACTCCATTCTCCAGTTATTTATGTTTTTTTATTTTTCTATTGCAATAAAAAAACAAGACTGTTTTATATTTAGTCTTGTTTTATAGTTTTTTATTTTATCAGATCTTAGAAACCTTCAAATCCTTCAAACTCTGTAGTAATTTCTAAAAACTTTTCTAAAAGTGGCGTCATTGTAGATATAAGCTCCATATTTACAATATCATCATCATTATCTTCATCTTCTATAAGATCCCATTTCCCATTTACTTTATCCATATATACTTTTATTTCTTTAGTTTCTTTTTTAGATTTATCCATAAGCTTATTTGTTACGTTAATCATAAATTCTTCATCAAAGATATCATCCTCTTCATCTAGAGACTTTATTTTATTTTTAGATGCTTTATAAACTTCTGTAAATATAATACCCATAACGTCATCATTTGGTATATCAGCAAAAGAATTAAATGTTGCTTTTACTGTAAGTGTACTTTTATTTTTACCTTCTTTTACTTCCAAAACCTCATATTTATTTTCTTTAAACCATTGTAAATAGGTGTCCCAGTTTTCATCTTCTAAACTTTCTTTACTAGTCATTAAAGCTCTAGTCATTTCAGGATCGTCTTTATATTTTTCAAAATTATTATTAAAAATAGCATCCATAGTTTTATCAAAAACTCTTTTAGATTCATACTTGTTTAGATTGTTACTATAGACTAAACTTGTTATCATAACCAATAATACTATTAATATTTTTTTCATTTTCATCCTCCATATAAATATTTATACTATTATAACATATTTTCATTCAAGACTAAATATTCACTTGTCATGGTCCACTGTTCCATATTTTATTCTCTTATTCTTCTATTTTTGTATCGGAAGGTATATATTCTTGTCCATTTATTCTTGTTATTTCATCTTGATCAAATATATATTTACTTTCTGTTATTCCATCTGAATATGTAACAAGCATATTGCAATCGTCTTCGTCATTTAATCCTATGTCTATTACTTTCAAAATGTGACTTCTACCTATAGGCCCATAAACCATTTTTATTAAATTATTTGCTTCTTCTGCCAGATTCATTATGCTTTTTCCGGTTTTAACTAATCTCATTCTTCCTCCTGTCAATATCTAATAAGCAAGCAAATTTATGTTCTATTTTTTTCTTAACTCCAGTACAAATCTTTTATTATCAATCCTTTTCTTTTAAAATCTTCTATAGCTTCCTTTACATCCAGAAATGATTTTTTTACTGGTAGATCTACAAAACGTATTAAATATAATTTCCCGTTTACTTCTTCAAATTTGACATCTCCTAGTATTGCATTCACATTTTCCAGTTCCCGCTTATACAATACACGGTCTACTCTCTTTTTTAATTTCAAAGTTGTATCTCCAGCTTTTCCATGAATTTGAATATCTTTATTCCCCTGTCTCAGAACTTCAAGTTCTACTTCTGTTATGCTATAACATACTGGAAAGCTAAGTATATGTATCGTATTCGAACTAATTTCTCTATCTTCTTCTATCGCACTTCTTCCTACTTTTACAATATATAATAAAAATCTTTTTAACATTCTTTTTCTCCTCTCAGTTATTAAAATGGAAAATCATCATCATTTATATCATTGTTATCAGAGCCCCCGGGTTCCCAGTTATGAGGTTCTGTAGCCTTGTCTGTTTTTGGCTTATTTGACTTTGGAAATTCCTTCTGATCTACCAGCACTTTTAATCTACTTCTCTTATTTCCCTCATGATCCACCCATTTATCCTTTTTTATTTTTCCACTTATCTCTATTCCTTTTCCTTGCCTGTTCTATTCCGCCAGAGTCTCTTAAATCTGATAATATTGGTCTTTTATCAGCTCGCTTTTCTACTTCTCTGCTTAGCTGAGCCAATACTACTATGCATGTATTCAGTTCTTTTGATAATGCTTTTAATCTATTCGCCATATATTCAACTTCAAGATTCTTATTTGAAAACCCTCTGGCCTGCATCAAAGTTAAATAATCAATGACTATCAAATTTAAATTATTTTTTTCATGTACTCTTTTGATTCCCTGAATGATAGTATGAAAATTTGTATCTGAACAATCAAGGATACTCAAATTCAATTTTTCAAATTTCTCCAAGTTTTTTATTATTTCTTGTATCTCTGTATCTTCTATTTTTTTATGCTTAATTTTCCATAATGGTACTCCAGACATACTTGCTAATATTCTATTAGTTATCTGCCTTGTACTCATTTCTAAGTTCACATACATAACATTATGATTTATTGAATTTTTATATGCCATATTTAAACCTAAAGCTGTTTTCCCCATAGCTGGTCTGGCACCTATTGTAATTAAACTAGCTTTTTCAAAGAATATATATTTGTCTAATTCACTATAACCGGTTCTTATTCCATCCAGTTCTCTTCTCTCAAGATTTTCCCACCATTCGTTTATGAGTCCCCTCGGACTAAGGATTTTATTATTTTCTTGCTCAAATTCTCCTGCTTCTTCCAAAATTGAAAGTATTTGTTTTCTTTTTCCATCTGTATCAATACTATCAGCAACAAGTGCATCATTTATTTTTTTATCTAAATATAAGTTTTTATATTCTTCTCTCAGAGCTTTTATTGCCGTCGGCATATATACCACTTTATCCGATAGTTCACCAAGTTCTATTTGTTTATCAGACTTCAAATTTAAAAAACTTCGTTCTAATACTCCATGTTTTTCATATATATCCAGCATTTGTTTATATAAGCTTCTATTTTCCCTATTTATAAAATATTTTTCCTTCAGTCCGTTTTCAATAGCACTTTCCAGCATATTAGGAAATACTATCAATTTCCCTAGTATTGGCTTTTCATTCCTTAATTCCGCCATTTTTCCTCCTGCTTAAATGTATTTTTCAAATCCTCGAGTGATATTTCTTTTGAATTTATAACTTCAACTTCTGATCCTATAACTGTTCTTTAAAATCACTGTAGTCTCCATTTAGTGTATTCTTTATCATTCTAAATCCATCATTAGGATTGAAAAAACTACCTATTCCAATTTTATTTTTCCAGTAGCTACTTTTACTAATTTGATCTATTGCATGAATAACCTTACCTATACCAAACTTTTTTATTGCTTTATTAATTTCTTCTATAGGTGAATACTCAAAATTCTTTAGATTTTTTTCTTTCCATATGCTTTCTATTTCTTTAGTTTGAATATTTTCATTCTGAGAATGTCGTCGGTAGTCATATTTTTTTTCTTTATTACTATTATTCTTGTAATATTCATTACTTGTATTATTATTTATTTCCTCCGTCTTTTCGTTGATAGGGGTATCAATATTTTTATTGACAGGCTCGCACTCTTTTGATTGATAGCTATCAATTTTTCCATTTATAGGGTTGCTTATTATATAAATTCTTCTCTCTATTACTTGTTTTGTTGTTTTTCCTTCTTTATCCTTAGCATATATCAATTTTGAATTTATATACCCTAATTTTTCTAACTTATTTATCCAAGAACCTGCTGTATTTTTATGTACTTCATATAATTTAGCAAAATAAGAGTTTTGTGCATTGCAATATCCATTTTTAGTTGAAAGTGCTGTTAATTCCACATACAATATTTTCTCCATTGGTTTTAAGTTTTTATCATACCTCACACTTGCAGGTAATATTCCATAATAATTTGGATTTTCCACTTCAATCACTCCTACTTTATTTTTTCTTAATATAATGTTATAATTAATTATTGAATTTATGTAATATAATTTCTCTGACCTCTTCGGAGGTCTTTTTTTATTTTTCTAAAAAAATAGAATACGTTCTCCAATCCTCTTTCTTTTTTTGAAATTTTATGATATTCTTTAAATTAATAATTTGAGGTGATTTTTTGAAAAAATTTATTTTATTTTTTATTTTTAGCATTTATCTTTTTCCATGTCGTATTTATTTTAATGTTGATTTTGAAATATCTCTCTCAAAATCTGCTTTAGAAAGAGAATATCTTAAAAATTTAATTCTAGATAATAAATATAATGATATTCTAGAATCTTACAAAATTTTAAAAAACTCCAAAGGATTTGGCGATGATAATTATGACCTTTATCTATACGTCTTGGTTAAAAATAAGCGACTAGATTTACTCGAATCTTTATTTTATAAATCTAAATCTAATGCAGGTAAAATATATGCTCTTCGTGGAATTTTTGAACTTGATTCCATATGAAAATCTTGATATTACAAATATACCCTCTGATAAAATTGAAAACTGGCAGTTATATATAAAACAACACCTTCATACTTAATGGGATGGGAAGATGAAATTAGACTGAGAATTAAAAACCTGATCAAAAAATATAACACATCTGATCCTGCTATTTTATTAAAAAACTAGGTATTATAGTACTATATGATGATTTAGGAGACTTAAAAGGATATTATAAACACCCACGAGGTAGAAAAGTAATAGTAGTCAACTCTTTACTCAGTAAATTTGCACAAATAATAGTCCTTGCACATGAACTTGGACATGCTATTTTACATTCAGGTTCTACAGTGGCTTTAATGCATAGACATATATTGCAATATAGTAGCATAATGGAAAATGAAGCTAATAAATTCGCTGCAGAATTATTATTGAATGGATATGATACAGATAATATTGAATACTCCTACTGTTACTGTGATGAGGTATCTAATGATGAAAATGACAGGGTCTTATTAGAAAGATTAAGAGAATTCAAGTTTAGTAATAAATATTAAAATACACAAGGAGGTAACATGAAGAAAATAATAATATTGCTATTTTTATTAATTTTAATGAGTTGTAGCAAAGAATCCGGTTCACAAAAATCATTTGAAAACTTAATGTCAACATTTCAATCCGGCAATGAGGATCAAATAATTAAAATTTCAGAAAGAAATTTTTCTGATAATCCATTTAATCAATATTTTTTTGAGGAAGCTCCGTTTTATCTTCAATCTTTCAAAAAGATAAAATATAAAATAATTGAAGTAAAAGAAGATAAAAATACCGCTACTATAAAATTTTTAATTGAAGCACCAAATTTATCTGAGTATAGTATTGAACCGTATCTAAAATTATCAACGAGTCAATTAACATTTTCAGGTTATAATAAAAAAGAGATACTTTTTCAAGCAACTAATGCTGCTTACTCATCTATTTTAGCTAGAAACGACCTAAAATATATTAAAAAAGAGCTTTCTTTAAATATTGTGAAAAAAAGAGGCAAATGGGTTATAGATGAAAATAGTCCTGATTTTATAGAATTTGTTGCTGTTCTTATTGAGCGAAAAACATCTTTTTAAAATTATTACAGGTTAGATCAAAAAATATAACACATCTGATCCTGCTATATTATGTAAAAAACTAGGTATTATAGTACTATATGATGATTTAGGATACTTAAAAGGATATTAAACACCCACAAGGTAGAAAAGTAATAGTGGTCAACTCTTTACTCAGCAAATTTGCACAAATAATAGTCCTTGCACATGAACTTGGACATGCTATTTTATATTCAGGTTCTACAGTGGCTTTAATGCATAGACATATATTGCAATATAGTAACATAATGGAAAATGAAGCTAATAAATTCGCTGCAGAATTATTATTGAATGGATATGATACAGATAATATTGAATACTACTACTGTTACTGTGATGAGGTATCTAATGATGAAATATTGTTGGAAAGATTAAGAGAATTCAAGTTTAGTAATAAATATCAAATATACAAGGAGATAACATGAAGAAAATAATAATATTATTATTTTTATTGATTTTAATGAGTTGTAGTAAAACTCCCGAATCTCAAAAAGCATTTGAAAGTATAATGGCAGCTTTGCAATCTGGTAATTCTGAGCATGTAACTAAAGTTTCAAATGAAGATTTATCTAGTGGTACATTTAAAGCATCTTATCTTGAGCAGCTACCATTTTATCTCGAACATTTTAAAAAGATAAAGTATAAAATAATTGAAGTAAAAGAAGAAAATAATACTAGTACTATAAAATTTTCAATTGAAGCTCCAAATCTATTCGAATATGCTCCTGAAGTATTTCAAAAAGTACTAGCTGCATCATATGCAGGAACTACTCAAGAAATGGCTACTAAAACAATGAATAATGAATATTTAGAAATATTAAAAAAGAATAATTTAAAATATGTAAAGAAAGAACTTATTTTAAATATGCTAAAAAAGGATGGGAAATGGATAATAGATGAAAATAGTCCTGATATTACAGAATTTACATCTATTATTATTGGTAGACTCGATAAACTAAATAATGGAGAACCTGCTAACAATGAAAAAGTTGAAACAAAATATTTCAAAAAAGGTGAAAGAGGTGTTTTAACTTTATCAGCTCAAACTGTTTTAAGTGTTGAGTTTTATGAGAATGCAAAATATGAAAAATTACGTGAAGGTTATGAATTTGTTGTAATAAAATTATTAAAAGAAAATATAACACAAGATATAATTCCTGGAACTCCAAGAGGTGAATATCAAATTGAAACCAAAGATAACATCTTAATCAAGCCAATATACATCTATGATTTTGGAGAATATAATCAGGAGGCTATACCATCTGGCAACAAAATAGAACAAACTTTAGTTTATATGGTTCCAAAAGGGCAATCTAAAAATTTAGTAATTGTTGATGAGGGAATCAAATATGCTAGTTTTGATTTAGGACTTTAAATAAAAAAATCTCTCCCGACCAAGAAAGAGACTTAAAACGTGATATAAATACCACCTTTGACATTGGAATTATATCACACTTTTACTAAAAATAAAAGGATGTGATTTTTTTATGCGTAACCCAAATGGATACGGATCCATTTTTAAATTATCTGGGAATCGGAGAAAGCCTTTTGCTGTTAGAATTACAAAAGGATATACCGATGAAGGAAAACAAATTTATAAATATTTAAGCTATCATAATACAAGAAGGGAGTCCATGCAAGCACTTGCAGCATACAATACAACCCCATATAATGTTGATGAAAACAATGTTACTTTTGGTGAATTATATGAAAAATGGAAAGAAAGACATTTTAAAGATTTAAGTAAGAATTCTATCAAAGGATATGAGACAAGCTACAATCACTGCAAGTCCATCTTAAATCTAAAAATAAAAGATATAAAAGCAATACATATGCAGAATTTAATTGATAGTTTAGGTAAAAACCACGCTACTCTAAAAATTCTGAAAAGTTTATTAAATTTATTTTTCAAATATGCTATGGAAATGGATATTATCCAAAAAGACTATAGTAAATATATAAAAATTGGCAAACATGTAGTCATTAAATAAAGAACTATATTCACAGATCACGAAATCGATTTATTGTGGGCTAATTTGCAAAATTTCAAATATGCCGTCCCAATCCTCATTATGATCTATACAGGCATGAGAATCAGCTAATTATTGACTCTGAGGAAGCAAGATATTGATTTAGTCGAGCAGACTATTACAATTAAAGAAAGTAAGACTATCGCTGGAAGAAATAGAATCATGCCAATACATCCAAGATTGAAAGATTTAATACAAAGTAGGTATGAATATTCCTGCATTGATAATCTAGTTTCATCAACAACCTATAAAAAACCTTTAATCTATGTTAATTATTTAAATCGCTTATTTACACCTATTATGGAAACTCTTAATATGGATCATACCCCTCATGATTGTAGACATACATTTGCGACAAGATTAAACGATACAGGTGGAAATTCCACAGCAATTAAGAAAATGATAGATCATGAATCTTTTGCTTTAACTAAAAAAGTATACACTCATAAAAAAGTTGATGAATTGAGAAAAGCTTTGGAACTTGTAAATTAACATATTTTTTTAACTGGTTTTGTATACTGGTTATATATTACAGATTAATTTTATACAAATTTCAGAAAAATCATAGTCATTCAAAGTACTATTGATTGGCAGAAGTCAAAAAAATAATATAATTTTATATTATCAAAATAATAACAGGAGGCAGCAAATGTTAAATTTTACTTATAATATTCCAACTAAAATAATATTTGGAAAAGATGAATTAGGAAGACTCCCGAAAGAAATTCTTCTTCACGGGAACAGAGTTTTATTTTTATATGGAAAAAATAGTATAAAAAAGACCGGACTATATGATAAAGTTGTTTCACTTTTAAATGATAAAGGCATATTCTTTAAGGAGCTCTCAGGCGTAAAGCCTAATCCTGACATATCCAGCGTAAGAGAAGGAATTAAAATAATAAAGGAAAATAACCTTAATTTTATACTCGCTGTGGGAGGAGGCAGCACTATTGACTGTGCTAAGGCTGTTTCAGCCGGCGCGAATTATACAGGAGACCCATGGGACTTTCTTCTTGGCAAAGCAAAGGTGAAAAATGTACTCCCTATAGGCTCTATATTGACGCTTGCCGCTACAGGCTCTGAAATGAACGGCGGCTCTGTTATTTCAAATGAAAAGACACAGGAAAAACTGGCTTTTGGTCATCCGCTTCTTGTACCGGTCTTTACATTTGAAGATCCTACACTTACATTTAGTGTCTCAAAATACCAGACTGCTGCCGGTGCTACCGACATAGTCAGTCATCTTCTGGAACAATATTTTTCATCCCATGATGATGACGGGCTTCCTGACAGACTTACCGAGGCAATGATGATAAATGTTATTAATTATGCAAAAAAAGCTGTCTTAGAACCGGATAATTATGAAGCCAGGGCAAACCTTATGTGGACAAGCTCTCTTGCTCTGAATAATCTGGTTACATATGGAAAAAAACACGGGGACTGGGCTTCACACGGGATTGAACATGAAGTAAGTGCTATTTATGATATTACTCATGGTGCCGGACTTGCCATACTTTTCCCGAATGTTCTGAAATATTATCTGAATAAAGACATCGCTGAATCTCTTCCGCTTACAAAATTCCTGAATCTGGGGAAAAATGTATTCGGCATATCCAATGATGATGAAAAAGCAGCGGCTTTGAAAACTATTGAAAAAATAAGGGATTTCTTTGATACACTGGACATGCCGTCAAAGCTTTCCGATGAAAATGTGGATGATTCCAAAATTGATGTCATGGCCAAAGGTGCTGCCAGAAAAGGAACACTCGGCTACTATCATATGCTTGAAGAAAGAGATATTTTTGAAATACTTAAAAAATCTGTATAATTAAATAAATTTTGAAATAAATCACCTGTATTTTCTTCTATCAGGTGATTTTGTTATAAAAAATAAAAGCAACAGTTTTATAAAACCATTGCCTATATTTAGGTTTCTGCTCTTTGATTTAATATAAAAACATTTTGTTTCATATAAACTTTTGCCTGTCTATATTTTTATATTATATCCTCCAGCATCTCCTGAAATTGTCTCTTATTCAGACTTGTATATATTCTGGTGGTTTCCAGTGAGGAATGTCCCAGTATATCTGCAAGTGCAGCAATATTATTATTCTTTTTCAAAAACTGAACAGCAAATAAGTGCCTGAAAGCATGTGCATGTACCTTGCTCTTTTTCAAACCGCCGCGTGCATTGGCTGCACTTTGTTTCAGTGAATTATGTATGTATATCCTGCTTACTTCGATTATGCTTCCGCTTTTTATATTTCTTTCTCCGCAGTATTTTTTCAATATATTTATCAAATTTTTTGAAAGAATTATAATTCTGATTTTTCCTTTATTCTCTATTTCCACTATACCTGTTTTCAGATTTTCTACATGAATATACTTGAGTTCGGATACTCTTATTCCAGTATGAGCCAGAACCACCATAGTAATCCTGATTTTCTCGTTAATAGCAAATTTCAGAAGTCTTTTATACTCCCTTTCCGTAAGAAAGTCATCTTTAATACTCATTCTGTGTACTTTCTCTGCTTTTAATCTTACATCTATACCCAGACTCTTAAAAAAATTATTTAAAGTAGTTACTTTTCTGTTTATTGTACTCACTTTATAATTGTTTTTCAGATATTTTCTGTAATTATGAATCTCTTTTGGAATAATCTCCAGATTTTTTTCAGGAAGAAATTCCAAAAACTTTTTTATATCCGCCATATATGCGTTAATTGTAGTCTGCGAAAAAAATTTCATCTGAAGAGTATTTTTATATTCTTCTATAATTTTATCCATAAATATTTTCCCCAATGTGTTATCTTCATAATTAAAGTTATTTATTAATTTGTTTTATTTATTTCGAAAAACTTTATAACTGTAAAAAGTATTTCAAATAATTTATTTTCAAATATTACAGAAGCTTTTTTCCTTTATTTTGCAGAAAAAAAAAATTTTGTATCAATTTATTAATAGCTTCTCTAAACCCTTATTTTTTGATTATAACACAAAACTACAAAATAGTTAACATAATTATATATTATGTTAACTTACCTAATAGAATTAATACTTGACAAACTAAATGATAAAATTATACAATATCGTATATATAAAAAGTTTTGATTTAAAGATTGATATTTTAAAGAAAAGTTTATAAAACAAAAAATGAGTATAATTGTAAAAAGATTAAAAAGTATAGTTGATAAGCTAAAAATATTTTTCTTAAAAAATTAGGGCTTTTTATTTTTTAT